>ERZ869936.451-NODE-451-length-39303-cov-5.928888_pt1 | contig 39303 bp, 49 predicted proteins | sample MGYA00520876_ERZ869936 | MGnify/ENA primary metagenome ERZ869936 (study PRJEB32218, sample SAMN09650985) | biofilter metagenome | isolation source: enrty point of leading RO module | place: Saudi Arabia: Thuwal, RO plant located on Red Sea | collected 2016-02-17 ... | reverse complement strand
ATAATAATAGATTGGGAGATTATGAATGGCGAGGACAAGCCGTTTTTTTTTTTGGTTTCGATTAACAAGAGACTGGCCAGGTTATGACCGATGGCGGTATCGATTCCGTGTGAATCGAAGGTGTTGGATTCTAACTTCCGAATCCAACTCTCAAGTTATTACGGGAGTGATTTTGAAGAGTTCCCTGATGTTTTTGTGGAAGATAAAAACTTATATCTAGAGTATGGCGTAGCACTCCAATCACAAACCGACGAATCAATCAAAGAAATCGCCAAAGAGATTTTGGAAGAAAGGACAGTAGCATGACGACATTTTTGGTGGCGTTCATTTGGGGTTTGGGAGTTTCCGTCGGTGTATCTGTAGGAGCACTAACTTTTTTCGCAGGATTTTGGGGTCTTGAAAAGTTGTTTGGCAGAGACAATATCGAATCTGCAGAAAAGCTATTCTTCAGAAACAACATCAAGGAGCGAAATGAGTCCTTGGCCTTGATTGCTGAACATCTGCAAACAATCGCTATTTCGAGAGGTGAGCAGTGAGGCGGGTGAGGCGGGTGACCTGGTACGAGTTCGAAAAAGCGTGCAAAAAAAGGAAGATTGCCACAAGCATGACGCAGGCCCGATGGTATCGAAAGCCCATGAGTTTTCGCCGTGCTTTCATGGAGGCAATTAAATTATTTAGGGTGTACGACGACTGCGGGGGTAAGCGATGAAAGAGATTCTTTTCGTAGCGTTAACTTCGTTTGCGATCGGCTTCGTGCTCGGTGGCGTAATCTGGTACTACGCAGTCGGCCGACTCCAATGGCGACTTCGGCGTTACATCGAGGAACTCGAAAAGAATCCAGCAGTCGAAATTGATTATGGCGACTGGAATCAAGTCTGCGGCTCGTGTTTGAAGTCAATGACTCGTGTGGGACCGGGTAAATATCGGTGCGACAATTCGGAATGTGAGCAAACAGCCGTTCGGGAGGACAGTGAGTTGATTGTCAGTTTGTTCCGGGGCGAGCGATGAACAAAGAACGCTGTGAGTGGATTAACTGGTATCCAACGCGGCAAAAGTGCTCGTGATGCACCCATCCACTTAACTATGACAAGGGGTCAATCGCGGATGGGTGTGATGATTCAAAACTCTGCCCCAATTGCAAGGGCAAGCCAAAAAAACAATACAGATTGAGGACGTTATAGAAACCCACAAGCCAGACGATGACGAACCGATAACGGCAGAGAGGCCACTAAAGCGATGGTCTTTTGAGAAGGAGGGTGAGCAGTGAACAGAGACGTTGAAGCGTTGACTATCCTACCTTTAGTTTTTTAATTCGGAGAATGATTTTATTATGTTTACGACAATTGCAGCGGTCATGGCATTCAGCGTGGTTGAACCGGGGATTGCACCTTATCAACTGCAACGAGTCTCTACGTATCAAGAAGGAGAAGGGGGAAGCCCAGGAGCAAAGTTCGACTCTAATCCAAAGATTTTGGATTACACGATCATCGACTGTTTGGAAGGCACACCTTGGCAAGCTTTGTTTACCGAGATCCATTCGGTGAAGGTTGAATGGGAACTTCAAACCGAGTCACAAACCCGAATGGAAATTTGGGCAGTGGATGATGTACTCTTAACCGAGTGGCCTCTAGGAGAAATCATCCGTTCAAATCCAGGAATGGTTCCGGTTGTCCGAAATGGCACGGTCGACATTGACCCATTCCACACCCAACCCTACCATCACAGCTTCTACACCGGAGGAGTTGTAGTGTTACAATTGGAATGTCGCTACTTCTCCCGAGCATTTGGGGTTATCGGTGTACCTTGGTCACCCGGAACGATTAAGCGATTCAACTTCACCCCCGACGATCTAGACTAAAAAACAAAAGGAGCCCACGATGTACCAAACACTTAAAAAGTCTCTCAACTTTTTTGTTGGGATGGTCGTGGGTTACCTTTTAATCTCTCTTGTGTTCGCAGCAATCACTCTATCCTTCAGTGAGTTAACTAAAGAGGTTTATCGTGAACAAAAGCAAGAAGAAACCGAGCATCTGCAAAGCGTGCGGTCAAGAAATTCACAGTGAGGGGCCACTGTTCGACGGTCAGCTAATTATATGTTTAATGGCCCTTGGTGGAATCTTAGCTGCGATGGTTCTGATGTGCTCGGGGATGTTCTAGAGTTATCACTCACTTCACACACACACTACTCCGATGTTGATTGTAAAATCAGATAGGTGGATTGTCAAATGGGCTATATTGATCTGACAATTAGCGATGAAACCTTGATCTTAGAGGTAAACCAAGACTACTTCGTGGAGTGGGTCAACGGTTACATCGAAATTGCTAAACTCAAAGGAACTGCCTTCAACTCAGACAACAGGGATCAATTCATTTTCTATGGGCCAAACAAACGTGGTTCACAATATCGCCATCGTTACTACGTCATAGACGCAGACCGAATTAAGTCTCGGGCACCTAGCACTCGAATTCTCCATCCTAAAGTTTGGTTTTTGTTAGGAATCGCTATTGGAGCAGCGAGTATAGCTCTCCCTGTCATTTTTTTAATGAGTTGACCATGACAGTGTCGTCTTACGTTCCAACTTGGAAGAAAGAGTTCTACGAAGAGTTAACCGTTCGAGAGAATGAGGTGCTCAATTGGGTTTGCTTCTCATGCCACGAAACACGAAATCAGATTCGAAGACTTCGCAGATTCTTAGATTTTGGAATCTGGATCAAGCTTCAGTCTGAATGCCCTCCAAGCAATGCAGAGATTGAATCCGCTTTGAAATTCATGATTCAAAAACCCAACTTGTTAATTTGGCTTCAACCACCCCCAATGGTCTTCAATTACTACACACTCCGAGAAGTCAGAGACAATCTTTCGGTTTTAATGAATGATGAAATCATGACTGAAATGGACTGCACTGAAATGATGGATTTCAAAAACTAAAGCGAAGGGAGCGGATAAGATGAAAACACATTGTGATGTTTGCCACGAACGGATTGTATACGGTCACGATTGCTCTTGCGTGAGACACTTGAAATCTATGCACAGACAAGAAGATGCAGATTTCAGGAGAGAATGGTTCGGTGAACTTCCAAAAGACCCGCCCTTTTAAGGTATCCAAACCCAAAGCAAGGCAAATTCAAAAAGTCCTTTGGGACGATTTGAGAGACCTACCTTTCTCTGGGGAGAAAGAAAGTAGGGAGGGAACCGTTCGAACGCTCGTCGGTAAGTTTGTGGAGAATATTGGATCAATCGTTCTCGGTGCTCAGTTGTGCCCTGACAACTCAACGTGTCACTATTGCCCTGACCTTTACCTAAACGGAAGATACATTGAATGTAAATCTATCGGAAATAGTAACCAACTATTTGTCTACGAGGGCAGGTTACTCAAGGATCGCAGATTTGTTCTTAAGGGTAACATCCTTTACTACTTCATCTGGCAACATCAATTCAAAACGAAGTACGCGGAAAGTCACGGAGAAGTTGTTCAAGGTCTCATCAAATATTGTCGAAGAGTTTATGTTGTTCCCTATACTGAGATATTCAGGGTCTTGTCCAGAAAAAAAATGGTTAAGTTGAATAACGTAACCTATGGTGCACCTGGGAATCGAGTTTACAAATATGGTTATCAGGCTGGGCTATCGGAGTTCAGTGATTTTATTGTCTTTGAGTACGGAGTGAATAATAGAAATGGAAGTTGACAACAAAAAGCTCGTTGAGTTAGGAGGGATGCTCGTTGATATCGGTTGTCCTGATACCGCGATGCGGTTGGACGACTATGGAAAAGTCATTGCAATGCTTCAATCACACCTCAACGGAAAGAACGACATGCAAGATCGGTTCACGAAACTGACTAAGGAGTTCCGAACAAAACCTACTGCGGAGACAATGACCTCCATCTACGGGTTGATGGGAGTCATGAATTTTGAATTCGCAAACAGTGAGGCTGCCCAGAATGTTGAAACTTGAGAATCGAAAAGTCGGGTCTTCCATCTTCGTCTTGGTGGATGGTAATATTGTTGGTGAGATCAAGATTCTCCGGTTCAATAACTACAGGACGGATGTTGGTCTTTCCTTCCCCAGAAAATTTGAAATTCAGAGAGGTGAGAACCTAGATGACGAACAAGTCAAAGAATTCAGAATCCGTTGATGTGACTCAGCTACTCCAAGAGTTCAAGGACGCTTTGGAGGATGACTTGAAACCTGTTCGGGAGGTCTCAAGCAAGGTTGAGTCGTTGGAGAGTGTGGTGAACGAAAGCGTCCGATCCTTAGATCAGAAGGGTCGAGAGATCGACGGGAAGCTAGAGTCGATGAGAGGTTTCCCAAGGAAAATGTACGCTTCCATGATTGGAGAACAGTGTGATCGATCAGAGTTATTCTGGAAAGTTTTTCACACTGTGTTCATGTCTCGGGCGACTGCTTTCAACAGTCCAATTTCCAAATATGTGTCGGAGACGACCAACGAAAAGACTCACCGTCAGATTCAAAGTGAGTTGACTTCCATCTTGGAACTCGTAAGAATCCTAGTCGAACTGTTAGAACAACACTTCGGCACAGTCGTCAATGAGTCTAAGTCCACTTAAACCTCGATTTCCTAAGTCAATTACAGGTCGACCGTACATCACGCATGACCTGGAAGTTAAGCCATTGGCGTATATGTCCCTTCGCAGTAGAGAAGCACTGTACGGTGGTGCTGCTGGTGGGATGAAGACAGAGACACTAGGGATTGATGCACTTCAATATGTTGATATCCCTGGTTACTCTGCTATCTTGTTCAGGCGTAAACGATCAGACCATGAGCTACCAAACTGTCTGATCCCAAGACTTCAAGGCTGGTTGGCTCACCACATTGAAGAGAAGACAGTCAAGTTCAACAACTACAAGTTGATCTTCAAGACTCTCAACCCCGATGGATCGATTGGGAAACCTGCCACTCTAACTTTTGGATACTGCTTCAACGTCAACACCAGTACCCAGTACCAAGGGGCTGAGTTTCAATATGTGGGGTGGGATGAAGTCTGCCAGATTAAGGCGAAGGACTATCTCTATCTCCTCTCTCGATTGCGTAAGTGTGTCTGTCCGATCCACAAAAAGAAACCAGTGGAGAAGAGACTCCCAAGTGGAAATATTGAGATCAAGCAGGTGGCTAACTACGTGAAGGGTTGTCCACTCTGTGACCGAGCGAAGATCGTCCCATTGAAATGTCGTGCTGCTGGTAACCCTGGTGATATCTCACATCAATTCATCAAAGACCGTTTCCAGATAAAGCGTGACCCCAAGACAAACTTGTTCCGGGGGTTTGATGTTGAACGACCGTTTATTCCTGCTTACTTGTGGGACAACCCATATCTTGACGAGTCCTATGAAGACAATTTGAAGCAGTTGGATGAGGTTACCCGGAAGCAGTTGATGGAAGGAGATTGGAACTCAAGCCCGGACTCTCGTTACAAGAAACATAAGTGTCGTCGATGGGAAAACCATCATGGGTACGTCAAACATGGGCCTCACATCTTCAAGCCTGAAGAGATGCGATGGTTTTTTACTGTGGACTGTGCGACTACAGTAGATACTGTCTTGAATGAAGACCAACACGACGAAACATCGATATCTCTATGGGCTTTAAGCCCCGACCCAATGTTCCTCTGCATGATGGATAACTACACCTTCCAAGCAGAGATTCCAGAGATTGTGGAAGAGTGTGTCAACCGGTGGAAGCTGTTCCGAAAGTTTCGACCCGAGTGCATGATTATCGAGAAGAATGGGTGTGGAGTTGGTGTCCTTCAAACGTTGGAAAGGCGTGGAATCGTAGTCAAAGAAGCTTGGTCACAAAAGGATAAATTGGCTGAGGCTCAAGTTGGCATCATCAAGATGGATCAAGGGAGAATTTTGCTCCCAAACAAAGCAGATTGGTTGGAGAAGGTTGAAGGTCAGTTATTCATCTGGACTGGCGATCCAGATGAGCCTGACGATATCATCGATACAGTGTCTCGTGCAGCAAACTATGTTGACTGGACGGATTTTGACAGTAATATGGATGAAGACCAGGAATTTAAGGCAGTTGAGAATTTCAACTCTCCACCAGTGAACCCAATTCAGGTGAACGCTGTCCAATTCCATGCTGCTCCAAATTACTTTGAATCCAGTGGAGAATTTTGATGAACACCAGTGTGGTTTCCAAGCCTTCTGTCCAGCTTGGTAAAACTCAACTTCTTGAAGAAGCCATCCAACGTGTCTTGTTGAATGGTGGACAGGTTCACGTCGTCCACTCTTCGGGCGAAGAAGCCAGCTACTCTGTAGATCGCCCTTCTGAAGAATTAGTCTTCGAAGACTAGGTGATCGTAGGAGTGCCACTCGAAGGAATCTGAAACCCAAACTGGTCTCTAAAATAAGTTTGGAAAACATTCGCTTCGTTGTTACTGGTAGTCAACTCAAAGCGATCGTCTTCTAAAAACTTGTCATCACCAGGGTAGATTGACCAGTTGAGCCCGTTGAAGTAGTTGGGTTCACAGACAAATCCGTGAGTGAAATTGATCTTTCCTGACACGTAGTTGGTGATCTCAATCACAACATACAAGTCAGCAGAGATATCGATTGGTGTGGGAGTCGTCAGATAGAACGGAGTCCACTGAGTTCCCGAACCTCCAATTGGAAGAGGTTGTAACTCATGAAGGTCATCTGAACTTCCATCGGTGGTGTATGTTGGATTGGTTCCTTCTAGAGTTACCTGGAAGTCCATAGTCCCTGTACCATTGACTAGGAAACCAACAACATACATCCCTCTTGATTTGACGTTTGTCACTGGGAGTCTGAGCTTGCAGTTACCCTCGAACTTCAACGTGTTGTACCCATAGCGGGTGACAGTCGTGTCTTCTCCATAGCTTCCAGCGGTCACTTCTTCCCATCCAGAGGGAAGGTCACCATTGAAAGATTGAAGAAGCATGTTGCTCTCAAGGTTCTTCGTTAGAACTGTATCAATCGCAAACGGGCCTCCAAACTTTCCACCGTCTAACATGTACGGATCAGTGGTCTTCTTACCAACCACCATGAACTTCTCGTAGCCTTCGCTGACCCCACCATTGCGGGAGTCTTCAATGCAATAAACTGCTAGATCGTCACCGTAGGCGATCTCGCTATCGACCCCGTTGATTAGTAGGTTTGGCGGGTTTTGGTATCGATTTGGGTGTGGTGCCAGTCGTCCACTTAACCTCTTATCGACGTTAAGTGTCCCAACATTCGAGTAGTTAGCAGTGGTAGTTACTGCTCCAACCGTAACAGAATTTTGACCTACGGATTGGCTGTTCTCGTTCATATCTTTGTACAGACTTTTTAACGCATCTTTGATCGAGCGAGGTCGAATTGGGAGTTCATCAACGATCTGCTCGTGCATTAACCATGCGTCTCCGAGACTCGACATTTTTGCGATTTCTGCTGCTATTCCAAGGCTCATGTCTTCTGTAAAGGCACCAGGGACTCTGAACAATTCTTGTTGGTTCCCAGTTTGGATGGCTGTGATCGTGTCTCCCACCTTGGAATCGAGACTAGCGTGAAACCCAATCATCACGTCAACCGCCTCTTTCAACTGCTTGATAATGTCGAATGCGTTGGCGTAATTTATTGCCATTTTTTGTGTTCCTTGTTTGACAAACTTTAGAAGTTCACGCTAGTATTCTATCGTAACGAGCTGAGAAGGTCAGGAACAAATGAGACTCATCAAAGAAATCTGCCCAGTCGGAAAGCACATTGCGAAAGACAAGGATGGCAAGGACATAATCGCAGATATCCCCCGCGAGCGTGCGTTGAATTGGGCGAACAGTCTCGCACGAATGAAAGGGATGGGATACTCAATCCCTGCTCCGCTTGAACATGACTTCCAAGCACTCCCGTCAAAGAACCCAACTTTCAAAGAGACCTTCGAGAACCTCTGGGTCAACGACCAAAACATGATCGTCGGAGAGTTCGAAGTCCCCGAAGATAAGTTTAAGGAATACGAAGAGAGGGGCATCAAAGGTTGCTCGTTGTACGCAGACAACTTCGAGGGGTTGGAAGACGTGATTTGTCATGTCTGTTTCACTCCCAACCCAATCGCCCAAAACACAAAAGGGTTTGAACCGAAAGGTAACCCAACGACGATCGCCATGTCGTCGTCATTGAAGAACCCAAACCGATTGTCTGAACTCGCTCAGAGGCTCAAGTCAATTGGCGTGGTTGTCGACGCTTGTGATAACGTCGACAAATTTCTGGATCGCTTGTTGACCGCAATCAATCAACTCGCTGCTCAGAATTCCGATAACCCTGACGGACTACCAGCAGGAGCCAACCCCGTACCAAGGAGATTTGATGTAGCTATGTCAAACAACCAACCTACCAAACCGGAAGTTGAACAAGAGAATACTCGACTCAAAGACTCCAACGAGAAGCTGAAGAAACAAATCGAGGAGTTAACCAATAAAAACACAAGACTCTTGGAGGTGTTCTCCAAGCAGGAACGAACTCGTCTGACAGAGCGTGTCGACAAGTTGAAAGACCACGTTGGAGAAGACACTCACAAGACGCTCACCAAACAAGTGGAAGAGTTCACCGTTGAACTCGACGAAAAGGGTGAAGTCGTTTTGGGTTCACTCCACGCGGTTTTGTCCGCCCACGAGATGCACATGTCGGATGACAAGAAAGCGACTCCAGCTTCCTCCCAGAAAGGCGATGCACCGAAGGGGGCGAAAAGGGTCGAGCGGTATTCAGGCGAAGAAGAAGACCCAGATGCAGTTTCGCCTGAACGTGTAGATGAAGTTTCTAAGTATCTCCAAAGCATTTTGTAAGTTGGATTCCTCCAATTGTGTTTGTTTCCTAGTTAAAGAGAGATCAGCCAATGACTGATTCAATTTTGAAACGGATGGGAGCCCATCGGGGATTACCCAGCATTTCTACGGAGGAATTCATCGAAACTGGTGAAGTACTCCAAGGTCGATATGAGCAGTCTCAGTTCTTTCAAGGGATTGTTGGGTCAAACGCTCGTGATGCGGGAAATGACCCTACCACTTTGTTGCGACCTGGACTCATGATGGGCATCGATTCGAACGACGATGTTGTTCACTTCGACCCAGACGGAGCAGCAACCAACTCCGGTGGAGAGTTCTTTGCGGTGATGCAACAAGAGTTGAACATGGGTCTGACAAACCAGACTGACATATCAGAAGGCTCTTTGCTAGTCGCAGGGGTTATTGACCCCAACAAGATTTGTCTCGCTTCTCAGTCAACTCGTGGGATTGTCGGTCTCGCAGCGGAGTTCTACCTTCGTAAGTTGATGGCGAGAAACTTCATTTTGGAGGACAACCCACACGAGCCTCAAATTGGAACTTGGAACTCCGAGTCTGCGGAAGATACCAGTCGAGCACTGGTTGAAACTGAAAGAGATAAGTTGTTCCACAATACTGGTGCTTCCGGTGCGGTTGATCTTGATCTTCCAGCAACCCCCAAACGAGATTTAGCATACTACTTCCAGTCTCGTGTTGCTCAAGACTTTAGCGTGACCTCAGTTACCACCAACGATATCATCATCGCGACTGATATCGCAGCTACGACGATCACAATCGCATCTGCGAACGTCGGCGGATCGTTTTGGTTGGTGGGTAATGGTTCCAAATGGGAGGTTCGTTGCTCCCAAGGAACGTTGGGTATCACCTAATCGCCTAATTCGTTTTTCATTTCGTACACCGTTGGTGTTTTACTTTTTATTGACCTTTTGGAGTTGAAGTATCATGGCAGATGTTGCCCTACACGAGATGCTGCATCCTCATGTGGTCATCGGGCAATTCCGAAGATATGGTGGGGTGACTAATCTCTTCCAACGTATCTTCAGAATGCGAGTCGGTGATCCACCAACGGCTACAGTTCTCGGAAAGGTCGGTCAAGCACACCTGACTGATCCCGTTCGCAGAATTGGTTCGATTCGGATGAACACCGTTGGGCCTCGTCGAATTGACGAGCAAGAAGTTGGCGGGTCGACTGTGACCTGCTACCGCAGCTATGAATCAGTTCGGTTGCTTGATGAGCGACTGTATCCTTTAGCTGCACTTGGCGGGCCTCCGAACGTCCTGGAAGAAGGTGGCGTTTCCTACGTCAACGAGCAGTTGTCGAAACTAGCACAGTCCAACTCTAACCTTCGGGAGTTTGTGATCTCCCGACTCTTGATGGGAGGTTTTGGTCTTAAGTTGGCTGGTGGGAACATGCAGAACATCATCCCCGTTGAGAAAGGCAACGGAACCTACGATTTCGATTCGGGGATTCCTGCTGCTAATACGGGTGCTGTCCCATTGAGCCCAACTGGGTCGAACATCATCGACACCGGGTGGCAAAACGCAGGTGCAAGCATTGTTCAGCAAATGAACAACTTGAACGAAGCGAGTTTGTTCGTTTCGGGTAAGCCTTTGCGTCACAACTTCATCACTACCTCGACCTACAACTTGATGTTGGGTAACACTGAGTTGCGGTCAGTGGGAGGTGACGCCTTCACAATTTGGCGAGACTTCACAATGCGAGAAGTCTTGAATGACATGGGAGACCCGAATGCTGGGTTTACCGTTCAGTTCAGAGCAATGCCTAACTTCTTGTTTCACGTCTACGACGGGTTCTTGATGTTGGATGAAGTCAGCGGAACTGCGACAACCCAACGCGATCAACGGACTCGGGCAAAGACCTTCAAGGTTGTCCCCGAGAAGAAGATGATCTCAATCCCAGAACCGTCTTCTGATTGGGTTGGTTGGCAAGCAGGTACTGAACCCATTCGGCGGAACCAGTTGGCAGCATCCGAGATCGTTCGGGGTTTCCAGACTTGGTCAACCCCAATGGATGAACCTCCTGGCGAAGAGTTCAAGCTGCTCGATATCGGGATTCCATTCTTGAAGATGCAACAAGCTGTCTTTCACCCCACGGTGGATACGTCTTAAACAACGGTCTATCAAAGATTCCAACCATCGGGGTTGGGTAGCTAGTCCAGCCCGCTTGGTTCTTTGAGTCAAGCGGGTCTTTTTCTGGAGAGAAGAGATGAATCAAAAAGTAGTGGAAGGACACTTCCAGCCAGTTAACACGGTAGATGAGACCTTGACAACTGGTTCGGATGTTGCTCCAACCGAGGCTGACTACAAAGATGTTGGAGCAAGTAATTTGACTGCCAACTCCGTCATCATCACATCGGTCTCGACTGCAAATATTATGAAGTATGCAGTCCAGAACGAAGATGGTTCTCCCTCTGATGCTTCTAACGGTGCTTACTGGCACTTTGAATGGGGGCCTTTGGTCTTGAACCTCAAAACGCACGAGAACATTGCTAAACTTCGTTTGCGTGCACAAGGTTCAGGTTTCGACGTTCGAATTCAGTATGGAAATCTTTAATCATGCTCAATTTCTACGACCTCACAAACGAACAACGAGCACTGTCAGACGCTCAGTTGGCGACGGAACTCCCCAACCTTTCTTTGACCCCGATGAAAGTTGGGTTGCTCATTATTTGGTTGAGAGACAATTCTCTCGCCAAGTTGAGTGCAAACAATTCCTTCAAAGGGATGCTGCCTAACTTCATTGAAGATGACACCATAGATTCTGCTCTCCGAGATGGAGTCGATGACTTCTTGGGGTATTTAATCACTCCCAATGCTGACGTGTTTCATTGCAATGTTCGATCAATTGCGAACCAAGCTGGGGCAGTTATGGGAGGTCTTTTGACTTATGGAATTGTTGTGAAAAGCCAAGTGGATGAATTTTATTCCATTGGCGGAGGTCAGCCGTATAAAGGGATTACTGAGGCACAAGTAACTGATGCTCGTGATACGTATAACACTTTAGAAGCTGAACGAATTGCTCAAGAAAAGTTTGAGGTAGTAGTCGCTCATGTCATTAACGAGTACATCAACACTGCTACTGATAACACATCGTTAATCGCCAAGTTAGACGAAGCAAAGACTTACGTAGAAAGTCTCTAAAATGCCCGCCAATGTATTTGTTGATAATTCGACTGGCGATAATGGGGACACAGGCGGGGACACCGATCCGTGGCAAACTTTCCAATATGCCTTGGATAACATCGATACGGCTGCGGGTTTCGGTAATGGTATTAACTGGATAAATGTTTCAGATCAAGCCACCGAAACACTAACAGCCAACCAAGATTGGACAAACCACGGTACACGAAATAACGACACACGAATCGGCGTTCGAGGATGGGGTCGTGGCGGTGATGGATACGGTCGGTTTTCGGTGGGAGCCTACGATCTTGTGCCGTTGAACACTCAATACATCAATATGTCGTTTTTGAAGATCAGTGGTGCGACAGTCTGCACACTCGAAGGTGGTAATTACAACCACTATAACGACATTTTCCTGGAAGGGGACTATGACAATGTGCTTGGCTTGATGCGACTCGGCAATGGCACTGGCATTCGACTTTCGATAAAGAACACAAACACGGGCACCAATCCGTATTGCATTAGAATGAATGGTGGTGGGCGATTATCGGAAAGCTACCTGGAAAGCAAGAAATGTCTCTATGCAACCAGCGGCAGTAACGCTAGGGTGCGAAAAACTTGCTTTAATGTTACAGCAGCTAATGGTTGCGGTATCTATTACAACAACAGCTATCCTCGAATTGATGCGTGTTCTTTTTACAGCACAAGCAAGACTGGAACTTTAGCCATTGATACGTTGTCCAGCCACTCAGCGAACATCACAAATAACCTTATCCAAGGTTTCGATACGGACTGGGACGACGGAACAAACGCCAATTCCGTTAAGTGCCTGACGCTGATAGACAATTCAGTGAGCGATTGCACGAACAAAGATATTGTCGGTTACACCGAGGGGCAAGTTGAAGCCTACGGAAATGAAGACCTGCTCGCCGTAGACTTATTCGCCAAAGTTGGAACAATTGACTATCTTGATTGGGAGACAATCATAGATTTCTTCCGACCCGAGGTCGTGGGAAATGTGGTAGCGAACTCCCCGCTGGGTCATTCCCGTGGGGCCGTGGCACATGCAGCAGGCGGCGGAGGTGGCACAGATAGTATGCTTAGGCGATCCAATTTGCGGGGTGGATACTAATGTCAAAAAGAGAACTTGTAGTTGGATCGACTAGCCATATCGAACAGATCGTTATCGATGATTCAAGTTCTTCTACCGGTGCAGGTCTCACTGGTCTCCTTTACAACAGCAGTGGATTAACTGCTAAGTACAAACGAGAAGGAGACTCGTCTTGGAGTTCTATCACCTTAGCTACCATGGCAGCAGGTACGTGGGTCAGTGGTGGATTCATCGAATCTTCTAGCGGTGCAGGAGGTGAATATGAGTTTGGAGTACCAAATGCAGCTATCGCATCAGGAGCGGACTCAGTTGTCATCGTTTTATACGGGGCAACTAATATGGCAGCAGTCCGAATTGAAATTGAACTCGTTGCAGTTGATAAAGGGGATTCAGCAGATTTTGGATTGACTGCATTGACTGGTCATACACCTCAGACTCAAGATCATGCTACGAACGTCAATGCATTGGAATCTCGTCTGACAATCGCACGTTCTTCCTACCTAGACAAGCTCAACATTGGAGGTAATGTAGCTTCGTCAACAGAAGTTAATGCTATCCAGAACACCACTCGATCCAAAGCAGTGAATCCATCTGTTATTGAACGTCCAGACAGTGGAAGCGTCACACCGGAATTCAAACTGTTCCTCTACGACACCGATGGGAACATGGAAGATGCTGATACAGCCCCAATATTGGAAAGTCTCACGAATAGTGAAGGGACTGATCGGAGTGGAAATGCTTCAGCGGTATCAACCACTGGAACGGGACAGTATCAATTTACTTACACTGTTGCAGACTCTCACGTTGTTGAAATACTTCAAGGTATATGGTCATACACAGAAGGTGGAAACGTCATCAAAGTTCCTTTCTCCACTCAAGTTTTAGATACCACCGCAGTCGATTACACATCTGCTGATCGTACTCGTGACGACGCGATCAAGGCGTTTGTCGATGCTTCCACTGCACAAACCGGAGATTCTTACTCGATTGTTAGTAGTGGAACACACGGGAACTCTGCACTTAAAACTATCATTGATTCAATCAAAGCAATCACTGATGCCCAAGGTGGAGATGGTTCAGGTTTGACTGCCCTCGGTGGCATTTCCGCTGCAATGAAAGCTGAGGTTAAGATCGAAGCAGACTCTGCACTCACCGATTATGATCCGCCTACCAAGGCGGAACTCGACCTTGCTGAGTCGAACATCATCAACGCAGTCAACGCGGTTAATACTGGGGCTGCTCGATATATCTCAGTTCATACCCCAGCAGCCTACGAAGTCCCCGAATCGGGGAGTGTTACCTACGCAATCGAGATTCGAACGTTTGATGGGGATGGAGATGCAGTTAACGCTGATTCCACTCCAACCGTAAGTATCTTCAAAGCGAGTGATGGGACAGATTACTCTTCAGACCTTTCTGCCATAACAAACCCTGCGACTGGAGTTTATCGACTCAATTACACTGTTGAGAGCACTGATGACTCAGAAGGATTGAGAATCGACGCAAGTGCAACCATTGCGACAGTGGTCAGAACAACCTCTGCTTATCCGGTAGCAACCAACGCAGAAGCAACTGACTTCACTACATCTGACCGAGGCTGGTTGCAAGCTATCTTCGACAAGCTTCCATCGAAGAGTCGACTTACAGGTACAGCAAACTCTGATGGGGATATTCAACTCAACGAAGCGACTGGGACTCTTCCCGCTAACTCATTGAACGCTGCTGCAATTTCTGCTGATGCTTCTCTTGAATTCAAAACTCAATCAGAGGGAGCACTTCAAACTTACAAGCTTCATAAACTTCTAGATCAACCAGTTAATCCAGGAGAGGTTGGAGCAAACTCTATTATCTCAAAAATCACAGATAGCGGGTTAACTCCAAACTTTGATAACTTTGTCAACGGTACTGAGTCTCTAAAGGCGATCGCAGCAACCGTTGGTGTACTTCCAACCCTTGGCTCTATTCAAGCGGGAGTTGCCACGGAACTTCAAAACATCCACCTAGATCACATATTCGCAAATGCTTACAACCCCGATTCAAAACCGGGGGTTGCGACTGCTCTCTTCAACTCGCTCATCGAAGACAATGGTTCTGGTACACCGAGATACACAATTGTTGCACTGGAACAAGGCCCATCAGGAGGTGGAGGTGGTGGTGGCGATTGGACAGCCACTGAGAAAGCATACTTCCGCTACGTTTTCAATTTCCCAGGAACACAAACAGACCCTGCAACTACCCCTGACTACAACCGGTTATTCGTCAGTGCCAAGCTTACTCAAACAGAAATCCCTGGCGTTAACATCTTAAACGGTATCACCGAAGGAAACCTAATCCAAACATCTTCGTTCAGTCGGTTTTCTGTCTCGATAACTTTGGGCATCGACGTTTCAACTAGAACGGGAGAGAAAATCAAGATTGGATTCAAGCAAAGGAAGTCCGACACTGATGATGACGCATACTTTATCATAAGTGAAACAACAGGACTCCTAGTCTCCAATAAAACCTCCGTAGGGTTGACCGCTGCCAACGCATCGATTGTTGTTACTGACGAATCTACTGGAACTTTCACTTTGACAATCGAAGCAGATGAGTTGTCAAAAATCGGTAAAGTAAAAGGAGGTGTGTGGGGCGTTAAATGGTTCAATGCAAGTGGAGAACCTGTTGCAATCAAAGAAGGTACTTTTGAAAACATCTTAGGTGTAGTAAGGGCCCTATCATGACAAATCAACCTAAACCAAAAGCAATCTCAACTGGACCAGCTATTCGAGCGGTTTGCAACGTTCGACGGGGGAACTCTTGCGGGTCTGGAACGATCGTGGGGATTTCCAGTGATGGTCATTCTTACATAATGACCAATGCACACGTTGTGGGAACTCAGCCAGGAGCAATCTGCAAAATCTGGGTTGAGTCGACCGGTGATTGGATCGACGCGAGGATCATTGCAGCAGGATACTCAAATCAAACATCTGCGGATTGGTCTTTGCTCATCACAGTAAATGCCTACAACAAAGTCGACCCAGTTAAGATGGCGAAAACGGAACCATCAGGTTCACACTACACCAAAGGTTTCCCGAGATGCAGACAGCACAAAGGCACCGATATTACGACGGTAAGAATCAGCGGTGCAGTCTGGTTTTGGGAGCCTGATGCAATTGGTGGTCAATCTGGATCAGGAGTTTATTCGGATGATGTTGTTCGCATGGAAGGTCTCTTAACCTGGCAATGGGGTTCTCATGGGGCAGGGCAGACCACGGCAAGCATATACCGACAAGCCACATCCTTCTCAGTGGCTGTTGCTGGATTTAGACCTGAACCGACCCCGGAAGCACCAAACGGTCTGGTCGAACTCTCATCTGACCCTCAAGACAATCCGAGTCCTCCAAATGAGCCAGAGGAAGACTACAACAATGATGATCGAGGGTTCGACGTGGAAGAAGGCTTCTTCTCTGAATCTTCGAACGGTCTCGCAAGCCTACTTGTCTGGTGGGATGATGACGATGAAGAACCTGGAGACCCGGATAATCCCGTTCCAGATCGCATGGCTCGTCGTCTAAACGAATTGGAGATCAACAAGCATCGACAGCAGATGGAGTTCCACAAACGCAACATGGAGCGTCATGAGGCTGTCAGACCATTACCAACATCTCGTAAAGAGTTTCGCTAATAAAAATGCCTTGGGGAAGTCGCCAAACTGAACCCCAAGGCAAAGGAAAGTCCCTTATAAAGCTTGATCGAACTGCCTGTCCAGAACCGGACAGCTTTTCTGAAAAACTTTCTGGGAGAGAGAGGAATAATGTCTTCAAACCAGAATAATGAGATGACGATGATGACTCGAATCGAATCATTGGAGCGTCGTTTAGGCTTTTTGATGTGGGGCATCGGCATAATCAGTACAATTGTCTTAGGGATGGTGTTAGCGTTCATCCCTTGGGCAATGTCCATGCACGCGAACGCAGCGAAAAGTTCAGCAACTTTAGTTTCAATTCAAGGAACATTATCGGAACTTAAGACTAGGGAAATTCCTCCCGGTTGGTTTCGAGACCAAGTCAACGATAACCGACAAGCCTTAAGGAACTTGGAAACCCGAATCCGTGACCTTGAGAAAGGACAGTGATGGGAGTTTTAATCGAACGTCAAAACATCTTGGATCACTACTCCCAAAATGGAGTCGATCACATCACAGACGACGTTTCCTCTGAAGAGATCGATGAGAAGATCGAATGGGCAGAGTCTGAAGTCTTGGGACGACTGGCGGGGGAGTACACCAACAACGTACTCAAGCAGTCTGGATTGATTGTTAAGATCACTGTCTTAATTACCTGCTACTTCCTCTCCGGTCGTCGGGCGAACCCCAAACTATTTGGCCCTAAGACGTATGAGGAAGTCATCGAAGACCTTGAGTCGATCAAGTATGGAGAGCTTGATTTGGTGGACTCAACGGGTCAACTACTTTCTCGGAAGAACGATCACCTCGGAGTCTCAATGTCGAACATGGTTGTGGACGAATCCTATGGAGTTGGCAGGATTCGGGTTATTGATAGAAACTCCGTTCAAACAAACAACAACGCGGACACATATTGGAGAGAAGGAAACCTATCGGGGTTCTTCGGATTTTAATGGCTCAATCAGTAGCAGAATTCGCAACGAACCTATCCAAGGAGGTTTTCTCCCCCAGAGGAAAACTCTACCGGGAGTTCGTAGGGCGAGTGACCGAATATGTCTTTGCTCAGATACACGCTTCGTACAAGATAAAGTCGAAAGGTGAAACGGATAACTATGGTCAGTATTGGAAACCTAATCGACGATCGAGAGAGGGTAAGCTGATTATGGTCGTGACTGGAAGATTGCTTCGTTCTTTCACCCCAGGGAAAGCAAATCGGAATGGCTATCGGAGGTACAACCAAGATCAAAAGTTTGAGGTCAATGGGACAACGGTGACTATCGGTAGTCAAGTCACCTACTTGAAGTATCAGAAGAGGGAAGTAATTGTTCCATTCGCTTTGGATTTGATCGTAGCTGAAGGTGTCTCCTTCGCTCTAAAGAAAATGTCTTTGAGGATTCAAAGAGAACTCTAATGCTCGAAACTTTTCTCATCATCGAAACTGCTAAAGTCTTGAGGAGTGCGGAGTCTTGGGATGTAAACCAATGCGAGGTAAGCCCCGATGGTCGTCCACATCCAAGTTGTGGAGAGTTCTTCGTAGGTCTGTTTGCAAACGAGAATCAAAACATCACACCCAAAAAAACAGAAGGTTGTATCTCCTACGAAGGAGAATTCGTTATCCGAATAACAAAAAGAGTTTCCGCCAATCCCCTGGATAGGTTTGGTGTGACAATCTATGCAGAAGCGTCAAACTCCCTCGGTCGACTAGCAACCACAGTCTTGAAAAGAGTCTTAGAGAAGGGTGCTCAAATCCGAGACGATACTCACGTAGCGATTAACGCAGCAGTGAGTGGACTTCACCAGTTCAACAATTCAAAAGGGTTTCGTTGGGTCAGCACTGATCTGAACATTACACCACGACCCAACGAATGGTTCAGTTCGGAGCAGGAAGAAGACCCTTTAACTCCTGCCGGTTTTTCGTTAGACTTGAATTTCAAGACTTACTCAAATCTCTACTTTACTTGGGATGCAATAACATGAGTTTCACAGTTGTACCCAACGTCATCAACGGTGTCTTCGATCTCTACTATACGACGGTGGATGGATCGAACGACATTGACACTGCTGGTAAAAAACCACTCGGTTGTCTCCAAGAGGGATTTGAGATCGGGTTCACCCCAGCAGGTGACGACGTTAACGTTGATTGTGCAGGGGAGTCAGCAGTTGATGGGATCATGAAAGGTTTCAGCAACGTTCGACTCAACGCAATCATTACTGAGTTCACTCCAAGACAAGATGACATTGAGCATCTTGTTTGGCCTGGGGGCTCAAACTGGGGTGCTGACGATCGAATCGGGAACATGGCACTTCGACAGAAGCGAACCCATGTCTTAATTGCTGAACGTCGAACGGGAGGTGCTTGGGACACTGAAGACTTCCACAACTACTGGTTCTTCGGTGCACTCATGCGTTTCGGTGAAGAAGCAACCATGAACTTCAACATCAGCGATCAAGTGATGCCTGTTTCATTCCGGCTGTTCCGTTTGTTGGTTGCAGATGCGGACACACCAACAAAGAAGGTGTACTTCCCCAGTGACGACACATCTGCTCTCAGCACGTCAACTCACACCTTCAGGTACTTCGACACTTACGATCCAACTCCGTAATGACTCAAAACGTCAACCTCCATGTTGACTTGGATGCACCTGAACCTCGTGAACCAAGTCAAACTGCTCCTCAAGGGGAGACCGCTCAAGATCGGAACTTCTCTGATCTCGGAGGTTTTCGTCCTCGTTGGTTTCCATACGCTCCTGAACTCTTAAACACCTTGTCAATCCTGGCGGACTCCGCAACCGTCATCCGCAAGGTGTTTCTTCCACTTAGAAAGTTCTTTCAGATTGCGGAAAGGGGAGGCCCAACTTCACAACTAGCACGACGGAAGATGATTGGAGACGATCAACGTCGTATGGTCGCTGCGGGGTCGAAGAAGGGACTTGACGGTAGAACAGCAGCCTACCAAAACATGAACCTTCAACTGGATCGGACTCGCAACCAAATTCTCGCCCAGATCGCTCGTAAATCTTCTGGGGGAGGAAAGAGTCGGGTTGCTCTTGGTGGTCGAGGTCGTCCACCTGTGCGTCCGTTGTCTCCTCCACGTCAAACACCGGCATTACCACCTCCGCGTCCAACTGCACCTCCTGTAGCAGCAGGTGGGGCTGGTGCAGCGGGAGCTAGTGGAGCAGCAGGTGCCACTGGTGCATTCGTTGTATTAGCTGGGGTTGTTGCTGGCGTTGCTATTGGGATTGCTGTATTGGGTCTTGCAGCGTGGCAAGCGTCTAAGTGGATCAAACGGATGGCTCATGTCACCCAGCAATTCATTGAGAGAGTTCGACCGATATCTGGAGAGGTTCAAAGAGCGGAAGCGTTTGCAGAAGTTCGAAGTCTGATAGCTTCAATCAGAGAGAATCGTAGAGCAGGTAGGTCTGCTGCGATGATGATTACTGCTCAAAACAAATTGAGCATTCAGATCGAACGATTCCAGTCTATTATCGTTAGTGAACTTGGAGGTCTTGTCTCTCAAATTATTGAGTTGGTTGCAAGAGGTCTTGAGATGTTCAACAACCTCTTGGAGATTTTGTCTCCGTTCTTCCAGTCATTGATTTCCATATTGGAGAGTTCCCTCGGAGTCATCATCGATATCCTAACCGCAATCTTCAACACGCTTTCAGAGTTTGTTGCTTGGGTTACGGTAGGGTTGATTGACTTGCGAGCACTGTTGGCTCCTAAACCACGAGACCCTGTTCAAGATGCTCTAGACGGTCTTGCTTCGCTTTCGATCTTCGGTTACACCCCAACGGGTAAGAACAACCTGTTTGATGGTCTTAAAGCTGCTCGTCGTCCAGGGAGGGTAGTTCCCTAATGTCATTCATTCCTGAAGAGTGCTCCAAGATTGTTTACAACAACATCGATCTCGGTGAGTTACTCAAAGTCCACATCGATCAAGAGCCTGTCTACAACAAAGACCAGACAACGATCAAGTACCACAACCATCGAATCCGAGTTGAGTCAATTATCCCTGGGGACTTCACAGCGGATGATATATTCTTCGATGCTCCTGCTACCTTGTCCGAACCTGAAAAGACAATGGCAGAGTCGATTACGGATATCGATGATTACACCGATGACAGCATGGAGGCTGTCCGTAAGTTCCTTAACATGCCACGGAAGAACTTATTCCTTGCATTGGGTGGTTACTCACCAATCATCGTCAGAGACCCTCAAAAACCTTTGAAAGCGGTCAATACCTATCTTCAATCAATCAACACTTCGTTAACTAAAAGCAAGTCAACGATTGAGATCGATGAAGACAACACATCAACTTATCTTGATCCTAACTTTGGGCCTAAACCAAGAGTTGTATCTTGGGAGCCTGCTCCTGGTCGGGGAGTCGCTCGGGTAGTCTGGGAGGTGGAAGTTGCTCTTGTGGATTGCATTTGGGATGTTGCTGCATCAAGCGGTTATAGTCCTCCTAGCGTTTTGGGTAAGGTCAACAACATTCACTACGAAATAGACTACAGCTACAATGATATGGGTGAGTGCGACCGAACCATCAAAGGTGAAGTCTCAATCAACAACACCGTAACCGGGGGCCAGTTCTACACTCACGTTGACAACATTCGGGATACGTTACTCATCGCTTTCCCTGCCCCTCCAAACTTTAGAAGAAATCGTCAACGTTTTCAAGTGAGTAGCGATCGCTCAACACTTACCTTCACTATCGGTGATGAAGAGATAAGCTCTCCTTCTCCATTTCCACAAGATGTGATTGATATCGATATCACCCACGACATTGAATCCGATGGGCCAGCTTTTGTGGTATGGGACAATACCTTCTCCGGCGAGATTTCTATTGCTCCTGGTGTTCCTGCTTTTCGAGCATGGGCAATCTACTCTTCCTTGCTCATCGCTCGTTTGTCCAAAGCTATCCAAGTGAAAAAGACGAAACACAAAAAGCGGAAAGCGGACGGGAATGCACAGATGGTAGATATCCCAATTGTTCCACTTGTTAAGAGTGTCAAACTTCGGGAGAGACTTTATCGGAGACGACAACGGTTCAGTTTCAGTTTTAGCTGGCGTCAGGTGGTCTCGAACCCTATCGAGATATTCAAGCGGAGTGGGATGTTCACCCCTATCCACACTCAAACGGGAGATACTTGGTTAGCTTGGAAGAACTCTGTCCCAGACACCTATGATCCTCGTGGGACAGCAGACCTCCGGGATTCGATGTTGACTACTGTAGTCGACCCTTGTATGTCAACTTCAGAGTCTCTCGTTGCGAGTAGGCGACACTACACCTCAAAAATCGTTCAAGATGATACGGTTACTCTGAACTTCAACATCTTCGCTCAGACATGCCCCGAAGATGTGAAGAACACTTGGGTTCTCTACAAAAACAAAGCTTTCTTAATCGCGAAGGGGACAACAGAACTGATTAAGAAATACCCGGATGAGACTTACAAACCAGGGACTCCACCGGAAGACAGCACTGATGACGGTACAGCGGGTCATGGGTATGACCGAGATCGGATATTCCCCGAGAAGTTGGGGAAAGACTTCGAGGTAGTCGATAAAGGCTACCCCACGCCTATGCTTGTGATTGTGGGGACTGCTATCCGAATTGGGTCAAAGACCAAACCACCGATCATTCGAAAGTTTGGAGGGGCAAACGTCGTCCTGTTCGATCAACATGTGGAAAACGAGGTAATTCGATACGGAGGTTGTCCCGCCTATAGAACCACCTGGAAAATCGAGTATATTATCAAGGGTGAGCCTGTTGGCGACGATATTGAAGGACTACACCTAGTTTTCCCGATGGAGTAAAAGATGAGTGAATTCCTGTTGGACTTCGATGAAAGTCCAGAAGATCAAACAGTGGACGTTAAGTACAACAACGAGGTCAAGACCCTTAAAATCTCTGAGTTGCATGACTGGCTTCTCCAAGCAGCGGAATCCGGGGAAGGTCAGTTCTACCCGGAGCAAGCTTGGGTCAAGTTCAAGAAAGTTTCTGCGTTGGAGATCAGCTTGTCCCAATACCGAGTTTTGGTCGACTTCGTTGTTGGTCAGATGAACTCGTTGATTAAAAAAAAATAAATCCCTTAGTTGATCTTATCGCTACCTACGGGACTGGGGTTCTTCCAGATAATTGGAAGACCCCTTTTTTGTTGAAGATGCTATACTTGAAGATGGACCGGCATGAAGCCATCAATGAACTGAGAGACAGAGGCATCCAAGGTGATCTTGATCCACAACGGTACAAACAACTGTTAATCGCAACAGGTGTTCCGAAGAAACAAGCGGCTCTCGACATGTACAAGTACATCCTAGAAAGACAGAGGCTCTTAGAACGATGAGTAGAAGAACCACCGTCACAAAAGACCTTCTCGTTCGTTCTCTGGGGGAAAACTATGTGGCGTCCCCTGACTACTATCGATTGCATCGACGGTACCGACCATACTTCAGACACTGGTGGATTCAAGAGATGATGTTAACTCCAACCATCAGGTTGGGACTCAACACTCTCATTCGTGGGCCTATCTGTGCAAACTCGAAGATCAAGGTAACTACCGAAGATGAAGAACTAGAGGAGTTCCTACAAGACGCATTCACGAGGTTCAAGATCATCGCAATGGAATCGGTGATGGAACACCTTGAGTTTGGCTACAGTTGTCACGAGTTCATCTACGATGAAGAAGATGGAGAGCTTAAGCTATTCGACGTTAACCGGTTCAAGCCCTTCGACTGCGAAGTCTACCAGAAGAACAACAAGTACGTTGGGTTCAAGGTAAACCCAATCGACCTTTACGTTCCAAAGGAAACAGGTTTCCACTTGGTTTACCAACCCAAACACAACAAGCACTACGGTCGATCAATCTTATTCACTCCGTTCACCCCTTGGATTGAACAGTGGGCAGTCGGAGGGATGGAGGATATCAAAAAGTTGTGGTTCGCAAAGAACGCTTACAACTCAGGAATCCTGTATTACCCAACTGGGGTCACAACGGTCAACGGGATTGAACGAAGCAACGATGAGATTGCCCAAGATATCGCCCAGAAGATGGCGACAGGGCATGTCATCACAGTTCGCTTGAAAAAGGGGGAAGGGGGTAACGTTACCGCGACAGGGGTTCAAGCACCTCAGTCGGAATGGGTGTTTCTCCCTGCACAATCCAACCCAGTCCCAGAGGGGATGCTCGACTCTCGGAATGAGACCAAGATGGAGCAACTCGAAGCTATGGGTATCCTCCGAGAAGTAGTCGAGAGTTCAGGGGGAGGGTTTGGAGCGGTAACAGGTAGAACCATCCCAGTCGACTTATACATGTTCGGTTTACAAGTTATGTTCAACTGGGTGTTATGGAACATGCAGAAGCAATACTTCCCGATCGTCTTAGGTGCGAAGTACGCTGGGAAGAAGATTCCCAAATTCAAAATCGAGCCCAAGATGATATCGGGTGAAGACGCATTAGAACTTGAAGACTTGGAAAGCGAGGAAGACCTTGAAGCGAAAGAAAACGAAGTCCACCGGAAAGTACAGAAAGACCCGAAAGTCACGCAAAAGCGGGATGAAGCACAGCAAAAAGGGTTGTCGAAAAAGGTAGCGTAATGAACCCTAGAAATAAACTGACAATAAAGATAATGTCGAAAAACGCCATTCCTCAGGGTGGGGGGTTTTTAGATGGGTTGAGATTCCTAAGAAACAAAGAATCGATAGCTAATGGTTACAGGGAAGCGAGGAAAGAAATGGAAGAATACCTCTCAGTACTCAGAGAATCCTTACGTAAGGAAAGACCCGATAAAAGTTACACCGATGACGAATTGGCTGAAATGATCCTCGAAAAATGCCATCTTAATAAAACCGCCCATCTTCGGGGTTGACACCCTGTACTAACCTCTGTACCCTATCGGGTGGGTGGGAGTGGAACCTCTTGAATAGTTAAGTAGTAACTATGAGTCAAGGTAATCCAGTTAGTCATGCCGATTGGACTCTCCATTGGTTTCTCAATGGCAAGGCTCTTGCTTACCCGTATGGCGAAGTCTTGGATCAAATCCTGTCCAACCCTAAAGAGTTCCCGATCCCCCCCAACACCCTCTACACCCGAAAGGGGATGGAACCGGGAGGAGCGGTTTTATTAGCTCAATATCGGGATGTGAAGGACATTGAGAAGAGAGGAAACACTGTCCGAGTCTTGCAGCAATCTCAATCTGCGGGCAACACTCAAGAGGTTATAGTTGAGAAACTCAACGTCAAGCAGATCAAAGAGTTTGACCCGCACTACGATGTGATTAAACAAGAGGAGTCTTGGGGTCGACTGGTGATTGTCATCTTGGAAGACGATCGCATGTTCTTCAACATGGGAGGAGAACGAGACTCACTCTCAATGGAAATTCAAGATCATGATTTAACTGCACAAACAATTGAAGAAGATATCTGGGAGTTGAAGTTCAAGTCGATTTCGAATAACGAGTCTCTAGTCGTAAACGACTTCATTTCAAATTCAACGTCATCAATCTCAACTGAAGAAGAATTTATCTGGGGGTACTTCAACCGGTTAGCAGCGGGGCACTGCCATACTTTTTTCTTTGATGAAGAAGGTAAACCCAACCTTCAACAGTTCGATGCAGATACAAGTGGCGATCAAATGAGGTCGATCTACCGAAACAACCGGGATCGAATGAGAGTCAGTGAAACGCTCCCGTTACATTTCCTTCCCCCAGAGAAGTTAGAAGTGGACTTCCCCCGGATGGAGAAGTCATTCACCGGAGGTGTGACTTTCGATGCAACAAGCCCTTATAGAATCTGGCATGTTGATGTAGGGAACAAAGGGTCTGCAAGTGACGCTACTCTTCAGTCGCTGGCTACAGTCTACGCTGGTGTTTACAACACGCTGCTCAACACTTCTTTAGGTGCCCCTGATTTAGACTATTCAAAGATTCGAGTAGTTTGGGATGGAATTGTCCAGATTCCATTTTCATACCCCCACAATCGATTGTCGTACACCGACAATGAAGCTGGTACTTACACTGAGGTAGTCGTTGATCCCCTTGAGTATCTGAGCATCAACGATGATCCATTCGCTCAACATCAAGCGTTCTACTATTACTCACAAAAGCGGTCGTTGACAGGGACACAAGACAACGGGGAAGCTGCAATATTCACCGGGACTCTTAACACTGAGACTGACAAGTCCGGGGGGAAGATCACACGAGATTCAGGGACAGGGGAGTACACTCTACACAAAGGCGGACGCTACTTAATTATCATCAAATCCGTTGGCGACTTTGTAGTTACCCCAGACGGTCAAAAGGTAATTCCTTGTAGAGATGAGAATGGCGTGCTGCTAGGAGAAGTAGCAATCCAACGTCACCCAAACTACCGAATTGGTTTTCGAGTCCCCCACGTTGGGAGTGACATAAATCGTTGGGAGAAGTTCATCGAACCTGAAGCCCAATCGGATAGGTTCACCTTTGGCTTCAATGACGCATTGTTCATCCCGGAAGCGAATGGGCCAGTTGTGTTCTTCACTCCTAATCCACCTTGGCCCCCGTTACCTCCAAACCCTCCCGATCTTCCAGACCCACCGATACCTCCAGATACGGTGAGTCCCTCAATAGGACTCTGGAAGTGGGACTTCGGAGAGAGTTGGTTGTATACCTCTCAAGGAACAACTACACTTCTCCCAGACTGGAGTTGGTTCAGTCAATCAGGTTTTGACTCACCTCCAATTGGGGACTTCAGCATGGTCATTGTTTACTTAGGAGAGAGCTAATGCCCCTCAACCCAGTTTCGGATAATTTGACTTCTAACGGGGACACGACCGCAGAAATTTACCCAACGGGTGGTGTAGCTCATTGGTTGTGTACTGGAACATTCAGCAGCGGAACTCTCAAAGCAGAGTTTAGTCCTGATGATGGAACAACGTGGTTCACAGAGTCCAACACCAACTACCACGTAACTGATGTAGGTATGTTGTCGTATCCAGTCCCACCGAAGTTCAAAACTCGATTAACCCTAAGCGGTGCATCCAGCCCGAACATTACCATCTACCGACCTTGATGACCCATGAAAAAAGAATACCCAGACTCGTGGGAATTGAAGATTACAGTCATCAATCCTAAGCTTCGAAGGTTGGAAGAAGCAGTCTCACTTCAAAGTCAGATAGTCCCCAGTGGATTTGTCTGGGACGGAGCAACAGTCCCTAGAATGTTTTGGTGGCTACTCTCCCCTCACACACATGCGATAAGGGCATCTCTAGTTCATGACTACATCTGCATGGTTTCGGTAACTAGCAAGCAGAGAAGGCTTGGAGATCGAAAGTTCCGAAAGCAACTTAAAGACGACGGAGTTTGGTTCGCTCCAAGATGGATTGCTTACTTGGCAGTTAGAGTTTACTCCGAGTGGAGAATGTTCTGGTACCCGAGAAAGACACTTTCCTACTGGTCTAAATAAAAAAGGCGGGCAACTACAAGTCACCCGCCCATCTCTCTCCAATCAGGAGTGATTGGTTTATCCAAACCACTTGGCGATTTCTTCCTTAGATACTTCTTCAGGGTCGCCATCCAGTTCGCATCCGGTCAACGTGAAACGCTGACCCGATTTGGGTTTGAGTTCGTTGATCGATTTGATTTGCTTGTTGTCGACGAACGTGTTCCAAGCAGAAATAATGTAGTTGACGATCGCGTCTCGATCTAAGGACTTCTCCGGGTCTTTGGCGATTCGAGCGAAGTAGTTACGGCACTGTCCAGGTGAATTGGACTTTCGCTTGTTGGTGACGACTTCTTTGTTTTCAGCCCCAACGAACTTATACCAGAACTCTTGAGCGATCGTCTCAGTTTCGACTTCGTTCAATCCGATATCTGAGTGTCTCATCAGGTCGTACAATGCAGTCGCGTACCCAGGAGACATGTAGGTCGATACGGGGACTTCGGCTGCCAACTCTTCTTCAATGAACAGAGCAGCAGATTTCAGCGATGGATGAGCCTTGAGCCAGTCCTGCATTCGAGCGATACGCATCTTGCGAGCACCTTTGACGTTCAACCCGTGATAGCGGATTGCGTGCAGGCGAACCGCGACTTCGACAACCTTGTAGTGATGGACACCGTCGATGGCGAACATGTCAGCGGTCTTACGCAGTCGACCTTGGTCGAAGCACTCAAACGTCTTGGGATCATACCCAGTTTGGACTTGGATGGTAACGCAGATATCTTCGCAGCCAAGTTTCTCTTTCGCGTACTTGATTGCCAACAGTCGATGCTGCCCGTCGATGATCTTCCCGTTCCAATCAAGAGCGATCCCCTGGTGGGTTGGAGCAAACTCACCGTTAATCATCTTGATCGCGGTGGATTTCACATCTCCGAGTCCAACCGGTCGATTACTTCCCTTGTGCTCGTTGTAGAACTTGACAGCACCATCGTAGTCAAACTCTTGCCAGTACCATTCAACCTTCTCAACTTCAGTCTTGTATCGACACTTCCTCTGCTTGACCTTCTTTGGGGTGTTCTTTTGTCTTGTGGTAGTAGTTTGCCCGTTGGCTTCTGCTTGTCCATTTGAAGAAGGGTTAACAACTTCGGTTTCAACAGTCTTAGTCTTGGTAGCCATTTTGTAGTCCTTATCGGAAAGAGTTAAAGAAGAAGGAGGGGGTTGCACTTTGAGAATCCCCCTCCCTCGGAGATGGGTGGTAAATCTATCTTACTCGTCGTCCCCATCGCTGTACAGACGAATAAGAGTATTTTTCGCACGAGTTTCAGCAACGAAGATGATGTTCTGCTCTTGCTCTTGATCTTCATGAGTCTGAGCAAGCGGGTGAGGCATTTTCTCTCGATTGAAAATCCAAACTCGGTCAGCTTCTAGCCCCTTCGCACGATGAACGGTCGACAACAATACGAACTTCCCCCCAACTTTTTCGTCGGAGAACAATTCTTCAATGGAGTTGATTACATCCTGGACGGTATCGAGACCCTCAGTCAGAAAGGCGATAGAGTCAATTTTCTCATCCAGTGCGGACAACGGGAGTTCGGGAAACTTGTTGTACTTCTGAATTCGTTCGCGTTCTTTGACATGGTGGCTCGCCAACCGTTCGGAGAACTCGGAGATGCTCATTCTCGTATTTCTATCGCAGATGGATTTAATCAAGTAGATCAACCCCTTACCGAAGTCACTCCCTTGAATTTTGACGGGGACGCGAAGCTTGATAAGCTTATGAGCGATCAAACACAAAGAAGCATTCAAACGAGCCAATCCAAGATCACCGGGGGTCAGTCCAGGGACGATCCCCTCCCCAGAGAATAAATCGGTACCAACTAGTGACTGAACGTCATCCTTCGACGAAAATCCGTTTTCCCAGTGTTTCATTGTCCCGTTGATGATCGTTCCTTCGATTGCATTAGGGGCAGCTTGAACTGAGTCAGGTCGAATCTGATTCGCGTTGTCGACGTGGGTCTTGGGGAGTCTCCATGAGATATTCAACGGTAGAGTTTTCATACCTTTTTTGGACTCAGTCAGATGATCCCCCAATATTTCCATTGAGTTGTAGTCAGCACCTCGAAAAGCGTAGATCGATTGGTTCGGATCACCAACTGCGATCACCCGTCCTGCGAATTGGAAGTAGTAGCGTTGGATACCGTTGGTGTCTTGAGTCTCATCAACGATCATCAAGTCAACCTTTTCACAATCCCAGTTTAGAAGTTGGGGAAGGAACAATACGTCGTCGAAGTCGATTTTGACTGTACCACCATTAGCCATATCGTCTTCTTCAAATGACTTGTAGGTGTCCATGCACTGCTGAGCCATATTGAAAACTTCAGCACGTGAACCGTTCATGTCGATGCTGTGCTTTGATGCCAACATCTCCAAGACGTTCAGGTCATTCCAATCCGCCATGTTGTTCTTGATGACGCCTACCAACTTGTTGGCAGCAGTAATGTTTTTTCTTTGGTCTCGATCCAACTTTTGTCTGTATCGTAAACCTAGAACTCGATCGTGAATTCTCCAACGGGTGGCATCGTTGTCGATGTTGAATTTCACCCCTTGTTTCTTCCAGCAGTAGCGGATTACATAAGAGTGGAAAGTTCGACAGTCAACGCCTTGGGGAACCTTCTGATTGTTCTCTTGAGCAATTGACTTGTTGAAAGATAAAAATACGATGGATCGGTAAGAGCCCGACATTGCTTCAAAGATATCTCGTTGCTGATCGGTTGGAGGGAAGTTGGGTATGTAACTCCCCCCTCCAAAAACGTACTTTAGACCGTCGATCATCGTTGATGACTTCCCAGTTCCTGGCCCAGCAACGATCATCAAATTGGAGCCATTGTCGCTTGCAGTGTGTTGTTTGATCGCCATGTTCGTAGTCCTTTAAGAGAGAGTTTTTTTGCGACGATTGTCGCGTTACAACCTGATTGTACTGTACTGTCAACTCTTATCCAGCATAAAGTACAGAAAAACTTTCAGAAATATTTCCCTTGACATGTAACTGGTTGTGTGCTTTACTGTTACAGAATCAAGTTCGGAGAAAATTCATGGCGAAGAAACGTCGGAAAAAGAAACTCACCATCGATTCGTTTTCCAAGATGGAAAGAGTTGATCCTAAAGCACCTGCCCGCAGACCACGATATATTGGCAAAGATTATGGGAAGGCACTCACCGAGTTCGTTGCCAGCTTGTTGAAGATGAACGAAGACTCAGTAAAGAGTCGGAAGCTGAATGATGAGTCTCTTGCACGAGCAGTCATTCGGGAGTACAGCGAATACCCAGATTTGAAAGAGCGATACACCAAAGAGGGTAAACGCTGGATCAAGCTTCTGAGGAATAGGTACAACGTTGGGGATTTGAATGTCAAATTCAGCGTCCCCGATAGGATCAGCTTCAGATACACCAACGGTGTTATCGGTAAAGGTGGGGGGGAGATGATTCTCTCCAACTCGACTGACTCAATGGTCAGCAAAGGGGGAGAAGCGGAAGAATCTTGGATCAACGAGCAACATGCCTACTACACTGCATCTCTGTTGAAGAAGCACAGTGGGTCGATTCCCTCTCACCTCCAAAGAGATTGGATGCTGCCTGCCGACGATCCCCTGGTGTTGGAGAAGATGGAAATCATCAATCGTCGATCACTGGCAAAGAAATGAGTCAACTGGAAGAGACTTTCCTAGATGCTTGGAGAGAACATGGTATCGATATCGAACCCAAACGTCAGTTCACAATTGAAGGAGTCTGTTCCGAGAAAGACGGGCGACTACTCAAGTTTGATTTTGCATTTCCAGAACACCGGATACTTATCGAACTTGACGGGTTCGGATATAGAGGCAAAGGTGGTGGTCATCAAACTCAAGCCGGGATGGAAGCTAACTATCGAAAACGAAGACACGCACAATTACTCGGTTGGAGAGTTATCTGGTACTGTTCTGGGTGTCTCAAATCCAAAGAGAGGTTAAGAGACGCGATTCACGAAGTGATGTACTTAATGGCTGATTCAGGGGTGGTTCATGCCAAACGCAAAGTCAGTAGCAAGTTCTTACGAACAAAGCGTTCTGTTCCATGAGCGAATATGCAACGTCTGCTCTAAGTGTGAAATTGTTGAGAAGAAGAAAACGATTTGGAGGGGGCAAATTCCCTTCAACCTGTTGTTAGTGGGTGAGGCTCCTGGTCCAACTGAACGGATAGAGAAGATTCCGTTCTACGGTCAGGCAGGCTGGATTTTCGACGAGTTGGTAGAGCAAACGAAACTCTATGAGTCTTGGAGTTGGTGTGTTTCTAACACAATCTTGTGTTACCCGGATGACGGTAACGGAGGTTTTCGAGCACCCAAGACTGAAGAGATGGATGCTTGTCTACCTCACTTGACTCGATTCATGGACAACTATTTCATTCCAAACCAACTCAAGATCATTGTCACGATGGGGAAAGTTGCGAAAGAGCAGGTTACCCCCGACAACGTTGGCGATGAATACGAGTTCTACCACATCGACCACCCATCGTACATGAACAGGAAAGGTGGGGTTCACTCTCAATCGTTCTACGAAGCACGGTGTACCTTAGAAAACCTCCCTCCCTTTTGAACAGAGGTGTCAAACATGACAGTACATTTACCAACACAAGGTTCTCTTGAATGTGACAAGTGTGGAGAAACCATCGAAGTCGACTTAGCGGAATTTGTAGGTGACATGGTAGGTCTCGATGAGAATGATCTCCCAGATGGATGGAAATTGGGAGACGTTCACGAGCACTTGTATCCCACTTGTGACGATACGGTAGACGAGGATTAGCATGATAGAACAAAAAGAAGACACAGAGAGTGAGTAATGGCGAAGAAGAAAACAAAACTTGAACAGAAGTTTGAGAAGTACCGTGGTCGCAAACCAGGGAACAACAAACAAGAGTCCAACTGGGATTTGTATCGAGATGGTGTAACGATCTCTCTCATCAAAAAGTTCCTGGGGTGTCGTGAGAGAACAAGACTGTCAGTGGTTGAAGGTTGGAGACCTAAAGGGTTCAAGTTTCCGTTGGAGTTTGGGAACGTTTTCCACATCATGGAAGAGTTGAACATGTGTGGCTACTCGTTAGACGAATGCTTTGACGGTGCAAGGAACTACGTCCAACGAAAACTTGAAGGTCTTCCACTTGGAGCAAGCGATATCAACGATTTGTTATTACTTCAAGATATTGCGATCACAACATTCCGAAGATACCTGCAATACTGGGAAGAAGTCACACCAACCTTCGTTCATGAAGACCTGGGGGAAGCTTACGAAGGGAACATCGAATGGGGCAAACCGGAACAAACATTCGATGTTCCCGTTGAATTATGCAATGGTAAGATCATCCGGTTTAGAGGCCGGAAGGATGGAGCATTCACTCATCCCTTCACTGGACTCTCTGGGGTGAAAGAGACTAAGACTAAGGGTCGCGTGTTCGCGGATGCTATCGAACTGGCTTTGCTCAAAGATATTCAGACAGGAGGGTACCTCTACGCTCACAAACTGGAACGACAAGAGTATCCAGCACATTGCGTTTACAACTTGATTCGACGCACGCAGCTAGAACCCCGTAAGGGTCGTGGCAAAGCCAAAAAGGGTCGTGAGTCGAATGAACAATTCTGTCAAAGATTGGATGAAGATATCGCTAATAGGATGGACTTCTACTTCATGAGGTGGATCGTTGATGTAACACCACAAGATGTAGATGCCTTCTTTACACAGACCTTCGAACCGATCTTAATTCAGATGTGTGATTGGTGGGATTCTATCAAGGATAATCCATTTGATCCTTGGAAACTCCGAGAGAAAAAACTGTCTAAAAAAAACGCAGAAGGGCATCACACACGAAACCCTCTGCACTTCGTAAGACCATACGGAAGCGTAGACGAAAGCGTGTGGGGAAGCGGACTCGGTAGCTTCCCGGAGATCATCTTCAAGAACGACTACAGTCAGTATCAACAGATTGATGTTCCTTTCTCAGAGTTGGAGGATTGAAAAATGAGAGTAGAAGCAAGAGTTGGAGGTCAACGGGTTAAAGGAGACACGAGAACCCTCAATAACTGGACAGGATGATTAAATCTAGTCGCGACTGAACCGGGAGATCAATTTATTCTTGCAGCAATATTTCGAGCACTGAGTTCAGAAGGCTCTAAGGAACTCCTCGATGCTTTGGTGAAAGAAGCGAAAGTCTGCGAGAAGGATCATTTTGGAAAATGACCACCTCGGAGCTAAGGTAGTTACCGAAAGTATTAAGTTCATTGACCGTCAATCTTGCTGAATTAATGACAGAATACATCTTTGAAGAGAAAGAAAGAATCTGAACTCCAAAAACCAATTAAATGGAGTCTCTACGGTAACAAAACTGCGTGGACAACCTTCGAAACAATCAGAACTACTATCTACTACACCCGAAAGATCAAAACAAATGGCGAAAGTCAAAGCCAAAACACCGAAGAAAACCGTCAATACCAAAGTCACCCCGAAAAAACCTGCTCCCGAGAAATCGGGGATTCAGCAGGTATCTAACCCTGCATCGAAAACGATGGGGAGGGGGAACCCTAGCGGGATTAACATTGCTGTACCGAGTGGCTATAGCGAGCCTTCAAAGAACTTGGAAGACTACTGTATCTTGATCTACGGTGATTCTGGGTCTGGGAAAACAAGTCTAGCCAACCGATTCGAAGGTTGCGTTACCGTAGAACTCGAACCTAAGCGAGAGGGTTTGAGAATCAGGAAAGTCCCAATCAACTACGTCTCCATCTTGTCCTATCGAGACACCGGGAGACGACCTTGGTTGGAGCTTCTTTCATTCATGGACAACGCACTCGAAGATGACTCCGTTCAATGTATTGCCATCGACATTGTCTCGTTGGCATTCGAAGCGTGCAAAGATCAAATCTGTTGGGATCGTGGTATCGATCACCCTAACGAGGCGGATGACTTTGGCTCAACATGGGGAGTTATCCCTCAGTCTTTCCGAGATATCATGTCGACCTTCAGGCGGGAGGGGAAAGGTCTTATCTTCGTAGAACACGCAACCAGCGAGAAGATCGAAGATGGAGTTCGCGTTTACTACCGAACTCAACCAACCTTGAGTGAGACAAAGACAGGGGCCTTTAAGGTCATCAAAGAGATGACTGACTTGATTTTGTACGAATCAGTTTTGGATGATGGAGAACGTCACATTCAGATACGTCCATCAAACAAGATTTTTTGTAAGTGCGATATCGACGATCACTTCTTGACCCCAGATGGAGAACCACTCTTAGGCTTCAAAGCTGGCAGGTCAGTAGACGAAACCTTTGATCGGTTGCATCAAGCGTTTAATAACGAACTTCACACAGACAAAGCTGAAGGGAAGGGGGTGATACCTAGAAAGAAACCAGATTCCAAGAAGAAGAAGAGATAGCAGACTGCTACCAACCTATTCATAATTTTATCTGAGGTAACCATGACTTTACTGCAACAACGTTTTGAAAACCAAAGAGGTCGAAAGCCTCAATCGTTCCCAATCGGGAAGGGAATCCCTGGTCGTCTCATCAGCATGAAGATCGAGAACGTCGATGACGACGAAGAGAAACCTCGCATCACCATCGGGTGCATGACTGTCAATGGTCATGACTCCAAAAACAACGAAGTCAAAGGTGGTGCACGTCGAAACATCACCTACGATTGCTTCGATGTGGAAGGGCACTCCGAACGGACGGGGAAGGACTACTTCATCCCTGGTGAAGATCAAGTCGACCGGTTCATGGAAGATATGTACAAGATGGGGTTCGACACCAACGATAAAGAGGTGACCCCCGACTCTATTGGAGAGTTCATCAACGAGAACCGTCCGGGAGTCTTACTGAATGCGTCAAAGTCTCGTGGGGGTGACTACACAAACGTCTACATTGGTGGAACGGATGCACAAGGGTCAGCAGCGATCCCGGAAGATCAAATGCCTGACGATTCGACACCAACAACTGAACCTTCAGACAACGGTGCATCGCCCTCCCAGTCCGATCAAGAGGAGATCGCGGTAGACTACTCCTCATTCGACTACGATTCTTTGGGTGCTTCTGCAGACAATGAATCTGACGAATCAAACGCAGAAGCAATCGACCTCTTGACTGAAGCAGCAGAAGCCTACGGTCTCAACGTCGATGATTTCCCGGAGTCCTGGACTTCGATGGCGGAAGCGATCAAAGTTGCGATCGACAGCAGAACCTCCGAAGCTGGGGATGATGAGGGTGACTTCACCCCTGTAAAGGGGGAGACCATCCAATCCAAACCCAAAGGGACTCGATCTTGGACTGAGTACGAAGTTGTCTCGGTTGTAGCTTCCAAAGAGGAGTGCAAGGTCAAGCGAGTCAGCGATGGGAAGGTGTTCGCTAACGTCCCGTATTCTCTGTGCTCATCAATTGAGCCAGAAGAACAAGATGAATAGCGTTGGCAATCCCAACGTGGTCTGGTAAGTAGCATCCAACCCTGGTGGACTCGGGGGGTTCGATTCCCCCTGCTACTGCTTTCCACTTCCCCGATGGAGTCTTACAAATGAAAGAATATTGTCTTGGATTTTTGACCTGCATCGAAAAGAATCTGGTGTGGCTAGTACGCAAACACCGAGGGCCAAAGATTAACCACGGAACATGGAATGGTGTAGGTGGTAAACTTGAACTTGGTGAAAATCCACATACCGCAATGTCAAGAGAATGGGGGGAGGAGTGTGGTAATTTACACGGAAACCATCCAATTCTTGATGAGTGGAGAGACTTGGGGAAACTTTCAGGCGACTCCTGGGAAGTACATCTGTTTGTAAACTTCGTTGGTGGTCGAGGTTGCGACCCGACGCTTATAAGCGTCAATGATGTTGAAGAGCCAATGAAATGGCATCCTGTGGAAAGGATCAACACCAAGTCACTTATATTTTACTCCCAAGCAGTTCCAACAATCATAAACGCTATATTCGATCGAAGTTTGTCTCGAATCGAAATCAAAGTTTAAGGGGTAGTCATGCCGGTGGGTGGTAAACACTGGTCTGAATGTACAGCAGCAGCGTTGGATATTGAATCGAACGGTTCCAAGTTCCGATTAGGGGATCGTGCGTTTGCTCTGTATGCTCATGACACCAACGATCGTGCTTATGAATGGCATTGGGAGATTGATCCCGTCAAACGGACAACCGTCCTCCCCAGAGAGATTAGACGAGAGATCATTGAGTTCACGTCTCAATATGATGTTCTCGTCTTTCACAATGCTAAGTTCGATGTGACTGGTCTTCACTTCTCGGGGATAAACTTCAGTTGGCGTAACAAGACTGATGACACGATGATTATGTCTCATGTCTTGGACAACGTTGGTTCACACGAACTTAAAGACTTAGCAGTACGCTATCTTCGCTACCCAAAGGACGATCAGAAAGAACTTAAGGTTGCGGTTGACAAGGCAAGGTACTTCGCTCGCAAGTACTTCCCAGATTGGAAATTGGCTGACGAACACAGCGATTCGAAAGGGAAGGGTACCAAAATATTCCTGGACTACTGGTTGCCCAAGATGGTGGCTGAACGTCTGGGGAGAGACTTTTTCTTAGACTACAAATATCCTCCCAAGTTCTTCGTGGAAATCCCCCACATCAAACCAGAAGATGTCTACGATTACTTCATGACAGTCTGTGACAAGTATGGTCGTGGTGATGTAAAGCGAACTATCGAACTGTGGTGGACTCTGAATGATGGTCTAGACAGTGTTGGTTTGCGTGAACAGTACAACGATGAAATCGAACTACTCTGTGAATCTCTCTACGACACGGAGAACAAGGGAATCACAGTCAGTGCCCTTCGTATGAAATCTGAGTTGAAACGTTTCATTAAAGAGAGAGATCGACTTGAAGCGTGTATGCGAGAGATGGCTCCTGACGTCAACTTTGCATCTGACGATCAGTTGTGTGAGTTGTTATTCGGAGTCCCCAAGAGATGCCCAGAGACTGGTCAGGTTCAAGTTTATGTGGAGTCCAAGAGTTTCGAAGGGATCAAGCGGTTCGATCAGTTGAAGAAGGGAGACTCCTGGACTGCACTGTTTGAAAGTCGTGAAGGTTCATTCGAACTTGAACCAGTGAGATTGACCAAGCAACGATTCTCAACCGACAACAAGACGAGAGAAACGTTACTTAAACAACTCGATGAAGACAGTGAGGCTCATTACTACTTGACTTATCACAGCGACTGGAAGGATGTTGATAAGGCGATACAGCAAGTCAAGACATTCAAGCGACACCTGTCTAAAGACAATCGGGTCTACTCTATTTTCGGTCAGTGTGCGACTAAAACCACCCGAATGAATGCTAAGAACCCATCTATTCATACAGTCTCTAAGGGAAAAGAGATTGAGTTGGAGTCTGGTGATAAGACAACCAAATACAAACTGAGAACCATCTTTGGCCCTCGCAGTGGACGTGTCTGGTACTGTCCTGATTACTCTCAATTACAGCTACGCATCTTTGCTGTAATGGCGAATGAAACTTCTATGATCGAAGCGTTCGATAGAGGGGAAGACCTTCACACCTTCACCACCCAAAAATTTCTGGGGAGAGATAATATAACTTCCATTGAACGGAGAGACATTGGGAAGACTGTTAACTTCTCCTTCATTTTCGGTAAACGATTTCCAGCGGAGATAGCTCGTCAACTATCGAAGGTCTACCCGAGTGCTCACAAATACATGCGGAAGATCAAGTCTGAAGTTCAGAAGAACGGATATGTCTACACTTTGGACGGTTACCGATTGTGGATACCCTACGAGAATGGTCGATTGCAGTCTCACAAAGGGGTTAACTACATCGATCAGGGGACAGAGGGACGTATTGTTAAGAAGGCAATGACTCGTACCAGTCGTTATCTAAAGAGCGAAGAGATATACGAACATTGCCAGATTGAGCCCAATGATGCGTTCTTAACTTTCCAGGTTCATGATGAGTTAGTGTTCGACTTCCCCGCAGAAACATTCAAAGGTCAGCATCTCCCAGCGTTGCAGTGGTTGAAACACTACATGGAAGAACCTGCAACTGAGATGGGTGTCCATGCCCCTGTTGACTTTGAGTTGGTTACATCCCGCAGCAATTGGGCTGAAGGGAAGAAGTTCGATGTTCCTAGTTTAGAGTTAATATCATGAACGTTATGAACGTTAAATTGCTGTTGATTAAGTTCTACAATCACATAAACAATAATGAACTTTTCAACTGTGATGTTGGATCAGTTGTGAACGCATACATGCTTTCGAATGGGTTATATGAAGAGTTAACTCACCCTCAAGAAGAACCACCAAAGGCTCCTGATGTGATAAACACCGAATGGGGTCAAGGGGTAAGTGTTGGTGTTAAAGAAAAAATCGAAAAGACTCGGGAAGAGTTGTCGAATGAGTGTGAAAAGAAACAGAATTTATTCTTTGGTTTCAAAGAAACATTTAGTAGGGCTTTGGAGAACAACGAAGATGCTGCTCATATCATCGCTGACGCATTCTTCAATGTGTTGTCAAACCAAGACAGACTTGAATCTCGAGTCAAGACGTTGGAGGGTCAGATGGAGGGGTTCAGTCGCTATGAGTTACAGGGGACTTCAACGTAATTCGAGATCGACTCAGAATCCTTGAAGGAGATCAAGAACACTCTTGAGACTGCCGATAAGCTGGCAGCATCTATTTCTGAACTGAAGAACCTGAAGAAAGACCTTGGACAATGAGTGTGACAACCGAACTGTACGATTTCTTTGGATGGCATCTCCCGAATGGAAAATCATTTGCGGAGTGTCCCGGATGTGGAGAGAGGAAACTCTACGTTAACCGTGATAACGGGCAGAGCGTTTGTAAGGTGGGGTGCGGTTACAAAGGGAACAACTACACTTTCATGAACTCAATTTGGGAGGAGTCCAAACGAGTCACATCCGACAAAGAGATTAGTGAACTCTTCAAGCTTAAAGGAATCCCTAGCTCAACGTTGAAGGGTTGTGGGGTTACCAAATTTGGGTACGACTACCTAATCCCACACTTCAACGCCAAGGGGAAACTCTGCAACTTGCGTAAGTTCGTTGTCGATGCAAACACCTGTTATAACGCTCCGGGGTGCAACACCATGAACTACCTTCGGGTG
>ERZ869936.450-NODE-450-length-39329-cov-7.949789_pt1 | contig 39329 bp, 32 predicted proteins | sample MGYA00520876_ERZ869936 | MGnify/ENA primary metagenome ERZ869936 (study PRJEB32218, sample SAMN09650985) | biofilter metagenome | isolation source: enrty point of leading RO module | place: Saudi Arabia: Thuwal, RO plant located on Red Sea | collected 2016-02-17 ... | reverse complement strand
GCATGGCACCCACGATCGCACGGTTCTTGTACCCGACAACTAAGCGTAGTTGGTCACCTACAGCCAATTCTGACTGCGGTACCACTCGGCGGTTTGACGCAGACGCTCGGCAACCGGGACCTGCGGGGCAAAACCGACGTCGTGGCGAATGTGCTGGGTGGAGCAAACCCAGTTGCCGGCCGTGGCCTCGCGGGCCTTGTCGAAGTTAAAAATGTACGGGCGTCCTCGCACGCGGGCGATGCCTTCGGCCAGGGCCGCGGCGGGCCAAACCAGTGCCGGGCCCGAGCTGCGGAGGATGCGCACGCTCTGCCGGCCAAGGCTCGCGCCGATCATCCGCCCCAACTCGGCAAAGGTGGGCTGCTCGTCGCTGGCCACGAAGTAATAGCCCGGCGGCGGATCGGCGGCATGTTCTTTCGACGGGGCCAGCCTGGTGCCGCGGTCGGCGCAGGCGATCAGCGAGTCGACCAGGTCGTCGACGTGGATCAACGAGTAGTGCGAGCCGGCCACGCCCAGGGCTACGTGCACCCCGTAGCGGAAGATCGAACGAAACACGTTGCGCATCTGCGGGTCGCCCTCGCCGAACACGATCGGCGGCCGCACCACCGTGATCGGCACCCGGGCGGCGTACTCTTCGGCGATCAGCTCCGCGGCGCGCTTCGAGCGGCCGTAGTGCGACACGGGGCAGGGCGGATCGCTCTCGGTGCGCGGACGATCCGGCGGCGAAGGACCAGCCGCCGCCAGCGACGAGACGCTCACCAGCACGGGCGCCGGTTGGCACGCCGCGCAGGCCGCCGCCACGTTGCGGAAGCCCTCAGCGTTGACTTCCATCAAGCTCGACGTGTGAAACGCGGCAGCCACGCCCGCCAGGTGATACACGACCTCGGCGTCGCCGACCGCTTTCCGCACCGAGTCGGCATCGCAAACGTCGCCCACGATAAAGCGCACGCCGGATCGTTCGATGCTTGCGCGATTCGACGTGGCCCGCACCAGGCAGGTGACGTGATCGCCCCGTTGGGCCAGCCGCTCGACGAGTTTGGCGCCGATGAATCCGGTGGCACCGGTAACGAGAACCGTAGCCATTGCTCACTACCCCAAACACACGACCCAATCAACTCCATGGGTAGACATCGACACGGCGCGGCAAACTCTGTCGCCTTGTATCGCACTCTTGCGCAACCGTCATGGCCGCGACAGGCGGCACCGCAGTGTGTCCGCCCGGCGCGCGTGCGATCCGTCTGAGAAGATTCGCCGCGGCGAGGAGCCGTGGGCCTGCGCGCGGCACAGCGGCCGTCGCGACGCAGCAACCTATTGTATCGCTTCCGCCTACGCCGAAGGCAAATCGTTCGCCGCTTCGGGGTACGCTCGGCGTGCGACTGCCGGGATTTGACGCTGTCCCGCGCCGCCGCAGACCGATATACTTAGAGGATTCGAAACAGGTCCTGCGGGTTACCAGGATATTGCGCGGTCTGGCGCGCCATCCCTTTCTTGCCATGAGCATTGCACCTCCCCATGGGGCGGCCACATTTGAGCTGCCTCCCTACAAATCGCTCGACAACGAAACGCTTAGCCGGCGGATCGAGGCGGTGCGCGCCAAGATGGGCTCCGAGCTGCTGATTTTGGGACACCACTACCAGCAGGACGAAGTGATCGCCCACAGCGACCTGCGCGGCGACAGTTATCAACTGAGCAAAATGGCCGCCGAAAGCGGCGACTGCCGGGCCATCGTTTTTTGCGGCGTGCACTTCATGGCCGAAACGGCCGACATCCTGGCCAACCAGCCGTTGAAGCTCGCAGAGCGGGACGGCAAGCGCGTCACCGTCGTGCTGCCCGACATGGCCGCCGGCTGCTCGATGGCCGACATGGCCGAGATCGAACAAGTTGAAACCGCCTGGGAAGAACTCGGCGAATGGATCGACACCGAGGACATCACGCCGGTCACCTACATCAACTCCGCGGCCAGCCTGAAAGCCTTCTGCGGGCGCCACGGCGGCATCGTTTGTACGTCGAGCAATGCCGCGGCAGTGCTCAAGTGGGCCTTCGAGCGCAAGAGCCGGGTGCTGTTCTTCCCCGATCAGCACTTAGGCCGCAACACGGCCAAGGCCATGGGCATTTCGCTGGAGCAAATGCCTGTCTGGGATCCGATGGCCGACGAGTTCGGCGGCAACACGCCCGAAGCGCTCAAAAGCAGCAAGGTGCTGCTGTGGCGCGGGCACTGCAGCGTGCACCAGATGTTCACCGCGGCCCACGTCGATCTGTTTCGCAAGCAGCACCCGGGCATCAAGATCCTGGTGCATCCCGAGTGTCCGATGGAAGTGGTCGACAAGGCCGACGTCCGCGGCTCGACCGGCAAGATCATCAGCGAAGTGGAGAACGCCCCGCCGGGCACCAAGTGGGCCATCGGCACCGAACTGCACCTGGTCAACCGGCTGAAGCACGAACACCCCGAGCAGGAGATTCACTTCTTGTCGCCCGTGGTGTGCATGTGTGCCACGATGTACCGCATCAACCTGGCCCACCTGTGCTGGAGCCTCGAGAACCTGGCGGCCGGCACGCCAGTGAATATCATCCGCGTGGACGACGACACGTCGAAGTGGTCGCTCGTGGCGCTCGAGCGGATGCTGGCGGTGAAGTAGCGGGGACGCTTTCTGTCGCAGGGTCGCGCCGGGCCGAGCCGCTTGTCGGCGATAGCCCGCTTCGCTAGGCTACGACTTCCGGTTTCTTCCCGCGGCCCCGCGTGCAGTGAGTCTCCATGAGCGATCCCTACTTCCAGAGCCTGTTTGCCGAGCGGATCGGCGGTGCCAACTACGGCAAGGGCACGGCCATCTACAAGTTCGAGAAGATCAAGCGGGCCAAGCGCAAGGCCAAAGCCGAGCATCCCGAGCGGACGCTGATCGACTTCGGCATCGGCGAGAACGATGAGATGGCGCCCGAGCCGGTGCGGGCCGTGATGGCCGGGGAAATCAACAAGCCCGAGAATCGCGGCTATGCCGACAACGGCGGTGCCGCGTTCAAGGAGGCGGCCGCACGGTTCATGCAGCGCAACTTCGGCGTCGAGCTCGACCCGGCCACGGAAGTGAACCACTGCATCGGCTCGAAGACCGCACTGGCGATGCTGCCGGCCGCCTTCATCAACCCCGGCGACATCACCCTGATGACCGTGCCGGGCTATCCCGTGGCCGGCACGCACACCAAGTACTACGGCGGCACCGTCCACGCCCTGCCCCTGCTGGCGGCGAACGACTTCCTGCCCGATCTCAACGCGATCCCCGCCGAAGTCTGCGCGAAAGCCAAGCTGCTGGTGCTCTGCTATCCCAACAGCCCCACGGGCAAGGTGGCCACCCGCGACTTCTACCAGCGGGTAATCGAATTCGCCAAGCGCAACGACATCGTCGTGGTGCAGGACGCCGCGCACATCATGCTCACCTTCGAGGGCGAGCCGCTCTCGTTACTGTCGGTGCCCGGGGCGCGCGAGGTGGGCGTCGAAGTGCATTCGATGTCCAAGGGCTTTCACATGATCGGCTGGCGGATGGGTTGGGTCTGCGGCCACGAGCGGATCGTGCAGGCCTTTGCCGACGTGAAGGATAATTGCGACTCCGGCCAGTTCCTGGCTATTCAGAAGGCCGCCGCCGCCGCGCTCGACGACGAAGCGATCCCCCGCCAGGTGCGGGCCAAGTACGAGCGCCGTTGCCGCAAGTTGGTCGACGTGCTCAATGCCACCGGCTTCAAGTGCCAGATGCCCGGCGGCACCTACTTCATCTATGCCCAAAGCCCGCGCGGCCTGGCCGGCGGTCCGCAATTCGAAACGGCCGAAGCGGCCAGCCAGTACCTGATCACCGAGCACTCGATCTGCACGGTGCCGTGGGACGACGCCGGTGCGTTCCTGCGATTCTCGGTCACGTACGAAGCCGCCGACGAAGCGGCCGAAGACGCCCTGATGGCCGAAACAAAGCAGCGCCTCACCAGCATCGAGCCGGTGTTCTAGCGCCGGTGCCCGCGCGATGGGAAACTCCGATCGGCCGAAAACGCCGGTCTGCGACTCGCCGCGGTATCTCCCGGCGTTTTGACAACTTTTCCCATTCCAATCATACTAGCCATACTGGGCATATTCCCCAGACTCGACGCGAGGCGTTCGACCCGCGCACGATCGGAACCCGACCCCTGGGGTGACTCTTGGCTATGCGATCTGCATTCCGCGCGTTTCCGTTTCTGGTGGCGCTCGCCGCTTTGGTGTTGCTGCTTCGCACCGGCACGGCGATGGCCCAGCAAGAAGAAGTCGAAGATACGGTCGTGGCCACCGATGCCGACTCGCGACCGCTGTTCGAGCGCGCCCGTGAAAAGGAAGCCGCCGACAAGACAGCCAAGCCGGCAGCCCAGCCACCCAGCGGCTTCCGCCGCCGCCCCAAGAATCGCTTTGCGGTGCCCGACCCGGCGCTCGAGCTGGCCGATCCGCGCACCTATCGCCTCCGCGTCATGATTCGCATCTCGGCGCCCGAAGGCCCGGTCAAAGGCATCACGGCCACGTGCCCGATTCCGATGGACTGGCCCGAGCAGCAAGTGCGACTGTTGAGCCAGGAGTTGAGCCCGGCCTCGCGCGTCAGCGAGGAAGTGCTTCCCGGCCAGGCGGCGTTCATCAAGTTTCAAGTGCCGTTCATCAAGCAGGGCGAGGCGGCCTTTGTCGAGCGGATGTACGAGATCACCCGCTACCGCACGAAGTTCACGCTCTCCGCCGACGAATTGGCGCTGCCCAAGCGGATTCCCGTCGAGCTGCGCGAGCAATTGGCCGGCATGGCCCCCGGCGTGGAAACCAACGATCGCAAGATGATCGAGCTGGCCAAGACGCTGCAGACGGCCAATCTGAACGCCCCGCCGTGGGACTTGGCCAAGTCGTTCTGGAGTTGGACGCGCGACAACGTGAAGTTCGAGAACGGCGACTTCCGCGGCGCGATGCACGCCATCGAGCAGCGCTGCGGCGACTGCGAGGAGATGAGCGCCCTGTTCGTCGGCCTCTGCCGCCTGTCGGACATTCCTGCCCGCACGGTCTGGGTGCACTCGCACGACTATCCCGAGTTCTACCTGGTCGACAACAAGGGCAAGGGGCACTGGATCCCGGCCCAGGTGCTGGGTCCGGCCTGGTTCGGCGAGATGGCCGAGTACCGGCCGATCTTCCAGAAGGGCGATCGCTTCTACGATCCGCTCAAGAAGGAATACGTCCGCTACGTGCCGCAAACCGTCAAAGGCACCGACGCCCGCAGCCTGCCCGTGGTGGAAATCAAGCACGACATCCTGGCCGATTCGGACATCAACGCCCCCAGCTACCAGAACCCATGAGCCTGGCACGGAGCAACCGCTCAGCCGATCCCCGCGCGCACTCACCGCGGGGGCTCTCCGCGCGATCCCCCGGCGCTCCATCCGCCGATCCATCCGGGGTGCCATGCTCACGCTCGCGTGAGCATGCTCGGGTACTTCGCGCGGTTCCCCTACTTCTCGCGGCGCTAGTGTTCGCAACGTCTTCGCCCTCTGCTCGCGGCGCGGACGCCGAGCAGCAGCTCATCGAGCGCCGCGCAGCCCGCGTGAAGGAGCTTCCCGCGCCGCCGCAGCCGCCCAAGGTCGGCGTCGCCACCTACAACCCCATCGACCAGTTCATCCTCGCCCGCTGGCCGGAAGCCAACGACGAGACCCCGCGCCCGCGGCTGTGCGACGACGCCACGTTCATCCGCCGGGCATATCTCGACGTGATCGGCGTGATTCCCACCATGCTGGAAACCAACCGCTTTCTGGCCTCGCGCGACAAGGACAAGCGGGCCAAACTCGTCGACGAACTGTTGGCCCGCGACGCCGACTACGCGGCCCATTGGACCGTCTTCTGGGAGGACGCGCTGGCGAGCCAGAACGTGTTGTCGCAGGGGGGCATCCTCACCCGCGGCAACTACCGCGACTGGCTGATCTCCAGCTTCATGCGCAACCGGCCCTACGACGTGATGGTGGCCGAGCTGATCGATCCTACCATGCCGCAGCGCAAGGGTCCGCAATCGCAGGAGGTGTTGGGCGATCAATTCGAAATCGAGTTCGTGCGCAACGAAGACCACACCGCCACGCTGCAAACGGCCGCCAACGTGGCCCAGGTCTTCCTCGGCACGAGCATGAAGTGTGCCAGTTGCCACGACCACTTCGAGAACGACGAATGGCCGCAGGAGCGCTTCCTGGCCTTCGCCGGGCTGTTCTCCTCGCACAACCTGGAAAAGATCCGCTGCGAGCTCAAGACCGGCCAGACGGTGCCGGCCCGCTACCCGTTCGATCTGCCGGGCGTCGACGAGCCGGTGCCCGACGACGTGGCCGAGCGGTTGCACCGCGCGGCCCTGTGGACCACCGACCCGGCCAATCCGCGGTTCGCCAAGACGATCGTCAATCGTCTGTGGAAGCGTTACCTGGGGCTGGGGCTGTTCGAGCCGGCCGACGACTTTCGCCTCGACGTGCCCGCCAGCCACCCGGAGCTGCTCGAGTGGCTCGCCCACGACTTCCTGACCCACGGCTGCGATCTGAAGCACACGATTCGTTTGATCCTCACCAGCGGCACGTACCAGTTGCGCTACGATCCCCAACTGGCCGACAGCTTCCGTCCCGGCGAAGACAATCCGCCGCGCTACTTCCGCTCGCCCGGCTTGCGGCGGCTGACGGCCGAACAGTTGCTCGACAGCATTCGCCTGGCCAAGCAGGGCGAGCTGCCGCCCGACCGCCGGGCGTTTCTCGATGCCCGTTCCACCGCGCTCACCCGCGCCCTGGGCCGACCGGCCTCGCGCAACGAGATCAGCACGTCGCGGCCCGACGACGTGGCCGTCGTACAGGCGCTCGAACTACTCAACGGCAAGGAGATGCACGAACTGGCCGACGCCAGCGCGCTGGTCGACGAGCGGCTGCTGCGCTATCCGCGCCGCATGGTCGACCAGCTCTATCGCACGGTGCTCTCCCGTGCTCCCGACGTTCCCGAGCGCAACGCCGGGATGGCCTACATCGAAACAGCCGCTTCGCCCGAGGAAGCCCTGACCGACATGCTCTGGGTGCTCGTCTGCAGCCCTGAGTTCCAATACATCCACTAATGAATCACACGCAACGTCATGCGACATATCCACTAGCCCGAAGCGCGAGCGAGGGAGCACCTAGGTAGACTGTCGCGTGCCCACGACGCCCCGGAACAACCACGACGAAGAACCCTAGCCACACCAGCCCGACGCGCGAGCGAGGGTCTCTTCGTCCTGACACGCGGCACGCCAACGACCCTCGCTCGCGCTTCGGGCTAGTGTCGACAAGCACACGATTGAACCGATGTTGAACACGCACCTTCACCGTCGCACGTTCCTGAAGAGCACCGCCGCGGGCGCGGCGCTGGCGGCGCTGGGTTCGCGCGCGAAGGCTGCGGCCCTGCCGGCCAAGGCCGACTCGGTGATCTTCATCTGGCTCCCCGGCGGCGTCGCCCAGGCCGACACGTGGGACTCGAAGCCGTTCACGCCCTTCGAACCCGGCATGCGCGGCAACCACCTGCTGAGCACCTGCCCGTCGATTCCCACTTCAGTCGACGGGCTGCACCTCGGCGCGGGGCTGGAACAGATGGCCTCGGTCATGCACCACGGCACGGTGCTGCGCAGCCTGACCAACGAGACGAAGTTCGGCGCCGTGCACTTGAAGGCCCAGTACTACATGATGACGGGCCACCTGTTCCCGGTCGGTCTGAAAGCGCCGAGCATGGGCGCCGCGGTGGCCCGCACGTTGGGCCCCAAGCGCGAGAACATGCCGCCGTACATTTACATCGGCCGCGACATCGACACCAGCGACACCGAAAAGCAGTTCATCAGCGAGTTCATCGGGCCCGGCTTCTACGGCGTGAAGTACGCGCCGTTCATGATCCCCGACCCGACGCGCGGGCTGGCCACGCTCAGCGCCGCGGCGGGTATGACCGTGGAACGCATCGACCGCCGGCTCGACTACCTCAAGACACTGCAGGGCCTGGCGCCCGAGGCCTTGCGCACCGCGCCCGAGGCCGACAACTATATGCAGATCATGCAGCAGGCCCGGGCCATGATGGATTCGCCGGTCAAGCGGGCGTTCGACTACCAGCGCGAAGAATCGCCGGCGACGCTGGCCGCCTACGAGCCGAAGATCGAGCCCGGTGAACTCCTGAACAACAAGTACTACTTCGGCCGCCGCTTCGGCCATGGGTTGCTGTTGGCCCGGCGGCTCGTCGAGGCCGGCGCGCGGTTCGTGCAGGTCGAGTATCAGTACGGCCCGTTCAAGGGCTTCGACATGCACGAAGACGGCCAGACCCGGATGGTCGAGATGAAGAAGCAAATCGACTCGCCCATCGCGCAATTGATTCGCGACCTGGCCACGCGCGGCCTGCTCGAGCGCACGCTGGTGGTCGTGGCCACGGAGTTCGGCCGCACGGTGGCCAACCAGCCCAAGGCCGGCGTCGAACCGGTCGGCTTCGCCGAGAGCCAGACGGGCGAAGAGCTGGTGATCGAAGACCGCAAGATGTACGGCCTGCACGGGCACTTCTCCAGTGCCAACAGCCTGCTGTTCTTCGGTGGCGGCTTCAAGCCGGGGCTGGTTTACGGCCGCACGGCCGATGCACACCCCATGGTCCCGGTCGAACACGCCGCGCGGCTCGAGGACGTGCACGCCACGATCTACCAGGCGCTGGGCATCCCGGCCGACACGGCTTACGTGACCGAGGGCCGGCCGTTCTACGTCACCAAAGACGGCAAAGGCCGCCCAATCGGCGCATTGCTCCGTTGAGCCCCCCCGCGGGCCGGCATCTCTTCGCCGTAGCGTCGTCATAGTCGCTACAGTTGTTGTGCCCCATGGCTGCGCGCCAGCCGCTTCATAGCGCATTTCTTCGGTGAGTCTTCACGTTTGCCAACTGCCAGTCGATATCTGCCAGGGACGAACCTATACCCATTCCGAAGGGAGCGTATCCAATGAGCAGGGCGGTTTTGCTGGCAATCGTCGTCGCCGTCGGCGGCATGGTGAGCGCCGACACGGCGCAAGCCTTCCATCGTCATCGCGTGCGCACCACGTGCATCGCATACTATCCGGGCCTGTACTCGTTTCCCGCGTGTTGCGGCTGCACGTATCCGCCCTACACGTACGGTTGCTCGTACGCCTTTCCGAAGTTCTGCGGAGCGCGCCGCGCTTGTTGGCCTGGCTACCTGACCTGCTCGCGCAGCTACGGCCCCTACGGTTACTCGTGCGGCGGCTGCGCTCCCTGCGGCTATAGCTGCGGCGGCTACGGCTGCGGTTCGTGCGGCTACGGCGACTGCGGCATGGGCTGCGGTTCGTGCGGTAGCTGCGGCATGGGTTGTGGCGACTGTGGCATGGGCTGCGGCTCGTGCGGTGGCTGCGGCTCGTGCGACGGCGGATGCGTGGGCGGAAGCTGCGGCGGCAGCGGCTGCGTCGGTTGCGACAGCGGCTACTCGAGCGCCGGCGGCTCGTACGAATCGGACGAGAAGGTGATCTACGACGGTCCCGCCCCCGGTCCGGGCGCCTCGGAAGTGCCTCCGCCGGAGCCGGATCCCTCGGCCAGCAACTCGCGGAACAACTTCCACCTGACGTCGGCCCGCAGCGCCTCGCAAGACGCTTCGCAAGCGTTCGCCCGCGGCCTGCAGTCCTATCGCAACGGCAACCTGGGCGACGCCCAGATGGCCTTCGGCGCCGCCACGGCCGCCGATCCGGACAACGCTCTGTACCTCTACCACCAGGCTCTGGTCGCCTACGACCAGTACGGTGCCGAGGCGGCCAACGACTGGCTCGCCCGGGCGATCGACGCCGAGCGTGAATCGCCGGTGAAGAACTGGGGCCGCCGCATGGAGCGGGTCCAGGGCCAGGTGCGTCTGTGGATCGAGCAAGCCCGCCGCCAGGCCGGCCTGCGTCGGTAAGCGCCCCCCGCGCAAAAACCCAAGCGTCACCCCCCGGGGATCGTCCGGCAGCCAGCGTCGGGCGATCCCCGATTACGTTTGGGGGAAGGCCGGGGCGAGAGCTCACTCCTGGCCGCGTTACTCTTGTCGTTGCCGCTGTCGAGGCGAACTGCACATCCGCACGATCCATTTCGTCGCAGCGACCACCCCTTCCGTGATGTGAAGGGGATCGATCAGCAACTCCGGAATCCACCCGGCCACGCGCAGAATCCGACGCGCTACCGACGGCTTCTTCGAGTCGTCACCGCGCTTGCGGCGAAACCCCTGTGACGGGATCCCCCGTAAAAACAATCGGCGCGTCATCGACGGCCTTTTTGAATCGGAGGGGGACTCGCTGCTCATCTCAGACCTGGACCAGTTCTGCAGCGATCTATCTGGATTGTACCCCGAATGCGGCGAGGCCAGTATTCAACAACTGCTCCTGCGTGCTCTCCAGCCCGCCTCAAACGCCGCCCGAAGCAGCGTCATTCCCCGCTCGTCCACCTTCTGAATGTGGCTCAACCACTCCGCCCAGGCGGCCTCAAGGTCGGCAGGCGTGCCGCCGGCGGCTTGGCCGGCGGACTCGCCCACGATCCGGGCGGCGTTCTCGTTGGGGTCCGGGTTGTGCTGGTGGTCGCATGGCACGATCGTCTCAATTGGCAGGGATACTGTACCGCCGCCAACATAACCACATGACGGGCAGTCCTCCTGCCACGTGGACGGGCCAACGGGATTGCTAATCACCAGGGCGCTCTCGCATTTTGGGCACTTAACCATGCTGGAATTGTATCCGGCCAGCTAGATTCACGCACTTTCAAAGCGAACCACTATCACTCGCAGCGATTTGCGGTCGACGGTGCCCGCGGGGATAATGTCGCCCAGTCATCCGTCGTCTCCGCCGCCAGGCGCAGACGTCCCACCAGCCGCAAACCCGCCGATGAACCCATGCCTGCACGCCACACCATCCTCCGCGCTGCCATCTTGTTGCTGACCTTGTTGCCGGGCGCGTTCGCGCGGGGCGAAGAACCGGCCCCGCCGAAAGCGTTCGTCGACGGCACGGGGCCCGGCTGGCAGGCGCTCGGCGGAGATGACTTCGTCATGGTCAACGGCGACGAAGACACCTGGACGTGGAAAGACGGCGTGGCCCACTGCACGGGCAAGCCGGTCGGCGTGACGCGGTCGAAGAAGATCTACACCAACTTCGAGCTGGTGGCCGAGTGGCGGCACCTGAGCTCGGGCGGCAACTCGGGCATCTTCGTGTGGGTGCCCGATGCGGCGCTCGAGGACCTGCCCAAGGGCAAGCTGCCCCCCAGCGGCATCGAAGTGCAGGTGCTCGACCACGGTTACGCCGAGAACTACGTGAAGCGCACCGGCAAGCAGCCCGACTGGTTCACGACCAACGGCGACGTGTTTCCCGTGGGCAGTGCCGACATGAAGCCCTTTCCGCCGGCAGCGCCGAATGGCAAGCGGAGCTTCCCCTCGAAAAACCTGTCGCGCGGCGTCGACCAGTGGAACCACTACTACGTCCGCGCCATCAACGGCGAAGTGCGGCTCTGGGTCAACGGCGAGGAAGTGTCCGGCGGCACCGACTGCAAACCGTCGACCGGTCGGCTGTGCCTCGAGTCGGAAGGCGCGCCGGTCGAGTTTCGCGGACTGCGAGTTCGCGAGCTGCCGTAGCGGCGTCAACCCAACACCTTGGGCGAGACGAACCATCGCAGTTCGCCCGCGCCGATGGCGATCTCGTCGTCGAAGCGGATGGCGGCCACCGCCCCTTTCGAGAACGAGATGTTGCCCGCCCGCATCGACACCAGCGCTGCCGCGAGGTGTTCGACGTCGGGCGAGTGGCCCACCCAGGCCAGGGAGTCGGCGTCCTGGCGGTTCGACCAATCGATCAGAGCCTCCAGCTCGCTCCCCGGCTCGAGCGCTTCCAGCTCGACCAATTCCGGCGAGGGATCGACCCCCTCGCACAACAACTCGGCGGTCTGCCGGCAGCGAACGTAGGGGCTCGTGACCACGGTTTGCGGCGCCAGTCCGCCCCCTGCCAGTCGCTTGACGAGCTTGCTGAATTGCTTGATGCCCTTGGGCGTCAGCGGTCGTTGCGAATCGTCGGGGTAACCTGGGTAGCCGGGATCTCCGTGGTGGCCCGCGAACGCGTGCCGCACGATATAGAGGGTCGTCATGTTGCCTCTCAGCCCGCCTCGAGGATTCCGCCGATTCCTTGGGCGGAGGGTTAACGCTCGCGCCAGATCACGGTGTTGGCAATCTGCAATTCGGTTTGCGCTTCGCGAATGGCGTTCATAAACCTCCGGGCGTCGCCGGGGTAGCCGGCCGTGGGCGCCAGGTCGCGGACGCGGCCGCACCAGAAGTCGTTGAAGGCCCGCATGGCCAACTCGCGCAGGTACTTCGACGTCATCGAAGCCAATGCGACCGGCAGAAACGATTCGGCCCTGGCCCGGAAGCGCACTTCGACGCGCGTGTCGGACGGCCCCCAGCGGTAGACGCTTTCGCCGCCGTTTTCGCCGTGTACCTCGATCAGCACGTCGGGAAACCTCTGCTGCAACATGCGGCCGTAGCGGTTGCGCCCGCCGTGCTTGTCGCACACGGCCAGCACCGGCTCGCCCTCGCAGTGCGCAAGCGCCTCGTCGAGCAGTTCGAGCGTGGCGCAGGAGAGGGCTTCGGCCTTGTTGCCTAGCGTGGTCGTCGAACGATTGAACTCTTCGGCGAAGACGGCCCGGCTCTTGATCGCCACGAGCCGCACGCCGTTTTTCTCGCACGCGCCGCGCAGCCGCGGACCCAGCCGCACCAGGTCGTCGGTATCGGCCGCCAGCGGCAGACGCAAGTCGTAGCCCACGTGCCACGGCAGCTCGGGCAGATAGGCCAGCGAGCGGGGATCGACCATCTGCCACACGTCGAGCCAGTCCGCGGGGCAATGATCCACCAGCGCCAGCGCCGCCAACACGCCACGCTCGAGCTGACCGATACCCTGCGTGGTGTTGTAGAGCACCTTCGAATCAGCAATGGCCAGCCGCCGGTGCGGGCGCTTGGCACTGCGGGGCGGGGGGGCCTTGCAGACGACGTCTTTCAGCCGGCCGTACAGGTCCACCTCGGGAGTCGCCCCGTCGACATGCCACACCGAGGCCGTCATCACCAGCGGGCCGAGGTTCGGGGCGTAGCCGGCCTCGTCCGTGCCAATCAGGAAGGGCATCGCAACTCCTCCATGTCGCTATCCGCCTGTCGCTCTTCGGACGCACAGTATAGCACTCGAGCCGGCCGCGCAACACCGTGCGGCCCCGGAGGCAGGCATCGCCCCGGCAAGCCGCCGGCCCAGGCTGTATTCGGCGACTTACCGGCATGCTACGATGCAAGTTCGCGGATGGGTTGAAGCCGGTTTTCACTCTTGGGGAGTCGATGCATGCACTTGGCGCGCGTAGTTTGCGGCGTGGTGATGCTCTTGGCCTTGGGTTCGTCCGCCGTGGCCGACGCCGTCACCCGGCTGCAGCCGGAAAGGTTGCGGGCCACGCACGAGAAGATCGAGGCGCTCAAGACCCAGCGGCAGGAAGTCAAGCTCGCCAGCGGCTACGACGACGTGCGAGTGCTACTGCACGTGCACTCGCATTTTTCTCACGACAGCCGCGGCACGATTGAAGAGATCGTCGCCGCGGCCAAGGAAGCCGGCGTGCGCGTCATTCTGTTCAGCGAGCACCCGGCCAGCACGTACGACTACGTCGAAGACGGCCACCGCGGCGAAGTCGACGGCGTGCTGCTGATTCCCGGCGCCGAGACCAGCGGCTTCCTGGCCTATCCCAAGCAGAGCGTGCAGGACCAAAAGCCCGACTCGCCCCAGGCCTATTGCGACCTGGTGCGGGCAACCGACGGCATGGTGTTCCTCTGCCATCTCGAAGAGCGGATGGACTGGGAGATCGACGACCTGACCGGCAGCGAAATCTACAACACGCACGCCGACGTCAAGGACGAGCCGCGGTTCATGGCCTCGCTGCGCAACCCCGTCACCATGCTCACGCTGCTGGGCGCCATCAAGCAATACCCGCAAGAAGTCTTCGGCGCGCTGCTCGACTATCCGGCCGACTACCTCGCCCGCTACGACGAGCTGTGCCAGACCACGCGGCTGACGGGCGTCTCGGCCAACGACGCCCACCACAACCAGGGCTTTCGCGCCACGGTAACCGAAGGCGGCAAGGTGCTGCTCGAGGACGCGCTGGACAAGAAGCTGGCCGAACTCGATCCCGACAAGATCACGCCGCTCAAGCTGCTCGTATCGGGCAAGCAACCCGGCGACGTGATCTTCGAGCTCGACCTGGATCCCTACGTGCGCAGCTTCCGCCACGTGAGCACGCACTTGCTGCTCGACGAAGTGAACGAGCAAAGCGTGCGCGAAGCGCTCAAGCAAGGCCGCGCCTACGTGGCTTTCGACTGGCTGGCCGATCCGACGGGATTCGTCTTCCGCGCCGATCGTGGCGACAAGAACTGGCCCATCGGCAGCGAAGTGCCGCTGGCCGACGGATTGCGTCTGCGCGCCGAGGCCCCGCTCGAAGCTCAGTTCAAGCTCGTGCGAAACGGCGAGATCGTCGCCGAACACGAGGCCCGCACCATCGACATCCCCATCGATACTCCGGGCGTCTACCGCGTCGAAGCCTGGCTCACGCTAGCGGGTGAAGGCCGCCCCTGGATCCTCAGCAATCCCATCTACGTCCGCGGGCAATGATTAGCAATTCGTGAGCGAACCGTCGGGCACCCCCGGACTGGACCAGGAGCGCTCGGCCAAGATAGGATGAACTCCGTCCAAGCGGGGCAATCGGAACTCAATCGGCGGAGGCGGCGGCCGCATGGGTTTGCAGGCAAATGCCCGGCATATGCTATTCAGCGGGCCTGGGGAATACGCGGCATGAGCACCGAACTGCAAAACCTCGTCGCCGAGTTGGAATCGAACATCGCCCGGGTCGTGCTGGGCAAGAGCGAGGTCGTGCGGCTGTGCATCGTGTCGTTGCTGTCGAACGATCACGTGCTGCTGGAAGACGTGCCCGGCGTGGGCAAGACGCTGATCGGCAAGGCCCTGGCCAAGAGCATTTCGGCCTCGTTCGCCCGCATCCAGTTCACCGCCGACCTGCTGCCTAGCGACATCACCGGCGGCAACGTCTACAACCCGCAAACGGGCCAGTTTGTCTATACACCGGGCCCGATCTTCGGCAACATCATTCTGGCCGACGAAATCAACCGCACGCCGCCCCGCACGCAAAGCGCGCTATTGGAGGCGATGAGCGACCGCCAGGTGACGATCGACGGGCAAACCTACACGTTGCCCGAGCCGTTCATGGTGATCGCCACGCAAAATCCGTTCGAGTTCGAGGGCACCTACCCGTTACCCGAAAGCCAGTTGGATCGCTTTCTGATGCGGATCGCCGTGGGATACCCCGATCGCGAGGACGAGTTGCAGGTGCTCAGCAGCCATCGGGTGGGCGAACCGGTCGATACGCTCGACCACGTGCTCGACGCCGGGCAGGTCGTCTCGCTGCAGCAGTCGGTGCGGCGCGTCACGATGGACGAGAGCATCAACGCGTACTTGCTCGATATCGTCGACGCCACCCGGCAGTGCGAAGAGTTGCGCGTGGGCGTGAGCACGCGGGGAGCCTTGTGCCTGTATCGAGCCAGCCAGGCGCTGGCCCTGGTCGAGAACCGCGACTACGTGATTCCCGACGACGTGAAGCGACTGGCCGTGCCCGTGCTTTCGCACCGCGTGATCGCCAAGGGGTATCTGCAGGGCACGCACCGCCCGGCGATGGAAGCCCTGATCACCCGCCTGGTGGAAGAGACCCCGGTGCCGCGGTAACGCCGTGGCGGGACGCGTCTGGTAGAATACACCGATTGGCGTCGCAACTTCTCCCCTGAAAGCCCACGCGCGATGGCTCGCCCTCGTCAGATCCGATTCACGCGAGAAGGCCTGTACTACACGGTCGTGTTTCTGGCCGTGCTGCTCGGGGCGGTCGGTCGGCAGCTCAATCTGTTGATGCTCGTCGGCTGCCTGCTCGCCGGGCCGCTCGTGTTCAGCCTGTTCTACGGCCGGTTCGTGCTGCGGCGTTTGCCCGTCGAGCGCAAGTTGCCTTCGCACCTGCACGCCGGCGAGCGGTTGCGGGTCGATTGCCTGGTCGAGAACTGCCGGCGATGGTTCAGCGTGTGGGCGGTTCGCGTGGAAGACACGGTCGAACGCATGGGGGGCGCCCTGCCGGAAAGCAGCACCGTCGGCGTCTTCTTCCCCAGGGTCGCCGCCGGCCAAACGCAGCACGCCACCTACGAGGGACGGCTCGAGCGCCGCGGCCGCTACCAGTTCGGTCCGCTGCGCCTCTCCACGCGGTTCCCGCTGGGCCTGGTGCGACACAGCTTGCTGCTGCAAAACCACGCCGAGATGGTGGTCCACCCCCGGCTCGGCACTCTCAGCCAGGACTGGGTAAGGATGATTCGCGAGGACGAGTCGGGCAGCCAGCAAATGACCCGGCGGGGCATGCTGGAAGCCGATTTCTACGGGTTGCGCGAATGGCGCCCCGGCGATAGCCGCCGCTGGATTCATTGGCGCACGTCCGCGCGGCGCGGCTCACTCATCGTGCGCCAGTTCGAACAGCGCCGCAATCAGAACCTGGCGCTGCTGCTCGATTTGTGGCGGCCGTCCACGCCCAGCGACGACGATCTGGAGGCCGTCGAGACGGCCGTCAGCTTCGCCGCCACGCTGCTGGCCGAGTCCTGCCGCAAGCCCGGTGCGCAACTGGCGCTGCAATTGGCGTCCGCCGCACCGGTCTTTCACTCGGGCTCCGGCTCGCCGCTGTTGTTGAGCGAACAGATGGATATCCTGGCACTGGCCGAGCCCCACGACGACGAAGCTTTTCCCCCTTGCCTGGGACACGCCTTGGCGCTGGTGCCGGCCTGGACCACGACCTTCGTCATCAGCACTCGGCAAATCGACTGGGACGCACTCCGCCGGGCGGCCGCCGAGCGTGATACGCAAGTCGACGCGCGCAAGATTCACGCCGTGTCTGTGACCGGCAAGGAGTTGCCGCGCTACTTTCGGCTGCGCGAGGAGGCTCCCCTGGCATGAGTCGCTTGCCGCTGAAAGACCTCGTCGGAATCGTGATCGCCATGCAGATCATGGTAGCGACGTGCGTGCTGGGCCTCGGCGAGGGCAGCTTCGTGCTGCCAGCGACGACGCTTTTCCTGCTTGTCTTCACGATGTACTTCACCGACCGCACCGGTCGGGTGCGGCTGAAGCAGCGCATGGCAGACATGCTGGCGATGGGCATCGTGCTCTATACGTGCGTGGCGGCGTTGCGCTCCGATCGGCAGGCCCTGCTGATCGTGGTTGCCAACTTGCAGTGCTACTTGCAGTACGTCCTGCTCTTTCAGGAAAAGAAGCCGCGGATCTACTGGCAGTTGGCCCTCTTGAGTCTGGGGCAGGTGGCCATCGCGTCGACGCTCGTGCCAGGACCTATTTTCGGCGTGATGCTGCTGATCTATCTGCTGCTGGGAATCGTTAGCTTCGCCCTCCTGCTGCAGGCCAGCGAATCGGACCGGGCGAAGAAAGCCGTCGGCCCCCTCGACGCGGCGCGGCCCGCTGGCGGACCGATTCTCGTCGGCGACACCGCGGCCGTCGAATCGGGCACCATCCTCCGCGGGCTGTTCGCCGCCGCCAGCGCCATGTGCGCCGTGACGATCGTGATGGGCGGACTGCTCTTTCTCGCCCTGCCGCGATGGAGCGCGGGCAGACTCGAAACCACCACCGTGGAACCGCTGCAAACCGTCGGCTACTCCAAGACCGTCACGCTCGGCGAGTTGGGCGCCGTGGTCAACAATCCCGACGTCGTGATGCGAGTCACATTCTATCGCGGACGCAGCAACCGCCCCCTGCGTTTGGCCGCCGAGCCGCTGTTCCGTGGCAACGTCGTGACGCGCTACGAAGGACACACCTGGAGCCAGCCGGTAACGACGCGTTCCTCGGGCCTCCCCACCGATGCCGGCAGCACGATTACCCGGCAGCGGATCCGGGTCGAGGCGCTGGATGTCGGCGAGATTTGTTGCGTTGCCCCCGTCGTGGCCATCGACTATCCCGATCCGCGGCTGCGCGTTGAAAACGGCACGGATCAACTCTATCGGCTGGACGAATATCGCGATCAGCCGATCGACATCGACATCGGCACGACCGGCATCTCGGGCGACCGCCAGCGCATGTTTCTCCCCGCGGACCGAGTATCGGGCGGCAGGCAGCGGGCCCTGCTCCAACCGTTTTCGACGGGTCCCAATCAGCGATTTAGCGGACTGACCGCTCTGGCGGCCCAGATCCTGGCGGAGCAAAACATCGACCCGGCTCGCGATCGCCTGGCCGCGGCCCGGGCCCTGAGCGACTATTTTCACGAGTCGGGCGAGTTTTTCTACACGCTCGATCCGATGCAGCGCGATGCGGCCCTCGACCCGCTGGAAGACTTCGTCACCCGGAATCGGGCCGGCCATTGCGAGTACTTCGCCGGGGCGCTGGCGCTGATGCTTCGCAGCCAGGGAATCCCGGCCCGGGTGGTGATCGGTTTCAAGGGGGGCGAATGGAATTCCGTGGGGCAGTACTACCAGGTGCAACAACTCCACGCGCACTCTTGGGTCGAGGCCTATCTCGGCCAAAGCCAGATCCCCGACGGAGCCTTCGGGGGCGAGCGGATACCGCGCGCCGCCTGGGCCACGTTGGACCCCACCGAGGGCACGCTCGATCTCGATCCAACCGCCGGTGGCAACGCCCTCTGGGCGCGCACCCGCCAGTTCATCGACTACGCGCGCGTGCTGTGGATCAACTACGTCGCCAGCCTCACCGCCAAGCGGCAGCGCGAGGGGATCTACGAGCCCCTGGCCGCCGGCCTCGAAGCGGGGATCGACAACCTGACAAGCGTCCAGGTCTGGCAGGACCGCCTGCGGCGTTTCGACCGAAGCTTCGCGGGACGTTTCTGGCATTGGTACCGACGCCACTGGTTCAGTTGGCGCGGGGGGCTCGTGGCCATCACCTTCTCGCTGTTTGCCGTCAGCGCGTTTTTCGGCATCAAGACGGCGCTCGAGATGTTTCTGCACCGCGGCCGATGGGGCGCAAAAAAGGGCGCCGACGCGGCTCCCGTGCTGGAGATGTATCGTCGGCTGGAAGCGGCGCTTGAGCGCGCAGGGCTTTCGCGCCCCGCGGCGCAAACGGCCTACGAATTCGCGCTTGCCGCCGGCGGCGAGCTGGCCGAACGCATCGAGCATCGTCGTCTTGCGCATCTGCCGCGCCGCGTCGTCGAGTCCTTTTACCGCGTGCGGTTCGGCAACCGCCCCCTGGACACCCAGGAAGCCCAGGCGGTAGAAAACGCACTGACGGAATTGGAACGCTCCCTGGCCGGAAAGCGGTAGTGACCGCGCCCGCGCTCCGGCGGAGCAACGCCCGGGAGCTGCTCGCACGACGACGATGAAAATTGGACTGATCGGATACCAGGGCTCGGGCAAGAGTACCCTCTTCGAATGGCTCACCGGCGTCGCGGCGGATCCCGCCCTGGCGCATGCTTCGCAATCGGCCATGGCCACAGTGCCCGAGCCGCGCGTGGCCGCCCTGTGCGAGATCTATCACCCCAAGAAGATCACCCAGGCGGCGATCGAGCTGGTGGACACTGCGGGGCTGAGCCGCACGCACGAAGGCAACGCCGCCCGGCTGGCCCAGATTCGTGAAGCCGGTTGTCTGCTGCTGGTGGTCGACGCCTTCACGCGCGATAGCCAGCCGCTGGCCGACGTGCGCGGTTTCTACGAAGACTTTCTGCTGGCCGACATGGAGATCGTCTCGGGACGCGTCGAGCGGCTGCGCGAGAGCGTGAAGAAGGCACGCCCCAGCCGCGATGCCGAACTGGCCGAGTTGGCCGCCCTCGAGCCGTTGCTCACCGCGCTGGAATCCGGCACGCCCGTGGCCGAAAGCGGACTGAACGACGAGCAACTCAAGGTCACCCGTTCGTTTCGCTTGCTGACCGAAAAGCCTCGCTTTGTGCTGTTCAACGTCGCCGACGACGAAACCGACGCCGAGCGCTTCGTCGACGAGCTGCGCAAATCGTCCCCCCATGCCCGAGCCGCGGCCGTGCCGGCCAGCCTCGAGCTCGAGTTGTCGCGGATGACGCCCGAAGAGCGCGAGGCGTTTCGCGAGGAAATGGGCGTCGGCGGGGCCGACCGCGACGGCCTGATCCAGAACCTGATGGACGCCTCGGGACAGATGCTCTACTTCACCGCCGGCGAGAAAGAAGTCCGCACCTGGATGTTTCGCCAGGGCGGCACGGCCCTGGAAGCCGCCGACAACATCCACTCGGATCTGGCCCGGGGCTTCATTCGCGCCGAAGTCATGCAATGCGCCGACCTGATCGACGCGGGCAGCGAGCGCGAGATCAAGGCCCGCGGCCAGGTGCGGCAGGAGCCCAAGGACTACGTCGTGCAGGACGGCGACATCCTCAACATCAAGTTCAGCGTCTGAGCACCTTTTCTGAGCACCTTTCTGGCATGGAGCGTCCACGGCTTCCGCAGGCGGGGCGCGTCGGTGGACACCGCACGTATCATCTGATACATTAATGTATCATGAGCAGCGAGCGGGGGGAACTCCTGGATGCCGCACTCCGCGCCTTATCCGCGGATCCAACCGCTACCCTCAGCGACGTGGCCGCGGCCGCAGGGGTGCGACGGGTGACGTTGCACCGCCATTTCGGTTCACGCGATGACCTGCTACGGGAGCTGGCGCTGCGATCGCTGGCCAGCATGGATGCGGCCTGCGAGGCCGCCGCCGGCAACGCCGCGTCGTACACCGCCGCGCTGCGAGCGATTGTCGAGGCGCTGGTGCCGGTGGGCGACCGCTTTCATTTCCTCTGGAAGCTGAGCGCCGTCTGGGAAGACCCCCAGGTCGCCGCCCGCGTGGCTGAGCAGAACCGGGAGCTTTCGGTACTTGTCGATCATGCGAAACAGGAAGGGGGGATCGCGGCCGACGTACCCAACGCCTGGGTGCTGGCCGCCGTCGAAGCCGTGGTCTTTGCCGCCCTTTCGGCGGCGCGCGAGGGAAACATCGCGGTCAACGACGCGGGACGGCTCGCCGGTCGAACGCTGTTTGACGGCTTTCGGCCCGCCCCCAAGCGACGACGTGGGAAAAGCCACTAGTCCGGGTGCTCACACCAACTCCGAAGATTTCATGCATCGCAACCCTGCTGCAAACGAGCTACCAAGAGCCAGCGCAAGCCGGATCGTTGGCCTCGACGTGGCCCGAACGCTGGCGATTTGCGGGATGGTGTTTGTCCACTTCGCCATGGTGTTGTCCCATTCCGACATGACCGGACCCTGGCTGGCAAGGATGACCGATAGCCTGGCCGGCCGCCCGGCCGCCCTGTTTATGGTGCTGGCCGGCATCGGCGTCACGCTGCGTTTGCAGGGGCAAGCTCGCAACACGGGGCCGATTCGAAAAACACTTCTCAAGCGCGGGCTTTTCCTTTTCGCGGCCGGCATTGTCAACCTCGTCGTCTGGCCGGGAGATATTCTGCGTGTCTACGGTATCGCCTACGTCGCCGCGGCCTGGCTGTTGCTGGCTCGCAGTTGGCAACTCTGGTCGGCCACGCTGACCGTCGTGCTTTCGTTCGTGATTCTCATCTTTTTCGTCGATTTCGAGACAAATTGGGATTTCTCACGGTTTCACTACGCCGACCTGTGGACGCCTTCCGGAGCCCTGCTGAACCTGTTTTACAACGGTTTTCGCTCCGTGCTTCCCTGGCTGGCGTTGATGTTTCTGGGGATGCTCGTGGGACGCCAAGACTTGCGCGCTACGCGTGTTCGCCGACGGATGTTCGTCATGGGGGCCGCACTCTGGCTGGCCGCGGCCGCATCGTCCGTTGGGCTGATGAACTACTTTCGCGCCCATCCGGCCGGCATGGACGACGAAACGATCGTGGCACTGTTCGGCACGAGGTCGCTGCCGGCGATGCCGCTCTTCCTGGCATCGAGCACGGGATCGGCACTCATGGTCATCATGGCCTGTGTCCATCTGACCGAGAACAACGCGCGTCGAGGCACGTGGCTCGAGGCTGCCGCAGCCACCGGGCAGATGGCATTCACCTGGTACATCGCGCACATCGTGGTGGTGGCTATGCTCGACATCGCGACCGATGGCCGGGGAACCGTGCCGGCGACGGTCACGCTGGCGTCGCTCGTGGGATTTTGCCTGATGATGCTCGTGCTCTCGTGCAACTACCGGCGCCGATTTCGCTACGGGCCCTTGGAACGCGCTCTGCGCTCGTTCGCACCCTAGTGCGTTTGGGCACATCGCGCTCTGCCAGAGACCTGGCCTCGAGCGCGGCGTCGACGTCTTGCGGCGAGCCCGCGCGTTTGGCGATTGCCGATTCGCCGGCCAGCGGGGATACTGGGTTGGGTTGTCCTCCTCTCGTTTCTTCCCGCCAGGTGCTACCGTGCATGACACCCCCGAGGCTGCCATCGAGCGCCCTCAGAAACTCACGTTTTCTCCCCTGGTCACCGTTCAGCAGCACATCCTCCAGGAGCAGCGTCGCTTCGTGGGGGCCTCGGGAGAGTTCTCCTGGCTCCTCTCCGGGCTGACGCTGGCCACGAAACTGGTCGCCGCCAAGGTGCGCCGGGCCGGCTTGTCGGACATTCTGGGCGCCGAGGGAAGCACCAACGTGCAGGGCGAGGTGCAGCAAAAGCTCGACGTCTACGCCAACGACATGCTGCTGCACGCGCTGAAGGTTCGCGAAAGCGTGGCCATGATGGCTTCCGAGGAGGATGAGACCCCGTTGCTGGCCCATGGCGGTTCGCCGACGGCCAAGTACATCGTCGTGTTCGATCCGCTGGACGGCTCGTCGAACATCGACGTCAACGTGAGCGTGGGCACCACGTTTTCGATTCTGCGCCGCACGCGGCCGCTCGACGAAGAGGTCACCACCGACGAAGTGCTGCAACCGGGCAACAAGCAGGTGGCCGCCGGATACGTGCTGTACGGATCGTCGACGATGCTCGTCTACAGCGCCGGCCGCGGCGTGCACGGCTTTACGCTCGATCCGGCCGTGGGGGCCTATGTGCTGTCGCATCCGAACATTCGCATCCCCTCCTCGGGCAAGTACTACTCGATGAACGAAGCGCATCTGGATCGCTGCCCCGAACCGTACCAGCGCCTGGTCGCTGGGCTGCGTTCAGGCGAGTACGGCAAGCGCTACGATTCGCGGTACATCGGCTCGATGGTTTCCGACTTTCACCGCACGCTGCTCAAGGGTGGCATCTTCCTGTACCCGCCCAACGACCTGCGGCCCGAGGGCAAGCTGCGCCTGCTGTACGAAGCCAACCCGATCGCCTACATCGCCGAACAGGCCGGCGGCCGAGCGAGCGACGGCCGGCAGCGCATCCTCGACGTGCAACCCACGAGCATTCACCAGCGAACCCCCTTCGTCGTCGGCGGGCCGCAGGAGATGCAGTATTTCGAGAAGGCCCTGCTCGCGGCGTCCGTGTGACGGCACGCCGCCGGATGCCGGTTGCGGCACTTCGTGTTCCCCTGCCGCGTATCCTCGGGTAATCTGAATTGTGTTGGCGGCGCAAATAACCTGTCGCGGAGCTCTCGAGCATGAATCGTCGCAAAACGATCCTGACGCTGGCCATCGTCGTTCCGCTGGCCCTACTCATTTGGTTCCTGCTGCCCGAGCAGCCCGACCCGCAGTTGGTCAAAGTGCAGCAATTGCAGGAGAAGGCGTTCGCCCGCAACTCGGAGATGCCGCCCGAACAGCGGCGCGAAGCGTTTGGCGAGTTGCGCAAGGAGTTCGAAAAGCTCTCGCCCGAGCAGCGCGATCAGATGATGCGCGAGAATCCGCCGCCGCCGATGCGGCGATTCCAGCGCGACGTCGTCAACTACTTCCAGTTGCCCGAGGACGAAAAGATCGCCATGCTCGACCGGCACATCGACCAGTTTGAGGCGATGCGCCGACAGTTTGACAGGCAACGGGACGGCGGAAACGAAGAAGGCCGCCCGCGGGGTCCGTTCGGCAACATGACCGAGGCGCAACGCAACGAGTTTCGCAAGAGGATGATCGACAACACCTCGGCTCAGCAGCGCGGGATGTTTAGCGAGTACATGAAGGACCTGGCAGCCCGCCGCCAGCAGCGCGGACTGCCCCCCATGCCGTTTCCGGGCGGCTGAGAATCGCAAGCCGAGCGCATGCGTGAAGTCGGTTTCCTCGCGTTAGGAGGGAGCGAACGTTCGCTTAGGGGATAACGACGGATGACCGACGAATCGGCCGGCACCAGCGCGATCAACTGGCTCAAGGCGCATCCCCTGGTCACCACGCTCGTGCTGACCCCAGTGGCGCTGTTGGCCTGGGTCGGCATTGCGGCCTATCTCGACTATCGCGTCGAACAGCGCGACGCGCAGGTCACTCGCTCGGGGCGGCCGCCGGGTGAACCCACCGGCGCCGTGCCCAGCGAATTGCCGCACGAGATCGTGCGCGGTCAGACCGTGTACGTCCCGCTCTATTCTCACGTCTTCGAGGGAGACGGCCGGCGGCTGGCACTAGCCGGTACGCTGAGCATTCGCAATACCGACTCGCGGCGCAAGCTGACGATCTCGAACGTCACCTACTACGACACCAAGGGTAAGCTCGTGCGCAACTTTCTGGCCGAGCCGCTGACGCTCAACCCGCTCGGGTCAACCGACTTCTTTGTCGGCCAGTCCGACGTGACCGGCGGCGCGGGCGCGAACTTTCTCGTCGAGTGGCTCGCCGACGAACCGGTTCACTCGCCCGTGATCGAAGCAGTGATGGTGGGACGCTCGGGCGTCGGCATCGTCAGCTTCGTGTGCTCCGGCCACGTGATCGAACAGGTGGAGCGGAACGACGAACCTCCCGCGGAATAGGCCATCACGGCGGCCACGTCCTTCGACACGCAGAGCGGGCAACCTCTGGATTCTCCGCAATAAAAGCTTTCCCGCCCCCTAAGCTGCTCGGGTTTAAGAGCTTGCGCAAACTGTTACCCCGGCGATGCGGTCGATCTATAATTTTGTGCAGGACCAACCAACCAGCAGGACGCTTTGTCGGCGCATACCCTCGTTTCGACAATTGAGTCTGAATCTGCTGGGAGGTTTTTCCGATGAGCCGCGACCGATCTGGTTTCCCTATCTCCCGTCGCCGCTTCGCTTTTTGGGTCGGCTTCGGTCTCTTCACCCTGGGCGAAAAACTGCACGCGCGCGGCCTCGACGATCTCGCCGCCGCCGCCATGCGCGCCGCCGAGTCGTCGTCCGATGCGGACGCTGCGAGCGACACCGTCGCGTCGGCCGAGCACTGGACCCCGGCCGAGAACAATAGTTGGCGCTGGTTCGAGCGCGAAGAGCTCGTCGACGGCAAGTGGAAGCTGACCGGCATCACCACGCCGTACAACAAGGTCACCGGCGAAGCGTACCAGGGCAGCGAAGGCTATCTGGACCCAAGCCTCGTGCCCGACGAAGTGCGTTACGGCACCAAATCGCTCGACGACGTTGCGGCCTTCGAGGAGGACGCCGGACGTCCGAGCCCTTCGCGCCGCGCGCGGCACGGCCGCCCGCCCAGCCGCTGGTTGCGGAGCCTGAATGCTGACGAGTTGCACGTGTGGCTCAAGACGATCGATCCGCCGCCGGCCGGCGTCAGCGGCATGACCTACTGGACGCACCTGACGCGCGACCACTCGTTCGATCCTCACAAGATCGAAGGCCTCTTGATCGACGACCAGGCCAAACTGCACGCCGCCGCCCACTACGGGTACTAAGCGTCCGTCTCGCCGAGCTCCACGCGGTGCGTCTCGGCGGCCAGCCACACGGACACGAGCGTAATTGCCGAAAGCACGATCAGGTACACGGCCACCGGCCAGGGCTTGCCGCCGCTCTTTTGCAGTAGTACCGTGGCGATGAGTGGGGCCAGACCGCCGGCCAGCGGCGAGGCAAGTTGGTAACCGATCGAAGCGCCGGTGTAGCGCACGTCGGTACCGAACAGCTCGGAGAAAAAGGCCGCTTGCGGCGCGTACATCGCCGAGTGCACAAGCAGCCCGATCGCGATCGCCAGCCCGATCATGAAGGTGCTGCCGGTGTCGACCATCCAGAAGAAAGGAAACGCGAACAGCGCCAGGCCCGCGGCACCGGTTAGATACACCGGCCGGCGCCCAACGCGATCGGACAACATGCCAAAGGCCGGAATCACCAGGAACTGTACGGCCGAAGCGACCAGCACGCCGCCCAGGATCGCGTTGCGGTCGACCTCGAGCGCCGTGGTGGCATACGTGAGCACGAACACCGTGAACACGTAGAACGAACCGTTCTCCGCGAATCGGGCACCCATCGCCAGTGCCACGTTCCGCGGATAGCGACGCAGCACGTCGAGAAACGGCACCCGCGGCGGGGGCTTCGCGGCCCGGGCCTGCGCGAACACGGGGCTCTCGAACACCTGGATGCGAATAAACAGCCCCGCCCCCAACAGCGCGATGCCGAAGAGAAACGGCACGCGCCAGCCCCAACTCAGAAAGGACTCCTCCGGCAACAGAGAGAACAGATTGAACACCGCGGTCGCCAGCAGCAGGCCGGCCGGCACACCCGCCTGGACCCAACTGGCATACAAACCCCGGCGTCCATGGTGGCCATGCTCGACGGCCATCAGCACGGCGCCGCCCCATTCGCCGCCCACGCCAAATCCCTGCACAAACCGCAGCAGCACCAGCAGCACCGGCGCCGCCACGCCGATTTGCTCGTAGGTCGGCAGCACGCCGATCAGGAACGTGGCCATGCCCATCATCATCAGCGTGGCCACGAGCATCGACTTGCGGCCCATGCGATCGCCGAAGTGCCCGAACACCACGCCGCCCACCGGCCGAGCGAAGAAGCCCACGGCATAGGTACCGAACGCGGCCATCGTGCCGGTCACGGGATCGAGCTCGGGAAAGAACAACTGGTTGAAGACCAGCGCCGCCGCCGTGCCGTAGAGAAAGAAGTCGTACCACTCGATCGTGGTGCCGATAAAGCTCGCCAGAACGACGCGCGTCACCGAAGCAGCAGGATCCTGCGAATTGTTCATTGGTGCGCCTAGCGTCTCTCTTGATCGGCGTCTTCACGTGCCGTGCCGTCCATCGTAGCGGGCTCACTCCGTGAGCCGTAGCAGCAGTTCGCCGATCGTCCGCGCAAACCAACTCATTCAAAATACCCAGAAGTAGTTCTGCGACGGCTCACGGAGTGAGCCTGCTACTCTACCGGCCGCTGTCCCCACGGCATCGGCATCGTGGGCGGGCGTCGATGGCGGTCGCGGCGGACGTCTTTGGGGCGGTCCTTGAACCAACTGACAAACCGCACCAGTTGCTTCACGGCCTCCTCGTACACTTCGCGTCCCTTCTCTGCGGTGGCCAGTTCGGGCTCACCCAGCACGCCCGTCTCCGAATAGCTGCTGGTCCACGAGATGACCGTTGCCGGGCCGGCGGCAAACAGGTCGACCCAGTTAAACGGGCTCTCCTCCTCGTTGAAGCTGATCGTGCCGTTGGCAATCTTGTCGCGGCGCACGTGATCGCCGTCGAGGTACAGGTAGAGCGACGTCTCCAACTCACAGGCGTGCGCGCAGCCGCCGGGAAACTTGCTCTGCCGCCAGCGCGGCATGAACTCCTTGTCCACGGTCAACAGGTTCCACCAGCCGCACAGCACGCACTCGGCGTCCGTCTGCAGGTTGGTGCGCCGGGCCACCAGGTCGAGGTTGGGCATGTTCGAGCCGTGGCCGTTGAGCAGCACGATCTTCTTGAAGCCGTGATACGCCAGCGACTTGGTGATGTCGAGCACGTGATGCATGAAGTGCTCGAAGTCGTTGTTGATCGTGCCGGGGAAGTCCATCACGTGCCCCGTGTAGCCGTACGCCACGACCGGAAGCACCTTCATCTTGTCCGGTATCTGCTGGCCCGCGCCCCGGGCGATGCCCGTCGGGCAGACCAGGTCCACGTCCAGCGGCAGGTGCGGCCCGTGCTGCTCGACCGCGCCGCAAGGCACGATGCAGACCTGGCCCTGGTCCACCGCGTCGTTGATCTCGGGCCAAGTCAGTTTTTCGTAGCGATATTCCGTGGTCGTGCGGTCAGTCACAGGGCACCTGCACAGGGACGAAAGCGATGAACACCAAAGCCAGCTCGCCGGGGCGCCTTCGCTTGCGCCGCGGGCGAGCGTGAGTTACCATGAGTATCTTCCTGCCCGCGACGGAGTTCAACCGATGAAGATCGCCGAGATCCGCACGATTGCCTTGAGCGGCGCCACCGACGATCATGGCTGGCCCGGCGGCACCGATCCCAACGTGCAATACAACACGCTGGTCGAAGTCGTCAGCGACGAAGGCCTCGTCGGGCTGGGAAGCTGCTACACCACGCGGGCACTGGTCGAGGGCGCGCTCGAGCTGCTCTCGCCGATGCTCGTCGGGCAATCGGCGCTCGAGCCGCTGCGCGTGAGCGAGACCCTGCGGCAAAGCACGTTCTGGCTGGGGCGCGGCGGCTCGGTCGAACACGCCATCAGCGGGCTCGATATCGCGCTGTTGGACCTGTGGGGCAAGGCCTTGGGTCAGCCGGTGTCGAAGCTGCTGGGCGGCAACTACCGTGACCGCATCAAGCCCTATGCCTCGATCCTGTTCGACGATCCGCCCGTGCTGGCCGACAAGCTGCACCAGCAGGTCGAGCGCGGTTTTCGGGCCATCAAGCTCGGCTGGCGACCCTTCGGCCGCGTCAGCCGTCAGATGGACGAGTTGCTGGTGCGCACCGCACGGCAAGCCGTAGGCGACGACGTGGAGCTGATGGTCGATGCCGGCGGCAGCGAGCAATTCTGGCCGCACGGCGTGCATTGGGCGCGCGAGACGGCGAAGATGCTTGCCGATCACGGCATCGTCTGGTTCGAAGAAGCGCTGGCCCCCGACGACGTCGAGGGCTTTCGCCAATTGCACGAGGCCTCGCCGGTGCTGGTGGCCACCGGCGAAGTGCTCACCCGGCGGCAGGCGTTCGCCCCGTTCATCGAGTCGCGGGCCGTCGACATCATTCAGCCCGACTTGACCAAGTGCGGCGGCCTGAGCGAAGGGTTGCGGCTGGCCTGGATGGCGGCCGACCACGGCGTGCTGCTGGTGCCTCACGGCTGGAACACGGCGGTCGGCGTGGCGGCCGATCTGGCCCTCTCGGCGGCCATGCCCGTGGCCCGCTGGGTGGAATACCAGACCGGCGTGCCCTACGTCGAACAGCTCGTGCTGCCGCGGTTCGAATTGGATGCCGAGGGCCATTTGCTCGTGCCCACCGGGCCGGGCCTGGGCATTGAGCTCGACCCCGATGCGCTGGGAAAGTTCGCTCGGCGGTAGCCGACTGCTACAATATCCGCGGCCGCCGTAACGGGCCGCCTCGTCGCTCGTCCAATCCGGCATCCGCTCCCATCGACCCACCAGGAGACCAGGACCATGATCAAACGTGCCACCAGTGCTCTGGCGATTTGCCTCGGACTTGCCGTAGCGGTTGCCCGAGCCGACGAGGCCAAGATTCCAGCCGTCGGCGACAAGGCTCCCGACTTCACGCTCGAAGATCTCGATGGCCAATCGGTCTCGCTTGAAAAGCTGAAACCCGATGCGCCGGTCGTGCTCGTCGTACTCCGGGGATACCCGGGCTATCAGTGCCCGATTTGTTCGTTTCAGGTGAGCAACCTGCTAAAGCATGCTGAGGACTTCAAGTCCGCGGGCGCCCAAGTCGTGCTAGTCTATCCAGGTCCGGCCGACGATCTGGATGCCCGCGCCGCCGAGTTCATCAAGGGCAAGTCACTGCCCGACAACTTCGCGTTTGTCACCGATCCGGGCTACGAGTTCACCAACGCCTATGGCCTGCGTTGGGACGCCCCGCGGGAAACCGCTTACCCGTCGACGTTTGTGATCGGCACCGACGGCAACGTGCGGTTCGCCAAGGTGAGCAAGACTCACGGAGGGCGGGCCAACACGGCCAAGGTGCTGGAAGCGTTGTCCGGGGGAAAGTAGCGCGGCACCCCGCTCGCGCGGGAAGGCGCGCTCGTCGATTCCGGGGGGATTTGCGCCTTCCTGCGACTTCGTTGCGAGAATACTGGGCAACGGTTAGAGTGAGGGTGAGGGCAGCACTTCTCCCCAGCCAGGACCGAGACTTGAGGCTCACGAGTTCCGGAGGCGGTCGAGACTCGCGCCGATGTCGCGCGCGCACCGATCGGCGTGCGCGCCGCTTCCGACAACTGCTTGTCGACGCGCTCGAGCCGCGCTATCTGATGTCGGCCGAGCCGGTCTTTCACGACCTGGTCGACGTCGAGGTCGTGGACCGCAGCATCTTCTACAACAACTCCGCGTTCGACGGTTTCGATCCGGCCGCAAACGCGGCCGACGACGCCGCCATCGCGACGGACAAACAGGCGCTGCTGCCGGGGCAGAGGGCCGCGTTTGCCAACTACACCAGCTACAGCCGCGGCATCAACGGCGTGATGATCGACGTGGCCGGGCTGCCCAGCGAAACGCTCACGGCCGACGACTTCACCTTCCGCGTGGGCAATGTCGACGACACCGCCAGTTGGGTCGACGCACCGGAACCGACCGCGATCACCCTCCGCCTTGGCGCGGGCGCCGACGGATCGACGCGCATCGAAATCGTCTGGCCCGACGGCGCAATCCAGAAGACCTGGCTCGAGGTGACGCTCAAAGCCACCGCGGCCACGGGACTGGCGGCCGACGACGTGTTCTTCTTCGGCAACGCACCGGGCGAGTCGGGCAACAATCCGGACAATGCGATCGTCGACGACACCGACCGCCAGGGCCCGCTCGATCATCACGGCGCCGCGGCGATCACCTCGCCCTACGACTACAACCGCGACGGCCTGGCCAATGCGGTCGACGCCGGGATCGCGGACAACAACTCGACCACCTCGGAAACGGCCCTGGCGCTGGTCACGCCGGAGGTGGAAGTCGACCCGGCTCACCAGCGGATGCCGATCGAGCTATTTCATTGGGGCGACGGCGGTCACTCGGTGTACTACGCGCCCACGCTCGTAACGACGAACTCTGGTGTTGTGCTGGCCTTCGCCGAGGGGCGGAAGAACGAAACCGACGGCGCCTCGTACTCGATTGTGCAGCGCCGCAGCTTCGACGGCGGCGCCACCTGGACCAGTCCCGCTGTCGTTGTGTCCGTCGTGCCGTCCGGCCCGTTCCCGCGCCTGGGCAGTCCCACGCCGGTCGTCGACCGGGTCACCGGCGATGTGTTCCTCCTGTACAACAGCCCGATTGATCAGGTGTGGGTTACCAAGACCTCCGACGATGGCGCGTCCTGGAGCGTTCCTGTCAACATCACCACCTCGGTCAAGGTTACCGACGAGGGAAATCCTGGCCCGCCGGGCATGTACCCCGATACTCCCTGGGGCTGGAACGCACTGGGACCGGGCAACGGTATTCAACTGGAGCATGGGGCCCACGCCGGCCGACTCTTGATTCCCGCCGATCATCGCACTACGGGCGGTGTTACGGGCAAGTCTTACGCGCACGTCATCTATTCCGATGATCACGGCCAAACCTGGCGTCTGGGCGGCGGCTTCTCGCCCGACCCTGACGGTGAGCCGTCCCCCAACGACAACACGAATGAGAACGCGCTGGTCGAGTTGTCCGACGGCACCGTCTACATGAGCAGCCGCATGGTTGACAACACGATCAACAGCCGTGGCAAGTCGTTCAGCACGGACGGCGGAATCACGTGGACTACGAACTCCCTGGAACATGCCCTGACGTCCACCAACGTCCAGGGTAGCTTGCTACGCCTCAACGACGATGTCATTCTGTTCGCCTCTCCCTCCAATCGAACAGACAATGTGCGGCAGGAGATGACGATCTGGGTCAGCTACGATGATGCTCAAACCTGGTCGCGCCGGAAAGTTGTCTTCTGGGGTTTCTCGGGCTATTCGGGCATGACCAAGGTCGGGCCAGACACCGTCCTGCTGGCCTTCAACCGGGGACACTCCGGCGGCACTCTGGTCGGCGGCGTCGCGTCGGGTGGAGATTTCTACCAAAAGACTGGACTGGTTCGCATCAACTTGCGCTGGTTGGAGAGCGACGATCCTTATCGGTTCGAGTGGTTTTTCAACGAGGGCCAGCCCGGTATGCCGGCCAATACCGCTGGTGCCGCGATTCAGGACTACGGGCCGTGGGATCAGCGCGGCACCGTAGCCGGTTCGCCGCCGAGTTACGTGGCCGGCCGCAACGGCGACTCGGCCCTCGAACTTACCGAAGGAGACGATCGCGTTGTCCTGACCAAGGGAGGTATTTCTCCGCTGCAACTTAAGCCCGGGGGGAGTTTTACCGCCGAGCTAATGATCAAGACGACCGACGACAACGGGATCCTGGTCGGCACGCGGCCGAACGTGCAAAACTGGACGCTCGAAGTCATCGACGGCAGGCTTCGCTTTTCGCTGTTTGACACGATCAACACAGTGTCGATCACCACCAACTCGGCCATCAACGACGGCCAGTGGCACCACATCGCGGCGGTCCGCGATGCGAACAATCGCCTGATACGGCTGTACGTTGACGGAGTCAGCGTGTCGGGCGGAACGGCTGATACAACCGTACCACGGCTGCCGAGCGGCGTCTCCTACTTCGACGCCGTTGTGCTGGGATCGTACAACGATCTGAATGGACCCGGCGCCGGCAACCAATTGGCGGTCACCATCGACACGGTGCGATTTACTCACGCGGCGCTCGCTCCACAGGACTTCCTGCCAGTCGACTTGGTTAGTCCCACGCCTCCTCCGTCGGAACCGTTCGCGTTCAACGCGCCCACAGCGGTCCCCGGCCTCGAGTTCTGGCTGCCTGCCTATCATCCCGACTTTTTCTTCGGCGATCACGCGGCACAGGTCGATCCTTTGCCACTTGTGCCCTTCGAGGGCATGTCGACGCGCAGCATGCGGGACGCTTCGCAGAACGGCTATCGCGTCTACTCCGACTCCGCCCTTCGGAGCATTCTCTACTCCAGCGACGGGACGATCGGATCTCACTGGAGACACCTTGTTCGCCCGGGACAATCGTTCGGCTCGGGATTGAGGGTGCCCAAGATCGACGGCCCCGACGCCAGCAGCTTCGACTTTATCCAGAACACGGGTGTGTTCACGATGTCGGTGTTTGCCAAGATAGAAGGCGACGCCAGCGGCGTGATGACGCTGTTCGATACTTCCAACGCCCGAACGGACATCCCCGGCTTCAGCCTGTTTCGCGATACGGACGGCAGCCTGAGCCTGCTGGTGACGGCGAATCATTCGGTCGTTCGATTCGAGGGCGCGACCCCCGCCGGCGTATTCGGCAACGACGGATGGTATCACATCGCAATCGCCGGTTCGGGACCCGACCGTCCCGTGCAGTTCTACGTGACGCCGCTGGACGACGACACGATCACGTCGTACACGTCGGCCAACACGCTTACCGGCGCCGACGGCGACTATCCGACGGGCGCGGGATACGACCTGTTCATCGGCAGCCGCAGCTTCACGTCCAACACCGGCCCCTCCCGGCCCAGTTCTTTCGCGCCCTTCGTGGGCGGTCTGGTGAACGAATCGATCTACAGCCGGGCCCTCTCGCCGCTGGAGATCCAGCAATTGTTTCTGCACGGCAAGAGCGTCACGCCACCACGCTGGCAAAACCCGCTCAATCGGCTGGACGTCAACAACAGCGGCAGCGTGTCGGCCGCCGATGCGTTGATCGTCATCAACCACATTCTGATGGGCCAGGCCGGCACGCTGCCGGATCCGGGAACCGGTAATCCTGAATTTTGGATCGATACCAACGGCAACAACGTCCTGCAAGCTTCCGACGTGTTGCAGGTCATCAACTATCTGCTCATGCAGCAGTCCCAGTCTGCCGAGCCGAACGACACCGCCCCGGCTCCGCAGACACAGACGCAGTTGCCGGCGGCCGAGAGCGAGCCGCTGGCGACGCCCGTAGCCGAGGCCCAACCGACGGCGACGGCCGGCATCGCCCCAGCCCGCTCGGCCGTGCCGCTGGCCCTGGCCATGTCCGACGAAACCGACACGCCCGCGATCGTCGAGGTTGCTGCACCGGCACCTGTTGTTCGACAGAAGGACAAGGCGCCCAGGGCGAAGCACGAAGCGGGCCGGCTGATGGAATCGGCCGAGGCGACGGTTGTTGGAACTCAACGGACCAGCAACGCAGCTTCCGTCGATTCGCTCGCTTCGCCGGTCGATGCTTACTTCGAGTCGCTAGGGAGCTAGCGGATCTGCGGGCGAAGCGAGCCGCGGCTTAGTGCTCCGTCTCGCGTTCGACTTCGCTGGCCGTGCCGGCCAAGAGCGGCGCGAGAAACTCTCCCGTGACGTTGCCGGGCGTGGCAGCCACTTCCTCGGGCGTGCCGGCGGCGACGATCTGCCCGCCGGCGTCGCCTCCGCCGGGCCCCAGGTCGATGATCCAGTCGGCCGTCTTGATCACGTCGAGATTGTGCTCCACGACCACGACCGTATTGCCCAGGCTCACCAGCCGGTCGAGCACGGCCAGCAGCTTCTTGATGTCGTCGAAGTGCAGGCCCGTGGTCGGCTCGTCGAGGATGTAGAGCGTGCTGCCGGTATCGACCCGCGCCAGCTCCGTGGCGAGCTTGACGCGTTGTGCTTCGCCGCCGGAAAGCGTGGTCGACGATTGGCCCAGGCTCAGGTATCCCAGCCCGACTTCCTTCAGGCTGGCAAGCAACCGGACGATCTGCGGAAAGTTTTCGAAGAACACCAGCGCGTCGTCGACCTGCATGTCGAGCACGTCGGCGATCGACATGCCGCGGTAGCGCACTTCGAGCGTCTGGTGATTGAACCGCGCGCCGTCGCACTCGGGGCAGGGCACGGTCATGTCGGGCAGAAAGCTCATCTCGATTCGCCGCACGCCCTGGCCCTGGCACTCCTCGCAGCGGCCCCCTTTGACGTTGAAGCTGAAGCGGCTCGACTTGTAGCCCCGCTGCCGGGCCTCGCGCGTGCCGGCAAACGTGCGGCGCACCTCGTCGAACACGCCGGTGTACGTCGCCGGGTTGCTGCGCGGCGTGCGGCCGATCGGCGTCTGGTCGATCTCGATCATCTTGTCGATCTGGCTCACGCCCCGCAGGCTGCGATGCGGGCCCGGCTTTGCGCCGCCGCCAGAGAGCCGCCGCTGCAAGGCCCGGGCCAGCGTTTCGTTCACCAGCGAGCTCTTGCCGCTGCCGCTTACGCCCGTGACGCACACGAAGGCCGAAAGCGGAAACCGGGCTTCAACGTCTTTGAGGTTGTTCGTCGTCACGCCTTCGATTACCAGTGATCGCGTCTTGGCCACGCGCCGCCGTTGGCCGGGTACCTCGATGGCCAGATGGCCCGACAGGTAGCGGCCCGTGACCGAATCGGGATCGTCGGCCACCTGCTCGGGCATGCCTTGCGAAACGATGCGCCCGCCGTGCAGGCCGGCGCCGGGCCCCATGTCGACCAGGTGGTCTGCGGCCCGCATGATGGCCTCGTCGTGTTCGACCACCAGCACGGTGTTGCCCTGCTGTTGCAGGCTTCGTAAGGCGTCGATCAATCGCTGGTTGTCGCGCTGGTGCAGGCCGATCGAGGGCTCGTCGAGCACGTAGCACACGCCGACCAGCGCCGAGCCGATGCCCGTGGCCAGCCGCACGCGCTGCAGCTCGCCGCCACTGAGCGTGTCGGCCGCGCGGTCGAGCGACAGGTAGTCGACGCCTACGTTCTCCAGAAACGTCAGCCGGTTTTCGATCTCGCGCACGATGGGCACGGCGATCGGCTGGTCGCGCTTGGGCACCTTGAGCGCGGCAAACCACTCGCGCGCGGTTCGCACGTTCATGTGCGTGATCTCGTGAATCGCCTTGTCGTGGAAGCGGCAGGCCCGGGCCTCGGGACGCAGCCGCGCTCCGCCGCACTCGCGGCAAGTCACCACGCCGCGCAGGGCCTCGAGCTTGGCCCGTTCGGCCGGCTTGAGCGAGGTGACGTACTGCTGCTCGAGCATCGTCAACACGCCCACGAAGCCGCGCCCGTCGCCGTGCAAAAGCTGCTCCCGCCGGGCCGGCTTCAGCCCGCTGACGGGTTTCTTCCAGTCAAAGTTCGCGGCCTTCATCCAGTCGCGCATCTGGCCCTTCACGCTGCGCACGCGCGACGGCGAGGCTCCCTTCCAGGCCGCCACCGCTCCCTCGGCCAGCGACAGACTATCGTCGGGCAGCACCAAGTCGGGATCGAACTGCTCGATCGAGCCCAGGCCCTCGCAGGCCGGACACGCACCGTACGGACTGTTGAAGCTGAACGTGCGCGGTTCGAGCTCCTCGAAGCTGATCTTGCAGTGCGGGCACGCATACAGCGTGCTGTACAGCCGCTCGTGCCAACTGTCGGGATCGTTCTTGTCGCCCGAGGGGTCGAGATACACCGCCAGCACGGCTCCCTCGCCGTGCGAGATGGCCAGCCGGGTCGACTCGGCCAGCCGCGCATCGACGCCCTCGCGAATCACCAGCCGGTCGACGATCGCTTCGATCGTGTGATTCTTGCGCGGCGCCAAGTCGCCGACGTTCTCCAGGTCGACCACCTCGCCGTCGACCCGCAAGCGAATGAAGCCGGCCTTGCGCACGGCTTCGAGCACGTCCTGGTGCTTGCCCTTGCGGCCGCGCACGAGCGGTGCCATCAGCATCAACTTGGTGCCGGTCGGCAGCTCGAGCAGGTCGTCGACGATCTGCTCGGGCGTCTGCTGATGGATCGTCGCCCCGCACTGGTAACAAACCGGCTCGCCGAGCCGCGCGTACAGCAACCGCAGATAGTCGTACACTTCGGTGACCGTGGCCACCGTGCTGCGCGGGTTCTGGCTGCCGGCCCGTTGATCGATCGAGATCGTCGGCTGCAGGCCCTCGATCAAATCGACGTCGGGCCGCTCGAGCTGGTGCAGAAACTGCCGGGCATAGACCGACAGGCTCTCGATGTACTGCCGCTGTCCCTCGGCAAACAACGTATCGAACGCCAGCGAGCTCTTGCCGCTGCCGCTGGGACCGGTCACTACGATCAGCCGGTCGCGGGGCAGGTCGAGATCGATGTCTTGCAGGTTATGGACGCGGGCGCCGCGAATATGGATCGATTCATCGTCGCCAGCGCCAGTGACCGCGCCGGCGGCGTCGGGAGCAATGGTCATAGGAGGCCCAAAGCAGGTCAGTCAACAATGATGCAACTTAGAGCCTATCACAGAAGCGGCACGCCGGCAAAGTAGCAGGCTCACTCCGTGAGCCGTCGCAGAAACACCTTGCAGATCGTGGCCCTACCATTCGTCGAGCGGAGTGATGAACGCCGAATCCCGGCAATCCGCCATATGTTGCAGTTTGGACGATTCACTGAATGTTCGGGAGGGAGAACCATAAGACGATCAGCGATCCCACGAACAGCAGCGAATAGCACACGGCGTCGGTAGGCCGCACCCATTCCAGCCCGACACCCAGCCAAGCCGTGAGGAGGAACACCGGCGGTCCTGCCAATGTTAACGATAACGCTACAGGCATAAGCCATCGCACGCCATGCGCTTCGCAGAGCCAGGCACACACCAAGCCTGCCACAACCGCGGCCGCCGACAGGCGGTACAGGATCCGGAACCACTTGGGTACAGGGACGCTGCCACTCATCGGCATCAGTATACCTGAGGCGCACGCGCCACACGCCGAAGCTATCGCCTCTTGCACAGTGCCCAAATCGCGGCGGCGGCGAGGCCCGAGGCGGCGAGGATCAGGGTGGACGGTTCGGGGATGGCGTTGAAGTGACCTGCGATCTCCCCAGGCGACAACGCCCGATCGTACACCACGATTTCGTCGACGACGGCCAGCGGCGATTCGGCCATCGCGTCACCGAATTGGTAGCGTGGCAGGGAGATCGTCGAGGCGTTCGTTCCTTTCAGGACGCCGTCGGCATACAGCTTCATCTCGGTGGCCGTCTTGACGTACACCAAGTGGACAAACTCATCCAGCGGGGTGGTGTAGCCTGGCGAAAACACGTGGTCGGCGACGAACGACTGCGTGTAGCCGACCTGGCCGGTGTTGGGATACTGTTCGAGTTTCAAGTGCGAGCTGGGAGAGGCAAACGGTTCGCCCCGCAACAGCTCGGCCGAAGTCCTGGTGCCCGTTCTCATCACGATGAACTCGGCGGTCCAATCGCCTGCGATGTCGCCTCCGTGGAGCAGGATGTTGTCCTGGTCGCCGTCGAACGACGCCGCCGTGCCCACGCGTCCCGGCACGCCTTGCGTGGGCGCATGGACGCCCGTTCCGTAAGTCCCGTCCAATCCCTCCGAACCATAGTCGATGGCGATCGGCCCCGTTTCGTCGAGGCGATACCAGTTCAGGGGATTGCTCGCCGCGATCGTGCTATTCCAGTCAGCAAGCGAATGGGTGGCGGCAATCGCGCAAAGCGCGACGGCCATGAGCAGGTGGGTCGCGTGGGTTCGTACTCTCACGAGCGGTCCTCACTAGTGCTGTAGATTCTCGGCCAGTTTAATCAATCTGACTGAAAGCGTGGAAAATCATCGCCGCCGGCAGCAGCAAGGCGCCGGCCAACGCGAACAGGCAGAAGGGAACAGTCAGATCGTTTGCGAATCGAATATTGAACAGCAGCGACACGGCCCCGCCGAACAAGCCTCCGGCCAGAAAGATCATCCAAAGCCCCGCGACTCCCTTCCCAAACTCGTCAACGACAAGGGCGCGCACCAGCCCCAGCCCAACGGAGGCGAGCACGACGCCCCAGAGCATCTGTTGCAGCGAGTATCGGCGGCGTTGACGCGTATCTACCATGGCAATTCCCAACGAGCCAGCCCTGGCCGCGGGAGGCGAACGCGCATCCTAGGGCTAGCTCCTAGTATAGCCGAATCGCGGCGGAGCCTGCCGCTACTTCAGCAATGCATGCCCGAGGGTCGTTGCGACCATCAACTTAACCTGCTTCGCATTCAGGCGCCCGCCCGAGGAGCAATCAACGCCCTGGACCACACGACCATTCCCGGCTCGACCGAACACGGCGCGTTTCTTGGTTCGTAAGGGGCCCTGAGAGAGCGCCGAAAGGGGCAGGAAAAGTTCCCGAAGGGTGCATCGTCCGAAACGTTGCCGTCCGTTTGCTTGCATCACGCGGCTCGCGACCAAACAATGCCGGCCATCGCGCTTGCCCGTTTCGTGCTTCAGCGAGGTCACAGACTCATGGCCGCATCGTATGAGCCGTTCAATGTCTTTTCGCACCGGAACGACGCCAGCGGAATCCCCGCCGCGCTGCGGAGCATGGCCGCTGAGATTCAGCTAAATAGGACCACGAAAAAGGGATAGTGGCTCAGGCCGCGAGGGTTTGCGGGT
>ERZ869936.449-NODE-449-length-39352-cov-32.152429_pt1 | contig 39352 bp, 30 predicted proteins | sample MGYA00520876_ERZ869936 | MGnify/ENA primary metagenome ERZ869936 (study PRJEB32218, sample SAMN09650985) | biofilter metagenome | isolation source: enrty point of leading RO module | place: Saudi Arabia: Thuwal, RO plant located on Red Sea | collected 2016-02-17 ... | reverse complement strand
TTAGTAATCGCGCTGACCGAAAACTTGGACCTGACCCGAGCATCTCAGAGTTCGCGGCCTCGCCCTCCCTTTTGAAAGCAAGCCTAGATCTCGCTGCCCTCGTACCTCATGCCGTTTTTGTCAGACCTCGGTTGCAGCGCTTCTGCGGCAAGCTGGCCACCGAGACGAGCTGGTGTTCGGTCGCCAGCGGCGGCGAACGAAGCGGGCACGAACCGTTACGGTTCGCGCTGAGGTGTGACCCACACCGGGCTCGACCAGGCAATCTCGTCATCGGTCTGAATCACGCGCACGTAGTACCACTGTTCGCCGGTCTGCTGATTCCAATCGGGATCGGACCAGCGAATCTGGTGGCGTCGCTTGCGTAGCGGCTCTTCGACGCTGCCCTCGGCATGAAGCACCTGCGAGCGGCCGATGATTTCGACGGATCGCAACGGCGCGGCCCCTTCGACGTTGATCTCGAGCTGGGGCGCTTCGGCCGCCTGCCAGGCTTCGCCCATCCAGTGGTCGTCGCTCCGCACGTCGAGCACGAGTCCGTAGGTCGTCGAACCGTAGCAGCGGCGATCGTACATGGCCTGCCAGATCGCCTCGCGCGAGTTCTCTTCGGCATAGACGCAGGCGTAGGCCACTCCATAGCCGTGATCGCTGCTGCAGATCACGCCGATGTGATACCCCCGCTCCAGACACTTCCAGTAGAAACCCTGCTTGTTCTGCGTGCGGTGAAACTGTCGCGGACAACCCTCGTGTTCGTACGACCCGCGGGCCGACTGAAAGATCTCCATCACTCGCTGGTAACGCTCGTCGTGGTCCGACCAGTCGGTCCCCTGCCCCGGATCGGCGCTGGTGTGGGCGATCGTGATCGCCCGTGCTTTGGCCTCGTCGAGCAGCTTCCAGCCTTTGACCAGATCTCGCGAGGCCTCCATCTCGCGATCGAGCAGGACCGTGGGCCGCGCCGGGTAGATCACGTTGCGGTGGCCGTTGGGAAAGTCCATCGTCCACTCGAAGTTGTAGAGCACGCTCATCGAGCCCGGCACGTGATACAGGTCGGCCAGCTTCAGATTGAGCCACCAATAGTAGTTCCCGTCGTCCGCATCCGTATTGCGGAGGTGAACGCCGTGATCGCTGAGCGCGAAGAAATCGTAGTTGCAGACGTCGTCGCCATAGCGGTACAGATCGTCGGGCGAAGGCTCGATGCCGACGCTGCATCGCGAAACGTTCGAATGGCGATGGGTATCGCCCCACCAGAGGTGATACGTCTTGCCGCTATGGTCGACCGAGTAGCGGTCGCCCCGGCCTCGCAGTCGCGAGGAGGCCTCGCGCAAAGCGCTGGCGACCGGTAGTTTCGCGGCCGTCGGTGCCGGCCGGTTTGGCGAAGGCAGCTTGGCGAGATAGACCTCGCCATTGCAGCCGACCCGGCCCGCGAAGTCGTGGTGATGGTTGGACTCATCGCGTTCGGCCGCCAGGTGTTGCCGCATCCGGCGACCCGATCCGGCACGCTGTTCCCCACCGAAGATGACCAGGGCACCGCCCGGGCTGACGGCGACGTCGCCTTCTTCCAGGTAGCCGTCGGAATCGGCAAAGCGCACCGGGGCGCCCCACTTCTCGCCGTCGAACGGCCGCGCGACCAGGTCCCAGTGGTAAAACGTGCCGTACCGCGGTAGCCAACCGCCATGCTGCGTGCGGCGGAGGGCTCGATAGATGACCCAGGCATGCCCTTCCGGCCCGACGGCGACCTTGGGCAGCGAGCCGTGACCTGCGCTGTACCCGGTTGGCGACTCGTCCTGCGCACCACGTTGCGGTTCGAGTTTGGCAAAGGGGACAATTTCGTCGAGCGGACTGCCCGGCGTGCGAACCGTTTCGCCGTCGAGCACCCGCACCTCGACGCCGTGCTTTTCGCCGCTACCGTAGTTCGAAGGCGTCTTCGCGCCGTGATTGGCGCCGGTGATTGTCGTCTCGCCGGAGTTGGCATGCCCCGGCACGACGGCCACGTCCCAGGCAATCCAGACGGGACCCGCGGGGCTGGCGGTCAGCCACGGATGCAGATCGTACATGTCGCGGTGCGATATCCGCCGCGGGGCGGCATCGCCCCGCTTCCAGAGGATGTCGTAGTCGCCGCGGTCGAAGGCGCTCCAGGCGATGTGCAGCGTCCCTGCGGAATCGTAAACGACGGTCGGATCCCAGTCGTTCGTCGGGCCCTCGTGAACGACGACGTGCCGCTCGCCGATCTTGGCGTGAAGGTCGTAGTTGGCGCCGGTGTGGACCTGGTAGACGACCGCGAGCTGTCCATCGCCGCGGACCGCGATCTCGGGATTCTGGTGGGCTCGCGTCTCATCGGGAGCGAGCCGCTCGGCGGCCGACCAGCGTCCGTCACGGAAACGGGCCAGCCAGATCGAAGAGACCCGATCGCGCTCGGTCGCCGTCCAAACGCACCAGGCCTGCTCGTCGACGGCCGCAATCACGGGCCGCAAGTATTGTCCGAGCTGCTGCGTGAGCCGGACCGGATCGTCGTCGCCGCGCTGGACGACAACTTCGTCGCCCTGATCGCGATGGTGGCGAATCCAGGTCGTCCAGACGGTGCCGTCGCCGCCGACGGCCAGGGCCGGATTGTTGCTGAAGCGCTCTCCGCCGCTGAGCCTTTGCGAAGGGACTTCGGCGACCTCGGGCGTGGACGTCGCTTCATCCGGCGGATGGGCCAGGGCCGAGTTGCAACTCGCGGCAAGACCTACGAGTGCCAGCAGAGAGAGCAACTTGCCGATTGTCGCGTGGCGAGAATGCCGTCGTCGCATGAGAGACCTGCACCGGGGATCCAAGGGGCTGGGCAAAGGAACCCCATTGTAGTGCAGAATCGTTGCGCCTGGTGCCTTGGCGAACCTCGGCAGCGTACGGCGACGGCCGACCGCTGACTACAGCGTCACGACGTCGGAGTCCACGTGCTCGCGCATCCGCACCAGGTCCTCGCCGGTCCCGACGACGACGACGGTGTCGCCGGGCTGAAACCGCTCGGCGCCGCTGGGCCGGACGACCCGCTCGCCATTCTTGCGGAGGATCGACACGAACACGATGTGGGGTTCGGTGTGGCCGAAGTCTTCGACCGACCTGCCGTCGAGTATGCACCCTTCCTGAACGTTGAGTTCGCCCAGGCAGAAGCTGTCCGCGCTTCCCTGGCCGAGGTCCAAGAGATCGCTGACGTGTGGCCGTATGATCGTCGTGGCGACCTTCGCCCCGGCGGTTTGATGAGGCGAGACCACCAACGAGGCGCCCGCGCGCTGCAGTTTCCGCGTGGCACCGCTGCCGTCGGCACGACTGACGATGAACAGATCCTTGTTCAGTTCGCGGCTGCTCAGGGTGATGAAGACGTTCTCCGAATCGCAGGCCGCCGCGCACACCACGGAGCGGGCCCGCTCGATGCCCGCCTGCTGAAGCACGCTGTCCTCGGCCGCATTGCCGTGGACCACCAGGCAACCACGTTCGAGTGCCAACTCGCAGACTTCCGCCTTGGGCTCGACGACGACAAACGGGGCTTCCTCGCGAACAAGCTGGTCGCACACCGCCTGTCCCATGCGGCCGAAGCCACAGACGATGACGTGGTCGGTGATATGATCGATCGAGCTTTGCATCTTCCTTCTCCAGGCGAATTGGCAACTCACCGCCGTTTGCACGAGCAGACTAAGCGAGTACGTCGCAACGCCGATTCCCCCCACGATCATGGTCGCGGCGTATGCCTTTCCGTAAGGCGACAGACCTTCATCCCCGTAGCCGACCGTGGTGATCGTGATCAGCGTAAAGTAAATCGATTTCCAAGTGGACCAACCCTCGATCAGCGAGAATCCGACGGAGCCGACCGTCACCACCGCGGCCAGCGCCAGCACGCAGCGAAACATGACCTGCAGCGCATGACTGTCATCGTGGTCGTTTCGAAATCGGGGGGCGGCCGTCGGCAAGGGCGCACTCTCGTTGGTTTTTCGGCGGGTACCAGGTTGCGACTCGACGCGCAAACGGGCGGGCCAGCCGCCGTTCGAGCGGGTCCGAGTTCCTTCTCCTCACGATCGGCTCTGCCTGTCCGCGGCGACACGGGTCGATGACGATAGGGCCGCTCTCGCGGGCGAACCCTCCACGCAGTTCGAGCGGGTACGGCAAAGGCCTCGGAAAAATAGGTTATTCCGGCGACATGTCAAATCTTTCCGGGCGCCTTGCGGCAAGCACGGTCATCCGCGTATTGGGGCGGTCAGTGGCTGGCAGCCTCGCCGCTGGGATATGATGGCTAAGAGGGATGCTGCTTGGCCCGACGCCTGCGAGGAAACCACTGGATGCGACCTGCTCGAACCACCCGGACGCTGCGAGGGAGTTGTCTCCGCAGCGGGCCCCTCGCCTTGCTGTCCATCGTCGCTTTTCTGTCCATACTCTGCGGTCGCGGGGTGGCCCATGCCGACGTGATCCTGTTGACGAATCGCAGCCCCGATACGGTCGACCTGACCGTCGACACACAGGAAGGCGGCGAGCAGTCGTTTAAGTTGTATGCCCAAGACTCGCTTCCGCTCATCGCCAACGGACCGGTCAAGTTGTCGTTCGACGGCGGGCAGGGCCTGCTCATTTACGAGCTGAAGCCCAATACGATTTACTTCTTCGGTCCGGTGCAATCGGGGCCCCGCAAGGTCGACATGCATGAGCTGGGGCTGGCGGTCGAGAGTGAGAAGGTGCGGACGAATCGTGATGCGCAGAAGCCGGCACCCGGCATCGATCTCGAAAAGACCCAGGCCACGGGCACGCTTTCGGTCAAGCTGATGGTCGACGAAGCACAGAAGGCGGCGCCGCGGGTCTGGGAACGCGTTCTGCGGAAGCGGCTTGCCGAGGCTTCGAAGGTGCTGGAGCAGACGTGCCGTTTGAAGCTGGAAGTGGTCGACGTCGGTCGCTGGCGGTCGGACAACGCGGCCGATTTCGAGGCCGCTCTGCAGGAGTTCGAGCGCGAGGCGATTCCCGAGGATATCGACTTGATCATTGGCTTTTCGAGCAAGTACGTGTCGCGGGCCGGCCGGATTCGCCTAGGCGGAACGTACGGGCTGTTCAAGCGGCACATTCTCATTCGCGAACATCGCCCCAACATGACGGAACGAGAAAAGCTGGAGGTGCTGCTGCACGAGATTGGCCACACCTTGGGGGCGGTCCACAGCCCGGAGCAGATTTCGATCATGCGGCCCAACTTGGCCGACGACCAGGCCAACAAGAAGGGATTTCGGATTGCCTTCGACCCGGTGAACGCCTTTACGATGAACCTGATCAGCGAGGCGTGGCGCTATGAAGATTCCCGGCGCGTCCGCGATCTGCGCATGCCGACGCGGATGGCCTTGATGAACGCCTATACGGTGATGAATCAGGCCATGCCCCACGACCGCGCAACGATCGGCTACATTCGCACGATCGCGAGCACCGCCTACCGCACCGATCGGCCAATCCGACCCAAGCTGATTACCGATCTGCCGTCGCCGTAGAAGGCGATCTTCGGACTTGCCCGAACTGGCCGGGCGGCGATCTGCGACGAACCGCTCGCGCGAGCGGCAACAGCACCAGGGCGAGCGCGGCCATCGCCCAAGTTGCAGGCTCCGGCACAGGGGTTCCCAAGACGACCAGGTCGAAGGGCACCAACGGGGCGCCGAGCGAGCGGCTCACCTGATTGACCGCCAGGAGGGCCTGCAATCCCGCCAGGTCCAGCCCGGTGGGGAACACGAGTCCGATCGATCCCGAGCCGGGGGCGAGTGCCGCTTCTTCGAGCTGCGACGTGAGCGACGTGGTAACGCCGACGAGAATCGGCGTATGGCCCGCCGGCAGGAAACTGTTGGTGGCGTTCTGCAGCGAGTAGCCGATGATGGACGACCCGTCGGGATCGAGAATCACCTCGCCGGTGGCGGCGTTGTAGATCAGGTCGGGAATGTTCGGGTCCCCTGCCTCGGCCGGGTCACCCAATCCTCCTTCGTCCAGAGGACCAGTGAAGCTCGACAGCATGATCAGCAGGTCGCTCACGTCGACATCGCCATCGGCCGGGACATTGGTCGTCGGCGTGCCGACCAGGTCTCCCTGAACGTCCCCTTCGAGGCGCGTCTTGCCGAACGACCCCGGGCCGGTGAAGTTGGAGAGTGCCGGGAGGATGTCGCCCGAGATGTCGACGTCGCCATCGCAGTCGGCGTCGCCGACCAAACAGGTCGGCGCGGGGATCAGGTCGTAACCGATGACATCGAAGGCCTGGATGTCGAGGGCGGTAATCACGCCCACCTCGCCCGCCCCGAAGGTCGGATCCATAATGCCCTGTCCCAAGTTGTCCAGCCAGTGGCTGGCCTGGCGGCCGATGCCATTGAAGCTGCCCGTGGAGAACGTGGCCAGGCTCGTGGCCCCGCCGTCAATCGAGAAGAAGGGGTTGCCGCCAAAGGCCAGGTCCAACACGGCGCCGGTCGCCGGCTGACTCGGTTCGGCGAGGGAGGCCGCCGAGTAGCGGTACAGGTCCAACACGCTGAACACGCGAAAGTTGTCGAGCGCCGTCGGTGCGAAGGGGCCGACGCCGCCGGTAATGTCGACCACATCCACCCCACTGACGAAGCCCATCAGGTGCCCGATTTCGTGGGCCGCCACCCCGATCAGATCGAACTCACCGCCGCTAGGTGTTTGGTCGAAGTCCCAGCTGAACAGGTTGCTGAAGCTGATACTGCCGTCACTCGCGGGGTCGTTGCCGGCGAGAATCCCCAGGGCCTTGAGGTTGGCCCGCGGAACGTCGAGGGCGAAGTTGTTGGCCGAGCCGTCGTTGTCGCGGATGACGGGCGACGCGGTCGTTGAATTGTCGTTGGTCAGCATGTCGAGCGAGGTGCCCGGCTGAAAATTGGCCACGGCCATGGCGTCGTCGGCCGAGGTCACGTCGTTGATCAGGGCGGTCTTGGTCGGAGCGAAATTCGATTGGGCCGTTACGTTGCCGGTCGAGCCGAGAATACCGGCTCCCAGGTTGTCGAAGTCGATGTCGACGTTGATCGTGATGTCGTCGTCGAAGATCGCCGACCAAAGATCGCCCGCGTCGCCGAAGGCGCCGATGACGTCCAGCGCCAGGGTCTGTTGGGCCGGGCCCTGATTGCCCGCCTGCATATCGGCAAGGTTGCCCACGGGGGTGAAGTTGAACTGGAGAGTCGCTTCCGTGGAGTTGGCAGCGAGCAGGAGACCGACAAGAAGGCAGAAGACGCGCAGGCCGTGGGGAGATCGGGACATACTGGAACTTCCGTACTGGGCGTTTGAAACGGCTCTGCGGTGCGATGTCGACGCGACACCGCGAGAATGTCGAGAGTTCCCCTGCGAAACGCGAGAGACGGATCGAGTTGAGGTGGGTGGCTCCTGATCGACAACTGCGGTCGCGAATCGTGGCTGGCCCGCTGCTCAAGCTACCCGCCCTCTCGTGTACGTCAAGCTTAAAGTTGTCGGGCGGAGGCGATGGACGGCCTTCTGCGAACCAACTCCCGCGCGCGTAACGCCCCACGTGGATCGGGTCCGGCCGAAAAAAAAGCCGCCGAGCAAATTGCCCGGCGGCTTGGAAATCCTAGTTTTTCGCAGCTTGCGGCGTTCGCTACTTAGCTGCGGCGACGACGCCAGCTGTACAGGGCGAGGCCGACGGCTCCGAGGAGCGACAGGGTAATCGTCGCGGGCTCGGGAATCGGGGCGGTGGTGCCGGTCGTGGTCGTGGTCGTGGCCGAAAGGACGACGAGATCGAAGTCGAGCAGCGGGGCACCGAGGCTGGTGCTGACCGTACGAACGGTCAACAGCGAGGTCAGACCGGCGAGGTCCAAACCAGTCGGGAACACGAGACCAATCGAACCGGAACCCGAGGCCAAAGCGGCTTCTTCCAGCTGCGAAGTCAGGGCGGTGCTCACACCGACGAGAATCGGCGTGAAGTTGCCCGGGATAAAGCTATTGGTCGCGTTCTGTAGCGAATAGCCGATAATCCCGGGCGAGGCGTCGACGTCCAGGGTCACTTCACCTGTGGCGGAGTCATAGATCAAATCCGGAATTGCGGGATCGCCTAATTCGGACGGCGTCAGGCCGGCAGATGCCACACTCGTGAACACGAGCACAGCGGCGATTGCCATCAAAGTGGCCAAGCTCTGCTTCATTTTCAGATCTCCTTGTTGCGAAAAACTAGTCACTAGATTCAAAGGTGTACGTCTCCGACCGCTCGGCGACACTCGTCGGCCTTGCTGTCTCGATCGGTAAGCGACAGACGACGTGCCGCTCGCCCCACACTTGGGATACCAAAATAAAAAACCCGTAGAGAACATTTCCCTCCCCGCGCTAATCACGCCGTGAGGTTAAGTTCTCTACGAGTTTTCTGAGGTCACTAACGTTCCGTTTCGCTTTGGCTCTGCCCGAGCCGAATGCTGGTTTTTCTAGGGGTTTTTGAGGTTTGTCTTACCTAAAGACTCTACCTACTTTCCCGTTCACGAGCCCTAGTCTAGCAGCGGTAAGAGTCGACTGTCAACTATTTGACCAGAAAATTCGGAAAAAAAGCCAAAATCCGTAAGCCTTCACGAGGAAAAGGTTTGGGCGGATCAAAACAACGCCCACAAGACCCGTTTCCCGCCGTCAGATCTCGCCAGATGGTCGTCCGTGGGCAATTGAGTTGTTTCGCCGCCCCAACAGCCCTCAGCCACCCCCGTGGCGGTCCCACCAGCCCCGCTCAGGACGAGTCTGCTGGCCCGAGAACCTTGCCGACGCTGCCGTCAAGCGCTCCTTGTCTTCCCACTCGTCGCTTCGTGTCGGCCACGCAAGTCGACAGCAGCCGACCAGGGCCAAGCCGACCTGTTCAATGAGTAGTTCAATGAGTAGGGGAGCCGTTTGTGCAACACCTTCATCGCCCGTTCTCGATCGCAAGAACCGGTCTCGATCGCAGGACGCGTTGTCGCCATCTTGTTCGGCGACTCGCGACGCCCGGCCAAGTCGTGCCTCGGCCGTTGGTTCGCGTCTCGTAACGAAAGCCAACTTCTACGGCCGTCGGGGCCGAGTTGTGCGCAGGCGAAGTCGCCGAATCGCCTTCTTTGGCCCGACGTCGGTGCGGTATGATGGGGTGGTACAAACCGACTCTCTGCCAGCGGCGTCCGCTCTTTGTGAGCGTCAGGGTATGGCGACCATCGTTGTACGGCAGAAGCACCACGCACTCTTGCAAAAGGAGCAGACGGCCATGAGTTTCGCCGACAATCCCTACGAAGCGCCGCGTTTCGATTTCGCCGCTCAGGCCGCTGTCAACGAGCGCGCCGGCTTCATTGCCAAGACGTACTTGCACCTGACCGGTGCGATCCTGGCCTTTATCGCCATCGAGGCGGCCCTGCTGCAGTCGCCGCTGCCCGAGCGAATGATGGCCCTCCTTGCCGGCTCTCCCTACAGCTGGTTGATCGTTCTGGGCGGCTTCATGGTGGTGAGCTGGCTCGCCCATGCGTGGGCGAGTTCCGATACCTCGGTGCCGATGCAGTACCTGGGCCTGTCTCTCTACGTCGTGGCCCAGGCGTTTATCTTCGTGCCGCTGCTGTACATTGCCAACAAGACGCAGCCGGGCGTCATCGCTGAAGCCGCCTTGGCGACGTTGCTACTGTTCGGGGGCATGACCGCGGTGGTCTTCATCACGCGGAAGGACTTCTCTTTCATGCGTGGTTTCCTCATGTTCGCCGGCTTCGCGGCCATCGCCTTCATCATCGGGTCGATTGTCACGGGGTTTTCGCTGGGGTGGATGTTCTCGGTCGCGATGATTGTGTTCGCCTGCGGCTACATCCTCTACGACACGTCGAACGTGCTGCACCATTACCGTATCGGTCAGCATGTGGCGGCCGCGCTGGCCCTGTTCGCCTCGGTGGCGCTGTTGTTCTGGTATGTGTTGCAGCTGTTCATGTCGCGAGAGTAGGCACGCCGGACCACGCGCATCGCGGAAGGCGTCCGAACCAGAATCAAACCGCCAGAATCAAACGAGGGCCGACCACGATGTGCTGTGGCCGACCCTTGTTCCTGGGACGAGACGTCATTGAACGAGAGCTGGGGAACTAGGATTTGAACCTAGACTAAGTGATCCAGAGTCACTCGTGCTGCCGTTACACTATTCCCCAGGGTACAGGGGCGGATGCCGCTCGCCGTGGATTCGGACTCGCTGAAAGCCCCGAATCACCCGGGAGCAGGCGGCCTTCCCTCCGACTGCCGCCTCGCAGGCACCACGCGACCGGGGCCGCTCGCCGCCACCCTTAGTCAACGTAGGGTCACGCTCCGGTTCGGTCAAGTTCGCCTTGGACAGGCGCCCGGCGGCGGTGTCCCGGCTACTTTCGACCCCCTTTCCGGCGCTCTAGAATCGGCGGTCGGGAGCCGGGCCGCCAGGTCGTGTACGCTGAACTGCCCCGTGACGATTTCGCAGACGATGACGCGGCGACCGCCGCGGAAGTCTTGGCCTCCGTTCCGGCAGCGCAGCAACCGTCGCAGACTCCGGCACGCCCCCGATGACACGGCCCCGACGGCACGCCCGCAACGAGACTTGCTGAGATGGCACGGCTAATTCGCATCGACGACGACGGCGACGAGCAGCATCGGCTCGAGGAGGATCGCATTGTGCTGGGGCGGCATCCCGACTGCCAGATTCAGCTCGACCACGGTTCGGTGAGCCGCCAGCATGCCCAGATCGTCCGCGAGGCGGACCAGTTCTTCGTCGAGGACCTCGGCAGCCGCAATGGCACGCTCGTCAACGAGCAGGTGATTAGCGGGCGGCGGCAGTTGCTCGACGGCGACGAGCTCAAGATTTGTGACGTGGCGTTTCGCTTCGCCGGCGGCGACCCGCAGGCCGGGCAGGAGGCGACTTGGACCGGCCTGGCGAGCGATGAATCGTCGCGGGCCGTGATGGTCGACGACCAGTCGGGCTCGCGGATCATGTCGAAGCTGGAAATGACCAGCGACGGGTCCTATTTGCAATTGGAGGCCAATCCGCAGGCCAAGCTGCAGGCGGTGCTGGACATCTCCCGCGACCTGTCGCGCACGTTGTCGCTCGACGAGGTGCTGCCGAAGATGCTCGACAGCCTGTTCAAGATTTTCATTCAGGCCGATCGCGGCTTCATCGTGTTGAAGAACGAGGAGAACGGGGCCCTCGTTCCGAAGGCCGTCAAGTTCCGCCGGCCCGAACAGGACGACACGATTCGCATCAGCCGCACCATCGTCAACGAAGTGATCGGTCGTCGCGAGGCGATTCTCTCGGCCGATGCGGCGAGCGACGAGCGTTTCCAGATGAGCCAGAGCATCGCCGATTATTCGATTCGCTCGATGATGTGCGCCCCGCTCATGGACAGCGACGGTTCGGTGCTGGGAGTCATTCAAATCGACACCCTGAACCAAAAGAGCCGTTTCAACCAGGAAGACCTGGCCGTGTTGGCCGGCGTGGCGGCCCCGGCGGGTATGGCGGTCGAGAACGCCCAGTTGCACGACGATCGATTGCGCCAGCAGGCCGTCGAGCGCGACCTGGAAATGGCCCATCGCGTCCAGCAGGGCCTGCTGCCTGCGGCCCCGCCGGAAGTGCCGGGCTACCGGTTCTTCGACTTTTACGACCCGGCGAAGCACGTGGGTGGCGACTTCTACGACTACATCTTTCTGCCCGGCGGTAAGGTGGCGGTCGTGTTGGCCGACGTTTCGGGCAAGGGGGTCTCGGCCGCCCTGTTGATGGCCAAGCTGTCGGCCGAGGCGCGCTATTGTCTGGCCAGCGAGAGCGAACCGGCCGCCGCGATTCGGCGGCTCAACAAGACCTTCAGCGGCAGCGGCTGGGAGGATCGCTTCGTGACGCTGGTGCTGGTCGTGCTCGATCCCGCCGCCGGCCGGCTGCAGGTGGTTAACGCAGGGCACCTGCCGCCGCTGGTCCGACACGGAGGCGACGTGCAGATGCCGGGCGAGGAGTTTGCCGGACTGCCTTTGGGCGTGGTGACCGACTACGAGTACGAATCATTCCCAATGGAGCTGGCCGAGGGCGACTGCATCGCGATGTTTACCGACGGTTTCAGCGAAGCGATGAACGCGGACGGCGAGTTGTATGGACTCGACCGGCTGAAGGCACGATTCGCCGACGAGTTGCCCGACGCGGAGGCATTGGGCCGCCATCTGCTCGACGAAGTCGAGCAGTTCGTGGCCGGTCAACCGCAAAGCGACGACATGTGCCTGGTCTGCTTTGGCCGCGCTAAAACAGCAGATCCCGCCGCAGTTCGGTAATCGCCTCCAGGGCCGGCTTCGGTGTGCCCGCCCCGTCGAGCAGGCCCGCGTGGGCAAAGTCGTGCGGCTCATCGTCGCGCAGCTGGTTCCAGACCACCGCCTGAACCGCCGGCTGCGCCAGCATGACCGGCAAGAATTCGCGAGTCCAGGCGGCTTGGATTTCCGGACTCCAACGCTTGTCGGGAAGGCGGTCGGGTCGTCGGGCGCGACGGTCCTTTTGACTGGCGCTCGGCACCGTGAGCACCACCAACAGCGGTAGGCCAAGAAACGACCAACGGTCGAGCTGGCGACCGAATTCGACGGCGTGCCGATGGAGCGTCCCGCCGGGATAGTAACCGAGATTGATCTCGAGGCCCAATCCGGCCAGGCCAAGATTCGAGCGTGCCAGTGCGTCGGCGAAGTGGAGCGGCAGATCGCTCTCTTGCCGGGCCGCGTGTTCCCCCCACGGCTGATCGAAGGTGACGACCATCGGCGTCTGGGCGTCGAGTTGCCGCGCCAGCTCGATGGAGCGGATCGTCATTCGCATCCGCTGTTCCTGCGTCAGACTCAGCAGCTCGCCCGTGACCAGGCGCGCCGCACACTGCCAGACGTGCACGCGACCACGATAGCGATCGATCTTCTCGCGGACGTGCTCGGTAATCAGGGAGAGGATCGTCTCTTCGTCCCCCTCCCACAGATAGAGCCAATCGGGAACGCTGGCCCGATCGAACTTGAGTAGCGGGCCGCTGCAAACGCGGAGACCGTGGGCCGTACACCAGTCGAATTGGGCGTCGACCCGGGACCAGTCTTTCTCGCCTTCGCGAACCTCGATGTCGTGCCACGGCATGCCGATGACGGCGGTGTTGAAGGCGTCGAGAAACCGCTGGGCCGATTGGGCGTCGAGCAGCTTGTGACCGAGGTCGGCCCCAAACAGCGTGGTGAGCTTGTTGTTCTTGGCACGGCGGGCGGCGATCGCGGCGTGGGCCAGGCTGCAGGCCAGTTCGCCGGTCAGAGGCAGGGTCATCTCGAGCGTCGCCTGGGCGAGTTCGGCGGCCCGGGACGGATCGCTTTGGGCCACGACTGCCTCGGAAAACGAAGCCACGCACTGGTGCAGTCGCGCTTCCAGCGCTGCGGGGATCGGCGTCTGCTGGAGCTTCCAATCGGAAACTCGGTTGCGGAGGCGGTTAATCGTCCCCCGCGCCAGTTCGACTTCGAGAATGTAAGGCCGGTCGCGCTCCATCAGGGTGGCGGTGGTCAGCGTCGTCTCGCCGTAGCCGTTGACCGACCAGGGGATGTGAAAGCAACCCGAGTCGTCGACGCGCCGCTCGACGTGCAGCTCGCCGCCATTCATCCGCAAATGGCAGGCCCAGGGCACCTCGTCGAGGCCGGTCAGATAGGCTCGCTCGATGGACGCCGGCGAGATTCGTTCGCGATGGGGGACGAGAAAGCGGATCAATCCCATCGCGGGCGCCACCTGTGATCGGGTCGTCTCAGCTGCGCAAGATCCCTGCGCATCGTGCCGTGGCCGACGACTGTTCGTGCACTGCGGCACGCCGCCCTGGCTCGCGTCGACCGGCACGGGTTCCGGATCGTTGAGTCTAGCGGACCCGCGGTGCGCGATCAACGAGACACGTTTCCGCACGCGTCGCGGTTGCGAGGATCCTAGTCCGCGGCCGCGCGCGGTTGATATACTCGACAGTCGTCGTTCTCACGCGGGCACGAGGCACGAGGCCACGCTGACGCTAATCATGGGTCGTCGCGGCGACGTAGGAAGAAGTCATGGACAATTCGGTGGTGCTGGAGACTTCGTTGTCGCCGTATCCCGTGCGCCGCGGTAAGGTGCGCGACATTTACGACCTGGGCGATCAGCTGCTGTTGGTCAGTACCGACCGCATCAGCGCCTTCGACTGGGTGTTGCCGACCGGAATTCCCGACAAGGGTCGGATACTGACGCAGCAGAGTGCCTTCTGGTTCGACTGGCTCAAGGAGCCCAACCACCTGCTGACGGCCGATGTCGACGCGATGGACCTGCCGGCGTCGGTCGATCGCGGTCCGCTCACGGGCCGCAGCATGCTGGTTCGCAAGACGCAGGTCGTGCCCATCGAATGCGTCGTGCGGGGTTACCTGTCGGGCTCGGGGTGGCGGGAGTATCAGGACAGTCTGTCCGTCTGCGGCGTGCCGTTGCCTTCCGGCCTGGTTGAGAGCGATCGACTGTCCGAGCCGATTTTCACGCCCGCCACCAAGGCCGAAGCGGGACACGACGAGAATATTTCTTTCGAGCGGATGGTCGAAATCGTTGGTGGCGAGGTCGCCGAGGAGTTGCGCCACCGCAGTCTGGCAATCTATCTCCGTGGAGCCGAGTTGGCCCGGCAGAAAGGCGTGATCATCGCCGACACGAAGTTCGAGTTCGGCATGATCGACGAGGAGCTGATTCTGATCGACGAAGTGCTCACGCCCGATAGCTCCCGCTTCTGGCCCGCCGCCGACTATGCCCCGGGAAGCGGTCAACCTTCGTTCGACAAGCAGTTCGTCCGCGACTGGCTGATCGAATCGGGCTGGGATCGGAACAGTCCGCCGCCGGCCTTGCCCGCCGAGGTCGTGGCGAAGACCCGCGAGAAATACGTCGAGGCGTACGAGCGAGTCACCGGTCTCGACTTCGCGTGGAAGTAGTTGCCGCCGGACGACGGCGTCGCGACTTTGTCTCCTCTGGAGGTTTGTGCGGCACACCGGTCGCCCGCGCATGTCGACCTAGGCCGCCTTGTCGGCGCGTTGCTAGAATAGAGCTATGGCAGGCAATTCCTTTGGACAAGCGTTTCGCGTGACCACGGCCGGCGAAAGCCACGGGCCTGCGCACGTGGCGATCATCGACGGCGTTCCGCCCGGCATTCCCTTGACGGTCGACGACCTGATGGTCGATCTCGATCGACGGCGTCCCGGTCAGAGCAAGATCGTTTCGCAGCGCAACGAGCCCGACGTGCCGGAGATCCTCGCGGGCGTCTTCGAGGGCCACACCACCGGCACCAGCCTGGCGATTCTCGTGCACAACCGCGACCAGCGGAGTCGCGACTACTCGAACATCAAGGACCTCTATCGTCCCGGGCACGCCGACTACACCTACGACGCGAAGTACGGCTTTCGCGACTATCGAGGTGGCGGCCGGAGCAGCGCCCGCGAGACGACGGTGCGTGTGGCCGCGGGCGTGGTCGCCAAGAAACTGCTGGCGCGGGCCTTTGGGGGGCACGTGCTGGGCTACGTGGTGCAGGTCGGCGACGTGCGGGCCGACATTGCCGACCCGGCGGCCGTTACCTTCGACCAGGTTGAACGGCTTGCCGACGGCGAGGCGAACGTCGTCCGCTGTCCCGACCACGAGGCGGCGGCGCGGATGGTCGAACTCATCGAGGCAATGCGGTCCGACCAGGACTCCATCGGCGGCATCGCCGAGATTGTGGCGACCGGTGTCCCGGCGGGGCTAGGCGAACCGGTCTTCGACAAGATCAAGGCCGACCTGGCCAAGGGACTCTTCAGCCTGCCGGCCGTGCTGGGCGTCGAGTACGGTAGCGGCTTTGGTTGTGCCACGATGCGCGGCAGCGAACACAACGACGTGTTTGTCGCCGCGGAGTCGAACAGTCGCCAGCGGCCGATTCGCACGGATGTAGCACGGCTGGCCGCCGAATCGAACCGGCATGGCGGAATGCTCGGGGGCATCACCTCAGGAATGCCGCTGGTGTTGCGGGCCGCCGTGAAACCGACCAGCAGCCTGCCGCAGACGCAGCGGACGGTCGATCGCAGCGGCGCGGCCGCCGAGATTCAAACCAAGGGCCGCCACGATCCCTGCTTGCTGCCCCGCTTCATTCCCATGGCCGAGGCGATGGTCGCCATCGTGCTGGCCGATCACTGGCTGCGGGCCAAGGGCCAGTGTCTCGATTCGCCGGCCCTGCCATAGCGGTTGCCGCAGAGCGCCGTCGGCGAGGACCGCGATGCTAGCAGTCGTGTGGGCCCCGTGAGGCCGTTGGCAACGAAGTCCGTCCGGCGGGCCAATCTCGCTTGCCGGCCATCGGTGCATCTGGAACAATCCGCGCCTCTCGGTGCCCCCGGGCCGACCGATGCACTCTCAAGTCGTCCGGCGAGCGCTGCGAGTTTCCCGGCCACCACAGATACACGCCGGCAACCTTGCCCATGCTTCCACTGCACGAGCGAACGCAGCGCTATCTCTGTCGGGGTGCGTTCCTTGCGCTCTGCCTGCTGCCGACGTTGGCCGTCGCCGGGTGGTGTGCGTCGCTCGGTCTGACGGATCGTGCGGCCGCGGTTGCTCGTCGCCTCTCGAAAGTCAGCGGGCTTGAGGTCCGCGTCGCGAGTGCCGTCGAGTCTCTGCCGGGGCTTGTCGAGTTGCACGAGGTTTCCTTCCGCGATCCGGCGTCCCATGCGTCGCTTGGCGAGAGCCCCTGGGTGCGAATCGCCAGCCGCGGCGAGACCATCACCGTCAAAGTGCGGCAGCTCCGTGTCGCCCGCGAAGCGCTGGCCGTGGTGTGGCAATTGCTCGAGGACGGCCTCGCCCCGGTGGCGGGTGAGACCTCCGACGATCTGCGTGTCGAGATCGATCGAATTGTCGTGGCGGGCGGCGAGAGCGAGTCGCGCCCTGAAGAGATTCCGGCCCTCCGCAGCGTCGTCGGTCGCCTGCGACCTTCGGCCCTGGGACGCGAAATGACCCTCAGCTTTACCGTCGACGCGGACGTGGCCGCCGAGCCGATTCGTCTGCAGTGTGTGCGGCACGACAAGGACACAGGACCGCAGTGGCGTTGGCGACTGCTGACCGGCGCGGCCGCGCTGCCGACCGCGCTCGTCGAGGGCGTGGTGCCGGTGGCGAGGCACTTCGGCCCCTCGTGCCGGCTACGGGGTTCGCTGGTCTTCGTGCAGGCTCGCGAGGCAACCTGGGGCGAGTTCTCCGGCACGCTCGAAGACATCGACCTGGAGCCGCTCGCCGCTGCGGCCAGCCTGGGGCACATCGACGGTACCGCCCGACTCGAAGTCGAGCGAGTGAAGTTTCGCGGAGCGACGCTCGATGAATTCCGCGGTTCGCTCTTCGCGGGACCCGGGCAAGTCGATTCCAGTTTGCTGCGAAGGCTCGATCTGTTGCTTAGTCGCCGCGTGCGGTCGTCGTTCCGTGCCGCGGGCGGACCGGTCGACTACGAACAACTGGCAGCCCGCTTCGAGCTGACGCCGGACGGGTGGCGTTGCGAGGGCATCTGCGACGACGCGGTCGACGGCGCCTTGATCGTCGGCCGGAACGAACTGCTGCTCCGGCACCGCCGCGAACGCTCGCAGCGAGCGCTGGCCAACAGCGAGTTGCTGGCCCTGTTTGCGGACGAGGCGTCGCCATTGGTACCGCTCTCGCGGCAGGTCGCCTGGCTGCTGCAAAGGCTGCCGCTCTTCTCGACCGACGAAGCAGCGAGCGAAGCAGCGGAGGACGCCTCGGCGAGGATCACGCAGCGGAAAGACGCCGCGGCCCGCGAGCGTTAACCCGGCCGGAACGTCTAGGGCCAGAACGTCTAGGCCGTCGGCGCCGGGCGCAGCTTGTTGAGTCGGCGGCCGTCGCGACGCTGGGGCGGATTGAAGTTCATCGCCTCGTAACTGAGCCACGACTTCTCCGGCCAGAACGCCCCCACCGCCATGATCAGCAGCTGGCTGGTCATGAACAGCATCATCCAGAAGAAGGCGCTGTCCATGAAACCGTACGAGTGGAGACCGACGCCGAGCATGTTCGTACCGAACCACGACCAGGTCGTGACGACGTTGCCGAACACGGCCAGCACGGCCATTCCACGTTGACGGACCATGCCTCCCCAACGGGCATGCAGGATGAGCGCGTTCCAGAGCACGATGATCAGGGCCCCGTTCTCCTTGGGGTCCCAGCCCCAGAAGCGACCCCACGATTGATCGGCCCAGATGCCGCCGAGCACCGTGCCGATGAAGCTGAGCATGGTCGCTCCGCAGACGACGCCGTAGATCATTCGCGTCAGGGCCTTAGCGATTTCCTTGTCCATCAGCGGCGTGAAGACGCCCAGGAGGATGAAGAAGATGCCCAGCGCGCCGGCAACGAAGGTGGCTCCGTAGCCCCACGTCACAATGGTGACATGCGTGGCGAGCCAGAAGTTGGTGTCGAGCACCGCCTGCAGCACTTCCAGATTGTCTTTGCCACCGCCGGCCAGATCGAGATTATGGGCCACAATGAGCGACAGGACACTGACCGTACAGGCCACCGTCAGTCCGATGCTGTTGCGATAGATCCATTCCAGGAACAGGCCCGTGATGACGACGATCCAGCCGATGAACACGGCCGAAGAGTAGAGGTTCGTCACGAACACCCCGTAACGATTCTCCAGAAACATCCGTGCCCCTAGTCCTAACGTGTGGATGAACAGCGAGAGCACCAACATGGCGCAGGCAGCCCGCAACAGGGGCCGCCGCCAGCCGAACCAGCTGCCGACGATGAACAAGAACCCAATTCCGGTAAGGTACAAGCACTTGATGAACGGCTCGAACCTGTTCATGAAGTACTCGACACGGCCGCGGCTCGCGACGCTGGGCGTCAGCTCGGCCAAGGCCGTCCGATAGGCGGCGACTTCGTCGTTGAAGGCGTCCGTCTGGCCCAACACGTAGTGATCCCGCATCTTCCAGATGCGCGTGAGCCAGTCGCTGTCGGGCGAGGCGGCCAGGGCTTCGTTCATGATGTTGTCGGGCGTGAGCTTGCCGCTCTGCAGGTCTTCGAGCACATCGGGCGATTCGCGGAGCCTGGTAAGTGTGGCCTCGTGCATCGCGGTCGCCACGGTGGGCCACTCGACCGAGTTGTCCTGGCGGGGAATCAAGGCCGGCAGATGACGGCCCTTACCAGAGAAGTCTCCGGAGGTCCGGAACCAGACTCCAAAATCCCGCGGCGAAAGGTCTTTGCCGGGTCGGCCCGGAAATTGGTTGGTCGCCTTGAGATTGATGTAGCGCTGGACCTTGTTGGCGAAATCGTGGGCGTGCTCGTCCGCCTGCGTAATCTCGACCTTCTCGCCTTCGGATCGTCGCTTCTTGAGTCCGGACACACGATCGGCCCAGGCGAAGACGCGGGACATCCGTTCGGTATCGATTTCGTCGAGCGAGTAACGGTAGAAACCGGGTCGGTGTTCGAGGCCCAGGCTGTTCAGCACCGGGCCGTTGACAATGCGAAAGACCTTGTACTGCCGGGCGGCCTCTTCGTTGAAGAGCACGTCGGCCAGCCAGCGAATCGCCGGCGTCTTCGTGCCGTCCTCGTGCTTCACGACGCCCATGTGCGAGATGGCGAACAGCGAATTGCGGGCCAGCGTGTCGAGCGGCTTGATCCGTCCGCCGGTTTGCACGGGCAGTTTGCCAAAGCTGTCCAGGTCGAGACCGTCCGAAGACGATTGCGGCCGCAGGGCAGCGCTGGCCAGGCAGAGCAGCGCGACCCCCAGGATCGCCCAGGGAAAAATGCGCGAGAACATGCTCATGACACCCTCGTCGCGGCCATCTGCCGCCGTAGAAAGCGGAAGAGGACCTGCGGAAAATGAACCAAGAAGCCGAGCGAGACCATGGCGCACGAGATGTACGGCATCAGCCAGCCGGGGTTTCGTACCACCTGAAGTACCGTGCCGGTGTTCCCCGGTTTGAAGGCCGATTGGAAGAACGTTTCGCCGGAGTAGCGGAGCGGGTTGTTCATCCAGATCTTCTCTTCACGAAAGTCGTCGCTCGAGCCCTCGAAGATCTGGACGTGACTCTTGAAGTCCTTCGGAATTGTCGTGTTCTTGTAGACGTCGTGCGTGAAGTCGACGAGGTACACCTCGTACGGCTTGTAGTAGCGCTTGAATCGCAGGTGCAGTTGATACTCCGTACCGCCGACCGACTTCGGTTGTCCGATCACTTCCCAATGCTTGCGCGCCGGTACGTCGAAGAAGGCCGAGACGAGACAGGTCCCCAGCGGCGTGTCGCTCCCCTTCTTGGTCAGCGAGACATAGGCCGACGGGAAGTCGACTCCCTGGCTGGCACCTGCCCCGGGCACAATCTGTTTCGGCTCCGCGCGGTAGAAGCGACCGTCGCCGAACGTTGCCCGCGATCGCTCGCCGTGCTTGAGTCGCACGATCGCCGAGTTGAAGTAGAACTCGTCGACGGTGATATCGAAGGGCAACAGCTCGTGGGTGATCTTCTCTCCCGAGACGAGCCGCGACTGCGGAATCACCACGACGCGATTCTGGTCGGGGTCGGAGGGATCGATCACCGCCAACTCGACCTCGCGGGTGTCGTAGGCGAAGTTGGTCGAGTCGCCCTCGTAGATGTCCATGTTCATCTCGACCGCATACATGCCGGTCACGAACTCGGAAAGCAACAGAACGACCAGCCCCGAGTGAATCAACAGGATGCCCACACGCAAGCGAAATCGCATCGCATGGGCTGCAAACAGATTGGTCAGCAGCAGCGCGCCGATCGTCCAACCACCGGGGAAGGGAAATCCGCCCGGCAATGGGGACTTCTCGGAAGCGAACACGGTGAAGATATCGAACGGAATCCAGACCACGAACGAACGGAAGTAGTCGGAGACAATGTGCCAGATGCCGCCGTCGACCTGGGCTAGCGTGCCGAAGAAGACGAGCAGGATGCTGAGAAACAACAGCGCCACCGTCAGCCGCAGCGAGGCGATGCCCTGTGCGATCATCCACAGCGGGTTGTTCTTTCGTGACTTCCGAGGCTTTGCGTCCTCGAACTTCTGCGCTGGGCCGAAGGGATCTCGCGGCGGGGCTAACGTGACGTCGGACATGGGGTCTCTCGTGGGCGAATCGCGGTGCGTACCGCGGGCCGCGGCTCCATCTTTAGTCGTCGCTCTTGCCGTTCTCGTCGTCGACGAGCGTCTCGAAGTCGACGGTCGAAATAAACTGATCGAATCGCGCTCGCTCCCGCTCGACCGCGTCGGCGGGGCCACGCATGCTAATGGTCCAGGCCCATTGGCGAATCGGGATGACCGTGCCCACGATCGCTCGTCGACCGCGGGCCTTGGCGGCGGGACTCTGGAAGTTGGCGTACCAGACGTCGCGTCCGGCGACGACCCGCATCTCGACGCCGTTGCCGGTCGCGCCCAGTTCGAGCTTCTTCAGCCCAAGGTCGAATCGCCAGCCGTTGAGCAATTCGTAGGCGGCCACGGCATCTATCTGCACCGGCCGTATCGTAAGCCGGACGTCGTCACCAGCCTGGAAGTACTGTCGGCCGTCGCGCGACTCGCCCACCTTGTGCCAGCCCTCGGGGAGCGGGCCGTGCACGACCTTCATGACCAGCTCGGGCAGGCCGGGCCGGGAGCCCCTGCCGACGGTCCGCAGCGGGGCGGCCGTCTTGGCGTCCGAGCGATTACCGCGGACATCGAAGAGCGTAACCTCGACCCCGTCGACCTTGCGCTTTTCGATATGACGCGGCAGCTGGGCCTCTTGGATCTGGCCCAATCCCATTCTCACGCGGTAGCGGTTCAGATTCGGCAGCACCGCCCCGCCGCTTCCGCGCAGCGGGGTGATGACCACCTCCGGAGCATCGGGTTGACTGTTCAGACGAAACGCGGCGTAACGGCTGACATCTTCGACCTTGAGGTTCTTCGACTCGACCCAGTTCCCCGGCTTCTTCCACTCCAGGGGGTTCTCGACATCCCCCGTCAGTCGGATCGAGTTGACGAAGTAGTCGAATTCGACCTTGCGGCGGTCGATCAACTCGCGCGGTCCCTCGACACGGACGAACCAGGTCTGCGTGGCCTCGGGAATCATGGCGGCCAAGAGGCGATAGGGGGCGTCGGTCTTGTCGACCGTGTAGTGCTCGATCTCCTCGCGCTGGCAGGCAACCAGCGCCATACCAAGCAACACGGCAATCAGCGGGACCGACGAGCACTTGCCGCGGAGCATCTCGATCATGAAAACCTCGCCAGGCACCAACCCGCGGATCGGTGCGCCTTCCGTTCGCCTCGAAGAATTGCCACAGGAGGGGAGATTGGGGGGTGGGGCGCTGCGCGGGGGCATGGCGGCCATCAGCCCAGGTGGGATCATTGGCGGATCGAGTCCGCCTGCCTTATGTATCATTATACGGCACGGACGGCCACTTGGTAGTGTGTGGCGCGTCGACGGAACACCCAGGGAGGCAATTCGTTATCGCCTTTGGCGGGCCTGGCCCTTCGTATCGGCGCAGGCTGTCCTATTCTGGCGAACCGCGCACGCCCCGACGTGGCCGTGCAGCCGGCGCCCGTTCGCCGTGCTGGCGCGTCGTCGCCGTCTCTTTGAAGTCCGCTCGACGGCCGCTGCTCGACTAGCGATAGACGGTCGAGAGCGTCTCGGTCCAACCGACGACCGGCACGTCGGGCGCGACGAGAAAGACCTCGACACGACGATTTTTCTGCCGGTTGCCCGGCGTCGAATTGGCCGCGATCGGTTGGTGCGAAGCGAAGCCGGCCACCCCCATCCGGCTCGAGTCGATGCCATGCACGCGCAAGTAGTCGGCCACGGCCAGCGCCCGTGCGGCACTCAAATGCCAGTTGTTGGGGTAGACGTCGCGCGTGTCGCCGCCCGAGATACGGCGATCGTCGGTATGACCGGCGATCATCAGTCGCAAGTCCTGAGCCTCGGGCGACCGCAGAATCGTGGCAAACTCGGCCAGCATCTGGCGGGCGTCGCCAGCGAGCTCGGCCTGGGCCTCGTCGAAAAGGACGTCCGTGTCGAGCTTGCTGATGCCGGAGGTCGGATCGTAGTGGAGGCTGGGATAGCGCTCGGCCAACTTGGCCAGTTGATCGCCGATGCCGCGGGGCAAAGTCGCTTTGCCGCGGCCAAACCGGCGATAGAAGCGGCTACGCTCGCTCTCGTAGTTGGCCAGCCGGTCTTCGGCCGCGCGGAGCTGCGTATCGAGGGTGGCCAGTTCCTGTTCGGTCTGACCCAGCTCCGTGGCCATCTTGCGATTGTGCGCATCGAGATTGGCCAACTCCGACTCCAGGGCCTGCGTCTTTTCGGTCAGCTCGCAGCAGCGCGAATGACAGTTTGACAGCCGCGACCCGGGCACAAGAAAACAACCGCTGGTCGTCACCAGCACGATCGCGGCAAGACTGAGCAATCGCAGGGCGGAGGATAACATGATTCGACTCCTTTCGAATCTTCGAGGCCGCGTCACGGGTGGGCGACGCGCGGGGTTGATTTGCATGGTCGCGACGCCGTGCTCGTCCTGGGCGTCGCGGCTGGGGGCTCCGTTTGGTCGTTAGGCGAAATGGGCTCGCATCACATCGGCTCGCACGAATCGTCGGTCGAGCCGCGGTCTGCCACGCCCGCGATCGATCTCGACACGCGTTTAGCCACGCGCTCTAGCCAGCAAAGGTCTCCAATATCCAATCCATCAAGGTACTGTTGACCGGGTAGGCCTGGTCCCAGCTCCACACGTTGCGCACGAGGTCGAACATCATGATTCCGCACAGGGAAAGCGTCGTCACGCAGACGACCAAGGCCAACACGTTCCAAATCGAGTAGGGGGCCTCGGGCAAGGCCGCCACGCCAAAGCCCGTGCCGACCGGTTGCGGGACCAGTCCCAAGTCGGGCTCCTCGGCTTCCAGTTCTTGTTGGGGTTCCTCTCCGAGCATTCCAGCCGCATCGGCCGCCAACGCCCCGCCGACCATCGTCGCCGCTTCGGGGTCGAACGCCTCGTCGGCGTCGAGGGCGATCACCTGGGAGCCGCTCTCCGAGGCATCCTCGACGTCCTGTTCGATGTTCAAGTCGAAGTCGCGTTGGGGCTCGGTACCAATCGCCGAGGGACTCTCGCCGTCGTCTCCCAGGGTCAGCATCTCATCTTCGTCGAGGGCCAGCGGCTCGCTGCTCACGATCGACGAGCCGCCCAACTCGAGCGGGGCTTCTTCGAGCGAGAGCCCGCTATCGGACGGATCCATCAAGGAGATTCCACTGTCCCCCGGCTTGGCCGTGATGTCGCTACCCGAGGAACCACCAAGGACCAGGTCGTCGTCGCCCAGTCCGACCGACTGATCCGCGTCTTCGGTCTCCGTCGGCTCGTCCTGCAGCGAGAGATCTTCCTGCATCGACAGGTCGCTATCGCTCGCCAGACTCAAGTCTTCCTCGGCCGGGGGCGACTTTGCTTCGCCGCCGGCGGGGGCCGTGCTGTCGGTCATCCCGTCGAAGTCGAGCTCGAGCGAATCGAGCTCCTCGAACGGAACTCCCAATTCCGAGGCCGGCTCGCCGCCGCCCAGCACGTCCGATCCGCCCGCGAGCCGCACGTCGCTCATTTGCGACGGGTCAGCGACACCACCCGCCTCGGGCGCGTCTTTGCCAAGCCCGATATTGCTGTCGGCCAGCGAGAGGTCGCTCGACTCGCTACTTTGCTCCGGCGAATCACCGATGATCGTGCTGGCCGAACCGGAGGCCGCGGCCCCCAGTTCGCGCTCGCTGAGCAGGACGCTGCCCTCTTCTTCGCTGGGAAGTTCGTCGCCGATGGCCAGTTCCAGTTCGTCTTCTTGATCGTCTACCGGCGTTTCCGGGGTGGGCTCGACGGCGCGTTTGTCGCGCAGCTCTTTGGCGACGCGGTCGACGTCCTCGGACTTGAATTTCCAGGTGGGACCGTCGCGGTAGCCGCGGATTTCATTCCGCGACCGCATCTCGTTGACCGCTTCGGCCGTGATGCCGAGGGCCTCGGCGGTTTCTTCCAGGTCGTAAAATCTCTTGGCCATCTTCCGGCTCCGGACTCGCAGGTCCTTCACGCAGCGTCGCTCGACGGCGTGGCGCGCCGCGCGGAACGACTAATCCTGCATGAGTACGTTGCGAATCTCTTCAGGTAGCGGGGGTCTTCCGTTGAATTGCGTCATCTGCAGGTCCCAGTGGATGTTGCGAACGCTCTTCAGCACGATCTCTCCCTCGCCCGGCCCGACGTGATAGACGACGATCGCCCGCTGCCGGGGATCGATCACCGTGAGCTGCTGCTTGCCGTCGGCAAGCTGCGCCGACATGGCGATCAGCTCGGCTTCGGCGGTGACCCCGGCCGTGGGCTGGGCGAGAATCGGACTGGAAAACGTCGGCGACCCGAGGGCCGCAACCACAAGACCGACTCCGACCAAGGCTCCTACCACCACTTGCTTCATGTCTGGTGACTCCTCATTCGACGTTGAATGGGAGAGAGGGCCTCACCCATCCATTCTAAAAGCCCGATTTTTCCCATCAAGATTTTTGCAGGTCCGCTCCCACGGCCCCCTGACCGCACGGTCCCGTCCCAAGACCTGCCCCCGGCCCCGCGCAGGAGGCCATCGAGCGGCTCTTTCGGTGTGGTTTCTGGGGGAGAGTCAGGCCGCGACGCGGCGGCCGACCCGGGGGCGAAAACGCCCCAAAAAATAGGGCGGAAGTGTACGATCAGGGCCCCCGGGCAACAAGTCCAGTTGGGCGAAGCGGACACGTCCCCCTGGCGGCATGGCGGGCTGACGTGATCTGGCTGCCCCCGCTGGCAAGCTGGCCCAGCGGTGCTGGTGCCGCGCGGAACCGCGGAGGGGCGGGTCGGGCGGGGCACCGGCGTGAAGACAGGCGGGGAAGATCGGCGAAAAAAAAGACAGCCTGATGTGGCGGCAATCGCCACACCAGGCTGCTGGTCCCCCCTGGGAATATTGAATTCCCCCGCTGTTACTCGCCTCTTTTCGCGAACGCGAGGGTCGAAATGCGGTATTGCGCCCTAACCGCGACGGAGCACACCCTCTTTCGTAGAACCACGAATTGCGGCGATGTGCAACCAAGTATCGGCGGACTTGGCCGGCGACTTTGGCAAAATTTGCCGGTTGGGTCAGTTTTGCCGACCGCCCCGAGTTTGACGGCCTCCACGACGCTCGATGCCGATTCGGCTCATTAATCTGTAACGATTGTACCGATTGTAACGGCAGCCGATTTCGCGCGCCCGCAGCCAGCATTGCCCGCACCTGGGGAAGACGCGCGAGGGAGGATCGGGCGGCAGAACGCGACGACGACCAGGCCGTGCGACGGACCGAGAGATTGGAAGTGCCAAGAGCGAAAGTGCCAGTGCCAAGAGAGGGATGACGAACGTGTCCAACCCGAGCGAACCAACGAACGAAGGCTTTGCTTCCTCGATCTTGCGGCAGCCGCTGCTCTGGGGCGTGCTCGCTTCAGCGTTGTTCTACGCCGCGATCCAGACGGGCCAGCTACAGCACCCGTTGCTGACGCGCTACTTCGCCAGCCACCCGGTCGAGTACATTGCCACGACGATGTTCTTCGTCGGGCTGGCCGCGTTGTTGATGCGGTACTTCTACCTGGCCGGCCAGGCACGGGTGCCGCGTGAATCGCTGCTGGGCCCGCCCCGCGGCGAACCGGTTGGAGCCGAAGGCGCTTCGATCTTCCTCGAAGCCCTTGCGCAGCAAAGGCGCGCCGTGCAGAACGGCTTGCTCGGGCGACGGCTGCGTGCGGTGTTGCAGACGATTCAACAACGCCAGGGTGCCGAACACTACGAGAAGGACCTCGAACAACTTGCCGAAGCGGCCGACGCGGAGTCGCACCGCAGCTACTCCTTGGTGCGGATTCTCAGTTCCACGATTCCGATTCTCGGTTTTCTCGGCACCGTGATCGGTCTGACCAAGGCGGTCGCCGAGCTTTCGATTCAGGTCGGCGAAGTCGGTCTGGAAGAGGCGATCGAGCCGGTCATCGCCGGGCTGAGCGTGGCCTTCGACACCACGGCCCTGGCTTTGGGTCTGTCGATCGTGTTGGTCTTTGCCATGTACTTTGTCAATCGGCGCGAATCACAACTGTTGGCCGATGTCGAGCGCCGCGCTCGCGAAGAGCTGCTCGGTCGCTTCATCACCGATCCCACGCTGCACGATCCTCAGCTGCTGGCCTTGCGGAGGATGTGCGACCAGGTCGTGACCGCCAGCGAAAAACTGGTCGAGCGACAGTCGGAACTATGGGAACGAACGATCAACGCCGCCCACGAACGCTGGAGTACGCTCTCGGTTACCACCGAGCGACAGATCGAGACGTCGCTCAGCCGGGCGCTCAAGGAGAGCTACGCGGCGCATGTCGAACACCTCGAACAGAGTGCCGAGGCCGCCGCCCGCCGTACGACCGAGCCCTGGAACCAGGCGGTCGCCGCCCTGCAACAGACGAGCGCGAGCCTGCAGAATCAACAAACCGAGTTGCGACGCCAAGGTGAGGTCATGCTCCAGGCGGTCGATGCCACGGGGCGCGTGCTTAAGCTGGAAGATGCCCTGAACAAGAACCTCGCCACGTTGGCCGAGTCGCGGAACTTCGAACAGGCGGTGGCGAGCCTGGCGGCGGCGGTCAATCTCTTTAGCACGAAAGCGACGCACGAGTCGCCGGTTCCGCCGACGACCTTGCGATCCTCCTCAAGTTCAGGACGCGCGGCATGAGGTCTCGACGGCGGTCGGCCTCGGCCGAACGAATCTCGCTGTTTCCTTTCATCGCCGTGCTTATCTGCACGATGGGCGCCCTGCTGGTGCTGTTGGTACTGATGTCTCAACACGCGCAGGCGACCGCCTCGGCCCGGCAGAACGAGGTCTCCGCAGAGGAGCAGACGCGGCGCCAGTACAAACTCGACGACCTTCAGGCGTCGATCGACGAGTGGCAGCAAATCCGCGCCGGCACGCGCGAGGCGGTCGATCGGCGTCGGGCCGAGCTCGCGCACCTGGAAGATCACATGCGGAGGATCCGCGCCCGACTCGATGAGATCAAGGCGTCCCGCGCGGAACTGGCCACCCGGCAGCCCGCCGATGCCAACGAGCGGGCGCGTCTGGCGCGTGAACTACAAGAGTTGGAGCAAGCTCTGGCGGAGGCCAATCAGAAGCTGGCCGAGGCCGAAGATCGCGCGGCGAGCGAAGTCTCTTACTCGATCGTGCCCTACAACGGTCCGCACGAGACACGTCGGCGGCCGATCTACCTGGAATGTCGCGCGGACTCGGTCGTCTTGCAGCCGGAGGGTATCCACCTGGTGGAACGCGACTTTCTGCCGCCGCTGGACGCCTCGAACCCCTTGGTCGCGGCTCTCCGCGCCGCCAGCACGCACTGGTCGCGCACGGGTGCAAGCCCTGAAACACCGGGGCGACCCTATCCCCTGCTGCTCGTCCGCCCTGAGGGAATCTCGGCGTACTATGCGGCGCGGCGGGCCATGAAGTCGTGGGAAACCGACTTTGGCTATGAACTGATCGGCGAGGACTGGCCGCTCGAGTTTCCGGCGGCCGATCCACGACTGGCCCGGTCGGCGCAACAGGCGGTTGATGCCGCCCGGCGGCGGCGAAGTCAGCGGGGTGGCCTTGGCGGCGGCTTCGGCAACGGTCGCGGTTTCGGTCGCGGTTCGCAACCTGGCGGCGACGCGGATGAGCCCGCGCAGGGACGCCGAAGAGGATTCAGTTCCTTCGGCTTTGGGGACGGCGGTGAAGACGGCGAGAACGACGCCCGTGGCGATGCCGAGCGGGGATCGTCGCGTCCGGAAGGCTCGCCGTGGAATCGCGCTGGGGACGCTGCGGGCAGCGGAGGTTCCTACGGAGAGCAAGGCGGACCGTCGCGCGATCGACCACAAGGACAGCCGGGGGGACGGCCCGGCGGACGATCGGGCACCGCAGCTTCGCCGACTTCGGGAGCTTCAGGCGGGGCCGGTGCGGTTGAGAGTCTGGCCGAAACGCGCGGCAAGAATTGGGCGTCGCCAAACGCCAGCCGCGGTCTGATCGCCTTCACACGGACCATGCGGGTCCAAGTGGCCGGCGACCGCCTGCTTATCCTGCCCGCGGACAACAATTTGCCGCCCGCCGTCGTGGCTCTGCCCGGATCGACGCGCGACGCGGTCGAAGAATTTGTCTCCCAGGTTTGGGAAGAGATCGAGAGCTGGGGCAGCGCGGGACGCGGATCCTATTGGCGTCCGGCGATACAGCTTCAGATTCTGCCGGGCGGCGCGGCCCGAGCCCGTGACTTGGAAGTCCTGCTCCGCGATAGCGGTCTGGATATCGAACCGCCACTTTAGCCAACGAAGGGGACTCCCCGAAATCTATGCGACGTCGCAGCGACCAAGAATCTGAAACCGGCGAACACGATTCGTTTCTCGACATCGTGGCCAACATCGTCGGAATCCTGGTGATCCTGGTCGTGGTGGTGACCGCCCGCGCGGGCCGCGCGCCGACGGTCTCGATCGCGGGACCACAGCCGCTCGACGACGAGCTCAATCGGGCGCAGCGCATGGCGAGTTCGCTCGAAGGGGACGTGATTGAACTCGATCGGGCGGCGGGCCAGCTGGAACGCGAGCTCGAGGCGCGTCGCCGCGAGCGGGACTATATGCTTACGCTGGCCGCGGCCGCTGAGGAGCTGATGCGGCGCGAACGCGAGCAGCTGGCGGGTGCAGACCAGATCGCCTACGACTTGCGCAACCAGTTGGCCGCCCGTCAAGCACAGCTCGCTCGGGCCAACGAGACGTTGGCCAACGTCAAGCCGCCGCAGAATGTCGTTCAGCTCGAGAGCCTGCCGACGCCGCTTAGTAAGACGGTCTACGGCGAGGAGCTTCACTTTCGCCTGCTTGGCGGACGGATCGCCTACTTGCCTGTTGACGAATTGTTCGAAGAGGTTCGCGGCGAAGGTGGCGCGCGGGTCTGGAAGCTCGACGGCGAATTGTCGGAGGTGACCGAAACGGCTGGCCCGCTACACGGCTTTCGCATGCGTTACACGATGGAGCGGACCGAGATTCCGGTGGCGCAGCGGGTGAAGACGGGACGCACCGGTTTCATCGTGCGGCTGCGCGAGTTCGAGATGATCCCGGTGGGCAGCCAGCTCGGCGAGCCGCTCGAAGCGGCCCTGCGGCCGGGCGGGCAGTTTGCCTATCGTATCGGGCAGCTCGATCCCCAGCGGACGACAATCACGCTCTGGGTCTATCCCGACAGCTTCGGCACCTTTCGCGAGTTGAAGAAAGAGCTGTTTCGCCGCGGTTTCGCCACGGCCGGTCGACCGCTGCCCGCGGGCGTGCTGGTGGGCGGCTCGCCCCAAGGGACGCGTTCCCAGGCGGAGTAAGCGTGCGGCTGCGTGTTCGAGCAGCGTGTGCCAGCGCCTCGCCCGGGCACGGCTGCGCGGTCGCCGTTAAGCGAAGACGGTGTCCAGGAATCGTCGCAGCAGCTGTTCCGTCTCCGGCGTGTCGTGCACGGTCGCCTCAAACTGGTCGAACGGGATGCCAGCGATCTTGTCGACATACTCGGGATACTGCCGCAGCCGGCCGAGCAGGTTGTCGCGATTCAGCTCGGGGTGAAACTGCGTGCAGTAGATCGGCTTGTCGCGAAATCGATACGCCTGGTTGGCGACCTTCTCGGTCGAGGCCAACAGCACGGCATCTTCCGGCAATCGATCGACCCGGTCGGCGTGTCCCATTTGGGCGTGGAAGATCGGCGCCAGGGGGCCGAACACGGGATCTTGCCGGCCGGCCTCGGTCAGATGTAGCTTGTTCGTGCCCAGCTCGGCCCGGGAGAGGTCGTGCACGACCGAACCGCCCAACGCCCGGGCCATGGCTTGAAATCCCCAGCAGGAGGCGAACGTCGGCTTCGCCTCGCGATGCAGCTCGCGCATCAGGTCGAGTATCGGTTCGATCCAGGCTTCTTCGCTGGTGGCCGAGTAGTCGCCGCTGCCGCCGAACAGGGCCACGTCGAAGTGGCGCAACTCGGGCTCGCCCGGCACCGTATCGAGAATGTCCCAGGTGGTGATCTGGTCCTCGCTGCCGTGCAGCGCGCGGGCAAAGCAACCGACTTCTTGTCCGCGCATCGGATCGTCCGGTTTGCGGACCTGCATCAGCACGTAGCGTAGTTGCGAAGTCATCGTGATTGGTGTCGTCCTGGGCGAACCAGTGGGAAGACCGCTCATGCGATTCTCACGCCGCGGTCGCGGCCACGATTCCCTGCTCGGCGGCCAACATGACTTGATCGAGCTCCTCGATCGACATCGCCAGCGGCGGCATCACGATGATCACATCGCCCAGCGGTCGTAGCCAGACGCCCTGCTCGATGGCAGCTCGACATGCTTGCGCCGCGCGTCGCTCTTGCCAGGGGAAAGGCTCGCGCGTGGCCCGATCGGCGACCAGTTCGATGCCGACCATCAGACCCCGCTGGCGGGCGCTGCCGACGTGTCGCAGCTCGGCGATGCGGACCAGATGTTCCTGCACGCAAGCAATCTTCTCGGGCAACGAGGCGAGCGTGTCTTCTTCGTCGAAGACCTTGAGCGTTGCCAGTGCCGCGGCTGCCGCCAGCGGATTGCCGCCGTAGGTATGCCCGTGAAAGAAGTGCTTCAGATCGGCATACGTGCCGTCGAAGGCCTGGAAGACCTCGTCGCTGGCCAGGGTGGTCGACATCGCCAGGTAGCCGCCGGTCAGGCCCTTGCCGAGACACATCAGGTCGGGCGCAACCTCTTCCTGCTCACAGGCGAACATCGTGCCGGTGCGGCCGAAGCCTGTGGCGACCTCGTCGGCGATGAGCAGGATGTCGTATTGACGGGTCAATTCTCGCAGGCGACGCAGGTAGCCCTGGGGCTGCATGATCATGCCGGCCGCGCCTTGCACGAGCGGCTCGACCACCAGCGCGGCGATCTCCTCGTGACGCGACGCGAGCAACTCTTCCACCTGGCCGGTGTAGAAGTCGCAGGCCTCGCCGGCCGCGACTCCCGCAGGCAGTCGGTATGTGTCGGGCACCGGCAGCCGCAAGACCTCGAAGAGCAGCGGGCGAAACAAGTCGTGGAACAGATCGATGCCGCCGACGCTGACGCTGCCGATCGTATCGCCGTGATAGGCTTCACCCAGGGCCACGAACTTGGTCTTTTGAGGTCGGGGATCGCTGCGTTGTCGCCAGTATTGGAACGCCATCTTCAGGGCAGCCTCGACCGAGCTCGCGCCGTCGCTGGCAAAGAAGACGTGTTCGAGCCCCTCGGGCGTGACGTCGACCAGCCGCCGGGCGAGGGCCGCCGTCGTCGAATTGCCCATGCCGAGTGACGTGCAGTGGGCGATCTTGTCGAGTTGCTCGCGAACGGCCGCGTCGATCTTCGGGTGCCGATGTCCGTGGACGTTGCACCACAGGCTGCTTACGCCGTCGAGCAATCGCCGTCCGTTGACGTCGATCAGCGTGCAGCCCTCGGCGCGATCGATGACCAGCGGTTCGTATTCGGCCATCGGCGTGAAGCCGTGCCAGACGACGTCGCGATCCCAGGCCTCAAGTTCTGACGGGGTGGGTTTCATGAAGCGCGGCGGCGGGGATGCGAAATAGAGCGTGCGAAGTTTGTCGGGCGGAAGTGCTGCGGGAGACGGCGGACGGCGCGAAACCGGTCAAGACCGGCGGCTGCGGCCGCAAACTGGCGAGGGTGAGCCTACCACTTGATTTCGCTTACCACTTGATCTCGACGGGGGTGCCGACGTCGACCCCCAGCATGATCTTGGCACTGTCGCCGACGATGGCCAGTTCGAGCTTGCCGCTGGAGCCGACCAGGGCCAGCAACGTCATTTCCGGCTGGTCGCCGTAGGTCTCGAAGATGCCCCGCGTCTCGTGCTCGTCGCAGCGAATCTCGACACGCTCGTCCTTGGGTGCGTCCGAGAGCATTTCGCCGGTTATGTTCGTGATCAGATTTCCAAACGAATCGATCGACGTGATTGTTCCTTCAATCTTACCGGGCACGATCCGGACCTCCGGCCAGTCGATGTGCTGCAGGGTTTCTCGCGGTGAGCCGAGGTCGTCCGGGGCCACGCCGCGGCTCAGGTGGGCGACCACCGGGGCCATGATGTCGCGACCGTGAAACGTGTGGGAAACTTCCGGTAGCCAGAACTCTCGGTTCGTGATGGCGATTATTCTATCGGGAGCCCCGAGGCGAGCCAACCCGGTGAAAAGCCCATTGTCGGGCGCGACGTAACGACGACCGTCGAACTCGGCGTAGACGATCTCCCGATCGGTGCCCACGCCCGGATCGACGACCGCCAGGTGAATCGACTGCGCGGGAAAGCGCGGGGTCGTTTCGGCCAATGCGATCGCGCCGGCGCGAATGTCCTGAGGCGGCACGCTGTGCGTGATGTCGACGATGGCCGCGTCGGGGTTGATCGAGAGAATCACCCCTTTCATGGCGGCCACGTAGGGGCTGCTGCTGCCGAAGTCGGTGGTAAGCGTGATTACGGGCCGCGTCATGCGGTCATTCTAGAGTGTTTTTCAGATCGATGTCGCGTCTTCGGCGCCGGTGAGGCAAGTTTGACAAGGAGACCGAAGCAGGCGAATCCAGGAGATTCGTCGATGCAGGTCGACGACGTCAAACGCGGTCGTAGCCCGCCGAGACGCGATAGGGAAATCAAAAGCGCTCCAGCGCGCGATGTGGGCACGGCCTAGCGACACGACGCTTCGCGGGCAGGAAGCGCACGTCGCTGGCGCGACGGATCGCCCAGGAACTCAGCTTGCCTCGCTCGACAGCTCGATGCACAGCTCGCGCACTCGCGAAGGATTGACATTGGGATTCTGCTTCTTCGCCTGACCGATCAGGGCCCCGGCCGCCTTGAGATTGCCCGCCTGAATGTCGGCGACGATCTTCGGGTTTGCAGCGATCAGCGATTGGCAGAGTTCGACCAGTTCCGAGTCGTCGACCTCGGCGATGCCGAGCTTCTCCATCGCATCGGCGACCGAAAGGCCTGCCTCGATCATCTCGGCAAGCACCTCGCGGCCGCGGCTGGTGTCGAGCTTGCCGTCCTGCACCTTAGCGAGCAATTCGGCGAATGCGGAGGGTCGCACCGCGTAATCGTCAATCGAGATTTCCCGCTCGTTGAGCAGCCGCAGCACATCCTGCTGCACCCAGTTGCTGGCCAGCTTGCCGTCGCCACACTGCTCGGCCAACTCGATGTAGTAGTCGACCAGCGCCCGACCCTGATTGACCAACACGTCGCTGTCGTAGGGTTTGATGCCGTAGGTCTCTTCGAGCCGCTTGCGGAGTGCGGCCGGCAATTCGCCCAGCTGATTGCGAATCTCGGCCGTCTCTTTGGCCGACATCACCACGGGCACCAGGTCGGGATCGGGGAAGTAGCGGTAATCGCTCGATTCCTCTTTGCTCCGCTGGCCGCGGGTAATCTCGGCGTTCTCATCCCACCCGCGCGTCTGCTTCGGCACGTCGCCCAGCCGCTGGTGCGACTCTTGCCAAACTTCCCACTGTCGATCGGCTTCGTAGTGCAAAGCCCGTTCGACGGCGCGGAAGCTGTTCATGTTCTTGACCTCCACGATCGGCGTGGCGATCGGCGGTCCGTCTGCGGCGTCCGGATCGGGAATGTGCAGGTTGACGTTGGCGTCGACCCGCAGGCTCCCTTCTTGCATGTTGCAGTCCGAAACTTCCAGGTAGGTGAGCAGCAGCTTGAGTTCGGTCAGGTAGGCCTTGGCCTCCTCGGGTGAGTACATCTCCGGCTCGCTGACGATTTCCAAGAGCGGCGTGCCGCAGCGATTCAGATCGATGCGACTGTCGGCCGTGCCCGCCTGTTCGTCGTGCATGCTCTTGCCGGCGTCTTCCTCGAGATGGGCGCGAATGATGCCGACGCGCTTCGGCTCGAAGCGGTTCTTGGGATCGCTGATGGCCAGGTGGCCGTGCTGCGACATCGGCAGGTCGAACTGACTAATCTGATAGCCCTTGGGCAGGTCGGGGTAGTAATACTGTTTGCGATCCCACTTGGTGAACTCGGGGATTTCGCAGTTCAGGGCCAGCGCCGCGCGGACCGCCATGCGATAGGCTTCGCGATTCAGTACCGGCAGGGCCCCGGGCATGCCGGAACAAACCGGGCAGGTCTGCGTGTTGGGCGGCGCACCAAACTGCGTGCTGCAGCGGCAGAACAGCTTGCTCTGCGTGGCCAGCTGCACGTGGACTTCCAGCCCGATCACGATCTTGTACGGCAGTTCGGACATGGGGTGCGGGTCAATCCTCGGACGCGACGAAATCGGGGCGGCGGCGATGCCAATCCGTGGCGGTTTGGAACATGTGGGCCGCGCGGAGCAGTCGCTCCTCTTCGAGCGGCGGCGCCTGTAGATGCAACCCGATCGGGAGGCCTTCGCGACTTTGACCGCAAGGTAGCGAGATCCCGGCAATGCCCGCCAGGTTCGCTCCGACCGTGAACAGATCGGTCAGGTACATGCCGAGCGGGTCGTCCTTGAAGTGGCCGAGCGGCATCGCCGGCGAGGGCGTGACGGGCCCGAGCAGCACGTCCGCCTTCTGAAAGGCTGCCCGATAGTCTTCGACGATCAATCGTCGCACCTTGAGGGCCTTGAGATAGTAAGCGTCGTAGTAGCCGGAGCTGAGCGCGTAAGTTCCCAGCATGATGCGGCGTTTCACCTCGGCGCCGAAGCCTTCGCTGCGGGTCTTGCGATACATCCGCACCAGCGGCGTATCGAGCCGTGCCTCTTCCTGTTCGCTTTGCGCGGCGGCACGCTCGGCGGCCAATTCGGCTTGCAGGGCCGACTCGTCGGTGCGATAGCCGTAATGCGCGCCGTCGTAGCGGGCCAGGTTGCTCGACGCCTCGCTCGGTGCAATGACGTAATAGGTGGCGATGCCGTAGCGGCTGTGCGGCAGCGATACCTCTTCGACGTTCGCGCCCAGCGATTCGTAGACCCGCACGGCCTCGCGCACGGCGGCTTCGACATCGGGATCGAGTTGTTCGGCCAGGTGATCGGTCACAAGGCCGACGCGGAGACCTTCCAGCGGCTGCCGAACGGTCTCGATATATCGCGGCACCGGCGCGTCGATCGACGTCGAGTCGAGCGGATCGTGACCGGCCAACACTTCCAGTAGCAGGGCGACATCTTCGGCCGTGGCGGCGAGCGGACCAATTTGGTCGAGACTGCTGGCGAAGGCGACCAACCCGTAGCGACTGACTCGACCGTAGGTCGGCTTGAGTCCCGTGACCCCGCAGAGCGCCGCGGGCTGGCGGATCGAGCCGCCGGTGTCGCTGCCAACCGACAGGGGGGCCATCGCCGCGGCAACGCAGGCGGCCGCCCCGCCGCTCGAGCCGCCCGGTATCCGCTCGGGATCCCACGGGTTCCTTGTCGTCTGAAAGGCCGAGTTCTCGCACGACCCTCCCATGGCGAACTCGTCCAGGTTCGTCCGCCCGATGAGAACCGCTCCGGCAGCCTTGAGCCGGGCGATAACCGTGGCGTCGTACGGCGGTCGAAAGTTTTCCAGCATCCGCGAGGCGCACGTGGTGGTCACGCCGCGGGTGCAGAGCAGGTCCTTCACGGCCACCGGCAGGCCGCCCAGCGGGCCCATGTTTTCGCCCGCGGCGCGGCGCCGATCGAGGTCTTCGGCCTGTTGGAGGGCCGCTTCGCGATCGACGTGCAGGAAGGCCTGAATCGTCCCTTCGTGCTCTTCAATCTGATTGAGATAGGCACGCGTCAGATCCGCGGAGGTCAGCTCGCCGTCGCGAAGCAACGAGACGAGTTCGACGGCGGACTTCTTGAGCAGGGACATGGCGCGATTCGATGGATCGGGAGGCTACGCGGGCGAACGTCTCTGTGATGCGTCGCGTCCGGCGTCCTGGTTAATCTCCCAGCACCGCAGGAACGAGGTAGGAGTCCTCGTCTCGATGGGGCGCTCCGCTGAGCACCTCGTCGCGCGGCAGACTTGGCCGAACTTCGTCGTCGGCCCAAACGTTGACGAGCTCGACGGCGTGCGCCAGCGGCTCAACCTGCTCGGTGTCGATTTCGCCGAGCTGGTCGACGTACTCGACGATTTGCCCCAGCTGGGACGTCAGGGCTTCGATTTCCTGAGGTGTGAGCAAGAGTCGCGCGAGCAGGGAGACTTTTTCTACGTCCGAGGCGGAGAGCGACATGAATGAGCTTTCCGACGTAGCGAGCTGCGCTAAAGATGGCGAAAGAAAGAAGGCTGGCGACCAATGGCCAACGCGAGCGAAGTCACCTGGCCACGCTTTCCGAGCACGACCGCCTACGAGGCCTTCGCCTTTTCGCCGCCACCCGGCAGCCGGAACGGAGCGACGTGTACCCGCTTGGTCACCGCCCCACTGCGCAGGCACTGCGTGCAGACACGCATCGTCTTATTGGTTCCCCCGGGCAGGGTCACGCGGACCTTCTGCAAGTTGGGCTTGAACTTGCGCCGCGTGATGCCGGTGATCTTCGTACCGACGCCGCCGAGGTACTTCGCCTTACCGCGCGTTTCGACCGAGTTGCCCATTTCCGGGCCCTTGCCACAAACTTCACAGGCACGCGCCATGATCGACGACTCCCAGCTACCAACGTCGGGTGAATTGAAGCACTGCAATATAACGGGTTGACGCCCCATCACAAGAGGGATCGCCCGTTACCGACCGGCCAGAACCGCCAGCACCTGGTCATGCACGCGACCGTTGGTGGCGACTCCCTCTCCGTGGTGAATCGTTGCCTCGCCCTTCCAGTCGGTAAATTTCCCGCCCGCTTCCTCGATGACGGGTTTCGCCGCGCAGGCGTCCCAGATGTTGAAGACGGGGTCGACCATCACGTCGGCTCGGCCGGTCGCCACGAGGAAGTAGCCGTAGCAGTCGCCCCAGGTCCGCGCCAGCCCGGCCGCTTCGGCCAGTCGTCGATAGGCGGCCGGTCCGTCCGGGTCGGCACGCTCGGCGAACGCGGTGTCGGCAGAAGTACAGAAGAGGCTCTCGGCGAGTTTCGCCTGGGTCGAAACCTGCGCTCGCGCGGGCGGCTCATTGCCGCGCTGGTGCCAGGCCCCCTGCCCGGTCGCGGCGAAGACCGATTCGTCGAGGGCGGCCATTTGAATCACGCCCGCGACCGCTTCGTCCGACCGCGTGAGGCCGACCAAGGTTCCATAGAGTGGGACGCCATGGATGAACGACTTCGTACCGTCGATCGGATCCAGGACCCAGGTGTAAGACGAGTCGCCCGGCTGTTCGCCAAACTCCTCGCCGATGATGCCGTCTGAGCTGAAGTGCGCCGCGATCTCCGCGCGCATGAGTTGCTCCGCTTCACGATCGGCAACCGTGACGGGACTGGCGTCGGATTTTCGCTCGACCGCGAGCTGCGGATCCTGGAAGTAGCGCAACGTCAGTTCGCCCGCCCGGGCGGCAATCTCGCGGGCGAGTTCGAGCCGCGCGGTGAGTTCGGTTTGATTGTCCGACACGAAACACACTCCGGCAAAGAGAAGGCAACAGGCGACGAGTCGTCACCGCGAGTGAGACCTCGCAGGGGCGCGAAGGCCGCACGACGGTGCGGCGCACTGGGGCGCTCATTTTGCGATGACTCGTGCCCGCTGGCAATCGGGTCGCCGGCGACCGCAGCCCGTACGGATAGCCCGAGAAACTCGCTTCACCGCGTGCCCGGCTTGCCATCCAACAGATCGGAGAGCTTGACGGATCGCAGCTGTTTGCGGCTTGTTTCCGCGAGTTTCTCCAAAGTGTTGGCCATCCGTTTTCGCGAACCCTCGCTCAGTCCCGCGCCCTCGGGCATCTTGGGATTGACGGGCCCGTCGATGGCCTCGATGACGTCGAGCACGGAGATCTCGTTGGGGGACCGTCGCAAGCGATAGCCGCCGTCGACGCCGCGTGTCGAGTCGAGAATGTCGTGGGTGACGAGATTGCGGAGGATTTGCAGCAGAAAACGCTCCGGCATCTGGCCGATTTCGGAGAGCCGGCTGCACGGGACGGGTCGATCACTTCCGGCTTCCGCCAACAGGAGTGTTGCCTGAAGCGCGTATGAAACAGTACGAGAGATTTTCATGACGTTATGTATGCCGCACGCCCCGCGGAACGATCCCTGTAATTTGTCCCGATGGCGATTCCCACGCCCGGCGTTTTCATGGACGCTAAGCCCGCCTCAGTAGCGGGACGCCTAGAGCGCAACATCTCCTACGTCACGCGTGTTACGTCACTACTTCTCCATCAGGATGCAGCGAGACTTCGAACCCTGGCCTAACTCACTTCAAAGAGCCTCGCTCCGACTGCCCCCGCCCAGCCAACGGCCAGTATCAATTCCGCCAGCCAATTGTGTCAACCTCGACTAGTCCTGATGGGTGTGCAGGAACGGCGCAGCGAGGTAGTTACTTCAAGGGGCAATCCTAGGGGTGATCCTAAGGGTGGTCCTAAGGGTGGTCCTGGGCCGGCTCGCGGGCATCGCGGTTCA
>ERZ869936.448-NODE-448-length-39394-cov-7.865909_pt1 | contig 39394 bp, 31 predicted proteins | sample MGYA00520876_ERZ869936 | MGnify/ENA primary metagenome ERZ869936 (study PRJEB32218, sample SAMN09650985) | biofilter metagenome | isolation source: enrty point of leading RO module | place: Saudi Arabia: Thuwal, RO plant located on Red Sea | collected 2016-02-17 ... | reverse complement strand
CCCAAAGGAGCAACGAGCCCTTCATCCATCCCCATCCGGAGCCATCGGCGACGGCGCGTGGCCCTTTTGCTCCGTTCGACGCGCCGTCGCCGTTGGCTCCGGGCTAAGCGGCGGGGCGACGGCGCTGCGTTCCGTCGTTTCCACGCGCCGTCGCCGGTGGCTCCGGGCTAAGCGGCGGGGCGACGGCGCTGCGTTCCGTCGTTTCCACGCGCCGTCGCCGGTGGCTCGGGCTAATCGGTCGTGCGGCCAACGGGAGTTTTCTACCGAAGTCACGGCCGCTATGTTTGGTGGCTGACGATGGCCACCACAACTTCCAACAACGAGCCGGGCGCTGCGACGCGTCGCGCGCAAGCACTTTCGACCTGGGACACGGTCAGCGTCATCGTGGGCATCGTCATCGGCGCGGGGATCTACGAGACGCCGCCCTTGATCTTCGGCAACGTGGCTACGCCCGGGTTGGCGATGGTGGCCTGGATCGCCGGCGGACTGTTGTGCCTAAACGGCGCCTTCACCTACGCCGAGTTAGCCAGCGCGTATCCGCGCTCGGGCGGCGACTACGTCTATCTGACCCGCGCGTATGGATCCTGGGTGGGCTTCCTGTTCGGCTGGGCCCAGATCTCGGTGATTCTCACCGGCAGCATCGGCATGATGGCTTACGTGTTCGCCGACTACGCCAGCACGCTGTGGAATTTCGGCCCGGCCACCACGCTGGTTTACGCCTGCGCCTCGGTCATCGTGCTCACGCTGTCGCACGCCGCCGGGTTGGCCCTGGGGAAGCGCGTACAAAACGTGCTCTCCTCGGCCAAGCTGCTCGGGCTGGCCGCCGTCGTGCTGGCCGCCTTTGCGTTTGCCGCGCCGGCAGAGGGAGCTGCACCCGTCGAGCAACTCTCCACCGCCGACGCGCTCTCGACGCTGGTCGGCGCCTCGTTCGCTTTCGCGCTGGTGCAGGTGTTTCTCACCTACGGCGGTTGGAACGACGCGGCGTTTTTCGTCGCCGAGATGGCCGACCGCCGCAAGATCGTCCGCGCCCTCACGCTCGGCATCCTGGTGATCATGGCCACGTACCTGCTGGTGAACCTCGCCTACCTGCGCGTGCTGGGCTTTCAGGGCAGCCGCGACTCGCAGGCCATCGCCGCCGACACCATGGAACAGGCCGTTGGACCCACCGGCGCCCGAGCCGTCGCGCTGCTGGTGGCCGTCTCGGCGCTGGGGGCGGTCAACGGGCTGATCTTTGCCGGCTCGCGCGTGTATGCCGCGGTGGGTAAAGACCACCGAGCGTTCGCGCTGTTGGCCCGTCAGGATGCGCAATTTCGCACGCCGCTGTGGTCGCTCGGGGCGCAGGCCGCGGTCACGCTGGCCATGCTTCTGGCCGTCGGCACGCCTTTCGGTCAGGCGGCATTGAACGCCGTCTTTTCGCGCATCGGCCTGGGCGAGGTCGCGTGGGAAGGCAAAGGCGGCTTCGAGCTCTTGCTGCAGTGCACGGCCCCCGTGTTCTGGTTGTTTTTTCTGCTCACCAGCGTCTCGCTGTTCGTGCTGCGGTATCGCGAACCCGGCGTGCCGCGTCCGTTCCGCGCGCCGCTGTATCCACTCGCCCCCCTCTTTTTCGTCGCCACCTGCGGATATATGTTCTATGGAGGCTTGCAGTACGCCGGCAACTTGAGCCTCGTGGGCTTTGGATTGTTGCTGGTCGGACTGCCGGTGTATTGGCTGTCGCGCTACGCCGGCCCGACCCACACAAGAGAAACAAACGACTAGAGGACTGTGGGTCTGGCATTCCACCAGTCCTCGCACCTGCTGATCGATGAGCGAATCCTTTGACGATGCAATAGTCGGCGCGGGCGTGTTGGGCCTGGCCCATGCCTTTCACCTGGCCCGCGCCGGACGCAAGGTCGTCGTCTTCGAGCGCAGTTCCCGGGCCTCGGGCGCCAGCGTGCGCAACTTCGGCATGGTCTGGCCCATCGGTCAGCCCACGGGGTCCATGCACCAGATGGCTCTGCGCAGCCGCGGCTTCTGGCTCGAAGTGCTCACCGCCGCGAAGCTCTGGCACAACCCCGTCGGGTCGCTGCACCTGGCCTATCAGGCAGACGAAGCCGAGGTGCTCGCCGAGTTCGCCCGCCGCGCAGGCGATGCCGGGTATGTGTGCGAGTTGCTCACTCCCGAGCAGGTCGCCTCGCGCTCGCCCGCGGTTCGCACGACGGGATTGCTGGCCGGGCTGTGGAGTCCCACCGAAGTCTGCGTCGACCCGCGCCAGGTGATCGGCGAGCTGCCCGAGTGGCTCACGCGCGAGTTCGGCGTGCGCTTCGAGTTCGGCACCGCAGTCACGGCCTACGACCACCCGCACGTCACTGCCGGCGGACGCTCGTGGCACGCCGAGCGCTTGATCGTCTGCTCGGGCGCCGATTTCGAGACGCTCTACCCCGACGCCTACGCCGATGCCGGCTTCCTGCTGTGCAAGCTGCAAATGATGCGCTCGCAGGCCTACGGCAATCGCTTTCAACTCGGCCCGATGCTGGCCGGCGGGCTGACGCTGCGGCACTATGCCTGTTTTCGCGACTGCCCCAGCCTGGCCGACGTCAAGAGCCGCGTGGTGCGCGAGACGCCCGACTTCGACCGCTACGGCATCCACGTGATGGCTTCGCAAAACGGGCGCGGCGAGCTGATCCTGGGCGATTCGCACGAATACGGCGACGACATCGAGCCCTTCGACAAACCCGAGATCGATCGCCTGATCCTCGATTACCTGAACACGTTTCTCGACGTTCCCGATCTCGAGATCGCCGCCCGCTGGCACGGCATCTACGCCAAGCACAAAAGCGACGGCTACTTCGTGGCCCACCCGGCTCCCGGTGCCACGGTCGTCAATGCCGTGGGCGGAGCCGGCATGACGCTCTCGTTCGGACTGGCCGACGAGGTCGTACGCACTTTGGAAAGGCAACCCGCATGAGTATCGAGTTGGTGGTTTTCGACATGGCCGGCACGACGGTCAACGATGAAGACGGCGTGAACCTGTGCCTTCGCGCCGCCCTGGAACACGTCGGCGTGTTCGCCAGCCGCGACGCGGTGAACGCCTTCATGGGCATTCCCAAGCCGCTGGCCATCGAGCGCTTGCTCGAAAAGCACGACCGCAAGGACTTGCTCCCCAAGCTCGAAGCGATCCACGACGACTTCGTCCGCCGCATGATCCACTTCTACCGCACCGATCCCTCGGTCCGCGAGATCGAAGGCACCAGCGCCACGTTCCGCCGCCTTCGCTCGGCCGGCATCAAGGTGGCCCTCGACACGGGCTTCTCGCGCGAGATCGTCGAGGTGCTGCTCGAGCGCCTCGGCTGGCGGGACGATTCGCTCGTGCAAACCAGCGTCACCAGCGACGAGGTGCAGCGCGGACGCCCGCACCCCGACCTGGTGCAAAAGGCGATGCGCGACCTGGGCGTCAGCGACGCGGCCCGGGTGGCCAAGGTCGGCGATACGCCCTCGGACTTGCAGGAAGGCGACGCGGCCGGCTGCGGCATGGTGATCGGCGTCACCGGCGGCTCGCACACCGCCGAGCAACTCGAACCCTTCCCCCACACCCACCTCATCGCCACCGTGGCCGAGTTGCCCGCGCTGCTCGGTCTGTAAGCCAAGCGCCACCCGCCAGGCGCTTTTCTACCCACACCAGCCCGAAGCGCCAGCGAGGGTCCGTGGCGCGCCGCTGGTTCATACGGCAAGCGACCCTCGCTGGCGCTTCGGGCTGGTGTGGCGAGAAGTTGCGGAGGTGCCGGGGTGCCATTCTCTCGAAGCGCGTGAGCATGCGATGCTTGGAGCCGTCCACCCATTCAACATGCTCACGCAGGGCGTGAGCATGACACGCCAGGACGGCGCGGCGCTACCCGAATCGAAACAACGCTGCGCCCCTACGCTTCGTGCAGCACCTGCTCCAGCCGCGGGCGATAGTGCTCGAGTTCCGGCACGCTCAGGTTGGGGATCTTGGCCAGGTCGTCCCAGCGCCGCAGGGTCACGGCGTCGCGGTAGTAGGGGTTTCGTTCGAACTCGGCCTTCTCCTCCGCCGTGAAGGGGCCGCCCTGCAAGCGCAGGCTCTGCGTCGAGGCCGGCGACAGCCCGGCCAGGTACTGCGGATCGGTCGCGCAGAGATAGCGCTTGGCCGGCACGTGCAGCCGGATCGGCTCGGTCACTTCGGGTCCGCAATAGCGCGCCAGCCAGGCCCGGCCGATCGCTTCGTGCCGGGTATCGATGCCATGATCGGCCGCGTCCTCGGGCAGCTTGTGCAGCAGGTGTCCGATGTCGTGCAACAGGGCCGCTACGACCAGCGCGTCGCTGGCGCCTTCCTGCTCGGCCAGGTGCGCGGCTTGCAAGCCGTGCTCGAGTTGCGACACCGGCTCGCCCACGTAGGCCTCGTGTCCGCGCCTGGCAAACAGTTCGCAGACTTCGTCAACGACCGTCATCCGGCGACCTTTCGGCGTTGGATCCAAAAGAACACGGCGCCGGCCAGGCTGGTCAGCACGGCCACGCCGGCCAGCGCCTGAAACGCGCCCGACCAGCCGTAGGCGATGCTCAACCGCGCGACGCTTTCGCCGGCCAGGATGCCCCCAAGATAGCCGACGCCGTCGATAATGCCACAGGCCGTGGCCGCCCCGCGTTTGCCGCCCAGGTCGAGCGAGATCGCCCCGGCTAAGTAGGAATAAGGTCCCAGCATCAGGAACCCGGCCAGGCCCACCAGCCACACCGGCACTAGCGACCCACTCGTAAACGACGCCGTGCCCAGCAGCCACAGCACGACGCTGGTCAGGGCACAGCCGCCGAGAATCACGCCGGCCCGGCCGCCGCGACCCAGCCGGTCGCCCAGCCAGCCGGCCACCAGCACCGCGGCCCCTCCCAACAGCGGAAACAGCGCGCTTTGCCGCGCGGCCTCCGATTCGCTCGAGCCGACCACCTCTTTGAAGTAAGTGGGCGACCAGGTGTTGAACGTCTCGCGCAATAGCGTCAACCCCAGCGACAGCAGGCACACCACGACGAACTCGGGGCTCGTCAGCAGCGGCACCAACAGCGCCCGCAGGCTGGGCGGCCGCTGCTCGTCGTCGGCGGCCCGGCCGTACACGTTCAGCGGGTTGGCCGTCGGCTCCGGCTCGCCGATCTTCCTGGGCGTTTCCTTGAGCCACACCAGGTTGGCCACCGAGATCGCTGCCAGCACGCCGGCGACCGACCAGAACACCTGCCGCCACCCGAGCCCGGCCTCGAGCAGCCAGCTCATGAACTGCCGCGCCGCGGCGTCGCCGAACAGATAGCTCAGGCTGACGATGCCCATCGCCGTGCCATAGGCCGAATACGAGAACCAGCGGCCCGTGATCTTGACCATGCCGGTCCAGCAGAACGACTGCACCAGCCGATTGCCGAACCAGGCGATCGTGAACCAGGGCGCGGCACCGCCGAAGGCGAACAGCACGGTCAACAGCACGCTGCCCAGCATGCCGAACAGCATGTTGCGGCGTCCGCCCAAAAAATCGGCCACGCTGCCGGTAAAAAACTTTCCCAGCGTGTAGGCGGCCACGCCCAGCGAAATGATTCGCCCCATCCAGATGCGGGCCTGGTCGCCCGTGTAGCCTTGGGCCACCAGTTCCGCCTCGATCGAGGTGAGCGTGACCGACAGATTCGAGCGGCAAAGATAGATGCCCGAGTAACCAACGACCATCAACACCAGCGTGATGATCTGCCAGCGAAGCAGGCGCGTCGGGCGTGGCACGGGGGGAGTCCTTGGAGGCCAAACGTGGTGGTTCTGGGTGTTAGTCGAGCCTCAGGGACGCCACACCGGCACGAACCGCTCGCACGCGTCCACCCCAAGATCACAAGTGCTCGGGGGGTCAAGCTTACACATTGGTCACGATCTCCCCGCGCCTTGGGGGCAAAAATCTATAGCCGAAGGGTGAATTTTTAGCACAGCCTCGAACACCCGCATCCGCCGATAAACCATTGCAGCGGAGAAGACTGGCACTCAGTACGATACCGCTCGCCCACTCGCAGACTGCCCCGTGCGAGTGGGCTTTTTCTTGCGCAGAGCCGCCAAACTCTCGCCTATCCTACGTACGATCCCGCTCAATCCACAGCATTCGGCTTGGGTTTATCCATCGCTTCGGGTTAGAATTCTCGCTTCCTGCCCCTGGTGACAAGAAGATCACTCCTGCCCCGAAAGTCATGGACGCGACATCACCGGAACAGAATGAGCGAACCTCTCGCGATGCTCAACCCCTGATCGACGATTCGCGCGAGTATCCCTCGGCCGACGAGCGCGCCGCCGCCCGGCGTGCATTTCACAACCTCGGCAGTCCCTTTCGCGACATCTTCGAACACGCCGCGATTGGCATGGCCGTGGTCGATCTCGACGGCCGGTTCCTGCGGGTCAATCGCTCGCTGTGCCGCATCGTCGGCTACGAAGAGGCCGAGTTGCTGGCCCGCGACTTTCAATCGATCACGCATCCCGACGATCTCGACGCCGACCTGGAACTGGCCGCCAAGCTGATGCGCGGCGAGATCGATCACTACGACATGGAGAAGCGGTACTTCCACCGGGATGGGCGGACCATCTGGATCCTGCTCAGCGCGTCGATGGTCCGCGACGTTGAGGGCCGGGCGTGCTACTTCGTCGCGCAGATCCAGGATATCACCGCGCGCAAGAACGCCGAGGCGCAGTTGGCCTCTCGCGTCCGCCACCTGGAGCGACTGACGATCACCGTACCCAAGATTCTCAGCGCCCTGGAAAACGCGAGCCCCGACCACGCTTGTGCGACGTTGCTGCGGAGCGTGCTCGAGGCGCTTGATAGCGAAGCCGGCACGGTGCTCCGCGTGGAAGACGAGACGCTCGTCGGCTGCTACATCGCCCCGAACGAAGTGCGCAAATTGCGCTGCTCGCCCGAGGAACGCAGCGAGTTGTGGAACCGCGCGCTGGCCAAAAAGCAGTGCTTTGCAGAAAACGCGCCGCGCAACATGCATTGCGGCCGTCGACTGACGCGCTCGCTCGTCGCTCCGCTAGTGCACGACGGCGTCTGCCTGGGGCTGATCCACGTCGGCGACGCGCCCCTGCCCTACTCCGACGACGACGTCGATTTCATCCGCCGCGTTTCCACGATGATCGCCCCGGTCGTTCGCGCCCGCATCGAGCGCGCCAAGCTCACGCCGCGCGAATCCGAAATCATGGATCTCATCGTCTCGGGCATGACGCTCAAGCAGATCGCCCAGTCGCTCGACATCACGATTCAAACCGCCGCCAAGCACCGTTCGCGCGTGTTCGACAAGCTGAACGTCGTCAACGACGTCGAGCTGGTGCACCTCTCGGCCGAGATCGATCCGCTGCGGCTGGCCGGCATCGTCGTGGCCAACCCGCTGCTGACGCTGGACCGCAAAGCATAGCCGCGCTTGCACGCTCCGCGGGCCTGCTACCGATCCTGCTCGCGCGCCGGCACGACGTCGGAAAACTCGGCCGTGGCGTGCGGCATCAGGTCCTGCGTGGCCGCCAGCGACGCGTCGGCCGCCAGCGTCACTTGGTGCTGCTGCCACCAAAGCGCCGCGTCGGCCGTCGTCCACGGTTGCTCCGGCACGCACTCGGCCAGCTCCCGGGCCATGTCCGCCGCATCCATCGGCCGATCCTCGGGCAGCTTCTCCAGGCACTTTAGAATCAACTGCTCCAACTGCCGCGACATGGGCCGCGCCAGCCGCTTGCTGGGCGGAATCGGACGCGACTCGACGTGCGCCCGCATGATCTCCACCACGCTACTCTTTTCGAACAGCGGGCGGCCGGTCAGCAAGTAGTATCCCACCGCCCCCAGCGAATACAGATCGCTACGGGCGCAGGTGCCCTCGGCGTCCTGAATCGTCTCAGGCGGCATATACAGCGGCGTGCCGGTCACCGCGTCGGCCGAGGTGAGCGTCTGCATCTTCTTCGAATCGATCGCCTTGACCAGACCGAAGTCCAGCAGCTTGGCGAAGTCGCACACGCCGCCCCGCTGGGTAAGCATGATGTTGGCCGGCTTGATGTCGCGGTGGATCAACCCCATCGAGTGCGCTTCGACCAGCGAGCCGCACACCTGCTCCAGAATGCGAATCACGCGCCCGTCGGGCTGCGGGCCAAACCGTTCGACCAGCACGTCGAGCGAGTAGCCCTCGAGAAACTCCATCGCGTAAAAGAACACGCCCTCGGCCGTGCGGCCGTAGTCGTAAATCGTGATCGTGTTGGGATGGTTCAACTGACTGGTCATCTGCACTTCGCGTTCGAAGCGGGCGACCGAGACGTCGGTCGTCTTCGACGGTTCGAGCAGTTTCACCGCCGTGGGCCGCCGCAGCATGGCGTGCCGCGCGCGGTAGACGCTGCCCATGCCGCCCTCGCCGATCTTCTCCTCCAGCGCATACTGGCCGAGCTGCCCGGCCTCGACCACGGCCTGGGCCATCCGCCGCTCGAGCCTCCCGGCCAGGAACGTCAATGCCACCAACAGCACGGCCACCAGGGCCAACAGCCCGAACAGCACCCAAAACAGCGACCGCAGAATCAGCACCGGCCGAAACGCCTCGGCCCGGTCCATCTCGGTGGCGATGCCCAGGTCGTACTTGGGAAGCCAGGCCCAGGCCCCCACGGTATCGACGCCGCGGTAGTCGCCGTAGCCGGTCACGTTCACGCCGGGATCGTCGATCGTCGGCCGGTTCTCGATCGCGTCGGCGGCCATCGCCGTGAGCGGCTGCTCGCCGCGCAGCTTCTCGGGCCGCACGCCGGTCCGCATGTCGACGCCCGGGTTGCGCAGCTCGACAGTCAAGACGCTGGTGGCATCCTGCTGGTCGGGGAGCAGCGCCAACTGCTTGAGTTGATCGTCGAAGCGGCTCTTGGAGAGAAACACGCCCCGCGAGTCGAAGGCGTAGGTCTCGCCGGTCTCGCCGGGCTGGGCCACCGTCAGGATGTCGGTAAACTCGCGGCCCGGATCGATCCGCAGCGCCACCACGGCCGTCGGCTGCTGGTCCTCTTCGCCGACCGGCGCGGCGACGAACATCACGGGCATGCCGGCCACCTCGTGACCGTGGGCGTCTTTCAACAGGATTCGCGAGGGAAACGGATGCGAAACGGCCGTCTTGCCGGCCAGCACCTCGTCGATGAACTTCTGCTGCCCCGAGATCACCGTGTTCTGGCCGATCAGCAGTTGCTGGTCGGCCGCTATGATCAGGCCCTCGTGATCGAACACCACGTAGCCCAGATACGACTGGCGGTCGATCCAGGGTTGCATCTCGGCGGCCAGCTCCTTCTGCTGGGGCGCTTGCAGCAGCTCGGCCGCGCCGGCCTTGTCGTCGGCCATCTTGGCCAGTTGCATCACCAACCGGCGAACGTTGGCATCGCCGGCGATGATCTTGGCGTTGTCCTGCTGCAACTGCATCCACAGTTGCAGGGCTTCGACGTCGGCCCGCAACAGCGTGGTCAGCTCGGCCTCGGTCTGTTCGGAGACGGCTGTTTCGATGTGGGAGCGGACCCAGAGACCGGCGATGACCAGGGCGAGGATGGCCACGACCGGCGCGATCCACAAATAGCGGTAGCCACGGCCGCCGACGATGGAGGGCTTGCCCACCAACGACCGCATGCGGCGGATCGAGGCTCGGGATTTGGGCGATGCTGATTCGGCCACGGAAGCGCTCGCGAAGCTCGTGGTGGGACGCTGGCTTATTCTGGCAACGTCGAGCGGCCGCCCTCAGCGTAACCGCGCCGCCGGCGCCTCACAACCAACCGGCACGCGCCGGGGGCACGCGTTCAGGGAGCCGCCTCGACCGGCGGGGCCGGCGCGTTCTGGCCCGGCTGAATCGACTCGTCGTCGCTCAACACGTACATCGCGATCGCGGCCAGCATCAGCCCCACCACCACCCAGGCCCGCCAATCCGTGTGCACACCCTTGCTCTTGGGCTTTGTGCCGTGGTGATGATCCTTGCCGTGATGGTGCTTGTCGTGTTGGGTCATGGCAATCGCTTGATCGGTGGTTGGTCGTGGACGGTTCGCGTGTCAGTGTATCGCGGCGGGCGCCGCGACGGGACCCCAAACCGCCGCACGAACCACGCCAAAGGTCTCCTCTAGCATAGCTTACGCTCGGCGCCCGATGCGCGGCACATGAATGTGCCGCCCAGCGACGTGCCGAGTAGCCGGATGCCATGCTCACGCGGGGCGTAGGCCGGGGTGCCATGCTCACGCCCGTGTGAGCGTGCTGAATCGAGTCGACTCCAAGAACTGCATGCTCACGCGGGGCGTGAGCATGGCACCCCGGCGCTCAACTCAAGAGGTTGTATCGCGCATCTTCCCGCTCTACGATCAAGCGCAGCCGACGCACGACCCCGCGAGGCGCACCACCGTGCAGAAAGATCATCCCAACCCGACCGCCGGCGAGCCGCTCGACGTTGTCGTCGTCGGCGCGGGCCTGGCGGGACTGTGCGCCGCGCGCACGCTGGTCGAGCGCGGCGCTCGGGTCGCGGTGCTCGAAGCCCGCGATCGCGTGGGCGGCCGCACGCTCAGCAGCGAATTGGGCGGGGCGATGATCGACCTGGGCGGCCAATGGATCGGCCCGACGCAGCATCGCCTGGCGGCGCTGGCCGCCGAGCTCGGCGTCGAGACCTTCCCGCAGTTCCACGCGGGCCGCAAGCTCTTGAGTTGGGGCGGGCGGCTCAGCGACTATCGCGACGCGTTGCCGCCGCTCTCGCTGTTGGCGCAGGCCGAGTTGTTCCTGACCGATCGCCGCTGGAAGAAGTTTCTGGCAGAGATTCCGCCCGAGGCCCCCTGGCAGGCGCCGCGCGCCCTCGAGTGGGACGGCATGACGCTCGAAACCTGGAAGCGCCGCCACTTGCGTTCCGCCGGCGCCCGGCTGTTCGTCGACGTGGTGACCCGCGCCGTATTGACCTGCGAGCCGCGCGACGTGTCGCTGTTGTACTTCCTCAGCTATCTCCGCTGGGGGCACGGTTTGGAACGATTGATTTCGATTCCCGACGGCGCCCAGCAGGATCGCTTTGTGGGCGGCGCGCAGCAGATCTCCGAGCGCCTGGCCGAGCGGCTCGCTCCCCGCGTCATGCTCCAAGCGCCGGTCCGCGCCATCGAGCAGCATAGCGAAGGCGTCACCATCCGCGCCGACACCGGCACCTATCGCGCTCCGCTGGTGATTCTGGCGATTCCGCCGGTGCTGGCCGGCCGCATCGACTACGCCGCCCCGTTGCCCGTCAAGCGCGATCAGCTCACCGCCCGCATGCCGATGGGCTCGGTCATTAAGTATGTCGCCGTCTACGAGCGGGCCTTCTGGCGCGAAGCGGGCTTTTCCGGCGAGGCCATCAGCGACACGGGCATCACGGTCACCACGTTCGACGACACATCGCACGACGGCCGGCATCCGGCGCTCGTGACTTTCAGCGACGGCCAGGTGGCCCGCGACTGGTCGGGGCACACGGCCGACGAGCGCCGCGAAGCCGTGCTGGCCGAGTTCGTGCGGTTTTTCGGTCTCGAGGCGGCCCAGCCGATCGCGTTTGCCGAAAAGGATTGGACGGCCGATCCCTGGAGCCGCGGTTGCTACGTGGGCGTGACCGGGCCGGGAACGCTGACCGCGTTTGGCGAAGCCCTCCGCGAGCCGTGCGGGCGAATCCATTTCGCCGGCACCGAAACCGCCACTGAGTGGATGGGGTACCTCGACGGCGCCATCCAAAGCGGCCACCGCGCCGCCGACGAAGTGCACGGCCGCTTGCGGAGCGAAGCTCGCGGCAGATGATTGCCGGCCGATGCGGCACATGTTCCCGGTCGAGCACGCGGCACACATTCTCCGGTCGACGCGCGGCACATGAATGTGCCGGCTAAACGACGGCCGGCCGGCACATTCGCGTGCCGCGCGCATCGGCCGTACAATTTGTCGAATTAATTGGCCGGCACATTCATGTGCCGCGCGTCGGCGGTTCTATTCGGCTACCGCGTTCTCAATTAGCCGGCACATTCATGTGCCGCGTTCCCCACCGGCGGCACCAGTGCGGGCTCGTGCATGTGCAGAAACCACCGCTCGATCACCACGTTCTTGGCGAAACGCCGCGACGCCATCAACCCCTGGGCCAGGCCGCGCAACCAACTGGCCGGCAGCCAATCCGTCGCCGCGCCCGCACGTGGCCGCCCCAACCGCTCGATCACCTGCCGCTCGTACTCGGCCAGCTTCCCCCGGGCGTAGTTCCCCTCGGCCGCGGCAATCACCCCCGCGGCCAGCAATCCCGACTCGACCGCTGGGCGAATGCCCTCGCCGCTTTGCGGATAGGCCAACCCCGCCGCGTCGCCCACCAGCAGCACCGCGTCGTCGCATAGCACCGGCAGCGTCCGCTCGTAGAGCTGATAAGCGTGCCCATGGAATCGCCCCGGCACGTCGCCGTCGATCTTGCCGCGCGAGCGCAGAAAGTCGACGAACTGCTGCACGTGCGTCGCGAGCTGTTCGCGTTTGGTGCGGCCCAGGCCGATGTTCAGATAGTCGCCTTTGCGGAAGCACCAGCCGTAGCCTTCCAGGTCGCGGCAGAAAAACAGCTCCGGCACGGCCGCCTCGATCGTGCCGGCTGCCAGTTGCACAGGCGTTGCCGCGAATTCGATCTCCTGGGCCGCCACGACCAGCGTGCCGGGCACGCTGCGCGCCCCCAGCAGGCGAGCCACGGGGCAGAAGTGTCCGCCCGCGCCGACGAGCAGGCGGGCACGCAGCGTGCCGTTGACGATCCAGCCGTCGTCGTCGCGCTCGATGCGGTCGACCGACTCCGCCTCGCATGTGCGCGCGCCGCAGCGAGCCAGCAGGTACTCGTCGAACTCACAGCGGCGAATGCCGTAACTCACCGTGCGGTCGTAGTGGTTTTCCACTTCGCGACCGCCGATGAGCCCCGTGCGAAAGCCCGTGATCCCTTGGCAGACGCGCGACCGGGCATATTCTTCGAGATCGACCTCGAGGGCAGAAATCACCTGCGGGGTGACCCAGCCCGCGCAGACTTTGTCGCGCGGAAAGGCCTTGCGGTCGACGACCAGCACGTCAAGCCCGGCCTCGCGCAGTCCCCAGGCGCACGAGCTGCCGGCCGGCCCGCCGCCTACGATCAATACGTCGCACGCATCGCTCGGCATGTCAGGCGCCCTCGGCCGCCACGGCCGGCGCGTTTTCCTGCGGCGCGTACAGGTGGTCGCGCGTGATCGGCATCTCGTTCAAGTCGTGCCGGGCAAACAGCACCTGGAACAACTGCAATTCGCCGGTCTCGAACGCCGCCACCGATCCGGCCAGGTACAGCCGCCAGGTGCGGACGAATCGCTCGTCGAACAGCTCCTGCACGCGGTTCACGCCGCGCTCGAAGCGCGACAGCCAGTGCCGTAGGGTTTGGGCGTAGTGCAGCCGAAGGTTCTCCACGTCGAGCACGGAGAACTCGCGGGGCTCGAAGATCCGCATCATTTCCGATAGCGACGGCGTGAAGCTGCCGGGGAAAATGCGACGCTCGATCCAGCGATCGACCGGCGTCGGGCGATTGCGGCCGATCGAGTGCACCAGGCCGCGACCCTTGTCGGTCAGCGAGCGGTGAATCACCTCGCCCAGCGTTCGATAGTACCCCTTGCCGACGTGTTCGAGCATGCCGACCGACACGAAGGCGTCGTACTGCCCCGTGATGTTGCGCCAGTCGTCCTCGATGAACTCGACGCGGTCGTCGAGCCCCTCTTGCTTGGCGCGCTTGCGGGCGTGGGCGATCTGCTCGCGCGAGACGTTGTAGGCCCTCACCGTGACGCCGTAGTGCCGGGCCATGTGCAGCGCCAGCCCGCCCCAGCCGCAGCCGGCCTCGACGACGCGCTCGCCCGGCTTGAGCTGCACTTTGCGGCATACGTGGTCGAACTTGGCCACTTGCGCTTCTTCGAGCGTGGCCTGCGGCGTGGGAAAGTAGGCGCAGGTGTAGGCCAACTGTTCGTCGAGCCACAACTCGTAGAAGTCGTTGCCGATGTCGTAGTGGTGATAGACGTTGTCGCGCGACTTCGACAGCGAGTTGATCCGCGGCAGCCGCAGCTTGGTGGGAATGCTGTTCCAGAACGTGGTGCCGGCCACCGTGCGGAGCGAGCGGTTGAATGCTTCGGCCGCGCCGACCAGGTCGCCCAGGATGTCGATCTGGCCGTTGGTGTAGGCTTCGGCGATTTGATAGAAGGGGTCTACCACGATCCGCCGCAGCGTGGCGGCGTTGTGCACCACCACCGTGGCCAGCGGCGAGCGCTCCGAGGCCCGTATCTCGTGGCCGTCCCACAGTGTGACGGCCACCGGCGGGCAGCCGATCATGTGGAGCAGCTTTTCGATCAGCCAGCGGTGCCGGGGCCGTACGACCCCGGGCCGCTTGCCGTGCGGCCCGTCGCGTCGCGGCGAGGTGTCTACTGACGTTCTGCTGTCGAGTGCCCCGTGGTTCCCTGTGCCGTTGCTGCTGCCTGCCCCGTTCCGCTCATTTACAGCGACTTGGGTCGCCGGGCGCCCCTCGCCTGCTGGGTTGGAACCGTGACGCATAGAGCGCACCTCCCGTTAGCCAGTCCCTGCCGCAATCATCTCATTGCGCTTCGCCCAGGCGCGACCGAGATTTGCTGGATCGCGGCGAATGGTTGCCACTTTTTCGGAAATCCTTTCCGCTCGCGGGAATCGACCGGCGCGGCACCGCCCGGAACCAAGGCCGCTACCGACGCCCGGCACCCCCCAAACAACATAGCAAACCCGCCGGGCCAATGCACGCCTGCGCAACCGAAGGGGCGCGGGGACTTGCCGGTTAGGCAAGACACGCTAAGATTGCCTCGCGCGTCGTGCAATTCCTCCCCAAAAGAACCCACCTGCTTCCGCTGCGTAATAAACACAGCAAGAAGCCATTCCAACCGCCGCCGGCCGCCGACCCGGGGCAACCTCGCACCCTCTTACTTCAGGAACATCTTCGCATGGCACAAGTTGCCTGCCTCGCGCCCGATGCGCGACGGTTGATGCTCGCGGCCCGCGTGATCTCCGATCTGCTCAGTCCGGCCGCGTTGGCCGTGCCGGCCCTGGCCTTGGGCGTGTGGGCCAGCGACGTGCCGGGAACCTACCTCTACGCCCTGCTCTACTTCGCCGTCGCGGTCCCGGTGCCGCTGGCCTATCTGCTGTGGCTGCTGCGCACCGGGCGGATCACCGACTTTCACCTGCCCGACCGCCGGGAACGAACCGGCCCCTTTGCCGTGGCCTCGGGCTCGGCGCTGTCGGCCGTGGGACTGCTGTTCTATCTGCACGCGCCCGATGCCTTCCTGGTGCCGCTGGTGGCGGCGCTTGCGCAAACCCTGATGCTGTTCGCCATCACGCTGGTCTGGCAGATCAGCATTCACTCGGCCACCAGCGCCGGCCTGGCCACCTTCGGGTTCTGCACGCTGGGACGCGCGGCGCTGGTGCTCTCGCTCTTGGTGCCGCTGGTGATCTGGGCCCGGCTCTACCTGCGGCGTCACACGCTGATGCAGACGCTGGCCGGAGCGGCCGTCGGCAGCGGGGCTTTCGCCGCCGTGTTCTTCCTGCACGCCGTGCTCTGGTAAGCGCGCTCCCCGTAGCGGCATCAACCGGCGTGCGTGTCCTGAGCCACCGCAGGAGCATCGGCCTCGGGCTTGCCGCGGCGGTGGCGCCGTTCGAAGAATTGACCGCACCAGCCGGAAAGCATGGCCGGCGTCAACGTCAGATCGGCCAACAGCCCGAAGCTCAACAGCGTGAACATCAGCAAGCCGAACCGCCGCGTGGGCATGAACGCGCTGAGCGCAAAGGTAACCAGCCCCAGTCCGACGATGGCCGAGCTCTGGTAGATCACGCCGGCCGTGTGCTCAAACGCCATGACCACGGCCTGCTTGCGGCCCGCCCCGTTCTGCGTGGCCCGGCGGAACCAATGGGCGAAGTGCATCGTGTCGTCGATGCAGACCCCCATCGCCACGCTGGCGGTCATCATCGTGCCGATGTCCAGCGGCACCCGGGCCCAACTCATCAGGCCGAACACCACGGCCACGGGAAACACGTTGGGCAACATGGTCAGCAGCCCGGCCCGCACGTCGCCGAACAGCAAGCTCATCACCACGGCGATCATCACGAACGCGGTGCCAAAGCTCTTGATCAGGCCATTCATCAACGCCCGCTCGGCCATGTACACGATGGGCGTCATTCCCGTGTAGGTCACGTCCACCAGCCCGCCCTGCTCGGGTCCGCGGTGCGCGTCGACCACCGGCTCGATGTGCTCGCGCACGTCGTGGATGAAGACGCCGTAGTCGATGTCCTGCAGGGCCGCCACCCGCAGGCTGATCCGCCACAGCTCGTCGCCGGTGGCCTCGTCCTCGGCCAGATAGCCCTGATCGATCAACTCGTCGCGATGGGCGGTCAGCCGGCGGTTGAGCACGTCGTCGTAGGTGCTCCCGCGCAACAAACCGCTGCGCTTGGGAGCCAGATTGGGCGCAAACGTCACGGCCGACAGCGTCCCGCCCACCTCGTCGATGTCCTGGGCCGCGTCCTGCACCTGCTCGACGATGCGCATCCGCTCGACCAGCGAGCGATCGCCTGCATCGGGATCGAACCGCACGACGATCTCCATCGGCACCAGCGGCCCCAGATGCTCTTCGAGCCATTGATACGACAGAATGATCTGCGCGTCGGGCGAAAACAGGCTCATCAGGTTGATCGTGGTTCGCGCCTGCACCAGCCCGCTTAAGCCGATGGCGATCAACAACACGAAGCCCGCCCACACCCAGCGCGCGCGGCCGACGATGCCCTCGCCGACGCTGCGCATGCGGGCATAGTGCCGCACGGTGCGCGGGTCGGCCCCCGGCTCTCCCTCGTGCGATTTGGGCGGCCACAAGTACAGCGCCGCGGGCAGGAACAGAAACACCAGCCCCACGGCGGCCACCACGCCCAGCGCCGTAAAGAAGCCGAACTTCACGATCGGCCGCAGGTCGCCGATCATCAGGCTGACCAGCCCGATGGCGGTCGTGCCGGCCGAAAGCAGGCACGGCAGCCAGGCCGCTTCGACGCCGCGCTGGATGGCGCCTTCGTCCCCCTGGACCCGGGCGTGCCGGTAGTAATTGATCAGGTGCATGGCCGCGGCCAGGCCCGCGGTGTACACCACGGCCGGCATGGTCAGCAACACGGAGTCGACGGTGCTGCCCAGCAGGTACACCAGGGCAAAGCACAGCACGGCGGAATACGCCCCGGCAAAGCACACGAAGATGGTGAGCCGCACGTCGCGCAAGAACCAGCCGGCCAGCACCAGCCCGACCCCGCCGGTAAGGAACATCAAGGGTAGCAGCATCCGCTCGCCCTCGGTATCGATGGCCACGTTGTCGACCGGCGGCCCGCCCAGGTGCAGGCTCTCCAGCGGAATCCCCACTTCGTCGACGGCCACGTGGTACACCTGGTCCAGCGCCGGGTGCAGATTGTCGCGGCCGAGATCCGTGAGCGACAGGATCGCGCAGCTTTGCTCGCCGTTGGGACCGACAAACGTGCCCCGCAGCCGACCGATGGCCTGGTCGAGCGACAGGCTGGTCGGCGGGCTCATCAACCGGTCGATCATGCCCGGCCCGGTGAGAGCCTCATGGAAGTAATGCGGCTCCTCGGCGTCGAGCTTACTGGCGAACTCGCGCAGCCGGGGATCTTCGAGCGTGCACCCCTGCCAGCTCACCAGCACGAAGGCCTCGCTGCCGAACGTGGCCTCGAAGCGGCGGTAGTCCTGCGTCGCCTCGAACGACTCGGGCAGCCATTCGGCGACGTCGTTGCTGTTGGTGCTCAGCGCGAGCAGGGCGCCGACGACCGTGAGTGGAAACATCGCCACCACGGCAATCACGATCACGCGACTCCAGGTGGCCAGGAAGGATCGTCTCATCAGGCAGGATCAGGGACCTTCGAAGCGGCGGCGACGCCTTGCTAGCACGTCGACTTCTGCGGCACACCGCCGCGCTGGCAGTATACCGCGGAGGCCTCGCGCCGATAACCGCCCTGTTCTCGCCTGCTGGCCTACACGACCTTGCGGCCTTGCACGAGTTGGATCACCAACACGATCAGCGCCACAACCAGCAGCAGGTGAATCAGGTTGCCCACGAACCCGAAACCGAAGCCCAGGGCCCACAGGATCAACAAAATCAATAGCAGCGTCCACAACATAACGCACCTCGATAAGCAGACGATCATCGCCCGGCCACGGCCGCCCGCTGCCGCCGCGTGCCAGGGCAAGTCGACGTATCGCATTTGCCATGCCGTTGCCCAAAGAGGCCCAAAAGCCCGGCTGCCGCTGGATTTCCCCCGACCCCGAGCTGGACGTTTCTCGCCCCCCGCGGACGCGCGGCGAGCAGCGGCGGCCCCCCACGCGTCGCCCAGCACGCGCAGCTTGACATCATCGAGGGGGCTGGCCACGATGGCTGCGCCTCTTTTTCCCAAGAGCCCATCCGCCTCGCGAGAACGTGCACCATGGCTTCGAACCCGCGCCGTGTGCCGCCTTGGATCGTGCTGGCCATCCTAACCGCGACCGCTTCCACGAGCATCGCCCCCGCGGCGGCGGACGAGGCCTCGGGCGAACTGGCCGAGCAGATCGACCAGGTGTTTGCCCGGTTCGACAAGCCCGACTCGCCGGGGTGCGCCGTGGCGGTCATGCGCCAGGGCCAGGTGATTCACAAGCGCGGCTACGGCATCGCCAATCTCGACTACGGCATTCTGATCGCTTCGGATTCGGTGTTCTACCTGGCGAGCGTCTCCAAGCAGTTCACCGCGGCCTGCATCGCGCTGTTGGTGCAGGAGGGCAAGCTCTCGCTCGACGATCCGCTCTCCAAATTCTTTCCCGAGTTCCCCGAGTACGACGGCGGGCCGATCACCGTGCGGCACCTGGTACACCACACCAGCGGGCTGCGCGACTACCTGACCCTGATGAGTCTCGGCCGTCGGCGGTTCGAGGACGTTACTTCGGTCGACGAAGTGCTCGAGTTGATCACTCGGCACCAGGAGCTCAACTTCGCCCCCGGCGAAAAGTATCTCTACTCCAACTCCGGCTACTTCCTGCTCTCGGAAATCGTCCGCCGTGCCGCGGGCAAGTCGATGCGCGAGTATGCCCGGGAAAAGATCTTCGAGCCGCTGGGCATGAAGAACACGCGTTTTCACGACGACCGTAGCGAGATCGTCAAGAACCGCGTGATCAGCTACATGCCGCAGGGCGACGGCTACCAGATCAGCTACCTGGCCAACTTCGACCAGGTCGGCTCGGGCGGATTGCTCTCCACCGTCGACGACCTCGTGCTGTGGGTCCGCAACTTCGAATCGAACCAGATCGGCGGCGACGGCTTTCTGCCGCTGATGAAGACCCGCGGCAAGCTGAACGACGGCAGCGAGCTCGACTACGCCTTCGGCCTGAGCCACGGCCAGTACAAGGGCCTCACCACGCTGGGGCACGGCGGAGCGATGATGGGCTTTCGCACGCACCTGGTCGGCTTTCCCGACCAGCGGGCGGCGGTGATCGTGCTGGCGAACCTCGGCACCGCGAACCCGGCGGAGCTCGCCGAGCAAGTGGCCGACGTCGTGCTGGCTGAGGCGATCGGCGAAAGCCTCAAGCGCTATGCCGGCCGCTACACCAGCGACGAGCTCGACGTCACTTACGAGATCGCCGCCGAAGGCACCGACCTGGTGCTCAAGCACACGCGGGAAGTGCCCGGCAAGCTCGCCCCGCTGGACGATGCCCACGCCTTCTCGCTGCCCGGCACCGGCATCGAGCTGCACTTCACCGCCGACGATGCCGGACAAATCACCGCCTGCCGCGTCGGCTCCGGCCGCGCGCAGAACATCCGCTTCGCGAAAGACGACGTATCGCCCTAGCAGCTCTCCGCCGACCCGCCGTCAAATCGATCATAGCGAGCGCCCGGCCCACTCGCCCGACAAATCGTTGACACCCTCAGGTGGGGTCACTATAACACCGCACGCGGCGCAACGTTCTCCATATAGGTCTGCGGCCGACCCCCATGTGAGCGCGCATGGACGAGTTGAACTATCACAGCGGCAGCGGTCGAGAATTCGTAGGCCCGCGCCCGCCGGAGCGACCCGCCCGGTTTGCGGCCGAGATGCTGGCGGCGCCGCTCGCGCTGCGAAAGATCCGCTTCGTCACCAACCGCTTCGCGCCCAATCACGTCGTCACGATTCGCAGCGACGTCGATGGATGGGCCTCGGACACGTTCGGCACGTATCGCGACGGGGCCTGGGAGTTCTTCTTCGAGATCGCCAGCTTGCCGGACACGATGACGTTCAAGTTCGTCCTCGACGGCGAACACTGGGAGCAAGCACCCGACCACAGCATCGCCACGAACGCCGATCAGGAATTCGGCGAAGCGGAGATTGCGTTTCCCGCGCCGCTCGCCCGATACCAGCACGGCTACGACAACTTCAACCTCGAATCCTCGAAGCGCATGCAAGAGGCCGTGCCGCGCAACACGCGCGACATCCTCTACGACGTGATCGTCATCGGCTCTGGCATGGGTGGCGGCACGCTGGCCGACGAGTTGGCCGACGCCGGCGTCAAGACGCTGGTCCTCGAGGCCGGTGGGCTCGCGCTGCCCTCGCACATGACGAACCTGCCGGGCGACTGGACCCGGCTGGCCGAGCATCACCAGGTGGGCCACTACGACAACGAGCCCGGCTCGGGGTTTCTGCGCGGAGTGCATCTGAGCCTCGGGGGACGGTCGGTCTATTGGTCGGGACTGATTCCGCGGATGCATCCCTGGGAGCTGCAGTTCTGGCCCGACGACATTCGCGCCTATCTCGCCGGCGACGGATATGACGGCGCGGAAACGCTGTTGCGCATGCGAAGGCGATTGGGCCGCTTTCAGGACCGCGTCGTGCAGAAGCTGCGTGCCGACCTGAACGGATGGACGATCGAAGATCTCCCCCGCTCGCGCCACCAACCGTTCGTCAATCGCGAGGGAGACTTCGTCGACATCCTCGAAAGCTCCACCGGCGTCTTCTCCACTGCCGACCTGCTACTCTCTTCGCTGGCATTTCCCGGCGCCGCGGGCCGGGACAATCTCACGATCAATCTCGGCCACCTCGTAACGCGCCTCGAGACCGACGGCCATCGGGTGACCCACGTCGTCTGCCAGGATCTGCTTGGCAACACGACGCGCCGCTATCGTGCCAGGTTCGTCGTGCTGGCCGCCGGATCGTTGGAAAGCCCCCGGATCGCGCTCGACAGCCAATTGGACGATCCCAATCACAAGATGGGCGTCGGCTTGACCGACCACCCCGCGTTTTTCTCGGCCGAGTACACGATTCCCGACGGCACTCCGTTCGCCGGTCGCGACCACCACGCCAAAGTCTATCTCTTCCGCCCAGACGCCACGTTCGAGAACCATCCGTTCAACGTCGAGGTAGTCGTCAATCCGGTGTACTGGCACGTGCGTAGTTCCGATCCGGAACTGTTCCGCGGCGCGCAGCCATCGAAGATCAAAATGACGTTCACGTTTGCCAGTCTTTTGGACGACGCCAACTTCGTGCGATCGCGGGGCAACGGCCGGAAACTCGCCGTTCACGTCAGGCCGAATGAGACCGGCAGGCCCCACTTCGACGCCGCCCGCCACACGCGCAACGCGATCCTGGCCTCGCTGGATGTGCCTTTCACCGCCGAGGAAGGCATGGGCTACGGCAACGAGGGCACGGTACACCACGCCGGCGGCACGCTCCGCACCAGCGGCGACGGCACCGGCGTGGTCGATTCCCAATTGAAGTTTGAGGCCTACGACAACCTGTACTGCGCCGATCCTTCGGTGTGGCCGTTTATCCCCGCGGCGAATCCGGTGCTCACGCTCGTGGCGTTGACCATGCGCCTGGCCGAACACCTCCGATCGCGCATTTGAAACGCGGCACGACCGTCATCCTGCCCCCGCCCCTTTGCCGCCCCGGGGCCTTCAACAACGATTCGCCAAAGCGTCTAATGCGGGCTCGGTTCGCCATCCCACTTCACGCAACCAGTTCGCGCAGCGGAGACTTCCCATGCAGCTCGGCGCTTTTTCGGTGAGCCTGGCCGTCAAGGACCTCGAGGCCTCACGCTCCTTCTATGAGAAGTTCGGCTTCGAGGTGTTCGCCGGCGAGGCCTCGCAAGGCTGGCTGATTCTCAAGAACGGCCAGCACATCCTCGGGCTGTTCCAGGGCATGTTCGACAAGAACACCCTGACGTTTAATCCGGGCTGGAGTCAGAGCGCCCAGCCGCTCGAGTCGTTCACCGACGTGCGCCAGTTGCAGCGCGAGCTCAAGGCCCAAGGCGTGACGCTGGCCACCGAAGCCGACGAAACGACAACCGGGCCGGCCAGCTTCGTGGCGATCGATCCCGACGGCAACCCGATCCTCGTAGACCAGCACGTGTAGCCCGCGCCATGACCCAGCCGACACGCTCGACCTCGCGCAGAATGCTGTTCATCGGCAACAGCTTCACCGCCCGCAACGATCTGCCCGGCATGCTGACCGAGTTGGCCGCCGCCCGCGGCCTGCGAATCGAGCACGACTTGATCAGCGCGGGCGGGGCGTCGTTGCGGCGGCACTGGAACGCCGGCCCGGCGATCGATGCGATCGTCGACGGCGGCTACGACGACGTGGTGCTGCAAGAACAAAGCACGCTGCCGGTGAAGAATGCCGCCCGCATGGCCGAGAACGTCGGCGAGTTTCACTCCGTCATCCGCGAGGCCGGCTCGCGTACCGTGCTGTACATGACCTGGGCCCGCCGCCACGCGCCCGAGACGCAGGCAGCGATCAGCAAGGCATACACCAAGATCGGCAGGGAACTCGGGGCCCTCGTGGTGCCGGTCGGACTCGCCTGGCAAGCCTTTCTGGCCGAGCACGACCACCCCGACCTCTACGATCGCGACGGCAGCCATCCCAGCCCGGCCGGCAGCTATCTCGCGGCCTGCGTCTTCCTGGCCGCGCTGTTCGGCGAGAACCCCGTCGGCATGGACGCCGGCCCAAACCAACTCGACGCGAAGTCCCGCGAACTGCTTCAGCGCGCCGCCTGCCAACATCCCAGCGCGGATGGTTGAACAGGTCAATGGCGGTCGCCAACCGACCAACCCGGTCGTTCACCAACCAGTCACTCGCGGGCACGCAGCCACGATTTCGAAGCGACGCAGGCGACGACGCTTTTCTTGTCGTGCTGCGATCGACTATGCTGTCTCACCAGTTTACTGATCGCGGCAAGCAATCGGTAAATCGGTGCGAATGTTGCATGCCTGCTGCAAGGCAATTTGTAGGATGCCCACGTCCGTGCCAAGTAGTTAATGCAAGAGCGCAGTACCCATCCCGAAGCCCATCCGCGGACCGAACACACCGGCGACAAACCGGTCGTCGTCGGCATCGGTGCGTCCGCCGGCGGACTCGACGCGCTGAGCAAGCTGCTCTCCGCCGTGCCCGAAGAGTCCGGCATGTCGTTTGTCGTGATCCAGCACCTGGATCCCACGCACGAGAGCGCGCTGACGGAGTTGCTCGCCCGCCAGACTTCGATGGTGGTCGAGGAGGTCGACGGCGACACGCGGGTCGAACCGAACCGCGTGTACGTGATTCCGCCGAACAAGTACCTGGCCATCGAGGATTGCGTGCTCAAGCTCAGCGATCCCAAAGAGACGCGCGGCATGCGGATGGCGGTCGACTATTTCTTCCGCTCGCTGGCCGAGGACTGCTGCGAGTACTCCATCGGCATCGTCCTGTCGGGCACCGGCAGCGACGGCACCTCCGGGCTGCGCGAGATCAAGAACCTCGGCGGGCTGACGATCGCCCAGGATCCGAAAGAAGCGGGCCAGGACGGCATGCCCCGCAGTGCCATCGACTCGGGGCACGTCGACCTGGTGCTCCCCGTCGGCGAGATGCCCGAGACGCTCGTCAAGTACGTGCAGCACTCGTACCTGCACGGCCCGCTCACCGCGCAGGCGCTGCAAGAAAGCCAGCGAGACCACCTGACGCCCATCCTGCAGGTGCTGCGCAAGAGCACCGACTTCGACTTTCGGCGGTATCGCAAGAACACGCTGCTGCGCCGCATTCACCGCCGCATGGGACTCAAGCACATCGAAGACCTGGGCGAATACCTGCACGTGCTCCGCGACAGCCGCGCCGAGATCACCGCGCTCGCGCGCGACCTGCTGATCGGCGTGACCGGGTTCTTTCGCGATCCCGATGCCTGGGAAACGCTCGAAGACAACGTGCTCGCTCCGCTGGTCGAAGATTGCGACCAGCAGCAGCCCATCCGCGCCTGGACGCCCGGCTGTGCCACGGGCGAAGAAGCCTACACGCTGGCGATTCTGCTCGACGAACAAATCCGCCGGGCGGGCAAGCCGTGCCGGTTTCAGATCTTTGCCACCGATATCGCCGAAGACTCGCTGGAAACCGGCCGCGCCGGGCTCTACCCCGAAACGATCGCCCAGGATATTACGAAGGAACGCCTCAAGACGTACTTTACCAAGCAAGGAAACACCTACCGCGTAACCAAGTCGCTGCGCGAGTCGGTGGTGTTCGCCTCGCAAAACGTGCTGGCCCAGCCCCCCTTCTCCAAGCTCGACCTGATCATCTGCCGCAACCTGCTGATCTATCTGGAGCCGGATGCTCAAAGGCGGCTGCTCTCCGTGTTCCAGTTCGCGCTGCGCGAAGGACGCTACTTGTTCCTGGGCAGTTCGGAGTCGGTCGGCGAGCGCACCGATCTGTTTACGGCGATTTCGCCCAAGTGGCGGATCTACGTCCGCACGCCGCAGCAAGCGCCCCCGATGGTCGACTTTCCCGAGGGACCGCTGGCCGGCGCTAAAATCGCCCAAGTACCCGAGCAGCGGCAGCGGCGAAAGTCTCCCGATCTGGCCGCGCGGGTGCACCAGCAACTGCTCAGCGAATCGGAAGAGGCCATCGCGGTAGTGAACGCCGAAAACCAGTTGGTGCTCCTGCAGGGCCCCTTCGACCGGTACCTGCAAATGCCCGCCGGCGAGCTTTCGCCGAAACTGCCCGATATCGTCGACGTTTGCCGCAACGGCCTCCGCGTCAAGGTCCGCTCGCTGTTGCATCGCATTCGCAAGGGCAGCGAGCCGGCGCAAATCGACGCCCGCGTCAAACGCGACGGGCGCTACGAACACTGCCGGATCAGCATGCGCTACCTGGGCGGTTCGCCCGAGGATCGCACAGTGCTCGTCACCTTTGCTCCGCAGCCGGTACTCCAACACGACGGCACGCCCGAAGGGTCATCGGTCGCCGTCGACGAGGTGGGCGCCCGCGAGCTGGAACAAGAGCTGGCCACCACGCGGGAGGAACTCAACAGCACGGTCGAAGAGCTGGAGACCGCCAACGAAGAGCTGAAGGCCTCGAACGAAGAGGCCATGGCCACCAACGAAGAGCTGCAATCGACCAACGAGGAGTTGGAAACCTCGAAGGAAGAGCTGCAGTCGCTCAACGAGGAGTTGACCACGCTCAACAGCCAGCTCGAGATGAAGGTCGACCAGTTGCAACGGACCACCAACGACCTGACCAATCTGTTTTCCAGCACCCAGATCGGCACGCTGTTTCTCGACAGCCAGTTCCGCATTCGGCGGTTTACGCCGGCCTGCCGCGACCTGTTCCACCTCATCGAAAGCGACGTCGGTCGGCCGCTCGAGCATGTGACCAGGCGCTTCACCGACGACGCGCTCGTATCGGACGCCGAAGCCGTGCTCGACGACTTGCAGCCCCGCGAAGCGCAAGTCAAGAGCGAGAGCGGCCGGGCCTACGTGCGCCGCATCCTGCCCTATCGCAGCGACGACGACCGCATCGAGGGCGTGGTCATCACCTTCGCCGACGTGACAAGGCTCGAAGCGCTCACCGATCGGCTGCGCCGCCGCGAGCGGCAGCAGGCGGCGCTTGCGCAACTCGGCCAGCAGGCCTTGACCGACCCCGATTCGCAGGCGCTGATGGATCGCATCGTCGAGTTGGTGGCCGATGCCCTGCGCGTCGAATTCGCCAAGGTTTTGGAACTGCTGCCCGACGGCGAGCGCCTGCTGCTGCGGGCCAGCCACGGCTTTCGCGAGGGACTCGTCGGAAAGCTGACCCTGGGCGTCGGCACCGAATCGCAGGCCGGCTACACGCTCCGTTCGAGCGCTCCGGTGATCGTCGAGGACCTCGGCACCGAGAAGCGCTTCTCGGGGCCGAAGCTGTTGCGCGATCACGGCGTGGTGAGCGGCATGAGCGTCATCATTCAGGGAACCGCGGGCCCCTGGGGCGTGCTGGGCGCGCACTCGAATCGCAAGATTGCCTTCAGCGACGACGACGTCCACTTCCTGCAGGCGATTGCCAACCTGCTGGGCGAGACCCTCGAGCGGCAGCGCGTCAACGAGGCGCTGGAAGACAGCGAAGAACGCTTCCGTGCCCTGGCCGACAACGTCCCGCAACTGGCCTGGATCGCCGATCCCAACGGATCGATCTACTGGTACAACCGCCGCTGGTTCGAATTCACCGGCACCACGCTGGGCGAAATGGAAGGCTGGGGCTGGCAGGCCGTCCATCATCCGGAGCACCTGCCGCGCGTCGTCGAGAAGTGGCGCACGCACCTGGCCGCCGGCGAAGCCTGGGAAGATACGTTCCCCCTCCGCCGGGCCGACGGCCAGTATCGTTGGTTCCTCTCCCGGGCGATGCCCATCCGCAATGCCGACGGCTCGGTGCGCCGCTGGTTCGGCACGAACACGGACATCACCGAGCGGATGGTCATGGAAGAGGCCCTCCGCGAGGCCGACCAGCGCAAGGACGAGTTCCTGGCCACCCTGGCCCACGAGTTGCGCAATCCGCTCGCGCCGATTCGCAGCAGCCTCGACCTATTGCGGATGGGCGACGGCGACGATGCCCCGCAGCTCTACGAAATCATGGAGCGCCAGACCCACCAGCTCATTCGCCTGGTCGACGAGTTGATGGACGTCTCGCGCATCTCGCGCGGCAAGGTCAGTCTGCGTAAGCAGCGTCTGGACCTCCACGAAGTGGTCCAAGGCGCGGTGGAAGCCACCGCGGAGCTCTTCGACCAGCGCGGCCACCAATTCGACGTGCACCTTCCCGTGACCCCCGTCCAGCTCGACGCCGACCCGGTCCGCCTCACGCAGATTCTCAGCAACCTGCTCTCCAACGCCGCCCGCTACACGCCCGCCGGCGGCCACGTCGAACTCGAAGCGAAAACGACTGAGAACACGCTCGAAATCCGCGTCCGCGACAACGGCATCGGCATGCCGCCCGAGATGCTCCGCCGCGTGTTCGATCTGTTCGTGCAGGGCGAAAAGCGGCTCGACAAGTCGCAAAGCGGATTGGGCATCGGGCTCACGCTCACCCGCTCGCTGGTCGAGTTGCACGGCGGCACCATCGGCGTGCACAGCGAGGGCGTGGGCCAGGGCTCGGAGTTTGTCGTCACGCTGCCGCTGGTGTCCGAAACCGGGCCCGCGGAGGCAACCCGGCAGAACACACCGCACGAGCCGTCCGCGCCCCATCGCCGCATCCTCGTCGTCGACGACAACCGCGACGCCGCCTCGATGCTGGCCCGCTTGCTAAGCAACAAGGGCCACGAAACCCACGTCGTTTACAGCGGCCGCGAGGCGCTCGAAGCCGGCCCCAAGTTCCAGCCCCATATCGTGCTGCTCGATCTGGGCATGCCCGACACCAACGGGCTCGACACGGCCCGCGAGCTTCGCCAGCGCGAATGGGGCAAGCACGTCCGCCTGATCGCCGTCACCGGCTGGGGCCAGGAGAGCGACCGCCGCCAAACTGCCGAAGCCGGCTTCGACGAACACCTCGTCAAGCCGGTGAATATCACCACGCTCGAAGCGCTGTTCACCGACGACGAAGCGGAGTAGTCGAGCGCTTCGTCACTCCTCCGGCCACGCCCCCAGCGCCCGACGCACGACGACCAACTGCCCGACGTGATAGGCATTGTGGTCGGCCAGCACCAGCGCCTCGCGGAGGATCGTCTGCCCGTCGCCATGCGGAATGCGGGCCAACAGGTCGGTGGCCGGATCGAGCACCAACTGCTGCATCGCTTCCAGATCGGTTCGAAACGCCGCGACAGCTTCGTCCCAAGCCTTCTCGTTCGGCGGGGCATCGCCCGCGGGCCAGTAGCCCTTGGGAAACTCGGGCGAGACGTGCCTGGCGTTTCGGCTGAACTCCAGAATGTCCCACTGCGCGATCCGCAGGTGCTCGACCAACCGCCACGGCGAGTGCGGCACCCCCTCGGGCTTTCGCCCCCGCAGATGCTTCGGCAGATCGGCCACCGCCGCGTCGAAGTCCACGTGCGCTCCCCGCCCGCTGAGCAGGTTAAGCACGTGCTGGCGAAGCTGTTGATCGCTCATGGCAGAATCCTCAGCGAAGTGAAGACTGACCCACTATCCGAACAACTTGGTAGCGGCGATGACGCCGAACATGACACTGATTGCAACGTAAAACCAAGATACGAGGAACAAGTACCAAAACTTAAAAGGGTGGCTTTGCCGTTTGGCCCCGTCGTATCCCACTCTGATTTCACCCGTCTTGAGAGACCAGATGGCCCGCGACGCCACGAATAGCACCACCAGCGGGGACGCAATGAGGGTCGCCCACAACCCGAATTTCGTCCAGTCCACTATGTGCAACTCCAGATACCAGCGGGGGCGTCTAGCCGTGTTTCCGGGCGTTCATGATGCACGCCCGGCAGGTTCACCACATGTTCGCGAAGCGAAGTGAGTATTAATGACCAACTCTTGCAAAGGCGGGTGCCATGTTCACGCTCGCGTGAGCATGCTGGCGAGGCGCACGCATGGCACCCCAACTTGCGAGTTCAACCCCGCGCCGCATCCGCTCCATTCTGCGAGGCCGCCCGCGCAATCTCGAACACCACGTGATCGTACACCTTGCCGCCGACGGTCATCGCCTTGTGGCGGTCGGTCTGGTGGGCGCCGATCTTTTCCAGGGCCTTCTTCGAGCGGACATTGTCGTCGCCGACCAGAAACAGCACCCGCTCGACCGAGCCGAAGGCGTGCTCGAGCATCAGCCGCTTCATCTCGCCGTTGTAGCGGCCGCCCCAGTAAGCCCGGGCCAGGAACGTCCAGCCGATTTCCACTTCGCTCCGCTCGGGGTCGTAGCCGTCGTATCGCGACGAGCCGATGATCGTGCCCGTGCGGCGGTCGATGGCCACCAGGGCCCCTTTCGACGCGATCGCGTCGGCGAAGAATCCGCGAAACACGTCCTCGCGGTAGCGGTCGCTCACCGGGTGCTGCTCCCACACCTTGGGATCGGAGGCGGCCTGGTACAGCGCTTCCCAGTCCGAGGGCGCGATCGGCCGCAGCTCTACCAGTTCGCCGACCAGGTGCGGTTGCAGATCGAGTGTTTTCATTCGAGGCGCAGACTTGGGCGGAACGATGGGCGGCAACAACGGCCCCAGCGGGGCGGAGGCTCGATTCTAACGACCCGAGCCCGCTCGGCGAGGTTCGTTTGGCAGGCAGCGCGGCCCTTCGCTAGGGTTGGCGTGACGCGTATGATGCAGGGAGGAAACGCCGACGCACCGTCGCCGGTGGCTCCGGGCTAAGCGGCCGGGGCCGAAAGACAATGGATCCACTGCCCGATCGGGAGGAACTCGCCATGCCGAAAGCTGTGTGGAACGATACCGTTCTGGCCGAAAGCGACAACACGATCGTGGTCGAGGGCAACCACTACTTTCCGCCCGAGTCGCTGGCGCGCGATCACCTGCGGCCCTGCGACCACACCAGCTTCTGCGGCTGGAAGGGCACGGCCAGCTACTACGACGTCGTGGTCGACGGCGCCGTGAACCAGCAAGCCGCCTGGTACTACCCCGACCCGATGGCCAAGGCCGCGAACCTCAAGGACCACGTCGCCTTCTGGAAGGGCGTCGAAGTCGTCGACTGACGGAACCGTTACCTCCGGCCACTCGCCGTTGAGCCCGGAGCCACCGGCGACGGCGTCAGCGTTTCAACGCACTCTGCCGCCCCTGCGCGGCTAATCCTTCCCGAGATTCTCCAGCCGTGCCATCCGCTCTTCGAGCTTGCCGTCGTCGTGGCAATACTGGCACATGATCGTGCCGGTCTTGGCCACTTCGGGATCGGCCTTCCACTCCAGGGCAATCTCTTCGTAGTGCGAGTCGGGCAGCACTTCGATCATCTTGTCGAGGTACTTGTTGTACTCTTCGGTGCGCCCGGTGCGCTCGGCGCTTTGGGTCAGCCCGGCCAGCAGCTCGCCCTTGATGTGCAGCGGCAGCCGCTCGAGCACCCGAGACTGCATCGTCCACAGAATGCTGTAGTTGTCCCAGGCCTGGCCGAAGGCGTCGGCGCGATGCTCCTCGTGCAGCCGATCGCCGAACAATCCCAGGCTACCCCCCACTACCGCACATACGGCCGCATTGTTGGCGTTGAGCTGCTTGGCCTCGGCAAACAGCTCGCTGGCTTCCTGGTAATACTTGTCGTACTCTTCCTGGTTGCCGGCCTCGTTGGCCAACACGGCACGATAGAGCTTCGTGCCACCCTTCCAGGCCAGCGACTCGGCCTTCGACCGCGGCCGCTCTTCGATCAACTGGTCGAGGTTCTTCTCGGCCCGGGCGAAGCGTTCCATGTCCTGGTCCATCCAGCCGGCGAAGACGTCCTCGCGCACCAGCGTCGAAACCGGCAGCCGCGCGTCGGCAATCGGCGGCTCCGGCCCCTCGGCCGCCAGAAACACGAGCAAGAAACAACAGACGATCGTGCGCATCGCTTTTCCCCCTCGAAAAGATGCCGTACCGGCAAGCCGCTCGTGCTCGCCTCCGTTGGTATCGACCGCAGACCTGTCGTCCCGCCCGGCACGCGTGCCGGCTGCCTCCCGGGTTGTCGGCCGCCTATTTGTTGGCCCTGAGCATAGCCACTATTCGTTCCCCACGCGACAGGATTGGCAGCGCGCGGCGGGAAATCTCGAAGGCGATAGGCGACCCATGCCCCATCTGGTGGTGCAGCGTTGGTTTGGAACCGACGTGCCGTATCGCACCACGGCTCATGCCCGGCTTATAATCGTGGCATGTCGCAGCGTTCGTCCGAAAACCTGACCCTGCTGTTGAGCCGGGCCTCGAGCGGCGATGCCGACGCCGAGTCGGAATTGATGGAAGCCGCTTACGAAGAGCTGCGGCGCCTGGCCGGCGGCATGATGCGCCGCGAACGCAGCGACCACACGCTGCAAGCCACGGCCCTGGTCAACGAAGCCGCCCTCCGCCTGCTCGGCGGCAACGCCCAAATTGCCTCGGGCGACCGCGCCTACTTCTTCGGCGCCATGGCCACCGCCATGCGGCGTGTGCTCGTCGATCATGCTCGAGCCCGCAACGCGCAACGTCGCGGCGGCGGCGACTACCAGCGGCAGGGGCTCGACTACGCGGTCGAGGCGATCGAATCGGATGCCCAGGTCGATCTGGTCGCCCTGAACGACGCGCTCGACCGGCTCGAGACGATGAGCGAGCGGCAAAACCGCATTGTCATGCTACGCTTTTTCGGCGGGATGAGCGTGCCCGAAATCGCCGAGCACCTCGACGTGTCGGCCTCGACGGTCGAAAAAGACTGGCGGCTGGCCCGGGCCTGGCTCCACCGCCAATTGGGCGACGACGCGTCCCCGGGCGATGCGTAAGCGAGGTGGCCGATGAGTGACCAGCGTTGGAAGAAGGTCGGCGAGTTGTTCGACCAGGCCCTGGCGCTCGATCCCGGCCAGCTCGACGCCTTTCTCGACGAGCACTGCGGCGACGATCAGGCCCTGCGCAGCGAAGTCGTCGCCCTGCTCGAAAGCGAAGCCCAGATCGAGAGCGGCAGCTTCCTCGAGCCCGAAAACGTGCTCTCCTCCACCGCCGCCGCGCTCCAGCCCGGCGATCCGCTGATCGGCGTGCGGCTCGGCGTCTACGAAGTGCGCAAGCGCATCGGCCAGGGCGGCATGGGCAACGTCTACCTGGCCACCCGCGTCGAAGACTTCAAGCAGCGCGTGGCCATCAAGGTGCTCAAGCGCGGCATGGACACCGAGGACATCCTGCGCAAGTTCCGCATGGAGATCCGCGTCGTCGCGGCGCTAGGCCAACACGCCAACATCGCCCGACTGCTCGACGCCGGCACCACCGACGACGGCCTGCCGTACTTCGTGATGGAGTACGTTGAGGGCATGCAGATCGACCAGTACTGCGACAAGAACCGGCTTTCGATCGACGAGCGGCTCGACCTGGCCGGCCAGGTGGCCAACGTCGTCCACTTCGCCCATCAGCACACGGTGATCCACCGCGACCTGAAGCCCAGCAACGTGCTGATCGACGTGCGCGGCCGCCCCAAGCTCATCGACTTCGGCATCGCCAAGATCACCTCGCCCGAGCTGGGCGAGGAAACCATCAACCCCACCCGCACCGGCTACCGCGCGCTGACGCCCGAGTACGCCAGCCCCGAGCAGTTGCGCGGCGAACCGCTTACCACGGCCACCGACGTCTACTCGCTGGGCGTGCTCCTCTTCGAGCTGTTGACCGGTCGCCGCCCGACCGACGGCCGCGGCACCGACACCGAGCGCCAGGCCGCCGCCGCCGAGCTGCGCGAGCCGCCTCAGCCTAGCAGCGTCGTGCTCTCCCCCACCGAAACGGCCAGCTCCGGCACGCCCAAGACGCGCCCGGCCGAAGAGGTGGCCGCCCAACGCCAAACCACGCCCGAGCAATTGCGCCGCCAACTGCGCGGCGATCTCGACAACATTGTCAGCATGGCCCTGCGCGGCGAGCCCAAGCGGCGCTACGCCTCGGCCGGGCAGTTGGCGATGGACATCAAACGCTACCTGGCCGGCGAGCAAACCGTGGCCCGACCGCTCTCCCGCACCGAGCGCTTCTGGCGCGTCTGCCGCCGCAACCCGGTGCCCGCCAGTCTGCTGGTCGGTTTGTTGCTGGCCGCCCTGTTCGGGCTGCTCTACCTTTCGCAGCTCTCGCGCGTGCTGGTCGAACGCACGGCGTTGCAAAGCGCCGCCCAACAGGCCGAGATGCTGCTGCACGGCCATCGCTACTACACCGAGGTGCTCGACGGCATCAAGACCAAGGCCCCCGTGGCCGCCGCCGAGCTCAAGCCGCCGGCCACCTTCACCATCGAGCTGTTCGAGTTCCTCAACCAGTCGAAAGCCCGCTCGGGCACTTCCGCCCGATTGCTGAGCGAGTACCCGTTCAAGCCGCGTGCCGGCCGGCCGCCGCTCGACGATTTCGAGCTGACCGCCCTAAGCGCGTTCGAAACCGGCGGCCGCAAGTCGTACTACGAGTTCCGCGACTTCGACGGCACGCCCGCCTTGCGGTACGGCATCGCTATGCGGATGGAGCAGTCGTGCTGCGATTGCCACAACACGCATCCGGATAGCACCAAGACCGACTGGCGGCCCGGCGACGTCCGCGGCATTCTCGAAGTGATCCGCCCGCTGGAAGATGACGTCGAGCGGACCCGCGCCGGCCTGCTCGAAGCCTTCGGCTGGATGGGCCTCGTCCTGGGCGGCGTGTTCGCCCTGGTCGCCCTCCTCCTCCGCCGCCACTAGCCCCGCCCCGCCCTTCTGCAGGCAACGCCTTCCGGCACTTCTGCTTAACGGCTCACGGAGTGAGCCTGCAACATTCCGTAAAGTAGCAGGCTCACTCCGTGAGCCGTCGCAGCCCATCGCCCCCCGTCGCCAACGCGCTTCGAGGATTCTTCGCCATGTTCGCCGGCGGTCTCCCCCGCGACCTGCCCCGCTCCACACCCCGTTTTCGCCGCTTTTTCCCGGCAAATTCGCCCCCGCGGCAAGAACTTCGGAAATCTTTTACGGGCTTCGCCCCCTTCTCTCGCCAGTTTGTGTGAAGGCCGAGCCGCGAGCGTTTGCGGCCGCCGGAAACCGGAGACCCACACCGCACTGGAAAGGACCGAATCATGACCCGCCACTTCGCCTTCTCGCTCACCGCCGCCGTCGTCCTACTGACCCAAGCCGCCGCCGTGGCCGCCCAGCCCGCGATGTTCGTCACCGCCGGCCGCCCGCAATCGAGCAACCGCTCATCGTCGAGCCTGCCCAACACCTCGCGGCTCGATGGCGAGCTGCGCAGCACGCAGAACGCGCTCGACGCCCTGATCGCCAAGCTCCACCGCACGGAGAAGTCGGTCGAGTCGGCCCGCAAGGCCGCCCAGAACGTGCAGTACATGATCAAGGCCCTGGCCAAGCTCGAAGGCAAGATCAGCCGCATCAAGCGCGAGGTCGACTCGCTGGTGCGTATCCCGCAACTGCGGTTGCTCAAGCCGCTGTCGAAGGCCCTGGCCAACGTGCAGACGCAAGTGCACAAGCTGCGCGTCAAGGCCGAAGAGGCCGACCGCAAGTACGTCAAGCCGATGATCAGCCGTCTCAAGAGCGTCGAAGGCAAGCTCGAGACAAAGCTCTCGCAGCTTCGCGGCGTCGCCGCCCAGACGCGGCAGGCCCGCAGCAAGCTGGCCCAGTTGCGCAGCTTTGTCGAAGGCCGCGGCAACCGCCGCTCGGAAGCACGGGCGCTGGAGTCGATCGCTCGGGGCGTGCAACAGACGATTCGGCCCGTCAGCCAGATGGTCTCGAATCTCGACCGCTCGCTGGGCAACGTCGATCGCGATTTCGCCGCACTGGCCAGCACGCTCAACGGCGTCAGCCGGGCCAAGAGCTCGGTCACCAAGCTCGATCGCGACCTGGCCAAGGCCGACGACGTGGCTCGCAAGCTGAGCAAGGTGATGAACAAGCGCATCTCGATCAAGTTCCCCGTGAAGGTGTCGGTTTCAGTACGTCAGATCCTGGAATCGCCCGGCAAGGTGATCGACATCGCCGTGAAGCCGCTGCAGGCCCTGGCCCAAAAGATCCTGAAGCCGGTGCTTCCCAAGAAAAGCCTGACGATCAAGCTGCCGCGAGAGTTGTCCGCCCTGAGCGGCAAGCTCAACGGCCTGTCGTCGGCCCTGTCCCGCCTGCAATCGCCGATCTCCAAGATCGACCAGGCCCTGCGGACCGACGTGCCCAAGAACTTCCAAACCCAGATCAACCGCCTGGCCAATACGAGCACCTCGCAGTTGGGCCGGTGAGTGGAGATGGTGAGTGGAAGCACAAGAGCGAGCGTCTTGAACCCGCAGTCACGCCCGTGGCTGCGGGTTTTTTCGTTGGCGACCCTGCGATTCTCGACGCGGTTTCATTTGGACACGGGATCGTTCGACCGTACATCGTGTGCATTTTCTGGCTAGCCGTGGCAGGCCTGGCCGGCGCTTCCTTCGTCGACAAGGGCGTTCAGTACTGCTGGCGCCGTCTCATCAGGCGATCCGTCGGCGAGGCCGACCCCGGCGATCCCTGGTCGTCAGATTCGACGACCTAGTCGGTGAGCCGATCACGAGAAGCACACGCTAAACGTCGCCTGGTTCGCGCGGCAGGTCGCGAACCGCATCAACAACCCGCATTACCTCAATCCCATCTGCGTGTGGCTGGTAGAACACAAGCCAGCGGTAGTGCTTGAAATAGCTCCAGCCTCTTGGCGCGTCTGGATGCCGATGACCTGACAGCCCCCTTCTCCGCTTTCGCGGCAACCCGGTTCCGAATCTCGAAATAGATGCGTTCGCCGGTTGCGGGACTGCGGTCGACGAAGGCGATGTAGAACAGGATCTCGTCGAGGTCCGATTCGGCCACGGGCGTCCAAACCGCTCGGCTCATCTAGTCGAGAATTCCTTCCTGGGCGAGCCGTTCGCGCAGCCGCGCCAGCACGCGGGCATCGTCGAGCGGCTTCGACAGGCCTTGCTCGCTCTGCTCGACAGCCAGGCGATTGCGCTCGTGCCAGCGGGTTCGCTTCTCCTGCTCGAACTGCTCCAAGGCTCCCAGCGCGTCGCGCAACACGTCGTCGGCCGAAGCATACGCACCGGTGGCAATCTGCTGCTGGATCCGCTCGGCAAGATCCGGAGGAAACTGATAGGCCATCGTCACTCCCCACAGTCTTTGCGTGGTCTTCCCGAATTTTACCACGCCGCCCGCGCACCCGCGATTCCGACGCGTGCATTCCCACCCAATTGCCGCGGGTGCCACCAACAACTCGTTGTCGGTGATGCGAAGCAACAAGAGGCACCTGGCCCGGCTTGCGCCGCCGCTTCAGAACCCCGTTCCCCTGCCCGCCGGAACATTGCTGCGGCGACCGCGGCACGTGTCCAGGGCCGATTTGCGCCGGCACCTTGCTTGACTCGGGGACCGTGCCCGTGGAGACTTGATAGAGAGGTTCTTCTGGTCTCTGGTGCCGCTAGTTAGTCGAGCTCTCCAGCACGCTCTGTGCTCCGAACGACGTCCTGCCACTCGCTTCATGGCGCGGCGCTATCGATGCGTCTGCATCGGACCACCCTCCTTCGACCCTGCAACGGGAGTTTTACATCATGACCCGGCTGACGACGGCGCGAATCGGATCGTGCCTCTTTGTTCTGGCTTTGTTTCTGACTGCGGGCGCTCGCGGGGCGACGATCGAATGGCTCGTCGCCAACGGCGGCAACGGCCACTTCTACAATTGGGTCGGCATCGAGTCCACCTGGCAAGAGGCCTTCGACATGGCCGCGTCGATGACGCACAACGGGATGCCGGGCTACTTGGCGACCATCACTTCCGAGGCGGAGAACAACTTCATCATCGGCAACTTCAATCAACGCGGCTGGCTGGCCGGCAGCGATGCCGCCGTCGAGGGCGAGTGGCGCTGGGTGGCTGGACCCGAAACGGGCGAGTTGTTCTTCGTGGGAGAGTATCCCGACCCGAACCGGCAAACGCTGATCTACGCCGACTGGGGCGGCAACGAACCGAACGACTACGACAACACGCAATTCGGGTTTCCGTATCCCGGCGAAGACTACCTGCAATTCGATCCCGCCCGCGGCGGCGAATGGAACGACTCCCCCGGCGCCCCCCAGACCGACGCCGGTTTCTACGTCGAGTTCGGACCCATCGTCCCCGAACCCGCCAGCCTGCTGATGATGGGCCAGGCCGGACTGATTGCCCTGGCCCTTGCCTGGCGCAAGCTATCCGTTGCCCTGCGGCGGAGAACGGATTAGCAGCGCAGGCGATTTCTAATAGACACGATCTTCGCCCGGTTCCGGATACGTCCCCCTTTCCTCAACCGCCGCGCCCCATCGGGACGACCATTGCCCATGAGGTTTGCTCTTTGCCTCGCCATCGCTCTTCTCGTCGGCGTCAACTCCGCGGCCGGCGACGACGCCAAGCAGGGGAAGCCACAGGGCACGACCCTGCGGCTCGAACTGTTCGTGAGCGACATGCAGCAGTCCATCGACTTCTACACGAACGTCCTGGGCTTCGAGCAACAAAAGGGGCAACCCAACTGCGTGCCCGTTCGCTCCGGCTCGGTGCTGATTGCGCTGGGACCGGCGGCCGGCCTGCCCCCGAAGCACCATTTCAACCCCGAAGTGCAGAACTGCCGCCGTGGCCTGGGCGTGGAGATCGTCCTGGAAGTGGACAACGTGCAAGCGTTCTTCGACGAAGTCAACGCGACCGGCTACAAACGCATCCTCTCCCCCCTGCGCCAGCACCCCTGGGGCCTCACGGACTTCCGCGTCGCCGACCCTGACGGCTACTACCTGCGCATCACTTCACGCTGAACCGGCGACTGACTCGAGCCCCCGCGCGTGCGCGGGCACCGCTTGTGCCTCCGGCACCCCGGCAACAAAGTTGTCGGCGCCACCCGCGGGCTCGTCAGGGCGGCAACGGCTTCGACAGCTAAGCATCATGCTTCAATATTGGAGCGAATGCCCCCATTTCGAAGTCAATATAGCGATGAGTAATGACTGACTCGCCATCGTTAAACACGACCTTAGCGGCGCAGAGAAAAGACCCATACGCCGAAACTAAAATCGGAAACCCGCGCGCCCGATCAGAGGAGGCAAATATTCTCGATTTCCACATCTTCCCGAAGTAGTACTCAACGCTCGTTACACCAGCGAGCGAGAACGAACCATGAGGGATAACGTAGACGAGAGCGTCATAAGTCTGATCGGGCACATTTGACCGAAAGATCTTGTGTACTAGCATGACTCCGCGACAACGCTCGTAGTACACGCTCCGATCCTTCTCACGCTCGCCAGTGTCAGCCACGGTGAAGTGATTATTCGCCTTCGAAAGTTCCGATGCGCTCGGGACAGACATAATCTCACCAACCTCAATGCCGCCAAGCTTGATCGCAGCGCCGGATTTAAGACGCTCAACCAAGCTGAACGAGAGCTGCGCGATCTGCCTACGAAGCACGAGGAGCAAGACGACACCAAAGACGAACCAAAGAACCGAAGGAACAGCAATCCAAAACGGCTGCTTTGCTAATTCTTCAAAGGTCATTGCGATCTCACCGATGATCGTTATCTCACTTCATGTATCGTCTGTGTGCAACGTCCGTTGTGGGTCGTTGCCTAGTAGCAAACGCACCATCACGGGCCTCCCCTGCCCCGCTCCAACAATGAAATCGATTCGACCACGCCTTGGCTCATGAAAATGAGCGCACGAGCTCACTTCCTAGCCGCCCTCAGATAGTCAAGTACTCGTCGTGTGAACGCCCAAACGTCGCCGCTGTTGTCAGTTGCCGCTCGAATGCAATCCGCGGCAATCGCTGCGCGATCTGTCTTTGATGTGCCCCGTTTCGGAACATCGGCCATCAATTGCACGACCCAGTCCTCAAGTTGTCCAACAGGAACGAAGAACAGACCGACCTGAGCGAACCCGTCTACCACCTCATTCAATAGCGAGTAAATCTCAGGATCATCCTTGTACGCAGACACCCCACCTTCCTTGAGTCTCCGAACCCGCTTCACTATTCCGCTCAACTCGGCCAATTGCCGGCGTAGCAGATTGTCATCGCCATTTCGCCAATCGAGTTTCTGCCTCGACAATTGCTCGAGCCGCTCCCTTGCGTCGGATTCGGTGAAAGTTGGGGGTTGGTTCCTAATTCCTTCCGCAAGATCTCTTTGCTTCTCTATGAGGTCGTGCATGTCGCTTGACGCACCGGTGAGAGCCTCTGCGATGTCGGCGACCTTTTCCGAGTCAACTAGTGCATCAAGGTCAACGATCACGGCAGCTGGAATTCGCAGCGCACTGTAAAACCGCAATGGTGCAACAAAACCACCAGTCCCGCCGACGGGAACGAAGTGAACTTCCCTTGCTGGATAGTCGTCAATTGACTCCGATGCCGCTTGGTACACCTCCCGGTCACCCTCACTCTCGACAAGCACAATCCCCCTAGAAAAGACTCCGTCGAGTATTGCCTCAGTCCTTGTCCGCGGATTCCGCACTGCCTCGCGCAGTTCCTCGTCATTCACAAGATGCCCGATGAATCGCCGGCCCTGCCTTGAGAGACGCACGACCGTTACGCGACCCCCTGACGAGCTTTGATTTTCTGTACCAGGGGTTATGAAGGTACGGGTCGGGATAAA
>ERZ869936.447-NODE-447-length-39501-cov-7.594002_pt1 | contig 39501 bp, 60 predicted proteins | sample MGYA00520876_ERZ869936 | MGnify/ENA primary metagenome ERZ869936 (study PRJEB32218, sample SAMN09650985) | biofilter metagenome | isolation source: enrty point of leading RO module | place: Saudi Arabia: Thuwal, RO plant located on Red Sea | collected 2016-02-17 ... | reverse complement strand
GCTTGCGGGGCGGGCGGGCGTGTGCGATTGTTTCGGGGATGGATAAGACGCAAGATGGTTTGGGCCAGGTATTGGAGGGCGACGCGGTTGGTGACGGTCTCGACGCGGGGCGGGTGGTCGTGCGCGTGATGCGAGACGGGCGCAGTTGGGTGGTCGCGGTTCGAGGCACTGTTGTTGGCCGGGCCGCCTGTCGTTGTCGACAGCATGGTGAAGTCGATGCTAACTGACGCGTGTCAGCGCTGGAGGGGAAGGACCCCGACCTGCCGTCCCGCGGGCGAGCCCATCGACACCCGCGCGTTCGAGGTGGCTCCGCTCTCCTCGACGGCTGAGGCGCGCGCATTCGTCGAGGCCCACCACTACTCGGGGACCTACGTGGTCGACCGGGAGCGCTTCGGTCTCTGGTCGCGCGACGGCCACCTGATGGGCGTGGCCGTCTTCGGCGTGCCAGTGCACCCCGCCGTCATCACCCGCGTGCTCCCCGGAGCGGCCAACGACTCGGTCGAGCTGTCGCGCTTCGTTTTGCTCGACGCCGTCGCCGCCAACGGCGAGTCGTGGTTCCTCGCGCGCTGCTTCGAGCAGCTGCGAGCGACGGGCTACCTCGGCGTCGTCAGCTTCAGCGATCCGCTCCCGCGAAAGAACGACGCGGGCGAAACCGTGCACGGCGGCCACGTGGGCACGATCTATCAGGCGCACAACGCGACCTACGTCGGTCGTGGTCGCGGCGGAACGCTGACGCTTCTCCCAGACGGAACGACGCTTCACCGCCGCGCGCTGACGAAGGTCGCCTCGCAGCAAAGCGGCTGGCGACGGGTCGTCGACCGTCTGGTCGCCGCGGGCCTTCCCCGCCCGGGACGCGATCATGCGGCCTGGCTGCGACGGCACCTTCCGCGCCTCGAGCGGGTCAAACACCCGGGTAACCACAAGTACGTGTGGGCGCTCGACACGGCTGCACGCCGACACCTTCCGCCCGCGCTTCCGTACCCGAAGCTCGGGCAGCGTGAGCTACAACTCGATCTCGGGTGAAAGGAACCCAGACATGTCCAAGCCGTACCTCGTCATCGTGGCGCCTGGATGCCACGACAAGCCGCATGCGCGGCCGGCTTAGATGTGACGGTGAGAAGGGGGGCGAAGTGATGGTGCGCCGTTCCAAGCCCTTTCTGACTTGTCTCGTCGTCGGGCCGCGCCCCTATGGCGAGGGCGCGACGATCCGCGAAGGAAGTGAGGGACAGCGATGACGGCGTTTCAAGACGCTCACGCGCGCCTCGTTTCTCTTGCGAATCTCCCCGCCACAGAGATGATGGCCGAGCTTCGCAAGGCTTGGGAGGCCGGCTTTGTGCTCTTCCCTGCTCGGCCGGGTCCAGAGCAGGTCGGTGCCGTCTTCATCACGGAGAAAGCGCGCCTGACGCCGCTTCACTTGGAAGGGTGGGAGTACGCGGCGACGCTGAACCGTCGCGGTGTGCTCGCTTCGCTGATGCCCCCTTCTTACGCGTGGGGCAGTTTCTTGGAGAGCGAGGGGGGCTCCGCAGCCGTGAGGAGCGCTCTGGACACGATTCGCCAGGCCGCCGAGGCGGCGACCTTCCAATCTCATGAGATGACGTGGCTAGGCGATGTCCCTTGTACTTTCTGCCGGGCCGTGTCGGAGGGGGCGCGGGTTGTGGGCGTCCAACATGGCGATCAGCGCTCGGATTGCATTTGTTGTCCGGCGTGTTTCCTTCGGGTCTCTTGTTCGGGTTCTGCGGGAAAGGGTTCCGCGCTGTGACCTTCAATAGGCACGAGAGGACGATGATGGGAAGTGAGAAGACGGGTCTAAACGACGAAGCCAGCCGGGCGCTGGAGGAGTTGCGTGTCCACATGCACGACGCGCTGCCCGAAAAAGCGCTGCTGGGCCGACAAGATCTAGAGCGCGGCGTGACGCAGGTTGTCGCGCTGGCCGCGGGCCTGGTCGCTATGTGACCGCTGCGGACGTCCTGGAGAGCGCTAAACGCGAGCTGGAGAAGATCGCGCCGCTGCTGGAGGACGACAATGGGGAAGGGCCGGCGCAATGAAGTTCAAGGGCCGCACGGCGTGTTTCCTTCGGGTCTCTTGTTCGGGTTCTGCGGGAAAGGGTTCCGCGCTGCGACCTTAAACTCTTGACGCCCTGCCACAGACCCGCTAGCCGCCCCAGATGCGCGAGCTGATCTTCTCTCTCCTGATCTCGCTGATCCCTTTGAATGTGCACGAGGTCACGCACGACGAGTCCGAGGCTTCGGCCCGGGCTCGTTACGAGCACATCGCCGCATCCGTTGCCGAAGAAGCGGAAGACTCGCACCTTCTCTTGGCGCTCTACCTGATCACGGTGGCGCGCCACGAGTCGGCGCTGGCGCTTCCGGTGCACACCGGCGAAGTTCGAGGCGATCACGATCGCTCGTGGGGGCTCTACCAGATCATGTGCGGGCCGCACCAAACCGATCCGGTGCCCGGCACCGACTACCAGGCGCGGGACATCGTTGGGACGACGCGCGCGGCCACAGAGCGGGCTACAGAGGCAGCCGCGGTGCATTTGCGCGCGCACATGAAGCGGTGTGGAGCGCGTAACGCTCCCTGCGTTTTCCGGGCTTACGGGGGCGTCTCGAAGACGGCGACGGGGCCTGTTGCCGACCGCATCGCCGCCCGCGTGGCGACGTTTCAGCGTCTTCTAGCTCGCATCGAAGCCGAGTGATAGACTCGGCTCCATGCCCGGCACGCTAGAGCACATCGCCTCCTGCCTCGTGATCGGAACGTCCGATCCGCCCACCATGCTCGCCAACGACGGCGGCTTTGTGCAGGGCGTGACGGACAACGGGCCCGGGGACTACACCGTGAACCTGAAAGATCCAGTGGATGCAAACGAGATCATCATCCAGGCCACGGTGTTGGGCTCGGAAGCAGCGATCGGAGCGGGGGCGCTCGTGAATGTGGCGCTTCCGACGGCGCCGGCAGACACGGCCCTTCGGATCCGCTGCTATGAAAACGGTGGGACCTTTGCGGAGACGGCTATCTCCCTGGCGGTCTCGCGTCGAGTCAGCGGCCAGCGCAGCTGATCCCCTGTTGATGCCGCACACACGGATCCGTCACTCTGACCGCCCCGTCAGTCTGCACTGTGAAGAGTGCCGAGAGTCGGCGACGGTTCTACTCGGTGTGCGCATTGTCGTGGCTCGTGTGGTGCGCACGCTGCGACTGTGCTCGGGGTGCCGGGCGAAGTGGGTTGCTGCGGGATCCGCTAATAAAACTTGTCGAGATTGATGCCTTTTTCCAGAAGGACATCTCTGAAGGCTTTCCAGGCCGCGTTTATGTCGTCGCCCGTCCCGCCACGTTCCATGGCCGTATCGGCAGCGTTGTCTGCATAGGCCATGAAGTGGTCCCAGACGTCTTTCCCTTTGAGACGATCGTCGAACTGGTCGATGGCCATGAAAGCGTTTGCCCTTCCAATTTCTGAATAAGGGTCGGCACGCGCTTGGATTTTCTTTTTTGGCTTGGCTCTTGACATGTCGAGATAACGTTGTTGCTTCACGGAAGCCTTCCAGTCACGCGCCTAGCGACGACGATCGCAGCGCTGCAATCGGCCGCAGCACCGGCGGCGTTGTAGAATTTCAGGCGGATGCTCGTCCCGCCGTCAAACCGGACGTTGACGGTGGCCCCTGGGACAAAGTCCGTGACGATCGTCGCTTGGATGCTGGCTTCGCTCAGCGCTAGCGGCTCTTTGAGTGTGATCGTGTAGTCCCCCGTGCCGTTGTCGACGGTCGTCGCGAGAAAACCGCCATCGTTGCCGTCGAGCGTGGGCGGGTTGGTGAAACCGATGATGACGGCCGAGGCCACGTGCTGAAGCGCCATGCGGGCGATCGTAGCACATGGCGAGCCCGACAAAGGAGCCCGCAACAGTTGCCCGGTTTGCCCCGACGGGTTAGGCTCTCCGGCATGAACGACGCAACATTCAAGAAGCCGGCGAAGCCGGCGATCGTTGTCGATTTGCCGGAGCACATCCACCGCAGGCATCTGCTCAGCTTGGTAGGGTTGTGGCGCCTGAGAGCTGACAAGGCCGAAGCTGCGGGCAACCTGGACGAGAGCCACGCTTACCGTAGCTGTGCCGAGACGTTGAACGCGTTCGCCGAGCGGCTGAACGTGGCTCCGCCCACGCCGCCCCTGGAGCGGCTGAAGGCGGCGGGGTGGAAAGCGGTCGGGGGGTGGTCCCGATGATCGCGAGTCCTTGCAAGCTGAAGAGCGGCGAATGGGGGGCGCGCGTGGCGACGAGTGAAGGGCTCCCGATGCCGGGCGATGAGATCATCATCGAGACGCGCGACGGGCGTCGTTGGCCGATGTTGGTTACGGCGATCGTGGCAAGTTTCGATGAGGCGACGTTGGTCGCCACAGAGCGGGTTGGGGCGTCTCCAGGCCGGAAGGGGAAAGGGGAGGTAGGTCGCGAGGTAAAAGGTCCTGGCGGCGTCACACAGCGCAAGCGGCGGCCGAAGCCCGAAGGCGGTTCGACCGGCTGGGTGTGGGGACACTCCGATGATTAAACAGAGATTTGCCGAGGCGATGGCTTTGTTGCGGGAGCGCGGGTTTGGCGACGTCGCGAGCCGACTAGAGCGAGAGCCTTACCACTTGGCCGCGAAGCGAATCAGGCGCGCTATTCAAGTGTGGAGGGATGCGGATGCTGAGCGCTATGAGCACACAGCGGGAAGGCTTCGACGCCAAGAAGTGAGGCATGCGATCTTGACTGAAGGGATTCAGTTGGAGAGGTCACGGAATCTTCGTTTTTGGAACGCGCGTAACTCGGACGGGGAGAAGTTTGAGGCATGACTGATCGCGAAACGATGGGCCTTGCTGGAAGGCTGCGAGACACCGCTAATTGGGTCGAGTTTTTCACGCGGCCGGGTCTGCTTGTGCGGAACGTTGGGCTCGATTACTTTTCCGTCGTCGGTAAAGAAGGGGCTCGTTTTGTTCGTCTTTACCGGGAGCCGGACGGGACATGGATGCAGCTGCGGGCACCGTTCGCAGAGAAGCATCGGCCTGTCACGCGGGTCACAGGTCGCGCCGATTTGCTCTCATGGCTGACGGACGGCGAAGACGCCGAGCGGGCGACAGGGGGCGAGCCATGAAGAAGATGACTGACGGGGTCAACGTCGTCGCGCTGTCTGGTGGCAAGGACTCAACAGCGCTCGCTCTTCGGTTGCGCGAGGTAGAGCCTGACACAGAAACGCTCTACTTGATCACGCCGACGGGCGACGAGCTTCCCCCGATGCTGGAACACTGGAAGCGTTTGGAAGATGACGCGGGCGACGAGCACGAAGCTTGTCGAGCTTGTCGGATCTGATATCCTCGCCGCATGTCGCCGCTCGTCATCGTCGGGGGTCTGGGTCTCGCTTTCCTGTTTTTGGGAGGCGGCAAAGACGACAAGGGCTCTGGCCGCACACCGGCGAAGCCGGGGCCCCCGACGCCGCCCCCGTCGACCAAGCCAACGACGCCGAAGCAGCCACCGAAGCCGCCGCCACCGGTGCCGAACTGGTCTTTGTGCATCTCCGATCAGAGCGATTTGCCTCCCGAAGAGAAGGCGAAGATCGTGAACATCATGAGCGCGGCGCAAGGGATCACCTTGCCGACGCAAAAGGATTGGTTGGCCAATTATTCGATCGCTCTGGCCACATCGAGCGCCATCGCCAAGGCCAACGGGGCGCATGCAGTCGCCGTGTGTCTCGACGTTGCGAATGACGAGGTTAAGGGGATGATGGCAGCCCTGTAGACAGCTGAGAAGGGGGCTAGGTTCTTTTGCAAGGTCTCCTGTTGTCATGGTGACGCTCCTTTTTCAGCTGTCTACAGGGCTTGGCAGAGCCGTCTTGCTCGCGTAGACTTTCGGCATGCCTGGTCGTGCCGGTCTCCTCCTTCTTCTTGGCGCCGCCGCCGCCGTCGCGTTTGCGTCGCGTGACGAAAGCGACGACGGCGCCCGGACTCCTCCCGGGCCCCCTGGTGGTTCCCCTCCGCCAGGGGGCTCGGGCGGCGGTCCACCTGGCCAGCCGCCGCCCCCGCCGCCGACGCCCCCAACGCCCGGCACCACAACCACCGTGCCAGGCACCGGCGAGACGCCCGGCTGGGTCATGATCGATCCGCGAACGGGGCTCATGCAGGGTATTCGGCAGGAGAGCGAAGACGTGCGGCAGGACCAAGTTGCAGGGCTCGCTCCCGGGCTCTACCACAATTGGCCCTTCTGAGCTGGTCACGCCCTTTCGTCTTTCGCCCTGATTGCCTGATTTGCCTTGCGCGTTTTTCGCGTGTCGGCTAGGGTCCAACGAACATGGCTCGAAAGCGTTCCAAGAAGAGCGCGCGAGCGCCGAAGACTCCGACCGTGACGAACGTCCTGACGACGACCACGGCGGCCGAGATCATCGGCGTTGCGCGTCGCTCAGTTTACAACTGGATCCAAACTGCCGGCCTTCCGAGCTACACCACGCCAGGCGGTCAGCATCGGATCAATCCATCCGAGCTAGCTCGGTGGCTCCGCGATCAGGGAATGCCGGTTCCGGATGAGCTGAGGGGGTAGGCGTGCTTCTGAAGATGCGTTTGCAGAACCAGGGCGGTGATCGTTCTTCGGTGCGCGTGCATTTCTTTGCGGGGCAGCCGAAGCTGTTGGTTGTGATGCGGCCGGAAGACGATCCGGACCATCTTTTCTACCTCGACCTTCCCGCGTTCGAACCGGGGGAAGTGCGAGAGATCAGCCTGGACTCAACGAAGCTTCCGCCGGAGCAAGCGAAGGCGCTCGCCGAAGTAGATGATCGCGCGACTCCTGACGCCGAAGGGCGCTACCGTCTTTGGGCTCAATCGCCGCCAGGGCAGCGTGAGCGCTTCTGGTTGAGTCAGTTCGAGTGGTGCGGCCAGAATCTTCTGAAGGCGGCGGGGTGGCTGTGATGGGGAGCCTTGTATGTCCGAATAAGCTTTGTGCGGTAAAGTTTTCGCCGGGCAGGTATTTTGCCGCCGCTCACAAGTGTGAGCACGGCCAGCCGTGCCGCTACTTGCAAGACGCGACCGGCCACGTGCTGAGCTGGAATCAGGCGCAATGTCCCGATTGCCGAAAGAAAGTCTGACCGCTGATAGCGTCTCTGACGCCGAAGAGTCTGGGGAAGACGTTCAATACGTCGACCTTCTTCCGGCCGAGATAGACGTGGAATATGCGCAGGGCCGTTGGCAGTCGCGGCACGAGTACCCATCGGAAGAGGGCGCGGCAGAGCTATGCGATACGCCGCTGACTGCAGAGCAGTTTGAGGAATCGATCCGTGAAAAGGGTGTCATTCAAGCGCCGACCGTTCGGCTCGTCACTCGGAACGATGGTTCTCAGTCATGGGCGCCCGTTTTTGGGCTTCGGCGCGTCATTGCGGCGCGCAAGGTTCGCCCGGATAGGCGCCTCCGTTGTCCGATCTTCGTTTCGTGTGGCGATCCAGTACTCGACGACTTGGAATGCCAAAGCCTCAACCTGCAAGAGAATCTCCAGCGTAGGGATCTGCGGCCATGGGAGATTGCTGAAACTTTGTTTCAGATCTACGAAAGTCACGCACACGGACCGCGGCCACTGACCTACGCTGAGCTTGGCAAACGGATGAACCTGTCCACTAGCTACGTCGGCAACCTGATCCGAATTCGCGCAAAGGCTCATCCCGATGTGTGGGCGCAGTTCAAGCGGTGGGGCAACTCGCTTCAGATCAGCCAGCTTCAGCTGCGGGATATCGTCGCGCTACCGGAAGACGATCAACTCGCTGCATGGAACGAAGCGCTCCGTCTCGCGAAGCAGCGTAAAGGGGGCGGCGCGCGCGGCCCTGAGAAGCGTCCGGGGCCGGCCAAGCTTCGAAAGTACCTTGTGCAGGTCGAGACGCTGAAAGGGTCGGCACAGTACCGCAGGGGCTTGAAACACGGGCTCGAAGTGGCCCTTGGTACGCGCAAGTTCTGACGCTCGGGCAATTCGGCGCGAGCGTTCGAAAACCAGAGACAGAGAAGGAACGAGAGAAGGAACGAAGAAATGACGACGACTCAGACGCAGAGCGGGGCCGCCAAGGCTCCGAAGAAGGGCAGCAAGAGCAGCAAGGGCAAGGGGGCGGCGGAAGCCCCGGCCGAGACGTCCGATGCACTGGCGACAGCCGAGCCGACCGATCAGCTGGCCATGCTCGAAGCGGGGATCGACGCGGGCGCGTTGCTCGCCGAATTCGAAGCCGAGGGCGGTCAAGCCGTGCGGCCGGAAGTGGTGTACCACCGTTTCACGACCGAGAAGCATGGCGAAGGTGTGGTGAATCCCGTGAAGGGGATCCTTCTCCAACACGGGACGGCTCGCGATCCCTTCGCGACCGACGAGGCCAAGCGTGCCGGCACCGACACCCGCGATTTCTATATCATGGCTCTGACGGCTCCGACCATCGTCTACACGGCGGAGGGCGAGAAGCGGGCCGGCGTGCGAGGCGAATTCGTGTGGCTCAACTCGCGGCATTGTTTGAACGCGTTGAAGGGGTACCTTCCGGTGTACGACACGCTGGAAGACGGTCGGCGCGTCTACAAGTCGGTGAGCGAAGTCCTGGTGATCCCGACCCGCCAGAAGGAGATCGACGGCGGTCGGAAAGTATGGCGTGCAAAGATCGCAGCGCGCACGGTGAGCCCGCAGGCTGTGGCGCAGGAGGGGATCCCCCTGATCGCTCCACCCGCGCCGGCTCCGCCGATCCAAGACGACGAAGACGCGCCTTTCTGACAAGCCTTCGAGGGATAGCCCCGGACGCCGCTCCGGGGCTATAGTGTGCACTTGTGGCGAGCGCACCCAAGGGGCGACTAGAGCGGCGCTTATCCTCGCTCCAAGGCTGGGAACGGCGCCGCGTTCGCGAAGCTGAAGCCGCCGAGTTGTCGGCGCTTTCAGCGCGCTCTGACGCGCACGAGGCTGAAGACGACTTAGCTCGCACAGTCGCCGCAGCCGAATCCGCCACAGGGCGCTCGCGCTCGGCTCTGCTCGGCTGGGTGACGCGTAGGCGGCGCTTGTTCGATGCGCTCGAACAAATCGCTGTTCGGAAAGAAGAGCGGGCGACGCGAGCCGGCCGAAGGCTCGCCGAAGCCCGCGACAAGCGCGAACGTGTCGAGCTGGAGATTCAACGGCGGCGCGAAGCTGCCGAACGGCGGAAGGCTCGGCGAGAGGCGGAAGAGGCGCAAGCGGCGGCACGAGCCGAAGCGGCGCGCAAAGGGTGGGAGACGCGGCGAAGGAAAGCGGAAGCTGTCCGCGGGCTCTCCAAGCGGGTAGCAAGACTTTACGACGCAATTATAGAGACGTCCCGGTGGGCCGGCTCTTGGCACTGGTTCGATAGGGGTAAAGAGTTGTTCGAGGCTTTCGCCGTAGCGCCCCCGGGCGAGCCCCCACACGTGAGAGCTTGGCGCGAGATAGAGCGGCGACTGACACCGTATCTGGATGGCCTATCAGAAGGGCCTACGACGTGGGTACAGGCCGGCCCGATTGTGAGCGCTGTGGCGATGCTGGATGATGAGCTGGCGCGGTACGAGAAGCATGCTGAGGAGGGGATGCAAAAAATGACGCCGCGCGCCGACCTTTACCGCGAACTTTCTCACGCGCGGGAGGCGAGTACAGATTTCGGATCGGTTGTGCTTGCAGCGATTGAGATTACCAAAGGAATGTTTGAATACGGTTACGCGATTGTGGGGCTTTGCGTTCGCGTAGTGCGAGGGGATTTCCTATGACAACGACGACGACGAAGACGGGCAAGGTTCAATGTCGGCTACGTTTCGAGACGCGCAAGGCTCTGGCGGAAATCCTTTCCGACCAGTGGCTTTGCCCTGGCTGCGGCGTGCTGCTGAGTTACCGCCCGAAGGAGCGCGCGATCTACTTTCTTCACTGCTCCGATTGCATGGCGCTCGGAACCGGCACGGCGGCGCCGTGAAGCTGACGCGCCTTCACGCCCCGGATTTTATGCGCCCCTGTCAGCGGTCGGGCTCGTTTCGTCCGGTATGCCATCCGTACCCCCGCACGGGGCGCGTGGCCAGGCGCGGGGAGCGTGTCACGTGCAAGTCGTGTTTGCGCTACCTTCGAAAGCATCCGCAGCTGCGGAACTATCTCAGCGTCTCTTACGCCATCGGAGTGGCGCGTGTCTGATTCGAGTCCCATCCCTTGGGACCGCATCGCCGGCCTTTTGCAGCGGGCCCGCTCCGCCCAGAAGGAAGAGGCACGGACGAGCGCTTACCTCCTGACCAAGCTGATCCACAAGTACGGGCTCCGCATCGTCGCGCCCGAAGCTGAGCCCCGCTCAACCTTCTACGAGGCGCCCCGCCAGGGCGACGAGGGCGCGCGCGACGTTGGATGGACCGACAACTTCTCACCGTGGGAAGACTTAGAGAACTGGGCGCGGACAGCCGACGAGATTGCCGGCGAATACCGGGCACGGGCCGCCGGTCGGCGGGGACCGCGCTCGCGGCGTCGGAAGGCGAGCCCGGATGATGTGATCTACATGGACGCCGTTGTGAGGGATGTTTGTGTTGCGTGCGGCGAAAGAATTTTCGTGGGAGAGCGGATCGCCCATTACCCTTTGGACGGTCAGCGTTCTTACCACATGACATGTGCTGAGAAGCGCGCGAAGGAGAGACGATGAAAGAGCCCTGCTCATGCGGCATATGCGAAAACATTTTGAGAGCGCGAACGTCGGCAGAAAGGGAATTCGCGATAGACCTTTTAAGGGGGACGGCAAAAGGAGAGACGATGATGAAGAAAGAGACGAATGAGCCCGCTGATTGTTCGTGCGACCGCTGTGTCAAGGCCAAAGAATACGTCCTCGCCGAAGGGCCATCGTGGGCGTGCTGGCCACTGGTGATTCATTCACCTTTCTGCTTTCGGCTAAACATCGAGCGGAAAAGGGCGTCAGCGCTGGCTGATGAGTGTGGTTTGCTGAGGGAGCAGCTTCACGACAAGCGGGCCGAATGCGACAAGCTTCGGGATATGGTGACGGCGTTGGAAAGCGCGCTGGGGAGCGCACGGAGAGGGGAGCGATGAACGAGGCGGCTGATTGGATTAGCGACGCCGAAATATTGGCGGCCGTGGAAAGGCAGAAAAGAGCGCTCCTAAAAAGGGGCGTCCGCAAAGAGCTGGCCGATCGCTTGGCATGGGAGTTTGCCTATATCGAGCGACTACTGGCCCGTGTGGAGCTTCCTAATGACAAGTCCTGAAGAAAACGCGCTCGCGCTTCTGACGCTCTCCAGTCAACTCTTGATGTGGGTCGTCTTCGAACAGGTCCGCGGCAATTACCTCGCTTGGGGACGTCCAGCTGCGAGCGCGGCAGAGTCCGAGGCGCCGAAGCTTTTGGCTGCGGGGCCAACGTTTGCGAGCACGTTGGCCGAAGCCGTGCGCATCCTAGAGCGTGAAGCACAGGGGGCGCCCGGGGCGTGACCTCGCTCAAGCGCTTTCGCGGAAAGCGGGAGCGTTTGCGCTTTTTGACGTACGACCTAGAATGGATTCCCCGCGAGCTGAAAGTCCGGCTCGTGGGAGTGTTCGACGGCCAACGCTATCGGCGCTATCCGACCGCGTATGAATTTCTGCGTGGTGAGCTGACGAGCGCAAACCGCAATTGCGTTTTCTTCGCGCATGCGGGCGGCCTGGCCGACGTCCAATTCATTCTAGAAGCGTTCATCGAGCGCGACGCGCCCGGCTTCCAGCTCGACGGACATTGGAGCGGATCATCGCTGGTGATCTGTTCGATCAAGCGCGGCCGGAACCGTTGGACGTTCGTCGACTCGTTTTGGCTCTTGCGCGATTCGCTGGCGAAGATTGGCGCTTCGCTCGGCATGGTCAAGGGAGGCGCCGACTACTTCTGCCCGAGCTTCCCTCACTGCGGGCACGAGACGAGTGGTCGCGCCGATAAGTCTACGTGCATCTTCTACGCGCCGCTTCCGATCCTTGCCGACTATAACGCGCTAGATTGTCGGATCCTTTACGCAGCGATCCAACGCTTCGAAAGTGAAGTCTTTGCGCTTGGCGGAAGCCTCAAGATGACCATCGCGTCAACTGCGATGCATCTCTTTAGAAGCGCCTTCCTAAAGCGCGACATTCCGATCGACAAATTTCTAAACGTTGTGGCCCGCCAGGCTTACATCGCTTCCCGCGTCGAGGTCATTCGCCGCACATGCGACTCCGCCGGATACTACGATATCAATAGCTCGTTTCCGTGGTCCATGACCAAGCCGCAGCCCGGGCGCTTGCTCTCATCAAAAGCTCACTACATCGAAGGTGAGAGGCTGGTTTTAGTCGACGCCGAAGTATCAATCCCTGAGACCTATGTGCCGCCTGTCCCCATGCGTGTAGATGGCCGCGTCTTTTTTCCAACTGGCCGCTTTCGTCGCTGGTTCGTGGGAGAAGACCTAGAGTTAATACTGGACGCGGGTGGAGCCATTCTAAAGGTGTTCGATGCGATGCGCTTTGAACCTTTCGATGACATGGCCGCTTACGTGACCATCATCTACGAGATGAGGCGTCGCACGACAGACCCCTTTCGCCGACTCGTTTACAAGTACCTGATGAACAGCCTTTATGGAAAGTTTGGAGAGGGCGAAGAGAAGAGTGGCCTTCTCGTGCATCCGCGAAAGCCTCCCGATGAGGAAGACATCGTCAAGGTGTATCGGGCCGGGGTTTATCAGGTGCGGAAAGATGTCGACCTGAAACACAATCATGTTCCCATTGCGGCGAACATCACGGCATCTTCGCGCGCCAAGCTGACGCGCCACATGTGGGAGGCGACGAAGAGCGGCGGAGAGATCTACTACCTCGACACGGACTCGCTTACGACCACGGCAGACCTTCCCGTCTCCGATCAGCTCGGCGATCTGAAACGCGAGTTTGACATCGACAAAGGCACATTCTTAGCCCCTAAGCTCTACCGCATTCATCCAGGGCCCAAGATACGGGCAAAGGGTTTCCGCTCGCTCACCAGCGAAGAATTCGATCGCCTTGCCGAGGGCGACGCTGTGAGCATCGAGCGCATGATCAGAATCCGCGAAAACCTAGGCTCTGGCCAGATTAAACCGCGCGAGCGCACCTACGTGAAGCGGACGCTTTCACACCTTTCACCCGAAGAGCTAGACCGCCTAGGCTTTCACGGAGAGCGCGCGATTAGGCCCAAACGCGACATGCAGTCTGATGGTGATAGCCGCCCATGGGCGTTTGAAGAACTAACGAAATATTCAGAGAAGTAAACCTGCGTTCCTTGCGGGTTCCGTTCTGAGCGGGATAGCCTTCCTTCGTCGACTTGCGGCCCAAGCGGCCTTTGAAAGGATGGCAAGATGCCTCAGATTTCGGATCGCAAACTGAATCAGCTGGAGAAGGCCGCGGAGTCGGCCAAGCGCGCGCTCGCGCGTACGCGTCAAGAGGCCAAGCTGGCCGTCCAATCCGGTGTGAAAACCGGTGTGGGGATGGGGAGTGCCTTCGGCGTCTCGTACATCGAGGCGCGCTATCCCGACAAGGCGAAGGTCTTCGGCTTGGACGTCAGTCTCCTGATCGGAGTCGGCGCGACCGCGGCCGGCGCGCTCGGTTACGCGGGCGACAAAGAGACCAACGATGTCGTGGAGGCCATCGGCAACGGTGCGCTCGCGGCGTTCGCGGCCAAGAAGGGCGCCCAGATGGGCGCCGACGCGGGCTAGTAGTCCCGCAGGGCTCTGGCCAGGGGAGCCCACAAACGAAGCTCGCGCGTGCAAAGGGTCGTCAATCTCTGGAGAACAAAACATGAATCGCTACCTTCGTGACCATCTCGGCAACGCACTCGCGTGCGCTCCCCGTTCGTGCCCTCCGGGCGTGGCTGCTGGCAGCCTCGATCCCTGCAACCCCAGCCAGCTCGCGGCTTACCGCGAGCTTCGCGCGCAACAGATCGCGCAGCAGATCCCCATGGTCCGCGCGGGCTACTGGGACGAGTCCACGCTGACGGCGGCGCAGAAGATCGAAGCCCTGCAGGGTGAAGCGCCTATGTTCGGCCTCGACACTGGCGCGGCCGGTGTCGCGGCAGCTGCGCAGGCGACGATCGTCGTCACCCCGCAGCGCCGCAACATCCCGACTCGGATCACCCTGAGTCAGAACGTCGCAAACGCGTTCGTGATCGATCGCCTCGTCGTCGGCGCGGAGAACCTTCTGTCCACCGCGGCCAGCATTTCGGCCGCGACCTTCGTCCAGGACTCGACCGCGCCGAACTTCCGCAGCCCGGTCATGGAGGTCGGCATGGACTTCTCCATCTCCGTCACCAACGTGACCGGCGCCGTGCAGCGCTTCACCGCGACGGTGCACGGCCGGTTTCTGCCGAGCGGCTGGGGCTACCCCGGCGCCTTCAACTGATCGCCGCGCCGCGGTGATCATCGCGCTCGACACCACAGCCGCCGCTCTCCCCGTCGTCAACGGCGGGGCGAGCGCCCTCGGCCGTGTTGTCGGGCGCACCCGTATGGGCCCTATCATGCGCACCGTCGTTGAGATCCCGAGCGAGCCCGGCTTCTATCAAGCAGCCGTCGATCTGCTCACGCTCGCGAATCTGGCCGAGCCCCCTCCGAAGGCCGCGCTTCTTTCGGGCGGTGTGCGGTACGCACAAGAGCCCTACGACCAAGAGATTTGGCAGACCCGGCCCGTGCTCGATACGCGCGGGCTTGGCGACTGCGAAGACTTGGCCGCGGCATACGCGGCCGAGTTGATCAGGGCAGGCACGACCGCGCGTGCGGTCGTCGTGCCCGAAGGGATGGGCCCCCACGGCGGCCGTCTCTTTCACGTCGTGACGGCCACGAAAGCGGGCCTATTCGACCCGTCCAAAGAACTGGGAATGTAACCATGATCGGACTGCTACTCGTGCTCGGGCTCGTTGCTGTCGCCGCTGCGTCGGCGGGCGCCGGTTTCGCCATCTCGAAAGAGGAAAAGGAGCTACTTGTCGAGCAAGACGGCGTTTACCGCTACCGTGAAGATCTGATCCGCTACGTCGTGCAAGCGCTGAAACGGATGACTTGGGACGTTGCCGACGGCGACAGCTACAAGTGGACGGTCGTCGACACGGGCGCCCCCGTCGAGCTGAATAGCGCTTACGACGCAGCCCGCACGGTTCACGCGGCCGGTTTCAACGTTTGGATCACGCCCAACATCCTCGATCAGAAGGTGAAGAAGCGGACGATCTATCTGACCGGCGGTCCCGAAAAGGTCGGACCCTTGCCGCCCAAGGGCGAGAAGCTGGCCCTTCTGATCAGCTCGCTCCAAGCGTGGCCAGACGATGATCTGTCCGCAGGCGCTCCCCCGCCCCCGCCGGCTCCGCCGCCCCCACCCACGGCCTAGCCTTCTGGCCGATCCCCCCTCTTCGTCTCTCGTCTCTCGGAGTCCTGAAATGCCCGTTCCTTTCCCTGTCGTGCTCGGTGGTCTGGCCCTTGCGATCTTCGCCTTCAGCGGCGACGACAAGAAGGGCAGTGGCGGCGGCGGCGGCCCGGGCGGCCCGGGCGGCGGCTTGCCGCCAGGCGGGTGGGAGGATTGCTTCGATGACGCGATGCCGCCCGCTTTCAAGACCGCGCTTGCGCAAGTCTTGGCCACGGTCACGACGCCCGAAGACTTGGAGGCAGCCGCCGAGATGACCGCAAACGCCGGTTTCCCGCAGGCGGCTGAATGTCTGCTCGCGAAAGCCGATGAGTTGAAGGGCGGCGGTGGCGGCGTGGTCCTGACTCCGCCGGAGATCCCAATCAGCTGGCCTGGCAACATCCCGCCGATCCCCGGCACCGTGCCACCCATTCCGGGCACGCCGCCCGGCCAAGGCGGTCCGCCTGGCCAGCAGGGCGATATGCCTTTCGCCGTCCGCTATGGCGATTACCCCTATGGGCTCGCCATCTATTACACCGGCCAGGGTGGTCGCTTCAAAGAGCTGGAGCCCCTGAACCCGCAACTGGGCCCGATGGTCACGAAGCAGGGCCCGCAGGGCGCGTATTCGATCTATCAGAACTGGGCCCCGGGTTTGGAAATCGTCTTGCCCGCGAGCTGGAACGCATGGAGCAAACCGCTCCCGATCCCCGGCACGCAGAAGCCCAGCACGGACTACCCGGGAGGCAGCGCGGCAGCATGAGCGGGATCACCCTTCACGCGCCCGAAAAACGTGGGGCGAATTGGGTTCTTCGGGCGGATGTTGCCCTCGGCACTGATCAGCTCACGCTCTCGGCCCGAATCAGCCCCGAGTCACTGACGTGGCTCGAAGCAGCGGCCAAGCGCGGCGCGTCCTGGGCACAGCGCTGGTTCGATCGCTTGGCCAGTCGTGTCGGCCTATCGCTTGCGGGCGACTGGTCGCGCTTCGGCGTGGCTAGCACGATCCTCCAACGTCTCTCGTCCGAAGCGCTCGGGAGCCGCGTCCTGACGCCTTATCAGGCGCTGGTCGATGCGGTTCCGCTCTATCAGAGCCACTGCGGAGAGCTGGGCTCAGAAGCCCAATACGCCGCCGAGCTTTCGCTGGCATCGATTCAGGAGGCGGCCTCACAGGGCGACGACGACGCGATCGAAGCGCTCGGATGCCTGCGCACGCTCCACGATGTCGACGTCGCGATCTACCGCGGGCAGGGCTTCGATTTGTTCCGCTTCTGCCGTGAGCAGGCACCACGCGACGATCGCGCCATGGCTATGCTCCAAGCCATGACCGCGCTCGGCCGATCGTGCTGCGATGGGCCGTGTGAGATCGTTCTGGACATCGAGCCCTATTTGGTGGGGATCGGGGGCGACGTCGTTGGCCGCGCCTCGAACCAGCTCGCGCTGCGTTCCCTGGGCCGTCACCCGTCCGTCTCGCTGTCTGAGTTGGATGCCTATTACCGGACTCTGCTCAGTCGCTACCGCGGACGCGGGCGCGGCGATGTGATCGGATGCGCGGGCGGCAAGTGTGGCGACTGTGGCCCGAGCTGTGCGTGCAAGAAGCGCGATGTGATTTCGGGCTCGGGCTCGGCCGACTGTCCGTGTCCGCCGCCGAGCCCATCGCCGTCGTGGTGTGAGATGCCGTGCGGCCCGGGCGAGCGACCGGGCCCACGGCCGGGCCCACGTCCGATCCCCATGCCGACGCCCATCCCGCCCGGTACCGGCGTTCCGGGCGACGTGCCGCCCGGCACAGGGATCCCTGGCGATGTGCCGCCCCCGGGCACTGGAACGCCCGGAGACGTGCCGCCCGGCATCGGCATCCCCGGAGACGTGCCGCCCGGACATCTGCCGCCCTGGGACGTTCCTGGGCCCGGCACGGGCACGCTCGGCCCGGATGAGACCGCGGAGATCCCAGGCCCCGGCAACGTCGCGATCAGCGATCGGCCCCCAACTTTCACGCCCGGCGGTCTCGGCCCCTTCCGCCCGTTGGATCTACACCCGTCGATCCGCGAGCACTTGCAGCAACAGCAAGGCGGCGGTGGCGGTGGCGGCGGCGGCCTTGGCCCCTTTCGCCCGCTGGATATCGATCCAGCGATCCGCGACTACCTTCGCCGCGCCGGCTCCGGTCGCTCGTAGGGGCGCCCCTCGTGCGCCCGCGCCACGCTCTTTTTGCTCTCGGCTCTCTGGCCGCTCTCGTCTGTATCATGTCCTGCCCCGACTCCACATCTCCGCCACCGTCTGGCCTCGGACCGATCGAAGGCTATGCGCCGTGGTCCCCTGTGGCTGGGTGCTTTTCTCCGCAAAAGGGAACGATCGCGTTTCGCGATTGGGCGCTCAAGACGTGGGGCGGTTCGGATCTGGGGATCGCTCGCGACTGCGGGATCGGAGACGCGAGCAAGCACCACGAAGGACGGGCGTGGGACTGGGCGCCTCCAAACAAAGACGTCGCAGACGAGGCCATCGCGATGCTTCTCGCAACGGACGCCGCGGGCAACGCCAACGCGCTCGCGCGTCGGCTGGGGATCCGAACGATGATCTGGTGGAAAAAGATCTGGGTCGCCGGCCAAGGCTGGAAGCCCTACACGGGGAAAAGTCCCCACACTGATCACGTTCACTTCGGTTTCGGCTGGCCCGGAGCGAAGGGCCAAACGTCCGGCTACGTCAACGACGGCAAAGCCGTCTCGGCTGCCCTGATGGGGTAGCGAAGGGAGCGCGAGGGATGCAATCAGCTTGGTATCAGATTTGGCTCGTGGGCGGCTCGCTCGGTATTTCCGATCAATGGTCGGGATGGCTCTGGGCAACGCCCGTCGCCGCTCAGGCGCTCGCGATTGCGCTCAGCGATCGTGGCTTCAGCGTGCGCGATCAGAACGGCCAGCCGCTGCCGACCATTGTGGGGATCCCCGGGATTCAGCTGCCCGGCGGTTGGGGCGGTCTGGGATCGATTCTAGGCTACTGAGACTGGAGGGCAGAGCGTGGAATACTGGTACTACTTTCAGCGCAACATGGCCGAGTGCTACAACAAAGGTCAGCTCTGCAACTGGACTTATCTCGGCGTGACAGCGCTCAATCACGCTCCGCTGCTTCCCTTTCTGGACAAGCACGCGAGGTCAATGGCTCGGCCCGGCTCCATGGTGATTCGCGCCCTCTGGAACCCTTCTCTTTACCAATACACGGCCTCTCAAGCCGTCGCCTGACAATGCTTGTTCGGCCAGTCATCTCCGCCCCCATCCGGTGGCTGGCCCGCGCTTACGAGCGAGTCTTTTCAGGGAGCGGAGGTAAGAAGGTGTCTCGAACGGTTGCTGTGGCAAGAGTCAAGGGGCTCGATAAGACGAGCCCTGGATACTTGCGCGAGCACGTTCGAACAGCGGAGCGGCGTGGTCTGGATCCAAGCTATCTAGCCGCGGTGATCTCTTTCGAGACCGGCGGAACCTTCTCGCCGAGCATCAAGAATCCGGTTTCAGGAGCGACGGGCCTGATCCAATTCATGCCGAGCACGGCCCACCAATTGGGCACCACGACGACAAAGCTTTCTCAGCTGAGCGCCGAGAAGCAGCTTGCCTACGTGGACGAGTACTACCGGCAGATCGTTGCCTGGAAAGGCAAACTCCAATCATTGGAAGATCACTATCTGGCCGTGCTCGGTCCGGCCAATGTCGGCAAGCCTCCCTCCGCCGTGCTCTATTCGTCGCCTTCCAAAGCCTACACGCAGAACGCAGCGCTCGACAAAAGCGGCGACGGGACGATCACCAACGAAGAGGCCACGACACCCGTACGCGGCATCTACAACGCCGCGAAGAAGCTCCCTCCGATCCTCGTCACGCTCGACGATGACGGCTCGCCGTCGCCAGGATCGGGCTCGTCGTCGGGACCCGAGGGGGCGATCGGTGCCGCCCTCCTGATCGCGATCACCGCTTTCTCCATCGCTCGCTGGAAAACGCGAGGTAAGCTCAGCTGATGCCCACCGAGCCCCGCAACGCGTTGGATCACTACCTCGGCCAGCTCGCGGCGAAGATCGCACGCGACAAGGCTCGCCGCTTCTATGAGCGAAATCCGGCGTTCGCCCGGCGCATGGTCAAAGACTACGTCGGCCAGAAGCAAGGCCCGACGAACGTCCAACGACTCAACCCCGTCTGTCTTCTCTGCCCCTACCTCAGCTGGGCCGACATTCTCGCGCTCGATGAAAAGATCAGGGAGCTTCAGGCCGAAGTTCAGGCGCAGCCAGAAGCCAACAGCACCACCAACGTGAACCAGTGGGCGAGAGAATTCCCCTACCGGCAGCAGATCAACATTTTCACGTCAGCATGGTCCGCGTGGATGGCTGCCCACGAGGGGGAAATCTCTCGCATGCTCCCCGGCGTCGTCGATGAATTCGAGCGGCAGCGCGCGCAACACAACATCAACCGCGCACACTTCGCCGTCGTGTTCGGCAAAGCGCCCGAGACGGGCAAAGCCGAAGAGCCGGCCAGCATCGGCGAACTGTTGAAGGCCGGAAAAGATGAGGTCAAAGACACGCTCCAGCCGCTGCTGATTGCGGCCGGCGTCGTGGCCGGCGTCTTGGTCCTGCGCGAGCTTCGCCGCTGATGCTTCCCTGGCCGGTCAACCACGACTACCTATTCCCTGGCTACTACGCGGCCACGGCGGCACCCTACAGTCCGGCCGGCTACGCCTACGCTCGCGGCCGGCAGGATGGTTACGCGGGGCGCACGCCGCGGCCCTACGACTCGCCCGCGTACATGGCCGGGTGGCGCGACGGTCGGGCCTTGGCGCACACGACGCCGCCCGTTAGAATCAGTGAGCCCTGGCGATTGGCACTCAGCCGAAGCGGCCAGGGCCCTTTTCATTTCTAGTGTCAATGCCAGGGAGACACGATGGACTCAGACGTCAAAATGGAGAAGTGGATCCGCGAGCGGATCGAAACGCTTCCCGCCGCGCACTACTTCGTTCTCGTTCACGCTAGCTCGGAATTCGGGGGCATGGGGGGCGAGCCCCTGCTGCGCCTCAGCGTCGGCGAAGACGCGATGAGCGGCAACGCTGAGGCCGAAGCGACGAACTTTTCAAAGCAGGTTCTGGAGCACGCTCGGAACCACGTCGATGCGTTCGACGGGCTCAAACAGCGTTACAAGATTTTTGCGAACGACGACGAAGAGCGGGTGATCGCCGCCTACCCTTTCCAGCTCGGTAGCCGCATGGCGTCGCATGCCGTCGATCACTCGGAAATGCCCACCGATCGGGGCTTGCTCGCCCAGCTCATGCGGCACAACGACCGCAAAGACGAGCTTTTCATGCACCTGTCACAGGGCGTTTTCGGCGCGCTGATCAGCGAAAACCAGAATCTCCGCGCCCAGCGCGACAAAGCTGAAGAAACGCGCGCCCAGTACTACGAGCTAACCGAAGAACTGGTGAGCCGGAAGCATGAGCGCGAGCTGGAGATCAGCACGTTCCAGCGCGAAGAAGGGCGGAAAGATCAGCTGGTGAAAGCGCTGATCACCACGTACGGACCCGAGATTCTGAAGCAGCTGAACATCCCCAAGCTGCTCAAGGGCGGTGGCGGAGCGAACGGGGCCGCCGCTTCAGCGGGTGGCGCCCACGGCGCCCATGGCACCCATGGCTCGAACGGACACGGCGCCGCGACCCATGCCACTGCGCAGACGACAGCAGGAGAGAGCGGGGGATCGGCAGGGCCCACAGCCGAGAGCGAGCGGGTTGCGGAAGGTCAAGCGGCTATTCGCGGAGTCTTCAAGCTTTTGGATCGTCACACCCTTTTCGAGACTTTGGATCGTCATCATCGCGCCATGCTAGATGACTGCTTAGGTCTGGGAAGCGATCCAAGCACTGTCGGAGAGCTTGCCGAAAAGCTCAGCACGGTCTGGGCCGAGCTTCCGGAAGAGTCGACTGATATCATTCTGTCAAAGCTTCCCGAAGTGGCGCCCGAGCATACTGTGCTCTTGGCCGAGATGCTGCGGGGGAATGTGTTTTGAGGGAATGCATTAAGAGTGAGACCCCGCCGCGGAAGGTTGGACCTGCGCGGTGTGCGTTGTGTGGTGATGATGCTTTCACGAAGGGGCTGGGGGGCGCCTCCTACGGGCCCGCGGGCTGCGTCTGCCACGATTGTGTATTGGCCGCGGCCGATTTGCTGCGATGTATTTACGGGATCAATATTGAGCCTGAAGCTGCCCCCGACACATTCGAGGGATCATGGTTGTGGTCCTGAAAAAGAATTCCCGCTGTCTTCCCTGGCAGGAGGCGGCGGGATAGGGTCGGGAGGGCGCGACGGGCGTTGCACGCGCGCGCCTTGAGCGCCGTCCCGCGCCCGTTTATACTGCCAGCAAAAGAAAAGGAACGACGACCCATGAAGAGTCAAGTGACGATCACTGCCGACCCGCTCGGTAATCAGCGCGCCTATCACCAGGAATTGCAACAGCGCGGCGTGGGGGGGCTGCCGCCGATTCAGTCTGATCCCGAGGACGAGGGCAACCGAACCCGTTACGCCAACCCCGGCGGCGTCGTCACGATCAGCCAGCCGAACGGCGTGCAGCGCCAAGACAGCAGCACCCAGATCACCACGCGGCCGGCGCAGGGTGGTGGCCCCCCGCCCGGCACGAAGATCACGCAGACGGAAGGCGCGGGCGGAAACCGCGCTGCGGTCAGCGCCCTGGCGACTCGGATCGTCGAGCTGGAAAACGAGCTGGCCGCAGCCGAAAAGGATCTAGCGGATGCCGAGCTGGAAAACGCTCGGCTGCGCGATCAGCTCGCCGCGCTCCCGACCGCGGGCCAAGACAGCGATCCGGCTCCATCCACCAAGCCCGAAGAGATCAAGCCGATCAAGTAGCCCGATCATGCCCTCGCCTTTCGACGATTTTACCGCTCTGGCTCTCGGCATCGCTCGGGAGACTGTTCGCGTGCGCCTGGCTGAGTTTGCCCAGACGCCGCAGGGCAAGGTAGTGCGGGAGGCGGGGCGGCGCATGATCGCGATCAAGAAAGAAGGGCGCGATCCGACCATGCGCGAAGTGGCCGAGTTTTTCGATCAGATTCCGACCATCTTGGCCGACGACGAGACCCCTTCTCCCTCCCCTCAAGACACGCCCCGCGCCAAGCCATGAGCCTGCCATCTCTCATTCTCGCCTCGATTCCGATCGCGCTCTGGCTGCTGACTGAGCGCGAGCAGAACGGTAGTGGCAAAGGCAGCGGTGGCAGCGGCGGCAGCGGTGGGGGCGGCACGACCACCACGCCGATCGGTTGGCCCCCGCCCTATCCCGTTCCGAGCCCGCCCATGCCATACAACACCTACGGGCGCGAAATGCCTTTCATCGCGTCTTTGCCACAAGGTAAAGCGAGCCAGCTCGAAAAGCGCGATCACATGATTTTGACCGAGGTTAAGAAGCGCCTGGCCGATGGCACGCTGGAGCTTCCCATGTCGTCGGTCGTGATCACGGCAGGCGACTGGACGGCTACAATCCCCGTGCTTGCCGACGCGTTGAAACTTGACGGCGTGCGGGTCACGACGGACTTTGAAACGGCGCAGCTGATTGCCGATGTGCTCGGGCTCTACCAGCTCACGCCGAAAGTGAGCGATGCGATCAATGAGCAGGCCATGTTCCGCATCGAGCCGACAACGCGCTCTTGGAACTACGTGCCCGATCCGGTGACTGGTGAGATCACCGGCGCATACACGCAGCGCATGATCGATCACTCCGTGGCCGTCGATCAGAAGTGGGAGGAGGCCAACGCCGCGGGCACGTCGATCCCCGCGAGCTGGGGCGGCGGATGGAATGCGTTGCTCGTGAACAACCCGGGGAAGATCTGGACCAACACGATCCGCAACTGGGAAAAGCTCGACCCCAAAACGCCGCCCTACGGGGCCAACCACGGATGGTACCGGCCGGGCGGTCTTCCCCCCATCCAGACCAACGACTTGGCCCACGATGTGGCCCACGTCGATTACAGTCAGATCCTTCGCTTCATGGGCCCGGCGATCTACGTGACGCCCAAAGGCGACCCCAACGCCCCCGCCATGGAGATCCCGATGGCCGAAGCTCTCACAAGCTCCACATGGGCGCCTCTCGTCAGTGATGAAGGCCCGCTCCCCCTCCCGCGCCACCCGCGCATCCCGCCGCTCACCGCGTAAGACTCCGCCGCCACGGTGGCGGCCACAACCCCAACAAGGGAGAAACAAAACATGGACGGAAATCTCGAATTGGTGGCCGCTGGCGTTCTGAACGGCACCGGCACCCCCTCATGGACAATCAACAATGGCGGCTTCGGTGCCATCGTCGACAACGGAACCGGCGACTACACCGTGACGATGAACAAGCAAGTCGACCCGACCGAGGCGATCATCTTGCACAACCGCACCGGCGTCACCACCGGCGGCCAGAGCGCTTGTCAGATGGCCAGCGACACCACGCTGGAAGTTCATTCTTACGCCGCAGACGGCACGGCGGCCGATGGTTCGATCGCAATCGCGATCTACCGCCGGATCACCGTCTGATCCACCTAGCCGCGGGCCCTTGCGCTCGCATATCACGAGAGCCGGCCCAAGGGCCGGCTTTCGTGTTTTGGGCTCAGTCCCGTCAAACGTGGTAGGATAGCCTGAAACCATGCTCTTCGCTCTCGATGTGGACATCTACGAGCCCGGCCTCGCCCACGCGGGCCCCCTTCGGGCTTATCGGATCGACTGTCACGACGGCGAGCACGCCTACCCGTGTCCACGGCATGTCTTCTACGGGCGGAGCGATGAAGAAGCAGAGATGTATCTGGATGTCCAGCTGAGAAATGACAGCTGGCTCCGAACGTATGTCGACGCGGACGCTTTCGCCGCGGAGTGGAAAAGGACCCAGACGAACGGACCCTTTCCCATGGTGCGGCACACTTTCTTCGGGTCAAAAGAGCGCGACCTGTGGGAGAGCCTGCAGGCCCACATGGTTGGAGACAGTCAGCTCCGCGAAGCTGTCAGAAAAAAGGTGTGGGAAGGCGTGCCCATGCGCGTCGAGACAATCCAGCGGACGGTAATGGCTTCCGACCTCTCTGGTTTGAGGGTTGGGGAGACGGCGAGACGATGATCGACGAAGCAGCAAAAACAGAACTAGACCTTTACCTCTCCAATGATGGTCGGCTGTACCCAAAGCGGAAAGCCATCATCGAAAATCTTGGAAAGAAAGCTGGCCGCGGAAAGTACGAGCACGCCAAAGCCTACAAAGCTTGGCTGTATCTCGTGGACGATGCGGCGAAGGGGTACCTTCGCGAGCACGCGGGGCCCGGGGCATCGATGCGGAGTCTTTTCCCCAAGCTGTTGCGCGTCGAGCTGGCGAAAGAGCTTGCCGATCGGTATCGGCCGGCGCCGTCGGGCACGTCGGCGAAGCCCAAAGCCAGAACGAAGCCGAGACCGAAAGCTGCGCCCAAGCCCAAGCCATCCAAGCCGAAGCCGAAGCCCAAGACGCCCAAAGTCTGCACCAGCTCAGGCTACGCCTACGAATTCGACGGTGGCACCAAGAGCTGGCAAACGTCCAGTGACGATCACTGGGACATCGTCATGGTGGACGACAAGCCGGGCACGCTGCTCGGGGAGCGGGAAATCGACGGCGCCCGTGTCGCCGTGATCAAACAAGGGAAGCGCATCGTCGCGCAGACCCTTCACCACGTGAGGAGGTGCTGATGGCAACCGGGATGAGCATCGGAGCGCAAGAGCTTTGGCACTTCGCTTCCCAAACGAAGGGCGGTCAAGGCGTCCTGAATCACGCTCTTTGCCAGGCTGCGCGCATCTACGCTCGGCCGGGGGCGCAGTCCGAAGCGCTGAACCGCAAGGCGCTCACGGCGGCCAAGGCGCTTGCACGGGCCTACGTGCTCGGCTTCCGCGGCGGCGAGAGCTGGGTCAAGCTCGCGCGGGCTTCAGCGAAGGACAAGCGGCGCGCCGCCCAGCTCTTCCCGCCCATGGTCTTGGGCGAAGTTGCGGCGGCCTTCAAGTCGGAATTCGCGCGCAAGTGGAAGGGTGGCGATTTTGAGAGCATTCTTCCCCGGAAGCTCCAGAAGGCGAAGACGCGCAAAGCTTCGCGGGCAGCGCGCGAGCACATCCGGCCGGACGTGCCGAGCGGGCTCGTGGTGCAGACCCTGATCTTTCCCGCGAAAGGTTGGACGCGGAAAGAGGCCATCGCGTGGGCCACGCGTCACGGCTTCGCTGTGCCGAAGGTGCACGCGTCGGCGACGAGCTACCGCATTCGCCAGCTCGCGCCCGGCGACGTGAAGAAGGGGACGCAGAAGACGATCAGCTTGGGCGCGTGCGGTGTGCGCGCGGTGGTCGCCAAGAAGAAGCGCTGAAGCGGGAAAGGGATCTCCGGTGGGGACCTATCAAGTCGTTACTGAGCTGGTCCCAGACGGGGCGAGCAGCTTTCAGTGGTCGGACTACTCGACCTATTCGAGCAAGCTGATCACGGGTGTTTCGGCGGTCTCACACTACGTCGACTTGCCGCCGTTCGAAAGCTCTCCGGACAGTCTCCTCAACCCTCCACTGATTGCCGACGTCATTGGCCTCAAGGGCTCGCTGGAGAGCCTTTCGGGGCTGTCATGGTCGCAGCTGGCCGGGCTCGCGCTCGACGTCTACGCGCTCTCACAGGCGACAAGTCCGGCGGAGATTGTTCAAGGGATCGCTACCATCGTCACCACGACGACTGATCTCGTGACCACGGCGGCCCAAGCCGTGGGGCTCGCGACGAGCGTGGTCAACGTGATCCCAATCATCGGCCAGATCGTCGGCGCCGTGCTGGGCGCAGTCGCCACGGTCCTGGAGTCGCAAGCACTCGTTGCCCAGTACGGCGCAGCTTGTGACAAGGCGATGGCGGGACTGCTCGACTACCATTGTGCGAAGCTGGTCGAGTGGGCCAAGCCATCGGCGACGGGCACAAGCATCATGCCGTCCGATTTGTTTCGCCCACTCTCCTACGCGATCCAGCTCGGCAAGGGGCCGGGCGTGTCGCGCGAGTTTCCGCGCCTGCCGCTCAACATCTCCGCGCTCTACGTGGCCCTTTGCGGCCCGGAAGCGCAGCTTTCGGATCCGATCTTCCCTGGCGAGGCGCACCCCGTCACCTTCGGCCAGAAGCGCTGGAACCAGCTGGTTGCGAGCTACCGCGCACAAACGGGAAAGCATCACATCGGAGTACCTGCCGAAGTGCAACGGCAGATGTGGGCGCTGATCGAAGGCGTCATGAGCGCGGCCGAGCCCCCCGGGCTCACGGACAACCCGCAGCCGATCGGCGACCGTGGTCGCGCGCTGATGCCGCTTCTTCAAGACATGGTGCGGAACCTTTGGATCGCGGGGAAAGTCGGGGGCCGCGGTTACGGCATCGATCGGGGCTTCTTGGTGATGTTGCAAGATGTGATCTTGAAGTCCGATCACAACTACGAGGATTCTTGCAAAAAGCTGATCGGAGAGGCGCCCGGAGCGGGACAGGCGAAGATCGTAAACGCGTCGTGCCTTGGCCGTGTCGATCTGGTCTCACCGTTCGAAGCTTCGATCATCGCCTACGAAAACCAGCTTGACGAAACGTTCCGCCCCAACGGGGAATGGATCCTTCCGTCGTCGCCACAAAGCGCCGAGTCGACGCTCGTCGTGTCGCCCAGTGTCGCGAGCGAGATGGAGGCGGGTCTGGTGAGCCTTCAGGACTCGATCACCAAGGGGCGCGGTCGAAAGGGTGCCTACTCGACAGCGCGCGCGGGAGCAGCGTCGAGCGGTGGTGGCGCAGCAGTCGGGCTCTTGGTGGCGGGGGCTCTGGGGTACCTGGTTCTGAAGAAAGGGCGTTAAAAAGAGATGCACGACGATTCTTATTTCCGCGCCAACTCGGGGACTCACACCCACCAATACCGTTCGCACGACATTCGTTGGGTGAAGAAAGAAGCTCTCGAATGGATGAGGAAAAACCCGCCGGCCGGCGAGAGGCCATACGACAATGACGCGATTGTGGCCGAAATGGTCATAGCTGGAACTCTCGGCGCCGATCGGAAAGAGTGGCGCCCCGGCCCTGATGGCAAGTGGCTCTTGGTGACGGACACGAGAGGAGAAGATGACTCGGCCGCATTGCGAAGGGCCCTGTCTAAGAACCGCAAAGCTATAAGAGACGCTCGAAAGAAGGGCCGAAAAAAGGGGAGGAAGAAGGTGAGCAAGAACGCGGCGAAAAAAGGTGGGCAAGCTTTCCTACCGGGCATGTCGGCAAGCGCTGAGCGGCATGCGAGGCTTCTGGAAGTGGAGAAGCTGCTAGGGAAGGCAGAGCCATTCCGCCAATACGGTCCCGACTACGATCGAGGGATCGACGAAACCGCCCACGACCTAGAGCACGCCCGCTTGCTGTGGCGCGAAGGAATGTCCGAGCCCAGCAGCGTCGGCTGGTTTTCCAAGAGCCTTCAGAGCCATATCAAGCGGCGCGAAGAGGAGTTGGAAAAGAGGCTAGAAAAGAAGAATGTGGAAGCCGTCACTTCTTTCTACAAGCAGCAGCAAGAAGGCTTTGCCGAAGGGCAGAAGAAAGAGGCAGAGCGGCGCCGGCAGCGTCAATACTGGGAAAGCGTGGCCGGTCAGGAAACATATCGCCGTGCCGACGCGATGATCCGAAAAGAGGCGGCCCCGCATCGTAAGAAGGGCTCGCAAGACTACGATCCTGCCATCGCTAGCGAGGCGACAAAACTCGAAACCCTTTTGCGGAACGCTAGGACGCAGGGCCTTCTTTCTGAGGCCGAGCTGACCGCGGCCATGAACCGGCTTCGGCTCAACTTGGATCGTTGGGTCCGAGACGTCGTTGCGCGCGTGGAGCGTGCGGCAAAAGAGAAGAAAGAGAAGGACGCGCAAGCCTTCCAAGCTTCAGCGCTTGGAACTTTCAAAGCGGGCAAGAAGCGAAAAGAGGTCAAAAAAGAATTGAAGGATTACGCCGCGTCGCTGGTTGTGCGGAAGGGAAAAGGGTATTGGGCCGTGGAAAGGGTCGGCCTGCCCTCTCACCGATCGCCGCACGTCATGAAGTATCCCAGCAAGAAGCAAGCGACTCGGCATGTGCAGATCGTGCGTGGCGATCTGAGCGTTGCTCCCGCGTGGTATCGCGATCTACTCGCCGAAGCCAAGCGGAAGGGGATGACCCCTTCGGAACGGTTGCGTTACGCGGCGGGGCACGCCCAGAGCTTGGGCCTAGGCCCCGATCATGTGCTCGCCGACCCGAAAACGTTCGAGCCCAAACCGCTCCCCCAAGACACGCCCCGCGCCGAACGGCGCCGTAGGCCGCGAACAAAAGCGTCCAAAAAGCTGCAATCACAAGCGTTCCAAGCTTCAGCGCTCGGAACCTTCAAAGCTGACAAGCAAAAGAAGATGTCAGCCGCCGCCGCTCCAACCGCCGAAGACTTCAGCGCGGCCAAAGCCTTCCTACGCAAGGTCAAGCAAGCTGGCACGCCATGGACTGCTGACCTCGAAAGGCGCCTGCGTGACGCCTTCCCATCTCTCACAGCGTCCGCGCTTCGTTCGTTGAAGGCGAGCGTGTACAGCAAGCCGCCCGCCGCCCCGCCGCCGAAGAAGGTCCCAAAGACGGCAGCCACCGACGGATACCAGATCCAACGCAGGCGCGAAGATTACCCAAATTTGGTTTGGGTCGTCTGCGAAGACTGTGGGCGCGAGCGCATGATCAACCTGGAAGAGTCAATGCCAACCGTCGCCGAAGTGCCACACGCGCGACGATGCGAACGCCGCTTCAACCCCCCTCCGAATTTGGCCGGACTGCTTGCCACATCGAAGCCGGCCGGAAAAAGAGGGGCGCCGAAAAAAAGGACAACGAAGAAGAGCGCAAAGAAGGCTCCAAAGAAAAAGAGTCCAGGACGCAAGCCCCCGAAGCCTCCCCGCTGCGACAACTCGCCTTGCAAGTATGTCGGTGGCTACTGGCGCCGATCGAAAGACTGAGATCATGGAGCAACTGCTGTACACATGGATCCTTCCGATCGTGCTCGTCGCAGCGCTGATCGGCCTCATCGTCTGGATTGCCAAGGTGAAGAAGCCGAATGCGATCCCTCCGAGGTATCGCGCGATGCTGGCCGCTCTGCTCGGCCAGCTCGCGGCCGGCTTCGCTGTGATCTTCGTCGAGCGACCGATCATCGCAAACATGATCGCGGGGCTTTTCGCGGCGGCCTTGGCCGTGCTGGGGCACGATGTGATCGTGGAAGGGGTGAGAGGGGGGCGCGAGCTTTTCGGGCCGGCCAAGGGCGGCACAGAAAGGAAGCCGTCCGATGGCGATACTGGATGAGCATCCCGAGATGCGCGCGCTCAAGCTCCGGATCACCAACGCCGAAGAGCGTGCCGAGGACGCCTATCGCGTTGCCGGGCAAGCCCGGGACATCGCGCGCGAGACGAACAAGAAGATCGACACGCTACAAGAACGCGTCGTCGAAGAGATCAGCGCAAGTCTAGAAACCCACTTCGCGGCCCAAACGAAGGCGCAGAGCGATTTCGAGACGCGCGTTGTCGAGGCCCACCACCGGCAAAACGCCGCTCTTTCGGCGATCCGAACCGAAGTGGCCCAAGCCGTCACGACGGCCGACGATACGGGCCGCGTCGTGGCTCTCCGCGAACAGGCGAATGCGATCAGAGACAAGGACATGGAGATCGAGCTGCTCAAGAAGCAGCACCAGATCGACACCCTTCGCACCCAGCTCGCTCAGTCGAACGAGCGCGAAGCACTGGCAGCGAGCTGGAAAAGCTCGCTATGGCTCAAGGTTGCGGGCGGCGTGATCATGCTGATCATCGGCGCCATCCTGGTGGGCTTTCTCTGGTCGCTTCGGAACGGTGGGCCGCCTTGATGACTGAGCGCCTGGCGCGGATCGCCGTAGTCGACGACAGCGAGCCCGATCGCGTCCTGCTCCTGCACTACCTCCGCCGAGCCGGGCTCAAGAATGCGATCAGGGCCGCATCAAGCGTCTTCGATCTGCCCCGCTTTCCGCCCCCCGATGTGGTCGTGTTGGATCTCTCGATGCCGGACGTGGACGGGCACCAAGCCATGGTGCTGATGCGCTCGTGGTGGCCCAGCTGCCGCTACGTAATTCATTCGGGCTGGGCCCGCGGAGAGCTTTCAAGCGCCCTTGCGGCCTCTCTGGGCGTCGCTGCGCAGGCCGGGGAGGTAGGGGGGCCGGATATCGCCTGGTGTTCCAAAGACGACCGTGGGGAGCTTCTAGAAGCGCTCGACTCCCTTCCCGGACTCGCTCTGTCGGGCGGCCAGCTCGTCACCACGTCCTGACCGGAAACTAACGCGTCAGGCTGGCTGCCATGGCATCGCACAATGGCGCCACGACGCTTCCCATCGCTTCAACTACCGCCTCCGGCACGCATGCCAAGCACTCTGATAGCGTCTCCAGATCGACACTGCGGGCAGCTTCTACGACTAGCGCCACTGCCTGCAACGCATCCGCTTGCGCGTGGTAGTTGTTCGGTACCCCGTCGATGTCTAAGCTTGCGCCCAGCTTAGAGTATTCGCTCTGCTTGCTGGTAAGTGCGTCGTACTGACTGCGAAGCCAGTTGTCCGCGGCGTCACTTCGGGTGCCTACTAGGCGAAGGACGCCCAAAAGCGTAGCCGTTGCTAGCTCTCTATCGCCCGGATTGAGTAAGCCCAGTGCAAGCGCTGCGACGTCGCATGCCACGCTTACCCTTTCCCTCAAGTTGTTGTCGTTGCGCGCCAAGAGCGCGCTTGCGCTGTCACTACGTTGCGTCATGTCCCACAGACGTTAAGCGGCATCAGAGTCTGACAGAAATACCCCAAGAAAAAGGGGCGCCCCCTTGAAGGAGGCGCCCCCGCGCTTTGTGGCGAGCGCTTTGAGTCTGCGTTGCCGGCGTCAGAGCGTGGTGAAGGCCGACTCTTTCGGCGGCTTCTTGGCGAAAAAGGTCCCCTGCATGCGACCGAAACGGTACTCGCGCCGGTAAGGCCAGTCCGGCGCCGTCGTGGCGCTGATCGCAAAGCGTAACTTGCCGCCGCTTTTCTCGTAGATCGCTTTGATGGCCTCGCTTGAGGCTTCTTTCGCCAGGCGGAGAAGCTCCTCCGCTTCCTGCTCCTGAAGCTGGGCCTTCTCGAATACCTCGAACAGAGAAAGGAATTCGTCCTTCTCGTTCGGCGCTGCGCGCACCGCGCCGTTAGCGCTGCTGGCTGTCCCGTTCTTCTTGGCACCCGCCTTGCTCGCCTTCCGGCTGGTAGCTTTCTTAGCTGTCTTCTTCGTCGCCATGTCTCTGGGTCCTTTCTTCGCGGGCTCTCTCTGGCAAGCCCGCTCTGTGGTATACCACTTGGGATGGTAGAGGGGAAGGGTGGAGAAGAGAAGAACGGGCTTCGCTGCGACACGTGTCGGGAGGGATTCGCCGACTGTGAGTGTCCCATCTCGGCCGAGCTTTCTTCAGAGCTGACGAGCCAGATCAGCGAGCTGAGAGCGAAACCCGTTCATGCCCAGACTCAGAAAACCAAACGACTGCGCTTGCGCGTGTGGCTCGCCCCAGGGCTTTGGCGAAGTGTCGACCACTGGGCCGACGTGTGGCGCGTGTCGACGTCGCGAGCGCTGGAAGCGCTCTTGCGGCAGCACTCTGGGAGGGATGGCGAAGCGTTGGACGTATTTCCCGGGAAGCGTAAGCCGAGGGATGTGACATTAGACGGACTTACGATCACACGACTCAAGGCCCGAGCCTCCGCCGAAGGCGTGTCGGTTTCATGCTTGGTCGCAAAAAGGCTCCGACATGAGCTTGTAGCGCTTGACGGCTGAGCTTGTAGTTGCCAGAGTGAAGGCATGAACGACGCAATCACCAAGACGAAGACCCCTTGCCCGAAGGCTCTTTACGCGGCTATCCGCAAACTCTATCCGCGCAGTCGCCGCGCTCGCGCGGTGGGGATCGTGCACAACGGCTCGACGGTCCGAAAACTGGAGTGCGTGCGCTGCTGCGATGCGCGCACCTACTGCGCCAAGTGGCGCATGCCGAAGGGCGTCGCCGCGTGGCAGGCGAAGCACAATCGTGTATGTGGCGCCCGCATCGTTGCGGACGCCGCTCACGCTGATTATGCGGGGCTCTTTGCGAGTGATGCCGACGCCATCGCCTACGAGCACGAAACGCTCAGCATCGGCGAAGAGTTTTTGCCCGATTGTGCCGTCGCCGTTCTTCGCGGCGGTCTTCAAGGTGCCGATCCGTGGCCCCCCGCTGAATATTGGGTCTGGCTAAGCGAACAGGTTCAGCAGGAGCGCGCCGAGCGCGCCGAGTCCGAAGGGGGTGCGGCGTGACTTTCATCAAGCCCAGCCACTACCAAAGCGCGATCTTCAACGAGGTCAGCCACGGCACGTCCCATCTCGTGATCCAAGCCCGTGCCGGCACCGGCAAGACCACGACCATGATCCAAGCCGCTCAAAACCACATCCCCGCACATCTCTCCGTCGGCTTCTTCGCCTTCAACAAATCGATCGCGGCCGAGCTGACAGCGCGCCTGACGCGCAAGAACTGTGAAGCCAAAACGTTTCACAGCTACGGCAACAGCGCCCTTTATCGAGCCTTCGGGCGCCTGAAGATCCAAGCCGGCCGCGTGGCCGAACACGTCCGGCAGGAGTATCCCAAACTCGAACGCGCCGAGCGCGCCGCCATCGTCAAGGCAGTCTCCCTCGCCAAGGGAAGCCTGGCGAAAACAGTCGATGACGTGCTTTCACTCGACGACGAGCACACACTTTTCCATGAAGACCGGCGAGAGCGGCACGCGCGCGCAACGCTTGCCGTGCTCGACTGGTGTCGCGACGTGCGCAGCTCGATCGATTTCGACGACATGGTTTGGCTTCCCGTCGTGCACAACGTGCGCACGTGGCAATACGACCGGGTGATCATCGATGAGACCCAAGATTTGAACGCGTGTCAGCTAGAACTGGCCCTGAGAGCCTGCAAGCGGCGCGGGCGGATCATCGCTGTGGGCGATCCGGCACAAGCGATCTACCGCTTCCGTGGCGCCGACAGCGCGGCCATGGAGCGCATTCAGACGCGCCTTGATGCCAAGGTGTTGCCCCTGTCGAGAACCTACCGGTGTGCCAAGGCCATCGTCCGCGAAGCCCGACCCTACGTGACCGACTACGAGGCCGCCGAGACCAACCCCGAGGGAATCGTCCGTGAAATCGATGTGGACGACATCGAAAACGAGATCAAGATCGGAGACTTCTTGTTGTCACGCAGCAACGCCCCGCTCATCGCCCTCTGCCTCGACCTGCTCGTTGCCGGCCTCCCCGCCGCCGTAGCTGGCCGCGACGTGGGGGAAGGGCTGCGCAAGCTGATCGCGTCGAGCCAGGCGCAAGACCCCGCCGAGCTGGCCGCGTGGGTCGCGACTTGGCGCGTGCGCGAGATTCAAAAGGCCATCCTCCGCGATCCCGAAGCCAACACCGATCCAATCGATGACCGCGCCGATTGCATTCTGGCCATCGCGGACGGATGCGAGACTCTGGCCGAGGTGGTCAGCCGTTGCGAGGCGCTCTTCGCCGATGGCCGCCCCGAAGATCGGATCATGCTGTCCAGCACCCACAAGGCCAAAGGGCTCGAACGTGATCGCGTTTTCGTGCTCCGCGACACCTACCTCCGCCGCCGCAAGAACATGAGCCGGGCTCAAGAGCAGGAAGAACGCAACCTTTTTTACGTGGCAATCACGCGCGCGAAGACAGAGCTGATTTACGTGAACGGCGAGCCTTGATCTAACCGTCGTGGTATGCTCGGGCCCATGGTCGCGAGCCCCCAACACGCCCCGCCGTCGACCGATGGCGGGGCGTCGTCGTGTGAGACGACCGATCGCGTTGCGACCGTGGCCAACGGCATCACGCTCGCCGGCTACGGGCTCGGCCTGTGGTGGATCGCTGGGGGGCCCGCGTGGGCAGCACTCGCCTCGATCGCCGCCGACGAAGCAGACGGCATCGCCGCGCGCGAGCTGGGCGAATGCTCCCCGCTCGGGGCAGAGCTGGACTTTGGGGCCGATCTGATTCTGGCCGCCCTGTCTCTCCGCAAGGTGGGCGCCCCCTGGTGGGCTCTCCCGGGCGTGTCGGCCGTTCAGATCTACCTGCACCAACAGGGTACACGCCCCCCTGTGGGCTCGCTCAGGGCCATCGTGATGCTGTATGCTCTGTTGCAGCAGGGCCGACGCCGGAAAGCGGCAGGGCGAGCCCTGAGACAGCGACGGAGCAAAGGCAAGGGCTCGACGACATGAACGGAATTCCGCCAGGGTGGATCGTGGGACCCGGGGGGCTCTGCTTCCCCCCGAAAACCTTCTACCGGCAAACAGGATGGATCGCCAACGGACCGGCATACATGGGCGGCCGAACGACGATCAGCCCCACGCGAAAAGTCGGCGAGCTGATGAGCTTGCCCGTTTCCGAGAGCGAAGCGCCCATCACAGCGACGCTTTCATTCGCTTCCTACGTGAGCAACGACAACGGCGCTCCCGCTGCCGGCAGCGGCACCAACAACCACTTGCCGCGGATCTACCTCTCGTGGGGCTCGCACAAGGGCAAAATGCAGGCAGTTTTCGATCTGCTCCATGGCGTCCGCGTCGTCGTCGAAGGGTCGACGATCGAATGCCGGGCACAGATGGACTTCATCGATCCGGATCCTGCCAACCAGCAAGGGCCGACGCTGGACGTGTACATGTCGATCGGCGATGGGGACATCGGACGCGGCCCAGGACTCACGTTCACGAGCCCCGGCCAGGCTTTGGACGTCGAAACGGCAGCCACCTTCAGCATCCCACTATGGGCCAAGTCGGTGGAGGTTCACTCAAGCTCGGATCCAAACGCCGCGCCCGTGAACACCTTCGACGCCGAGATCAAACCTTTCGCGGCGGTCGGAGCCGCAACCATCTCCCGGTTTGCGACGCTTCGCGAAAGGGTCCAGCTTCCGAACGGCGCCGAAGCCATCCAGATCACCAATCTAGGGCCCGACAGTCCTACCTACACTCCGATCTTTCACCTGGAAATCTGACCAATGAGCAGCGGCAAAGACGTTCGAATACTCGGCCAGATCAGCAGCGCGCCCCCCGTCCTGACCGGCAACGGCTTCGCACACATCCAGATCAACGCCAACGGCGCTCTACTCGTCTCCACGTCGCCCGCTCCCTCCTCGCCAACCAGCGCCTACGACTCCGCAGCGCTCGCCACGGGCGACGTGATCAAAGCCGCGGCCGGCAACCTGATCCGGATCTTCGGCTTCAACAACTCGGGCTCAACACGGTATTTCCAGCTCTTCGACGCCGCAGCCGTCCCGGCCGATGGCACCGTGCCCGATTGGCTCCCGATCCAAGTGCCGACGCTGCAACCGTTCGCGATGGACCTAGGCGCCGGTCTCGGCTTCTCTCTCGGCATCTCGTGGGCATCGTCAAGCACGCTCGCAACCAAGACGATCACCGGCGCCGCGGACATGTGGGTCAGCGCGCAGTACCTCTGACGACACGCCATGGCGGGGATCGTTCAGCTCGGCTCGCTCTACGTCGGCAGCCCCGCAGGAGGCGGCCCGAGCGATACCACATACCAGGGCCAAGACTTCCTGGACGTCCCCCCCTCATCCACAAATCTCGACCTAACGGACATCATCCTACTAAACGACTCGAACCTTTTCGTGACGCTTGAAATGCGTTTCGAACGGCGGTTAGCGGCACAGCCGACCAGCATGTTTGTCCACCGAAGTCTGTGGGAAAAGCGTCTGGGTATCCTCACGCACCGCGCGAGCGCCCAACAAACCCCCCAGTACTCAGGGGCCGGCAGCTACACGACCACGCTCACAACGGACGGATCCAACAACATTCGGATCCCCAACGTCGTCGCGGGCGGCGTCGTAAACATCGATGTCACCTGCCGCTTGACCGTGCTCGCGTTGCCTCTCGCCTTCTGATCATCGCACCATGTCACCCCCCCTTCTAGGCTCTCTCTTCGTAGGATCTGCCGGCGGCGGCGGGGGCGGGAGCGCGGTTGAAACGCTGATCCAAGAGTCGATCAGCTACAACATTTTCTCCGTCCTCGCGCCGCAGACGATCGCCACGTGGACGATGCCAGACGCCGGCATTTACGATCTGACCGTCAGCTTTGGCTGGTCGTCGAACAGCGCGACGGCTGACGGGCTAGAAGTGTCGATCGCACGAGACGGCCAAGCCATCGCTGGAGGCAACTTCACCACATCGGCGACGGCGGCCGAAGCCAACGATCCAAAGCTGCTCCGTGGTCGGAGCACAATCGCGCGCGGCGAGAATCTCGGCTTCCGCCGCTTCCGCGTCTACGTCGCGGGCGGTGGCAATACCTTCACGCTGCGGATCGAAAACAACGCTTTCTTGGACAACGCCACGCTTTGGGATCTGGTCGTCCGCTCCGAGCGCGTTGGCGATCTGGATGCCGTCGATTCGCCGGCCTCCCGCATCTTCGCTCTACGTGCTGATCGCGGCTACGCGCTCAACTTCGCCACGACGCCCGATGAAATCGCTTGGTGGCGCGACGTCATGACCGGGATTACTGCCGTCGAAAACGGCACCGTCGTCGGCGACGAGTACTCAACTGGATGGACCGGCGGGCTGCCACAATTCGGCGGCGCCAACTCGTCCCGCGGGCTCGCGATCCCTTCCGGGCTCATCACCGAGACAAGCAACGATTACACCCTTTTCGCGGTGCACGACAACGACCAGACCGGCAGTGCTGAGCGGAACATCTTGGCCTGTGATGCCGCCCTCCCGATCGCTCTCCAGAATCTCTCTCCTGGCGGGACTGATGCTCTCGGCTATGCGGACAACAACGCGAACCAAACGCTATCCAACGGCAGCTCGACAACCGGGCGGCAGCTGCTCCGTTTCGAGTACGACTCAGGAGCCGCGCTCATGCGAGCTTACCGAAACGGGACCTTTGTCGACTCGGGCGCCCTCACCGCAGCCAACGTGCTCAGCGGCAACATCGGGATCCACTGCTACCCCACAATCACCACCTTCAACTCGCGCGGCTTCGGCACCTTCGTCGCGGCGTACCGCGAAGTTCTCAGCAGCGCCGAGACGGACGCCATCGAAACACTCCTAACGAACCAGTGGGGGCCCTTCCCATGAGCAACCGAGAGAGCTTGGCCATCCTGTCCGATGGCGCCCTGTACTACATCGACAGCGATGATCTCACGAGCGAGCCGATCGCCCTTCACCGCTTTTGGAAGATCCCGATCGAGCCCGAATCCCTGCCGAAAAGCGGGAAGCTCGCTGTCTACTACGACCGCGGCGCGCAACAGGTGGTGATCAGAGTCCAGGGCGGTGGCGAAGTGGCTCGCGCCTTCTTGGCCGGCGACCGGCCCGCAGACTTCACGCGCGAGGGCAGGCACGGAACATCTCCCCAGTTCGACCAGCGGCGCAAAGAGAAGGTGAAAAAGAAGGAGTCGTCAAGAGACAAGGCGATCCGCCTCTACAAGGCCGCAGCTACAAAGCTCGAAAAGGAGGTCGAGAAGTTCGACCAGGGAAAGTTCGATGGGAATATCAGCGAAGAGGCGGCAAGACTTTTCAAGAAGCTCCAGAACCTAGAAAGGCGGTCCGACAAAGCAGAGATCAGGGCGAGCGGCTTTGGTGAGTCAGCTTACCAGATCGAAAACGGCTTACGCCGCGCCATCATCCGCGCTCGGGACTACCGCGAAGAAGTGAACAGCGCTCAGCTCCGCCAAAGCCAAAAGCCTCTCATCGACGAGACCACTGATCCGGCCCTTCGCCAATACCTGAAGGAGTTGGCGATCGCGCGCGGAGGGCGGCTCTGATGCGTTGGTACTACTTCGGTCAAGACCAGCAATATTGCATGATGGCGCAGATCCCTCCCATCCACTGCCCCTGGGCCTACATGGGGATCAGCGTCGCCCACTACCCCGAGCCCGCGGCCACACTCGTCATGGCCTACTGGGACTCAGTAGCGCTCAAATCGGCCATGAGCGCGATCGGTCGGTGGCTCTGGGATCCGAAAAAAAGCGCCTACGTCGACTATCGACGCGTGCTCTAGTCTCCCCAAATGATCGGAGCGTGCCGCGCCTCGAAAAGCTGGCCGCGCTCGTAAACAGCCGCCTCATACGCCCGCGCCATTCGTGCCGGGTCGCAGAGCCCACTTCCGCGCCGATGGGGAAAGGCGTACGCCAGGCAGCGGCACGGGCGGCGGCCAGAGACAAGCGCCCGCATGGCGGCACAGAGGGGGCGGCCGGGCCGGCAGCCCCGAGCATGGTCGGTGAGGCGGCAGCGCTCAGGGGCGCAACGTGTGCAGAGCTGGCCGGTATAGGGAGCGATCAGGCGATAGGCGCGGGATGGGCCGCCACAACGACGACAGACGCGAGGAAAGTAGTAGGCCGTCACAAGCGCTTCCCTCATCGTGCAGCCCTTGAACTTCATTGCGCCGGCCCTTCGCAGCAGTAGTAGAGAAGGCACGATGACGCCCCTTCGAAACTGCACGAACGCGCCTCAGCCGCTTCGCAGTTCGTACTGACGCCGCAGCTTGGATCGTGGTCATGGCAGCTGTACGGGCGCCCCGCAGGACACGCCGAAGCGTCATACTCACACGCGCAGAAGGCCGGAAGCTCGGGACCGCTCCCGCCGCCGCCTTCGGCGCCTCCTCCCGCCCCGCCCTCGCCGCCAGCGTCAGAGCCCCCTACGGGGGCTCCGCCGCCCGCGGACGTCGCCGCGACCGTCGCCGTCGTCGCAGCGTCTGAGACGGGTCCCGAGGGCGGGTAGAAGGGGAGCGGATCGGGGTCGACGTGGACCGGCAGAGCCCCGCCTTCGGCGCTGTCGTGGCCACCGCGGCCAAAGGAAGTGAAGGGGGAGCCGCAGGCGGCGCAAGCGGCGCCTAGAAGGGTAGCAGCCACAAGAAGCCATCGCACCGTCATCGCCCCCTCTCGCCGGGCTGACGGCGCAACCCCAACGCCCTCTCAGCCCCCGCCAACGTCAACCCGACATGCGGATTCAGGCTTGCCGGAACGAAAAGATCCCAACCCCCGCTGCCATACTCAAGGACAAGGACAACCCCATCCCCGACTTGGTAAGCCGAAAGCTTGCCCACGTTCCGCACACCCGTCTCCCACAACGGCCGGGCCCGATGAGAATCCAGCCACGCCCAAAATTCTTGCGTCTTATCCATCCCCGAAACAATCGCACACGCCCGCCCGCCCCGCAAGC
>ERZ869936.446-NODE-446-length-39509-cov-6.739519_pt1 | contig 39509 bp, 38 predicted proteins | sample MGYA00520876_ERZ869936 | MGnify/ENA primary metagenome ERZ869936 (study PRJEB32218, sample SAMN09650985) | biofilter metagenome | isolation source: enrty point of leading RO module | place: Saudi Arabia: Thuwal, RO plant located on Red Sea | collected 2016-02-17 ... | reverse complement strand
GAAGGATTCGGGAAAACAGAAATTGTATTGTCAAGGTTTTTGGAAGGAGCAATGGAGGTGCAATTTTCTACCACTGCAATTACGGAAGTCTGGGGACTGGTACAAAAACGATTGGTGGTTTCAACTTTCCAGTCGTAGAAGTAATAATAATAAGCAGGTCCGCTGGAAGATCCGTTAATGGAAACTACTCCGTTAAGGGCATAGGGGAAATCGGTAGCGTTGCTGTTGTTCCGGTAACAGCTTACACCTCCGGCTCCCACCAAACGGTAGGCATTTCCGTTGCTGATATTCCAGTTAAGAGTTACGGTATTCCATCCGGTAACCAGGGTTGCGCTCATGGTTTGCAACAAGGCTCCTGTGCTGTCGCGCAACTCTATGGTCCTGCTTCCTGCACTTTGTGCCAGCACCCTTACGGAGACGAGCTTTATCGGAGAGAAAACCGAGAAGGTGAGGTAATTGGTTGAGGTGCTGTAAGCCCCGGTTCCATAAGTATTGTTGGCAGGACCCACTTTCGAAGTATCGGTGTAGGTGGCCTGGCTTTCTACATAATAAGTTGTGGTGGTGCTGATGGAAGGCGTAAAGAAGGTGTTTCCGGTTCCCACCTGGGCTCCGTTCCCGTCTCTCCAGATCAATGTCCCGCTTCCGGTAGCAGAAAGTTGTGCGATTCCTGAAGGTCCGCAAATCGTGTCACCGTATCCTATGGGTGCGGTGGGCGAAGGAGCTTGCAAAACGGTAATGGAAGTGCTTGCGGTTCCGCAATGATTGGTCATGGTAACGGAATAGTTTCCGGGTGTATTTACCGCAATGCTTTGGGTTGTTGCTCCCGTGCTCCACAAATAATTTGAGGCTGCATTCGCCTTTAGGTTGATGGTTTGTCCGGGACAGATTTTTGGCGAGGGAAGATCGTAAGTTATACTGGCTACAGGATTACCGGGAGCACTTTGCATGGTAAGCGTGTAGGGCATGTAAGTATAGTTGTTGGTTTCGTCCGACTCAAGAAAGCTGTTGTTCGGATCCACATCAATAACAATGTAATATTGTCCGTTGCAGGTTCCGGGAGGAATATTAATCCACATCAGATCCAGGTCTTCATCATATACATCCGTGTAACCGGACGAAATTCCCTGAATCACGGGAGAGCAATTGTACGCACCGCCGCCCAAACCGAAGTTGGGGAAATTGTTGTTGTACATAGTGGTTCCCTGTCCATATACCGTATTCACATCTTTACAATGGTGGTTGGCATTGGCGTTGGAACACTGATAGTAATCCATCAGACAGAAGCCAAGCTTGGCACCCTGCCCAACGATGGGCCAATTTAAGGGATTAGGGTCGGAAGTTGCAATTCGAAGGGTAAACACACCCCAGTCGTCAACATGGTTGTGTCCGTGGCTCGCATGGTAAGTCATGGCACCGGCCGGACGATCCCAATAGGTCATTGTATTTCCGTTCTTGTGATAAATGCGCTGCATAATCAGCTGACGGGGGGTAGAACCGTCGGGGCAGGTTCCGGGATTGGAGGGAAAGGTATCGGTGCCACAAACATAAGTTGAGGACCCCATTACAGTAAGCGGACCTCTTCCAATGTTGGGTGTTGAGGCAGTAATTCTCAGGCGACCATCGTTTCCACTGCAGGGAGGAGAGCAAACCTGAGGGTATTCGTTGGGCCCGTTTTTATAATATTGTAGGGCATACCATGAAACCGTAATGTCCGGTAGTAAGTCGCAATCGGTTTGGTTGGTAACTGCACATTGGCAACTGGTAGCATTCGTAATGGTACACTGGGCCGTAGCAAATTGAGCAAAAACAAGGGTTAAACCTGCGAGTAAAATTCTTTTCATGGGTTGGTGTTGAGACTATGAAAGTAAAAATAAAACCGTGGGCAAGCAAATATAAATTTCAAGGCTGGGCCCGTGGTTTATTCCCTCAGCAAACTATCGACAAAACCCCCGGTTTCTTCGACGAAACTTTCATATTCCGCTCCGGTCCCGGGTCCCAAAAATCCGGTATGTATTTTTCTAACCTTCCCTTTGCGGTCGATAAACAGGGTAGTAGGGAAGGCCATAATCCGGTTTACCTGGGGAAAAACCTTGGAAGCTCCCTGTTTTCCGGTAATCCCGGTAATTAAAATGGGGTACTCCGCTCCTGTTTTTTTTCTGAGGCGTTGAATGTTTTTACGGGCGGTTTCCTGATCTTCTGATTTTTCGAAAGCCAATGAGATTATTTCCAGTCCTTTTTCCCGTTTGTTTTTATACAGGTGAGAAAGATACTCTGTTTCGTCAAGGCAGTTCGGACACCAGGTTCCCATGATTTGAATAATTACAACTTTTCCCGAAAAACTATCATCGGAAAGGGAAACGGTTTTTCCTTTGTCGTCGGGAAATGAAAAATTCAGGGCTTGGCTGCCGGGCAGCAGGTAAGTGAGCGAATCGGGATTTCCAAGGGTGGCATTTTGGGATGGTATGCCAAGAAAATTTTCATAACTGTGGGAACCGGAATAAAAATGGCCCTGCAATGAATCATTTACTTTTTGTGCCTTAAAAACAAAGGCATGGGCCCCGTCGAAGCAGGATAAATACAGATTGCCGTTTTTTTGAATTCCCCCTGCGAGAAAACGATAATCGCCCGTTTCGGTGAGAAATGTTCCGGCCATCTCTCCCGGATTTTCGGCCGGAGAAAAAATGCCTACTGCCGGATATTCATCTGTTGTGTTCGGATTGAATTTTACAGCCCATCGTCCTGAAAATGCAGAGGAGTTTTCGTTTGAAAGCCCTGCTTGCGAAACGAAATCACTGCTTCGTATTTCAAAAGGGATTTCGTTTTGGGTTTTCCGGGCATAATTTTTCCAGATGCCCCTAAAGCTTCCCGCTGTGAATTTTAAATAAAAAGCAGCATCGAATACCGGCATCCTGAATGTCAGGGAGTCGCCGGAAAATTTTAAATCCTCAGCTGTGATTTTTTCGGTATTGTTTACAAAGGAAATTCTGAGCGTATCACCGGTCCCCTCTATCTCCATCCTGCAGAACAATTGGGTTGAATCATTTAAGGTAAAAACTCCGGTATGCTCCGGTTCCTGAAAAAAATCTGTCGCGCCGTTCCTGCATGAAACAAGCAGTAGAAAAACAGAAAATACCTGAATTGAAATTAAAAATCTAGCGGCGGTTTTTTTCCACATATTCCCTAATATAGGAAATAATTTCCGCGGTATCAGTGCCGGGAGGAAACAATCGTCCAACCCCCAGCTTTTGTAAGGCTGCGGCATCATCATCGGGGATGATACCTCCGCCGGTAAGCAATACATTTTCAAGACCCTTTTCCATCATCAGGTTTAACAGCTTTGGGAACACCGTCATGTGAGCACCGGAAAGAATACTTACCCCAATTACATCCACATCCTCCTGCAGGGCAGCCTGCACCACCATTTCGGGTGTTTGCCGGAGTCCGGTATAAATTACCTCCATGCCTGCATCCCGCAGAAAAGAGGCAATAACCTTGGCACCGCGGTCGTGACCGTCGAGACCAACTTTAGCAACCAACACACGAATGGGACGAGCCATAGGAATTGAAATCAGGCAAAGATAAAAAAAGGAAACAGTGGGCCGTCAGGCCTCGGGAATTTTCAATTTTACCACAAAACAGGTTCCTTCCCCTTCTTTGGTATCAAAGGTAATTTCTCCCTCGTGGGAGGTGACAATGTTTTTCACCATGGCAAGCCCCAATCCCATACCGGTAGTTTTGGTGGTAAAGTTCGGGTTGAATATTTTTTCCCTGAGTTCTTCTGGAATTCCGCTGCCATTATCTATTATGCTTATCAGGTAGTTTTCGTTTTGCTTTTCCAGCTCCACAATGATTTTTCCATGCCTTCCTTCGGGAATGGCCTGAATGCCGTTTTTTATCAGGTTGTTGAAAACACGCAACAGCTGGTCTTTGTCGCCAATGATTTCCGCTGCATCAAGCCGGGTTTTCATCGATAATTCCAATCCCGGACTGTCGCGGAACAATTCCAGAGAGTTTTCCAGAATTTGTTTCAGGTCGTGACGCTCCAGGTTGGGCCGGGGCATTTTGGCGAAATTTGAAAATTCCGAGGCTATGTTCGAAAGGGTTTCAATCTGATCAATAAGGGTTTTGGATAGTCTTCCGATTTTTTCCTTGATGTCGGGAGAGTCGTCTTTTATAAGTCGCTCCAGATGCTGAATGCTCAGCTTCATGGGTGTAAGCGGATTTTTTATTTCATGGGCTACCTGCTTGGCCATTTCCCTCCAGGCGCTTTCTCTTTCCGATCGGGCCAGCAATTCAGCACTGGCCTGCAGCTCTCCGATCATACGGTTGTATTCGGCTACCAGACTTCCAATTTCATCTTTCTGTTTCCATCGGATTTCTTCGTTTTTCTTCCCCAGCTTAATGTTCCCCAGTTTCGCCTGAATCATTCGGAGGGGCTTGGTTAAATAATTCGACATTACAATGGCGGTTCCCACCGAAAGCGCAAAGAGTAATACATATATATTAATGAGGGCTGCCAAAAAGGTGGAAATCTCTTTTTCCAACTCGGTTTGCTTGGCAAAGTAGGGCAGGTTCAGAAAGGCAATCAGATTTCCGTTTTTATTCCGGAAAGGCACATAGGCACTCAGGTAACGCAAGTCGCCGATATTTTCTTCGTGGATGAAAATGTTTTTGTGCAGGTAGGCAAGAGAATAAAAAGCATCGGGATTCATTTTCCTCGAGGCCAAACCCTCTTCAAATACCTTGGGCCGGCTGGTGGCGTACATGTTTCCTCCCAAATCAAACAAGGTGATATCGGTAAAGAAAACATTGCTGAATTTTTTCAAAATGTAGGTGGCATATTCCGAATAATTCTGGGTAAGGCGCGACTCGCCCGTAATTTTTCCTTCCACCTCCACCACCACACTTTGAGATTTTTCCCTGATACGCTCCATGTTCTGATTCTCATATTGCTGGGTGATGTAAAAAATGGTTCCTGCCCCAAATAGAAGCAATGAGGTAAGAACCGTGAAAATCATCAGCAACTGAATCCGGTATTTAAATCCCAACTGCGAGAAATTAAATCCGATAAAAAGCTGACGGAGCAACAAGACCAACAATAAGATGAGACTGAAATAGGTAAACAAATAAGAGAAAGTGGTAACAAATCCGAGCCGTCCCTGAAGTGGCCGGGAAAGGAGGATCAGCGTGTCGGGGTTCGGCCGGTACAAAAGGTGGTGGTAACCGCCGCTTGCTTCAAATACCTGTTCTCCGATTCCAATTTCCTCTTTTTGCATGTAAAAGCTGTAGTCGTATCTGCCGAAAGAACTGATCATCTGTCCCCGATAAAACCGGGCATAAGAATAGTCAGATAGTTTTTGAGTAAGACCTATTTCTTTTTCAAGGAGCAGTTCCGGAAATCCTATTTCTTCCGTAATAAAACGGGCACCCATCTCTACAAACATGTCGGCCACTCTTACTTTGTTTCTGCTGCCGAGGTAAATGGGAACCCGTGCCAGGTAATGAACCTTTCCCTCTGGATTGTCGATATAATAGAGGTGCGGATTTTCTGTTGGGAAGGAATTAGAGGAAATTTGTTCATCGTAATAAGCATGGTTATCACGGTTGGGAACTGGACCGTCGATGATAGGAAAACAAAGGGTATCAAATACCGAAACTTTGATGTCGAACTTATCCCAATATCCTCCGAAGTACCTTTCGATTATGTTTTTTCCAAAGCTTTCCCGGTTAATTACATTATAGAACAGGGTGGTGTCGGCTTTTATTTTTTGGGCTACTTCATTGAAAAGGTGCTCGGCAATAGGGTCCTGTTCCACCGCCAGTTTTTCTATATACAGTTTCCGGTTGGCATATTCCTTTAACCTGGAAAACTTTAAAAACATATGCGCCGAGTAAAATGAAAACACCAGCAATACCAGGGCAATGGCCGTAAATGTAGGAGCCTTTCCCAGCCGTGTGCGGGTATAGGCTACGGTTAAGAGCAAGACCGCAGGCCACAGACTCATAATCTCATCCAGGGCACCTATGGCATGAGAGTATACCAGAAACAATGCAAGTGCAATGAGAAATGGAAAAAGCGCTTTTCTGAAAAGACCGGTTTCCAAAGTAAGGTATTCGATGAATTTTTCTGCCAGGAAATAAAACCCGAAGAGAATGATTCCGGGAATGGCCAGCGCAATGTAACTGTACAGGTTTAACTGAAACAAATTATTTATGTCGAACTGAATGTTGCTGTTTTCAATCAGCCCGATGAAAAGGTGGTTGATGAATCGCCCCCCCAAAAGGAATGCAATGAAAACCAAAATCAGTGAAACAAACAGCAGCGGCTTTTTGCGAATCCAATTGGGCAAAGCACCCGGCAGCTCACGGTTCAGAAAATATGCCAGGTAAAGAAAGAGCAGGGCATTAATGCACAAGTCGCCCAGGGAAGGAAGCCAAAAGGAGGTGGCGTCTCCGTAAAAATCAGGTCCGAAAAGAGGAAGGTTATATATGGGTTCCGGAAAGCGGGCAAAAATGGTTACCCAGCGCAGGAGAAAAATTACAGCCAGAAAGGCTGATATGCTCAATAATTTTCCCAGCCTTGGTGCCAGCTCCATATATTCCATCTTCAACCAGGCAATCATGGAAAGAAAACCCAGAAAATACAATATCACAAGCAGCCACTCGAATGGTGAATCGGTGGATTTGGCAACGGGAGGAAAGATGAGGGTGCAGAGGTAGTTCGGGCTTTCGTTCTCCAGCGAAGAATAGATTTTATTTACGTTGTTCTCATCGCCTTTGATAATGCGTGTGCCTTCGGGTACTTCAAAACCCAGGCCGAAATTGTTTTTCAGATAACGGTTCTGGTAGGGATATTCCCGCTTCAAAAGAATCAGGCCGAAAACCATCCTGATTTTGGCCGGCTGAGATTGCTTTTTATAAACTTCAAACCAGCCATTTTTTAGCTGGGCCAGGCGGTCGTCAAGGCAAACTTCCCGGATATGATTTTCAACGGCGGCGGAATTGTTGGTCCAAAATTTTAATGTGTCGTTTTCATACACAAGCAACACAATACCTTCTTTGTCAAGCAAGGCTGATTTTTCACCGCTGTATTTTTCAAATAAAACTTCAAAGGGGGCCGATTCTGCCTGCCATTGCAAGGTATCAACCTCCTTCTTTAATATCTGCTCTTTGCGGTGAAGGTTTTTTTCAAAAGCCTTCACGAGCTTCCCGTGATTCAGATCACCGGAAAAGCTTAAAAAAAATCCGGAAATGAAAAAAATCCCCGCCAGTAAAAGCAGTACAATCCGGGTGTTCGTAAAGCGCTCAAGTCGCATTTGGCAAAGGTAGGAATAGTATTGCATTGACTCCCATGCCGGAAATTGCGTAAATTAGTAGCATGTTGAGGTACCTGATTTTTCTGTTTCTTCCGTTCGCCATTCAGGCCCAGATAGTCACCGATTATTATCCCAACGGAAATAAAAAATTTCTTGGCAAAAAGGTTGATGGTATCGAAGACAGCACCTGGATGTTTTGGTATGAAAACGGACAAATAAGCGCCATTATTCATTATGATATGGGTGAGATTGATGGCAAATTTGAATATTTCGGTTCCAACGGCCTACTGAGCCAAAGGGGTTTTCAAAAAGACGGGTTGCCTTATGATACCCTCTCTAATTTTTATCCCCACGGTCCCATCCGCGACCAAACGGTTTTTGTTAATGGGTCAAAGAACGGATTGTACCGCGAGTGGTATCCCGAGGGAGGCTTGCGGCTTTCGGTTCCCTACATTGATAATCTGATTGAAGGTGAAAAACTGTTTTATTATGAGTCAGGGAAATTGTGCTATTCCAAATCTTACCGCAAAGGAGCCGATAACGGTCCCACGATATACTATGATCCTTCGGGGAAAAAACTCTGGGAAGGCATTTTTGCCGATGGGGTAAGGGAAGGGTTATGTAAGTCCTATCATAAAAACGGAAATATTGAAAGCACCGGCAGGTTTTCCAACGATCTGATGGAAGGCGAATGGATTTATTATAATGAAAGCGGTAAAATAATTAAACGGGAATTTTATGAAAAAGGAGTCCTTACAGGAACAAAGTCCCGTTGAAAGTTTTTTTTCAATCCGGGTGGGAACCGATGAATTTGCCGGAAAGGTAAAACAGATTGCCACGGGAATGGAACTGGATATGGGAGATTTTAATATCCGTGATTTTTTACTTGCTTTTTCGGGGGATGCACTCGCCGGATTTGTCCGCATGCGAAAGTATTCCGATTGCCTGGAACTATCTACCCTGGGGGTTTTGCGGGAATACCGCAAAAAGGGACTGGGGAAAAAACTAGTGCTGGCACTGCTTGATAAATTTCCCGGTGAAAAGGTATTTGTTACAACGGTAATTCCCGGCTTTTTTCTGAAATGCGGATTTGCCAAAACCGAAAACTATCCCGATTCACTTAAACCCAAGATTAACTTTTGCCATTCCTTTGGTTTTGGCGAAGGAGAAGTACATATAATGGTTCAGTCAACTCATGGCCCGGGCTAAACGCTATACCAAACATATTTTTTGCCTCGAGGGCAATTGGGAACAGGACCTGAGAGATAAGTCCAGCATTCTGAGTGCTTTGGTTTTTATGAAGCAGAACTTTGGCATTGATTATATTTATAAACAGTGCGGAACCAAAGAAAATCTTCAATATTATCTGAACCAATGGAAATTGAGAAAGTATTCGGCTTACTCCATTGGCTATTTATCTTTCCACGGTTTTCCGGGCAGCATTCAGGTGGGTAAAGAGCATTTGTATTTGGAAGAGCTGGCCGAAATGATGGAAGATTCCTGCCGCGATAAAATCATTCATTTCGGAAGTTGTCTTACCCTGGATATTGAGCACCGGAAAATCCTTCGTTTTCTGGACAAAACAGGAGCCCTTTGTGTTTGCGGTTATCGTTCCGAAATAAATTTTTTGGAAAGCACTGTTTTTGATATGTTGTTGATGGATCTGTTTCAGCAATACAAAGAAGTTTCGGTATTAAAGCGAAAAATTTTCAGCGATTACCGGTTTCTGACCCGGGCTCTGGAATTTAAAATGGTTCATCTCTGATATGGGAAATTTTGACAATTCCGGCCATTCCCCCGGAAAGCTTGGAAAGGGAAAAAACATGAAAAGAAAGGGGCTCAGTCAAAAGCCCCAAAAGCAGCCAGCGACAATTACGTTGGAAGAAACCCTTACCCCGGATTTGCTGCCCTTCTCCATGCGGATTAAATATCTGATACTTGCTTTGGTTGGACTGGTATTTTATGCCAACACATTTTATAATCAAACCGCCCTTGATGATGAGCCGGTAATAACCAAAAATGCTTATGTGAAGGAAGGTTTTTCAGGTATTCCCAAAATAATGAAGAAGGATGCCTACGCCAGTTTTTACGAACAGTTGGGCGTAAAGGATCAGCTTGAGGGCGGGAGGTACCGGCCCCTGAGCATTGTAACATTTGCCATTGAGTGGGAGTTATTTGGCGACAATCCTTTTATACGGCATATGGTGAATGTTCTGTTGTATGTGTTTTCCGTTTTGTTGCTTTTTTACTTTCTTTCCCAACACCTGTTTCGTGATTTACCCCGTGGCAACGACCTGGCGTTTTTTATTTCCCTTATTTTTCTGATTCATCCCATCCATACCGAGGTAGTTGCCAATACCAAAAGCCGCGATGAAATCATGTCACTCCTTTTTATGGTGGGAACCTTCATTTTCGTGTTCCGGAATTTTGAACAACCCGGCATAAAGAATGTAGCGGCCGGAATAGTATTGTTTCTTTGCACCTTGCTGAGTAAAGAATGGGGAGTTACACTGGCCGTGCTCATTCCGGCTTCCCTGTATATTTTCAGGAAGGCAGATTTACCCAAAGCATTGCTCCACACGTTGCCTTACTTTTTTGTGTTGGCTTTTTTTCTTTTGATCCGGCTGTCAATCGTAAAAGGATTCGGCAAGGAAGATCCTGAATTGCTCAACAACCCCTATGTGCTGGCCAACCCGGCCGAAAAACTGGCCACAAAAATATTTGTGCTGTTTAAATACCTTTCTCTTCAAATTTTCCCCTATCCCCTTTCCAGCGATTATTCCTATAATGCCATACCCTACAAAAGTTTTTCTCACCCGGGGGTTATTTTTTCAATCCTGTTTCATGTTGGGTTGGTAGTAATTTCAATTCCGCTTTTTTTTAAGCGTAAGCCCATTGCCTTTGCCATTTTATTTTACTTGGGACATTTATTTCTTGTTTCAAACCTGTTTTTCAATATCGGTGCCACTATGGGAGAGCGATTGGTGTATCATTCTTCCCTGGGTTTTGTAATGGCGGTGGGACTCGGATTTTTTTACCTGCTGGAAAAAGTAAAAGAAAAGAGCAGGAAGGGAGTTTTTTTCGCAGCTCTTTCGGTTCCCACCCTTATTTGCATGCCCCTGGTAATTGATCGAAACGCCGACTGGAAGAACGATATTACTTTGTTTACGGAAGATGTAAAAACCGTTCCCAATTCCGCCTGGATGAATGGAAATGCAGGTCGTTCGTATATTGTGTTGGCCGACTCCACCAAAGACTCCCTAGAGAAAACAGCGTATCTGGAGCAGGCCATACATCATTTGCACAAAGCCGTAGCTCTTCATCCCAGGTTTGTTAATGCTTTGTTTTACCTGGGTTCGGCTCATTACCGTTTGAACCGGATCGACAGTTCAGAATATTTTTGGAACCGCGCCCGTGAGTTTTTCCCGAGGCATCCCGATTTCAAAAACCAATACGATCCCCTGTTATCGAACCATTATGTTAAAAAGGCCGAGAATCTGGTAAAGGCCGGCGACCTTAAGGCAGCCCTTCCACACCTGGAAAAAGCCCTGGCCTATTACCCCGATGATGCCGAAATGTGGTATAATCTTGGGGGCTTGAATTTTACCCTGGGCCGGCTGCCCGAAGCCCGAGATGCATGGACTAAGTGCCTGAAAATCAAGCCAGACCATGCACAAGCCCGCCTGGGCCTGTCTCAGTTCGGCCCTTTACCCGATGAGTTTAAATAGTTGAAAAGCAGTATTTTAAACTCAACCAACGGATTTTTATTTAAACCCTTCCTGATTTTCCATTTTCATATATCTTTGCAGCCACATAAACCATAAAATAGATTTAAAATGTCAGACATTGCAAACCGGGTAAAGGCCATTATCGTAGATAAACTTGGAGTTGATGAAAAGGAAGTAACTCCCGCGGCCAGTTTCACCAACGACCTGGGTGCGGACTCCCTGGATACGGTTGAATTGATTATGGAGTTTGAAAAGGAATTTAACATTGCTATTCCGGACGATCAGGCTGAAAAGATCAGCACCGTTGGGGAAGCTGTTTCCTATATCGAGGCAAACGCCAAATAACGATTTCTTTTTTTATATTTAAGGTATGCAGTTAAGACGGGTAGTCGTTACCGGCCTTGGCGCTCTTACGCCCTTAGGTAATTCAGTAGAAGAATACTGGACAAATCTGGTGGCCGGTAAGAGCGGTGCGGGTGCTATTACGCGTTTCAATGCCGAAAAATTCAAAACCCGCTTTGCCTGTGAGGTAAAGGGCTTTAACCCCGAAGAATATTTTGATCGCAAAGAGGGCCGTAAGCTCGATTTGTTTACCCAGTTCGGAATGGCCACGGCCATTCAGGCAATGAAGGATTCGGGTCTGGATCAGTTCGCTGAACTAAATCCAGATCGTGCCGGTGTTATCTGGGGAAGCGGCATTGGAGGTATCATTACCTTTCAGGAAGAATCATTCAACTTCTGCAAAGGCGATGGAACGCCCCGATTCAATCCCTTTTTCATACCCAAAATGATTTCCGACATCTGTTCGGGTCATATCTCCATCAAATACGGATTGCGTGGAATTAACTATACCACCGTTTCGGCCTGTGCTTCTTCAACCCACGCCCTGATCGATGCCTTCAACTACATCCGCTGGGGAAAAGCCGATGTTATTGTATCGGGTGGTTCTGAAGCCGCCATCAATGAAATGGGTGTAGGAGGATTTAATGCTTTACAGGCCCTTTCTACCCGGAACGACGATCCCCAAACTGCCTCCCGTCCTTTCGATAAAGACCGCGATGGTTTTGTATTGGGAGAGGGCTCTGCTTGTATTATTCTTGAGGAGTTGGAGCATGCCCAAAAGCGGGGTGCTAAAATTTATGCTGAGGTTCTGGGTGGCGGCATGACGGCCGATGCACATCACATTACCGCACCGCATCCGGAAGGACTGGGAGCGATGAATGTTATGCTTCACGCCCTTTCAGACGGAAATTTGACAACCGAAATCATTGATTATATTAATGTGCATGGCACATCAACTCCCCTGGGAGATATTGCAGAAACAAAAGCCATTCAAAAAGTATTTGGCGAGCATGCGTACAAGCTGAACATCAGCTCCACCAAATCCATGACCGGTCACCTCCTGGGTGCTGCCGGAGCTATTGAATCTCTGGCCTGCATCATGGCCGTTAAGGACGATGTGGTTCCACCAACCATCAATCATTTTACGGATGATCCCGAGATTGACCGCAAGCTTAACTTTACTTTTGAAAAAGCCCAAAAGCGTGAAGTAAGAGCCGCTTTAAGCAATACTTTCGGCTTCGGTGGACACAATGCCTCGGTTATTGTTGGGAAGTATAATTCCTGAGGTATTCTCTCTTTTTTTATTTGTACTAATGCTAATCCGTGAGGATGATTTTCCCGGAAGCGAGTATTCCATTTTTGGATGTTAAATGGCAAATAAAGATTCCGGGAGAAAGGTTGCCTCTTTGAAGGGCTGTTCGCTCATTTGTAATTATCTGCTCCAGAACAATCTTTCCTGCTATATCAAAGATTCTCAGCAGGGGCTTGTCTTGCAGATACCCGGCCGAAATTACCAGGGTGGCATAATCAGAAAAGGGATTGGGATATACTGAAAAGCCACCCATGACGTCACCTGCCGGTTCCCCAAAACCGGTAATGGCGTAACCGGAGCTGTCGGTTTTCAATAGATAAATGGAGTTTCCAAATTGGCCAAAATCTCCTGTTATTATGCAACCCCCATCAGCGGTAAGGTCCCCAAACCAGGCAATTCCATTGTACGACTTGGTCCATAAGGTATCTCCAACTGAATTTGTTTTTACAATTGAGGCCCCGTTGATGTTTCCAAAAAGCATAAATCCATTATCGCTTGTTTGTCTGACGGAATAAATGTTTTCGCTTCCAGGCAACCCGTAGTCTTTTGTCCAAAGGGTATCTCCATTCGCATTGGTTTTAATAAGATACATGTTCCAAAAAATCGTGTCACTGAAACTGCTTGTCATTCCACCAAGTACATATCCCCCATCTGAGGTTTCTTCTACCGAGTGTGCCACATCTGATCGACACCCCCCATATTTCCTAGTCCATAAACTATCCCCAATTGCATTTGTCTTAATAACATAAACATCTGAATTAAAAGGAAGGCTAGTTCCATAATATCCAGTTACAATGTAGCCGCCATCAATTGTTTGTTTTATGCAATATGCCGCGTCAGCATATTGACTCCCAAAAGTCTTAGTCCAAACCGTATCTCCATTTAAATCCGATTTTACAATAAATACATCATAACTGCCAGCTCCCACGGCAGAAGTATAACCACAAATAATGAATCCTGTGTCTGTTGTTTGTTCTACATAATATCCTACATTGGCACCTAAACCGGCAATAATGGACTTAGACCATAGTGTATCCCCATTTTTATCAGTCCTGAGTAGCCAGATTTTACTGTCCGAAGTGGAATTATAATCCTTTGTTCCAACAATAACGAACCCGCTGTCGAGAGTTTGTTTTACACATTGTCCCCCATCGTTATTCGGCCCACCATAGGATTTTATCCACAGAAGATTCCCAACAGAATCAGTTTTAAAAAGCACAAGGTTATTATTGAAGGTTGTAACGCTGTGGACGCCGGTAATAACATAACCCCCGTCAAAGGTTTGTTGAACTGAGGAGCCATGATAGGAATTAAGATTATTATAGTACCTCTCAAATGATATTTGCTGGGTAAAAGCTGAAAAATTCCAGAAAAAAAGGAAAACGAAAAGAACCTTCTCAGGATGAATTCTCAAGACAATCGGATTTTATAACCAAACATATGAAAAAAGGGAATTTATTGCAATGCTGATAATTGGAGGTTGTTTTGTGGGTATGCAAACAAAGCCAACTAATCCGGATACCACCTTCTATTGAAATTATTCGGATTTGCCTAAGATTATATGAAATTGGGATTCAATTTTTTGGGGTTGGAGAAGTAAAGCCGGGTTTCCAGGGAAGTTTATATCAACCCAATCCACTCGCCCGGTATGAAAATGCTTTAGTCGTAATGAGTCCTCTGTCTTTAAAGTTCTCAGAGGGATTAATAATTTGATTGGCCCTGAAAAAGAGAAAGGACAAAACACCATCGAATTGTTTTTCTGTCCTGATGCCCGGGTTAGGAATGAGATCTTTCCGCCAATCCTTACCCCGTTCTGAAGGATTACTCTTTGGGTAATTTTTATCTTTGTACAAACAACCGCCCAAATTGCTTTCGAGAGCAAGATTCATATTATCCTCCGAAAAGGAGCTTTTTACTTCGCTGAAAAACATGCTGGGATTTTATCCCGGTAATATTGAGCTCTATAAGCAGGCCTTTCGCCACAGCTCCAAAAGCCGGGAAGTTAAAGAGGGGTTCCGCGACAGTAACGAAAGACTTGAATTTTTGGGTGATGCCATCCTGGGGAGTATTATCGCCGAATACCTCTTCCGTGTTTTTCCCTTCCGGGATGAAGGGTTCCTTACCAAAATGCGCTCAAAAATGGTAAGCCGTCAGCAACATCATAAAATTGCGGTAAAAATGGGTCTGAAAAAATTCATGGACGCCAAAATTGAACCCGGCCGGCCCGGCTCTGCCCTCGGCGATTGCTTTGAAGCACTCATCGGAGCGGTGTACCTCGATAAGGGCTATCCCAAAACCCGGAAATTTGTGCTCGAAAGGGTAATTAAAGTCCATTTCGACATTGATGAACTGGAACAGCAAGACCAGGATTACAAAAGCCGGGTTATAGAATATGCCCAGAAAAACAAAATCAAATTTGATTTCCGCCTGGTGAGCGAAGAGGGGCTGAACCATGAAAAGGAATTTGTGGTGGAATTGTTTCTCGATGGGGAACTTTCCGGAAAAGGCAGGCATTTTTCCAAAAAAGGTGCCGAACAGGCCGCCGCTGAAGCCGCAGTTGTTTCATTGAACCTTTAAAATGTACTTTTGTAGCCATGCCAAGGCATAAACTGGAAGTTGATTATGATTATGACTTTTTCCTGGTAGGGGTTTCCTGCCACGAAAAAGATTACCGTTTTGTGTGGTCGGTAAACCAGGCTCTGGGAGCTGACTTTTCCAGAGCCCAATCGCTTGAAATAAAGGAAAAAAGTCAAAAAGGAAATTTCCAGGTATTTCATTTTGCCGATGAAGAAATGCATGCCGACTACTACATTGTGCAGAATAAAAATGAAACCGGTATACTGGTACCCGAAAAGAAAACCGCCGACTACCTCCTCCTGGTAAAAGGGGATTTATACGACGAACTGAAAGAAAAAATAATTTCGAGAATTAAAACCATCAAACAGGTGCTTACCGCCTTTGAAATTTTCCCCGCTGAACTCAAATCCAAACAACATTTAATTTTTTAATTTATGGAAAAACGCCTGTGGAATAAAACCAAAATTGTGGCCACCATCGGACCGGCCAGTGCTTCACGGGATGTTCTCAAGGGCATGATCCTTGCCGGTGCTGATATCTGTCGGATTAATTTCAGTCATGGCTCTTACGAGGATGTAAAAAAAATAATTGATAATATCCGTGACCTCAACAACGAACTTCAGGCCAATGTGGGTATCCTGGCCGATCTTCAGGGTCCGAAAATCAGAATCGGGGAAATGGAAAACGGCGGGGCTGAACTCAAAGAGGGCGCTGAACTGGTTTTTACCACCGAAAAATGTACGGGCTCAGCATCGAAAGTGTATATGACTTATCCCCAGTTTCCGGGCGATGTTGCTATCGGCGATCTGATCCTCATCGATGATGGGAAAATTCACCTGAGTGTAACGGGAACAAACCGGAAAAATGAAGTTAAAGCCAAAGTTTTGCACGGGGGAGTGTTGGGGTCTAAAAAGGGAGTTAATTTGCCCGACACAAAAATTTCTCTTCCCTGCCTGACCCCCAAAGATGAAGCCGATCTTGAATTTGCCCTTCAAAACGGAGTAGAGTGGATTGGCCTTAGCTTCGTGCGCAGCGTAACCGATATCGCCGATTTAAAGGATAAAATTAAAACCTCAAAAAATGGATATGCCCGTGTTATTGCAAAAATTGAAAAGCCGGAGGCGATACGGGAAATAGATCAGATCATCGACCTGGCCGACGGTGTTATGGTAGCCCGTGGCGACCTGGGTGTTGAAATGCCTATGGAACAGGTTCCCATCCTTCAAAAACTTATCGTAAGGAAATGCATCGAAGCCTCTAAACCTGTTATCATCGCTACCCAGATGATGGAAAGCATGATAGATAGCTTTTCACCTACCCGGGCCGAAGTGAATGATGTGGCCAATGCGGTTATGGATGGGGCCGATGCCGTTATGCTCAGCGGTGAAACCTCAGTCGGTAAATGGCCCGTACGCGTAATTCAGCACATGCAACGCATCATCGAAAGGGTGGAGCGGGAAGAATCTATTTACTACCGGGAACACCCTCCCGCCCTGAAAAATCAAACCTACATCAGCGATACCATTTGCTATAATGCCTGCGTTACGGCCCGACAGGCTAATGTAAAAGCCATCATTTCCATGACCTATTCGGGATATACGGCCTTTAAGCTGAGCAGCCACCGGCCAAAAGCCAATATTTTCATTTTCACTGAAAACCGCCGCCTTCTGAATACACTTAGTCTGATTTGGGGGGTACGTGGGTTTTACTATGATAAATACGAAAGCACCGATAACACCATCGCCGATCTGAAAGAATTTATTTTTCGGGAGGGTTATGTGATGAAAGACGATTTGATTATCAACATTGCCTCTATGCCTATGGGCGACAAGGGAAGGGCAAATATGATGAAGCTTTCTCTGATCGGATCCTGATTGGTTTATTGAAGGGATTGATTATATTTATAGTAAATGTCCCGGAATAAAAAATACAGCGGATCTAAAGGACCCCGACCATCAAAAACCGTAAGCGTTCCCGCCGGATTTGCAGGTCCTTTTTTATCTGCCGAGAAAATTGTTGGCGATTACTTCCGCAGTTTTTCCTGGAAACCTGAAAAGGGAACCATTGAAATAGGGGGGGAGCGGTATGTGCTTATCCGTGCTTCGGCCCTCTCGCATGAATTTCTTGAACATATTGCCGCTTTATATGGGAACCGCGATGCCGGGGAGGCGGAGCGCATTGGAAAAAATATGCTATTCGACCTGGCTCACATGATCGGCTACGACGATGCCCTGGCTTTTCATAAGAAAATGAAAGTTACCGATCCCATCGACAAGCTTTCTGCGGGCCCCGTTCATTTTGCCTGGTCGGGTTGGGCCTTCGTGGATATCCTTCCTGAAAGCAATCCCAGTCCGGACCAAAACTTTTTTCTTAAATACCACCACCCCTTTTCCTTCGAGGCCGACAGTTGGATTTCATCGAAGAAAAAGTCAGGCACCCCGGTTTGTATTATGAATGCCGGGTATTCCTCCGGCTGGTGCGAAGCCAGTTTCGGGATTCCCCTTACCGCCGTTGAACTAACCTGCCGGGCCTGTGGCGACGAGCATTGCACCTTTGTTATGGCCCAACCCGCGAGAATCAAAAAAATCCTAAAGAAACATTCTCCCCTTAAGAGTGGCAATACGGCTTCCTATCCCATACCTGCTTTTATGGAGCGCAAAAAAGCAGAGGAGAAACTGAAACAAACAGTAAGGGAAAAGGAAGTGATGCTTCAGGAAATACATCACCGGGTAAAAAATAACCTTCAGATAATTTCCAGTTTGCTGAATCTTCAGGCAGGAACCGTTTCCGATGGCCCGGCCAAAAATAAATTTTATGAAAGTATCCGGCGAATCCGTTCCATTGCCCTGATTCACGAACTGCTGTACCGATCACAGGATTTTTCGCTTATTTCATTGCAAGAATATTTTTCCGGGCTCACCCGTGAAATTTCCAATTCCTATATGGGTAGCTCTAAGGCCCGCCTTATTTTTCGTGCTTCAGGTCCCGATGCCCGCATTAATCTCGACAAGGCCATTCCCTGCGGCTTAATTGTTCATGAGCTTATCAGCAATGCCCATAAACATGCTTTCGGAGTCCGAAAAAACGGAGTAATACGGCTGGGATTAAAAGTAGAAAGCATAAAAGGCAAAAAGCGGATCACCATTATTGTTTCCGACGATGGGAAAGGCCTGAATCCTGATGCAAAGAGGAGCGACTCCCTGGGGATGGATCTGGTGGAATCACTGTGCGGACAAATAAATGCCTCCTTCAAAACCACCGTAAAAAAAGGCACCCGGCACGAACTAAACTTTATTTCCTGAGTTTATTTTTTTTTGTTGAACCTGCTAATGGTTTGATTCAGTTCATTGGCTACAAACGAGAAAACCATTTCGAGGCACTTCTCTTTCAGAGCCGGAAGCTTTGGAAGCTCCTCTTCATTCCATGGGCCCAAAACATAATCGCTTTGTCCCCCACGGTTAAATTCAGCGCCTATGCCCACCCGTAAACGGGGAAATTCAACGGAATTTAGAACACGGATTATATCTTTGAGTCCGTTATGGCCTCCGTCGCTACCTTTACCTTTGAGGCGCAATTCCCCAAAAGGCAATGCAATGTCGTCGGTAATGACCAGCAGATTTCGGGGGTTGATTTTTTCCTGTTGTAGCCAGTAAGAAACCGCCTTTCCGCTCAGGTTCATAAAGGTGTTTGGCTTTAACAGCACCAGGGTTCTTCCTTTGAACTTGTGATAGGTAACCCAGCCATGCCGGTCGGACTCGAACTTTAATTTTTCCTTTTCTGCCAGGTGGTCAAGCATCTGGAACCCTGCATTATGCCGGGTGTTGGCATATTCATCACCGGGATTTCCCAGCCCTGCAATAAGAAACTTTTCCATGAAGATTAAAAGTAATCAAAAAAAAGGGCGGTAATATTACCGCCCCTGAGTGTTTCAAAAGAAAAATTATTTTTTCTCCTCTTTCTTGGCTGGTTCGGCTCCGGCAGCAGGTGCAGCGGCAGCAGCAGGAGCGGCGGCCGTAGCAGCAGGAGTTTCTTCAACCACATTACGGGTAACTTTAACGCTAACCACGGTAGTAGTGGGAGGATCGAGAAGGGTAACCCCATCAAATTTAATATCCTCGATGCGAATGCTATCGCCGATATTTAATGGCTCTACGTTTAATTCAACGGTTGCGGGAATTTTCTCGATAGGACCACGGATTTTTACTTTCCGCATTTTTTTATTGAGCTTCCCCCCTTCTTTTACGCCAATGGCATTACCGCTGAGGTTTACGGGAATTTCCATGGTTACCGGTTTGCCGGGAATAATTTCGAGGAAATCGAGGTGGTTGATTTTGTCATTTACAGGATGAAATTGGGCATCCTGCAGAATGGCATCATAATTCTTTCCGCCGATATCAAGCTTTACGATCTGGGCGTCGGGAGAATAAATGAGGGAAGTGAAAGCATTTTCATGCGCGTGAAAATGAATCTGCTCCTTGCCGCCGTAAAGCACACAGGGAACCTGGTTTTGTTTGCGCAATGCTTTAGCATCTGATTTCCCTACGTTCGCACGGGGCGAACCGCTAATAGATACTGTTTTCATTGTTTTGTTGTTTGGTTTGTATTTAGATTAATAATTTACATGATGAAATGTTTGCTGATGGATTCCGAGGAATGAACTGCCCGGATTACATCGGCAAAGAGATGAGCCACACTTAAGGCTTTTATCTTTGAACTTTCCTTTCTGAGGGGAACGGTATCGGTTACAATAAGCTCTGTTAATTTTGATTTTTCAATGTTTTCGTAAGCCTTTCCGCTGAGCAGGGGATGAGTGCAAACGGCGCGTACGGAAAGGGCACCCTTTTCCATAATTACATCGGCCGCTTTTGTAAGTGTTCCTGCGGTATCGCAGATATCATCAATCAGCACCACATGTTTTCCTTCCACATCACCGATCAGGGTCATGCTGTCTACCACATTGGCCTTGCTGCGTTGCTTGTAGCAGATAGCCAGGTCGGAATTCAGGTGTTTGGCGTAGGCATTGGCGCGTTTTGAGCCTCCCATATCGGGGGCGGCCATAGCGAGGTTAGGAAGATTTAGCTCCTGAATATATTTAATGAAGATGGTTGAGGCATAGAGATGATCAACGGGAACATTAAAAAAGGCCTGAATCTGGTCGGCATGAAGGTCCATGGTCATCACACGGGTTACGCCGGCGGTTCCCAGCAGGTCGGCCACGAGTTTTGCTCCAATGGCTACCCGGGGTTGGTCTTTCCGGTCTTGGCGGGCAAATCCAAAATAGGGTATCACGGCCACGATTTCTTTGGCGGAGGCTCTTTTTGCGGCATCCACCATTAGAAGTAGTTCCATAAGATTATCGGTGGGCGCGAAAGTAGACTGGATGATGAAAATTTGAGATCCCCGAACGGTTTCTTCAAAGGAGGTTTGGAACTCACCGTCGCTGAACCGGGAAAAGGTCATATGTCCCAGGGGCTTACCATAGGCAGAAGCAATTTTTTCCGCCAGGTACCGGGTGCATGTGCCGCTGAATAGTTTTACGATGGGTTCCATTGGTTTTTTAAGGGATGCGAAGATACAAAAAAATTGCTTTTTAATCATGCAAAAAGCCTATTGATTTTCAGCGAATTAGGGGATTTAAACGCGATATGCCCCCATGCCTTGTTTTTTTCTATTTTTGCCCTCCTTCCAAATAAAGCCCGGGTGGCGGAATTGGTAGACGCGCTGGTCTCAAACACCAGTGTCAGCAATGACATATCGGTTCGACTCCGATCCCGGGTACAAAAAGCCTTTCGCGTGGGAAGGCTTTTTTGTTGAGAATACAATGGTAACCGTTTACATTCTTTATTCAGAGAAACTTAATCGGTTTTATACCGGAAGCTGTAAGGAGCTTGAATTTAGAATTGAGCAACACCTGGAAAAAGTTTTTGCATCAAGTTTTACTGCGAAAGCTAATGATTGGACCTTGTTTTTCGCTGTTAGGGATTTGCATTATGACCAAGCCAGAAAAATTGAGGGTCATATCAAAAGGATGAAAAGCAAAACCTATATTGGGAATCTTAAGAAATTTCCTCAAATGATGGAGCAATTAAAAGAGAAGTATTACTAAGGTGGCGGCCCCGATGGCTATCGGGGTGGTAGACGCGCTGTGCCGATAGCCATCGGCATCAAACACTTCCGATAAAAATCGGGATCAGCAATGACATATCGGTTCGTCCCGATAGCTATCGGGACCGATCCCGGGTACAAAAACAGAGCGAGAATGAGAGCGGGAGCGAGCATTCTGCTCTGTTTTTTCTTCGCTCTCACACTGTTTCTCGCTCTAAAAACCTTAATCATGTTTGATTTCCAAAATCTTGAAGTTTATAAAAAAGCCAAATTGTTTCATCGCAAGTGTAAAAAACTGATTCTTGAGAAAAAGTTTGATTCCTACGTTAAAGACCAGTTAGGACGTGCATCTTTTAGTTTACCACTCAATATTGCTGAAGGTTCAGGAAAATTTTCAAAGGCCGATAGAAGGAACTATTTTACAACTGCCAGAGCCTCGGTTTTTGAATGTGTTGCCGCATTGGATATGCTCTGTGACGAAGGGTTGATTACGAAAAATGAATTCGAGGAACTAATTAAGAAGGCGGATGAGCTATCCAAAATGCTCTACGCAATGATTAAGAATTTGCAGTAGAACGGCATTCTCGTTCTTTTTAAAAAACGAACAACTTCATAGTGGAAATGAGGATAATTGTGAGATCACCTTCGCATTAGCTTCGGCGATGGCGCAGCGGGAGCGAAGAAACGAGCTCTGATTTTTCTTCCCACTCACACGGGCACTCACACTAAACCCAAGTACACTGCTCGATTTTGAAAAGCTTGAAATATATAAGATTCAAAAGTTTTTAATTCAGAGTTTCGAAATTATCTTACGTCTGCCAATCCTGACAGATTTTTACCGGAAAAACCATACTCTTCCCAAGCCTTACAAGGTATATTTCAAACTCACAAAGGGACCCCATCCCGAGAATGGCCAGGCCATTCTCCCAAGATACCTTGGCTCGTTTGGGTTATTGTTATCGTACTGTTCATAAGTCATATATGACAGGTATTTTATTTCCTTCTCTTTTCTTGTCATTGTGGGCAACTGATCTACCCCATCTATAGTGTATTTTTTCCAAATGGCTGCCGAAGGGTACCATTGCATGGATAAACCCGAAAGGCCTCCCGAAAAGGAGATTTTTTTGTTTATTTCATATTCCAAACCCATGCGGAATTTGAAACCAAAGGCAATATTCCCTCCATATTCCCAAGTTGATTCAGCTGTCCTTACCTGACCATTAATGGGCTCGTAACTTCCTACATTGATCATTTCCAATGAAGTTCCTAAGCCCAGTTGAACTCCTCCGGAAAAAGAAAAGCGTACCCGTCCTGCAGATTTTATTTCAAGTGCGGGATTAATAAGAAATGACCGGGAAACAAACCGGGTTTCATATTTATTCAATCCACCCAGGTCTTTGTATTCGCCGGACATAACCTGATTCCCTAATAAATATCCCAAACCCAAAGAAAAGCCCCAGTTCTTTTTGAACATAAAACCTGCATGTATTTCCGGAGCAAGTCCCTGGGCCATATTAAACTTAAAGGATTTGTAGTCGTAAATGGCCCCGCCCCTGTCTACTTGTTGTAAATAATTATATCCTCCTGTCCCGAAGTGGTAAGGAACCACCACCTCGATAAAAAAATTCTGGCAAAAATTAATTTTTGGCAAAAGGAAAAGCCAGCAGAGAAGCAGTAGATATTTTTTCATGGTATTCAGGATTGAGTAATGTATTTGACCGGGGACTTTTTTTGGAACGGTTTTTCCTACAGGTAAATTTATTGTTTTGTTCCGAAACCATCAACCGCCACCGAAACAAATGGCTTTTTAATCAGAGATTATATTTAATTTAGGTTCAAATAATCCCTGCTTTATGCCTGAAAACAAAACCAAAGAAACCAAAGCCAGCGTTAAGGAGTTCCTTAAAACCTTTGTCGATAATGAACAAAAACGAAAGGAAAGTCTGGAACTGATTAAATTCCTGGAAAAAGTTTCCGGGTTTAAGGCTAAAATGTGGGGACCTTCCATCATCGGATTTGGTTCCTACCACTATAAATATGCCAGCGGGCACGAAGGCGATGCCCCCATGCTGGGTTTTTCTCCCCGGAAAGCAGCGTTTTCATTGTATGTGTATTCTCCGGTAAAAGGAAGTGAAAAATTATTGAAAGATCTCGGGAAGTTTAAAATGAGCAAAGCCTGTATTTATGTTAAAAAACTCGCTGATATTCACCTTCCCACCCTCGAAAAAATCTGCAAAATATCAATGGATTATCTGGAAGAACATCATGAATGTGCCTGCAGAATTAAGAACTAAGGCCTCATTCAGTCAGAGAATGAAAAGCAACAATAATCAGTGCTGAATAAATACCCGCCACTTATGGAATTTTTTCAAAACAGTGCCATTAATCCCCATTTCGCCAAAAAGATAAATAATGAATGTTGGTTTGCCGTATCGAATAATATTCCTACCTTTGTTCTATCCTTTTGAGGATTGTATCTCAATCTGAATGCCATAAAACGGCAAGAATTCATTTAAGCTTTACAATTTTTGGGGAATACCGGTGTTGCCACACTCAATTGGCCACGCCCCATTATTAATTCAATTATATCACAAATGTCACCCAAAGAATTAGTTTCAACCGGGCCCCCACTGATGGCCCCGGGAAAAACTGTTGCGCTTGGAAAATCCATCTGGCAAGTTATTGCCAATGCCCTGGCTCAACCCCTTCGTTTTATCAGTCAAATCAATAAAAACCGTTTGTCAGCGACAAACACAAATCAAAAACAAAAACAAACAAAACAAAAAACAATGAAAAAAGGAACAGTTAAATTTTTTAATGAGTCAAAAGGATTTGGATTTATTAAAGCGGAAGATGGCGAAGAAATATTCGTACACGCTTCAGGATTACGGACAGAAATCCGTGAAAACGACGAAGTAAACTACGATGTTGAAAGAGGTAAAAAAGGCCTTAACGCCGTAAACGTTACCCTGGCCAATAATTAATTCCTAAGGTTACCATGAGGCAGTTGATAATCAATAAGTCAGTTACTAACCGCGACACTCCGTCGCTGGACAAGTACCTGTTTGAGATTTCTAAACTGCCTCTGGTGACCGTGGAAGAAGAAACTGCCCTGGCAGGTAAAATCAGGGAAGGGGACCAGGCTGCCCTGAAAAAACTGGTGTCGGCAAACCTCCGGTTTGTGGTATCGGTAGCCAAACAATACCAGAATTATGGTATAAGTTTACCTGATCTTATTAACGAAGGAAATGTAGGCCTGATTAAGGCCGCCGCGCGCTTCGATGAAACCCGCGGATTTAAGTTTATTTCCTATTCGGTTTGGTGGATCAGACAGTCTATAATGCAGGCCATTTCCGATCAGGCCAGGGTGGTGCGACTGCCCCAAAATAAAATCGGAACCCTCAATAAAATCCGTAAGGCTCAGGGATTTTTGGAACAACAACTGGAGCGAATGCCCACCAATTCTGAAATAGCCAGCCATACGGAAATTAAAGAAGAAGAAATTAATGTTACCCTGCTGTCTTCGGGTTGGCAGGTTTCTACCGATTCACCCCTCCCGGGTCAGGAAGATTTAACTATCTTAGACGCTTTATTTAATCCGGACGACTTCAGGCCCGATGACTTTCTGATGGCTGAATCGTTACAGATTGAATTAAAAGATGCCATGAAAATGTTGACCGAAAGAGAGAGAAACGTGGTATCCCATTTTTTTGGGATCGCAGGCTTTGGAACTAAATCGATGGAGGAGATCGGTGAAAAATACGACCTTACCCGTGAAAGGGTACGTCAGATTAAGGAAAAAGCCATCCGTAAAATGCGGGTCGGCTCTCAGGGAAAAAAACTAATGGCATTTTTATGAATAACCCGGGAAACCGGAATGTAAAATGAACCTTATTTTAAAAAACCGTGCAAGAAATCAGATTTTCAGACAAAGAAAAAAATGTCTTCTTTGCTACCCTAAGAAGCAGGGTTGATCAGTATTTCAAAACCAACCAGATCTCAAAGTATTACAACAAAGGAATGGTGGCCAAAACCGTTATCCTTTTAAGTGCTTACATTCTCCCATTTATTGCCCTTCTTTTTATCCCCATGCCCACCTGGCTGTTTTTTGCCTTGTGGCTGCTTATGGGATTTGCCATTGCAGGCATTGGTATGGGCGTAATGCATGATGCCAATCACGGCTCCTACTCCAAAAGCGGCAAAGCTAACTTCTGGCTGGGCCATACCCTTAACCTCCTCGGAGCTTCTGTGTTTAACTGGAAACTCCAGCATAACATGATGCACCATACTTATACCAACGTTATTGAACTCGATCACGATATTGAAGACAAAGTTATTCTCCGGTTTTCTCCCCATACGGAAGTAAAATGGTTTCACCGTTTTCAGTTTATTTATGCTTTCTTTCTGTACGGAATTCTAACCCTCAACTGGACTTTCTATAAAGATTTTGACCAGTTCCGTGCCTATATTAAACAAGGTGTGAACCGGGCAGGCAAAAAGAAAAACAGACAACAGTTTGTTAAACTTCTCATTTCCAAGATTGCTTATGTGTTCATTTTCCTTGTGGCCCCTATATGGCTCTTGGGAATGCCCGCAGGTTCCTGGATCCTCGGCTTTGTGATTATGCATTTCTTTGCCGGCCTCATTCTTTCGGTTGTGTTTCAGCTGGCTCATACCGTTGAACACACAACCCATCCCCGGCCCGACGAACACGGTAATATTGAAAACAGCTGGGCCATTCACCAGATGAATACCACCGTGAACTTTTCCCGCAACAGCAAAATCATTTCCTGGTATGTGGGGGGCTTGAATTTTCAGGTCGAACATCACCTCTTTCCCAATATTTGCCATGTGCATTATCCGGCCATTGCTCCTATTGTTAAACAAACGGCGGAAGAATTCGGAATTCCCTATCTTGAAAACAAAACCTTTTTGTCGGCCGTTGGTTCCCACATCCGCCTGCTAAAAGCGCTCGGCAAAAAACCCGAGTTTAGCATGGCCTAAAAAAATGCCCTAAGGGTGGCGCTTCCTATATGTACAATGTTAAGATTACCGGGCTTACGCCCATCGTAGGAAAGGTTCAGTTGTAAATTGTTGGCAAGTGTTCGTTGCAACAGCAAACCCCAGGTTATATTGTTTCCCGCAACAAATCCTTCGAGTAATTCAAAGGTAACGGCAGGATTGCCCTGTTCTTCATTATAAGCAATTTGCAAAAAGCTGCCCTTAAGGGAAATGGTTCCCTGAACCGGAGTGTTATACCGCAATTCCAAATTGAAATCTTTTATTTCGGCTTTCTGCCCCCCAAACTCCTCTGCATTTTCTTTCCGGGTTAATCGGGCTCCCCAGGCAATGCGCAAATCAACGCCTTTCTGGTAAATTAATTTTGGATATACTTCCTCAATACTATACCTGAAATTTTTTATGGGGAAAAACTGAGAGGCGTAACTTTTTTCTCCCAGTTTTCCGCTGCTTTGTACGGCCCAGGCACGGGTAATATTCCAGCGCAGATTTACCTCATGGGCCTGATTCAACCGGGTGTCGAAACCGTTGGCCAGTAAAATTTTATTCCGCTGATCGGAAAAGGTATAGTCGGCACTCCAATCCGGAGAGGCTTTGTTAATCCAAAAAGTGTTTCGGAACTGCGTGCCCATGCTTTGTAAATTCTGATCACCGGCATCCTGCAGGAAAGGATTATATGCGGTGGCCAGATCGCTCGCAATGTTTTTCCGGTCGGTGCGAAAATTTGCCTGGTTTGAAAAATAACTGGCCAGTTTTTTTATTCCTTTTTCCCTTGCCCAGGTTCGGGGTGCCCCCAGAAATACGGTTTGCGAAAACTGGTTGGTATTACTCCTGATATAGTCGTTGGTAGGCAAAAATACCCGTATATAACGGGCCTGATCGGGAAAGGGCGAAATCTCAAATTCGTTCAGCTCCTTGATGTTATTATTGTTGTAGTCAATCCACATGTACAGACCCTGTCCCGCGGGGACTTCAATAAATGAAAATTCTTTTCGCTGTTCCAGCCCTGATCCAACCTCGTAAAAGGTTGCGGCCGACACAGCTCCGTTTCGGGTTCGAATCCCATATTCTATCCGGCCCAGAATTGTTTCTTCGGGCTTTAATCCCGTTAATCCGGGATTCAGAATTTTCAGGTTACGGTAGGTGCCTGTGATATTTACCTGGTGGGTTTTGTTTTCACGCAATGCGTATTGCAGACTGTAATGATCGGCGTAGGAAATACCCCTCAGTTCATTTCCGAAGGGTTTCTTGTCGAGCCGCTGCTTGTAGGCCGCACGGAAAAAGTTTTTGGCCGTTTCCCGGGTTCCAACCGAAACCTCCCACTCATTAAAATCAAATCCGGCCGGCGATAAACTGTCGAAACCCGTAAGGTGAATCAAATTGTGTTCATACAATCCGTACAATCCAAGAGTTGCTTTTCCCAGAAAGACCTGCCCCTTTCCCTCTCCCCTGAGAAATTCAAATTTCTTTCCGGTGGTTTTCCCATCCAGATAACTCCCTCTTCCGTTTAAGGAGAATTTCCGGTTGCCAAGGTTTAACCGTGTTTCATGCATATTTCCCAGAAAATCACTGCCTTCGCCAAAACGCGAGTATCGGTACAAGGCAGGGGTTCTGTTTTTTTGTTTAATTGAGGCCCCTCCCGAAAATATTTCCTGTTTCCCGCCCGGGGGACGCAAATTGCGGTTCCAGTCGCGATCGAATTCCACACTCCGGAAACGCTCAATGGGACTGAAATTTTCGGACACATATTCGTAGCCTCCGGTAAGAACCAGGGTGTTTTTTTTCTTCCCGGACAAAGTATCGCCCGAATAAAAGGAAACTACCGGTAACTCTCCTTCCGCCTTTCCGGCGTATCCGGCATCGTTCTTTTTGTCGAAATCTGAAAAGGTGTTGATGTCGAACTCCGAGTAGGAAACCTCTGTTTTCAATTGAGCTCCGTTTTGCCACTCATAGGATCCACCGGCCGAAACCAGCTGGCGTTTCTTGGGCGAAATCAAAAACACCTTGGGTTCGTATGTGCCATTTAATGCACCCGTAATGGGATCCGGGGCAACCCATCGGTAAACACGCCCGTTGGCCGGGGTGTTAACGGGAATGTAATTTCCTTTTCCGGCACCTACAAAAGTGAAATTAACCCTGAAATGAGCCAGCTCCGGGGCGGTGCTGTAAACAAAAATACCGGGGTATAAAACGGTTCCCACCAAAGTATCCTTCTTCTGATACAAAACCACCGCGTTGTTGAATTCGGTTGAATCGGCCGAAGGCACAAAAGCCAGGTGAAGACTATCTCCCACCGAGGCAAGCAATTGTTTTTGGGCATTGTTCAGATCCTGCTGAAGGGGTTTGTTTTTGCTGTCCTGCTCACTGAAATAGTGAATGTAGGCTTTTGCATTTTTGCTTTTCCATTCATCGCTGAGGAATACCATCGAACGGGCATACAGCTTATCGCTGTATTGAAACTCCGCCACAATTCTTTTGTCTTTGGTAATCTGTCGATTCGGAGTAAAGAAAAGTTCTCCGCTGTTGTAATCGATGAAATAATCATTTTCCAATCCGCGCTTTAACAACTCCCCGTCAATGTAAATCTGCTCCGAGCCCGAAATGATAATGATGAACAACTCGTTTTCGGCTCCGGTTAAGCGATAGGGCCCCTGGTTGCCTTCTACCCCCATGAACACATTGCGCGACCATTTTCCCCGGCTTACGGCCATGGATGCGGCAGCTTTGTTAAAGCTTTTCGGGTTTGACAGCGAATCGCTGCGATGGTAGTAAAGTCCCTGTCCTTTTTTGGAAAAATTCATGAAATAGGAATCCGGCCTTCGCAAATCGAAATCGCCGGCAATGAGCTTGTTGTTTTTATCGGAAAGCTGAATGAAAATGCGGTCGAATTCCTGAAGTTGGGCCGTGGTGCCATCGGGCTGAAAAGGAATGTTATCATCGGTGGCCGATAAAAGAAGGTCAACCTCCTCCGATATTTTTCCCGAGAGTTGGAGATTCATCGAAGAGTTTACCACCACATCCTGGGAATTTCCAAAACTCAAACCCCGTGTTATGCTGCCCTCTTTATTCAGGGTTCCTAAATTAAACGGATCGTTTATTTTTTCCTTACCGGGAACATAGGTAAAGGGATTGCTTATAATCTTATTATCCACCCCGGATTTCCCACGGTCTTTTTTTTTCCACTCCCTGGAAAAGTCGAGAGGGAAAACCCGGTAACTGAGCACAAGGGTGTCGGATTTAATTTTTGAATAGTCGGGATGGCCACGATCAAGTACAATGAATTTTCCATTCTCTGATGTCCGGAAAGCAAGGGTGTCGCAGGCATTTCAAACCCAAAAAAAAAGTCGTACGCTGCCCGGGATCAGCGTCAGTGAATCGGGCATCAGGGTATCAGCAGCGAAAATTATTTTTTTGGAACGGTAGGAACCGAAATTTTGTCCTGAAACTGAACCGGCCTGGGCCAGTATAAAAACCAACAATAAGGCAGCCCACCGGCAGGGGAGCGGAAAAATCGGGTTTTGCCGGAAAGGCATTCGTTTCATTTAGTAAATTGGGCGAATAAAGAAAACGAAAATGCGAGATATTTGTTCTGTAAAATGAGAATAATTTCCTACAATCTGAACGGGATACGCTCTTCCGTAAATAAAGGCTTACCCGACTGGCTCAGGGCTGCCTCTCCCGATGTGTTTTGCGTACAGGAACTCAAGGCACAGGAAGGCGATTTTGATCACACACCCTTCCGGAATCTGGGCTATGATGTGCATCTTTTCCCCGCACAAAAAAAGGGCTACAGCGGCGTGGGAATTTTTTCACGGATTGCCCCCGATCATGTGGAAATGGGTTGCGGAATAAAGGATTATGACTTTGAAGGCCGGGTAATTCGTGCCGATTTCGGTGATGTTTCGGTTCTCAGCATCTATTTTCCCTCAGGAACCACCGGCGATGAGCGACAGCAGTTCAAATACCGGTTTCTCGACGATATGCTCATTTATTTTGAAAAGTTGAAGAAAAAAAGAAAACAACTGGTTCTTTGCGGCGATTTCAACATATGCCACAAGCCCATTGATATTCATAACCCCGTTGCCAATGCCAACAGCTCTGGTTTTCTACCCGAAGAACGGGCCTGGATGGAAAAACTGTTGTCAAAAGGGTATATCGATTCCTTCCGGCAATTCAATCCCGATCCCCATAATTATACCTGGTGGAGTTTCCGGGCAGGTGCCCGTAAGCGGAATTTAGGCTGGAGGATTGATTATCAGATAATTACGGAAAATCTGGGTTCCCGGCTTTCCCGGGCAGCCATACTTCCCGAGGCCCAGCATTCAGACCATTGCCCCGTTTTGCTTGAGCTTAAATAATAATGACTTGTATTTCAGGCTTGTAATTCAAAATATTAGCCCCTTTTTATATTGCCTTTTTTTAAAAAATCATTAGGTTTGCATTTCATTATCGGCTAACAAAATCTTTATGAAAAAATTATCAATCTTTCTTTCTGCGCTGTCAGTATTGCTGGCTTCCTGCGGCGGAGATGGAAGTGGGTCCGGAAACGGGTCGCAGCAGGGTAAAGGAAATATTTTTTACGGAGGTGTTTTGAAGATGAATGAGGTGGAGGATTTCCGTGATCTTTATCCTTTAAATGTTACCGAGGTTACCTCACAGCGTATTACCAACCAGATATACGAAGGTCTTGTTAAGCTTAATCAGGCCGACCTGAAAGTGATTCCAGCTATTGCCGAGCGCTGGGAAAAAAATCAGGACGCTACCGTTTGGACTTTCTACCTCCGCAAGGATGCTAAGTTTCACGACGACCCCTGTTTCCCTGATGGAAAAGGAAGAAATGTTACCGCCAACGATTTTAAATACTGCTTCGATTTACTCTGCACACAAAGCAACATGAACTCTCAGTTCTATGTTACTTTCAAAGACCGGGTAATGGGAGCCAACGAGCATTACGAAGCCTCGCAGAAAGGAACCAAAACGCCCGGTGGCGTTAGTGGCGTAAAAGTAATCGACGACTACACCCTGCAGGTTACCCTGAATTTCCCCTTTGCCGGTTTCGATAACATCCTAACCATGCCCGGTTGCTGGGTGTTCCCTAAAGAAGCCCTTGAAAAGTACAAGGAAAACATGCGTGTTAAGGCTGTTGGAACCGGACCTTTCAAAGTAAAAACCATTGAAGAAGGTAATGTGGTTGTGTTAGAGCGCAATAATGAATATTGGGGCGTTGATGAATTTGGAAATAAACTGCCTTATCTCGACGGGGTAAAATTTACTTTTGTAAAAGAAAAGAAACAGGAATTTCTGGCCTTCCGTCAGGGTGAAGTGGATATGATTTTCCGCATCCCAACCGAAATGCACGGAAAAATTCTGTCTGAATTATCCGATGCCAAAACCGGAAACACGCCCTTTGTGCTTCAGATGACCCCTGCCATGAGCCTTACCTATTACGGTTTCCAGCATCAGGGGAAAGTGTTCAACAACAAAAAGGTTCGTTTGGCCTTTAACTATGCCATCGACCGCGATAAAATCATTAACAACATTCTTAAGGGCGAAGGTATACCCGGAAAATTCGGAATTGTTCCTCCCGTAGATAATTTCCGTAACAAGGGATATAATTTCGATAAACTCAAAGGATACAATTTCGAACCCGATCTGGCTCGTAAATATCTGGCTGAAGCAGGTTATCCCGGTGGAAAGAATTTCCCAAAAGTTACTCTGCAGATCAACAGCGGTGGTGCCGACCGGAATATCCTTACTGCCCAGTTCGTACAAAGCCAGCTCAAGGAAGTATTGAATATTGATGTTCAGATCGACCAGATGCCCTTTGCACAGCACCTCGACAAACTGGAGACCGGTAAAGCCGATTTCTGGAGAACCGGCTGGATTGCAGATTATCCGGATCCTGAAACCTTCCTCACCATTCTTTACGGTGGTCACGTACCCGGAAAACTGGATGAGCGTTCTGCGATCAATGCGGTGCGGTTTAAAAACGCACGCTTCGATTCTCTTTTCATGGCAGCCATGAAAGAAGTGGATGATAAAAAGCGTTTTGAATTATACTCTCAGGCAGAACAAATTGTTATCGACGAGGCCGCCATCATGCCCATTTTTTATGAGGAGAACTATCGCCTCGTTCAAAACTGGGTGAAAGGATTTGATGCCAACGCCATGGAATATCGCGATGTAAGCAAGGTGTATATTCACCCTGAACTGCTGAAGCTGGCTAAAGAAAAGGCTTCAAAGTAACAAACAGATTTTTTTTTAAATCCCCCTTAGCCCTGGCTATCGGGGATTTTTATTTTACCGATTCTCCGCCTTTGAAAATTTCTTTTTCGGTTTTACCCTCGGTGTCGTAATAAATCCAAACACCTTCTTTTTTCCCTTCAACAAATTTCCCCCTGGCTTTCGGTTTCCCATTATTATAAAACTCTTCGTAAGGTCCGTGAGGTTTATCGTTTTTATATCCGCCCGAAACTAAAATCTGTTTTCCATCTTCTGCAACTTCTTTATAGGGTCCTTCTTTTTTACCTTTTACATATTTTACCTGAACCTTAACTTTCCCGGATTCATAATACTCAGTATACATACCTGTGTATTCATTGTTTACGGCCATTACTTCACTCTGTAATTTCCCGGAACGGTAAAAACTCTTCTGAATGCCCTCCAGCTTCCCGTCTTTGTACAAATTGATAGTTAAAATTTCCCCGGTGCTGAAATACCATTTGGAAGGACCGTCTTTTTTTCCGTTTATATAGAAGCTCCATTCCTGAACGGTTCCGTCTTTGTAACATATTTTTCGCTCGCCATGGTATTTTCCCATTTTATACCAGGTTTCTTCCCTGAGTCGGTTGTTGTCGGAATACACCCGAATTACCCCATCGAGGGTGTCGCGGGTAAAATATTCTTCCCTGGAGAAATTTCCGTGAATGTCGAGTTGCAATGTTAAACCGTTTCGCAAACCCTCTTTATAATGTTCCACTCTGGCAACGGCCCCACCGGTATGATACAGCACCCAGTTTCCATCTTTTTTCCCGTTCAAATACCATCCCTGGAATTTATTCATTCCCAGAGTCTCAATCCAGAATCCGGATTTTTCGCCGTTGGCCAGCATTTTGTTCGTGTCTGCCGGTAATCCTGTTTGGGCCGATGCAGTGGATATCGAAATCAGAAATAAAAAAAACAGTCGGGGAGTCATGGGCTTTATTTTTCAGAATCCCAAGTTACAACAGTTTTCCCGGAACTCCTTCCTGATTCAAGCCAGGCATGAGCATCTGAAATATGTTGCCGGGAAAATGTTTTACCCTCCAGGGGTTTTAAAACTCCTTCTTTCCCATATTCCACAGCGATATTCAGGCATTGCTCAAGGATATCCGGCCTGCGATCTCCTACCTTTAACATATTCACCCCGCAAATGCTTCGGGATTTCATCAACAGGAATACAGGATGGGTAAAGCCCATTCCGAAAACCAGTTTCAGGGTAGGAAATAATCCACCTCCACCGGCTCTTGATGCAGCACCGTAAGCAACGATGCTGCCGCCCGGACGAAGATGTTGAAGTACGGCTTTGAAAGTTTTGCCACCAACGGCATCAAAAGCAAGGTCAACCCCATCGGGAAATTCCCGGGAAAGCATTTCCCTGAATTCAGGGTCTTTGTAATTGAGAATTTTTTCCATACCCGGTTCTTTGCCCGAAAATTTTTCCGGATGCCCTGAATATCCCGTAACCGGAATTTTATTTTTTTGAATTATTTGAACCAGTAAGCTGCCTACGCCTCCGGCCGGTGAGCTTACCACGGCAGACTTTGCATTTTTAAGATGAACCAGAAAATGGGTCATGTAAATAGCTGTGCAGGCCTGGGTTCCCAGGGCACAGGCAAAGGCAGGTGTCCAGGATTCAGGAATTTTTTTTACCGCCTGAGCTCTTGTTTTACAAATTCTGGAATATCCTCCGAAACGGGTAAGTGCCAGTACCCTGTCGCCGGGAATAACATGAGAAACATTTTTACCAACCGACTTTACCCGTCCGCAAATTTCATAGCCCGGAACAAAGGGAAAGGGAGGAGCCTCGCGGTACAGGCCAAGCCTGCTCATCACATCGGCAAAGTTTAAACCGAATGCTTCAGTTTCTATCAATACCTCATCCTCACTGATTGACCCGGGATCAAAGGGCTTCAGTTCAAAGGCTTCGCCTGCCTTCTTTTTCCCGTTGAGAAAAAAAGCTTCCATCAGTTTCCGGCATCAAATTTTTCGAAGGCAGCATCGCTCAGGCCAAGTTCACGCATCACTTTTGCTTTGAAGGGAATCCGGGAAAGAAAAGCAATAAAAACCAGCCCGGCGAGGATCAGAAAAACCAAATCACCCGAAAACCAATATCCCAGCGTTAAAATAAAGGTCGGAAATTCCCACAAGGCCATGCTCGTCAGGAAAGTCATTAAATAGGCCCCACGGGCTTTTTCTGCATCGCCCGATTTTCGGATCGAGGAAAGCCGGGTCCGGTGGAATATTTCTCCTATGAAAGCCAGCGACAATCCTCCCAGAATAAAGGGAATTTTGATTCCCCAATCCGCAGTCTGTTCCAAATTACGGGGCAGGAAGCCTATTACTAAAACAATAAACATTACCTGTCCCATTGCCATGGCCAGGTAAATGATTCTTAGCTTTTGAAGCAAACCGTTTTTCATATCCATTTTTTATACCTGAAATAAAACAACAACGACAAAATGATTATTCCCATAATTCCCAGGGTAACAAAATATCCATCGCGGGATTCCAACTCGGGCATGTGTTTGAAATTCATGCCGTAAACACCCGCAATGAAAGTTACCGGAATAAATAATGTAGAAATAATGGTGAGAACCTTCATTACCTCGTTCATGCGGTTGCTCATCGATGACAAGTATATATCCATCATGCCCGAAAGTAAATCCCGGTTTGTTTCCAGAGAATCAATCACCCGGATGGTATGGTCGTATACATCGCGCAGGTATATGTCGGTAGAAACGGAAATCAGATCCGACTCACTACGCTCCATGCTGCTTATGAGTTCCCTGAGCGGCCAAACCGATTTCCGGAGCAAAATCATTTCTTTTTTCTGGCGGTGTAACTCATTAAGAGTGTTTCTGCCGGGCCGCCCCATTAAACTCACCTCGAGTTCGCTGATGATATCGCCCATTTTTTCAAGGATGTTAAAATAGGTATCTACCACAGCATCAATGAGGGAATAACATAAGTAATCGGGGCCCGATTTCCGGATTTTTCCCTTGCCACTCTTTAAACGGTTTCTGACCGGATCAAAAGCATCACCGCCTTCAATTTCCTGGAAAGAAATAACTCCTTCTTTTAATAGTATTATGGATAATTGTTCCTGCTCAAGGGTTTTCTGATAACGAACCATTTTTAAAACAGCCAGGCAATAATGGTCGTAATCTTCAAATTTGGGCCGCTGATCGGTATTTACCAGATCCTCCTGCGTTAGGGGATGAATATTAAAGTGGTTCCCCAGTTTTTCTATCAGCCCCGTGTCGTGAACGCCATCGATATTTATCCAGAATTTCAGTCCGGGCTTTATGGCGCTTAAAAGCGATTCAACATCGGGATAAACTTCTTCGGAAAAATGGTCTTCCTCGTATTGGAACAGAGTAATTTTTACCGGTCGATCCGGTTGGGTTTCTTTACCACGATAAACCAGCGTTCCGGGTGGGGCGCCGGCCTTATTCCGTTTCCGGCTCATCTTTTTTTACTTTTTTATTTATGCCTTCTATAACCACCACAATTTCTCCCTTCACTTTTTCCCGGGCCGATAAAAGTTCATAAACTTCCTTAACCGTTCCCCGGCAGGTTTCTTCGTGGAATTTTGATATCTCACGCACCACAGCCACGTTTCTTTCCGGTCCCGGAAGGCTTTTCAAGGCCTCAAGCAGCTTTACAATGCGGTGGGGCGATTCGTACAACACGATCGTCATTTCATATCCGGCCAGATTTTCAATAAAAGTTTTTCTCCCTTTTTTCTGTGGTGGGAACCCAAGGAACACGAAGGCATCGGAAGGAAAACCGCTTTGGACCAGGGCAGGAATCAAAGCCGTGGGGCCCGGTAAACAGTGGAAAGGAAGGTTGGCTTCGCGACAGGCCCGGGACAAAAGAAATCCGGGATCTGAAATCCCGGGGGTTCCGGCATCGGTAATCAGACTGATTTTTTTTCCGCTTGCCAGCATTTCAATTATTTCCGGTGTTTTCCGGTGTTCGTTATGTTGATGAAATGCGGAAAGGGGAGTGGAAATATCATAATGCTTTAATAACACTCCACTGGTTCGGGTATCTTCAGCCAGAATAAGATCGCTTTCTTTTAAAATGCGTATGGCCCTGAGGGTCATGTCCTCTAAGTTTCCTATAGGTGTGGGAACCAGATATAGCATACAGGCCGTTTAAATTCCGTTTACAAACTCGATGAGTAATTTATAAATATTTTCAAAAGCATCCAGAGGCAGTGTTTCCCTGCGATCGTAAATATCATGATATGCTTTGATGCCTCCCAGGGTGTAAATAAAAAGTGCTGGCACGGCTTTCAGCGAAAAAGGGTAATGATCCGATATGGGGGCATTGGACCTTGACTTTATTTCCGGCACATAGGATGATTGCGCATTTAGTTTTTGCAACTGTCCGAATTCCATGGGATGAAGCTTCGCGTTAACTACGGTTATGCCTTCATTCCCGGTTCCCAAAATATCAAGATTTACCACCAGCCTGATTTTTTTTAAGGGTACCAGTGGGTGATTTACAAAATGAAGCGAACCCAGTAAGCCGGCTTCCTCCCCGGCGAAGGCAATAAACAAAAGACTGTATCGCGGCTTATTTTCTTTGCGGGAAAAATAATTCGCCAGGCTTAAAACCATGGCCACACCACTGGCATTATCGTTGGCTCCGGTAAAAATTACCTTATCGCCCAAGGTGCCCAGATGATCGTAATGGGCTGAAATCACAATTACCGTATCGCTTTTTCCCCGGACAAATCCCAGCACATTCTGCGACTCAAAATCTTTTATTTTTTCGGAATAGAAATCAACCTCAAGCATTTTTGTTCCCTCAGGAATGCTGCCCCTGAGCACGTCGGCCCCGGGATTAGGATTGAATTCCGAAGCAACTCCGAAGGTTAGCTTGTCTACTTCCCGGATGAGAAAATATTTTTTTGGACTTTCCCCAAGGTTTTTTTCAAGGGAAGCTCTGGTTTTTGGATTTTTTATTTCCCCTGGGTAAAATACAATGGCGGATCCGGCTTTGATTTTTTTTATTTTTTTGGAAAATGTTTTTGCATCAGCCCAGGATGAATCGGCATAATAAATCTTCTTTTTTCCTTTCACGGTTTCGCAGCCGGGATCAGGAATGAAGTCGGTGCCGCATGTCAATGATTTGTTTCCTGCTTTTAATTCTAAAGGCCTTGGGAACCGGATAACATCATGTCTGAAGGCCTGAAATCTTTTTCCTCCGGGACTTTCCAGTCCCATGCTTTCAAATTCCCGGGCAATAAAGGCGGCGCTGAGGTGTAGGCCCGAAAAGGTATATCCCCGTCCAAAAAAACCGGGCGAAGCAAGGGTGTCGGTATAATACCTTCCCCGTGCAGGTGGCTCCGGCCCTCCTTTTTCCTGGGCCGCGCACAGACCTGCCAGACCGAAAAGAAAGGAACACAGTAATAGCCTTAAACTCATCCTTTAAATTTTCTGGAAAGCAGTGCCATAAAATCTTTTGCGCTTCTGCTTTGATTATTCCAGTTATACACTTCCGAAAGCCGGGCTATGTATTCGTCCGCTTCATGTTTCGCCTCAATTTTATCAAGTTGGTTTACGGCTTCAGAAAATTCGTTTGAATTACCGCCAAACAATTCATTGACAAAACGGAAGCGATCGTTGAGTCCAATATAGGTTCCCAGTCCTGAAACAGGAGGTGGAGGAGGCGGGGTTTGAACCTCTTTTTTTTCGGGGTTTATGGCAACCGGCTCTGCATGGGTCTTTTCCTCTTTTGTTTCGTTCGAACCACCCGCGTCCAGAATCAACTGATGTAACCGGATTAATTTTTTCTGCAGACTCAGCATTTTACCGGTATCCCATGCCCCGGAATCCTGTTCCAGCATTTCACTTAAGGTATCACGCAAGGCTTTTATTTCCTCTTTCATTTTCTCACCATTCATAATTTATTCTATAGCTTTGTCAGGATAAATGTAAAAAATGTTTCTCGAACCTGTTCATAACAAAGGCGGAAATGCCGGCTGGATCGAAGTAATTTGCGGCAGCATGTTTTCCGGTAAAACGGAGGAACTCATACGAAGGTTACGCAGGGCTGAAATCGCAGGTCAGAAAGTAAAGGTGTTCAAACCCCGTATCGATACGCGTTACGACAAAAACAAAGTTGTTTCCCATGACTCAAGGCAGTTGCAAAGCGTTCCGGTTTCAGGTGCCGCTGAGATACCTGGACTGCTCAAAGACCTTGAAATAAGGGTTGTTGGAATTGACGAAGCCCAGTTTTTTGATAAAGAACTGCCGGCTGTTTGCCGTGATCTCGCGGGTAGCGGATTTCGTGTAATCGTAGCCGGTCTGGATATGGATTTTAAAGGTGAACCCTTCGGCCCGGTTCCCGCCATTATGGCCATGTCGGAGTATGTTACCAAGGTGCATGCTATTTGCATTCGTTGCGGGGCTCCTGCCAGTTTTTTCTACAGATTTTCCTAAGACGAAACTCTTGTTCTGTTGGGGGAAGAATCGCCTTACGAGCGGCTTTGCCGGTCCTGCTTCAACGAAGCGGAAAAAAAATCTCAATAGTTGATTACCTGTTCCTGAATGTTTTCGGGTAGCTCGCGGAACTCATATTGCTGGTTGCGAAGCCTCGGTTCAAACCCTGCTTCGACAATGGCATCCTGAATGGTTTTGTAGGTAAAGCGGTGGGGAGCACCGGCGGCTGAAACCACATTTTCTTCAATCATGATAGAGCCCATGTCATTTGCACCTGCATGAAGGCAAATCTGGGCAATGTCTTTACCCACCGTAAGCCAGCTGGCCTGAATTTTTTTTATGTTGGGTAGCGTGATCACGCTTTAGGCAATCATGCGGATGGCCTTTTACGCGC
>ERZ869936.445-NODE-445-length-39626-cov-54.094236_pt1 | contig 39626 bp, 65 predicted proteins | sample MGYA00520876_ERZ869936 | MGnify/ENA primary metagenome ERZ869936 (study PRJEB32218, sample SAMN09650985) | biofilter metagenome | isolation source: enrty point of leading RO module | place: Saudi Arabia: Thuwal, RO plant located on Red Sea | collected 2016-02-17 ... | reverse complement strand
GTGGCTGGAGAGCCTGCAAGCAAAGTTGGACGTGCATCCAATAAGCATAAGCGTCCCCCATTTTTTTAAAACTCGGGGGTGGTCAAACAATGACAACGATCAACAAGCAGCTTGAAATGCCGTGGCTCTCAGAGGTCAAGGCACCTGTGTTTGTGGAGAAAGCTCTGATCGACGCCTGTGCAAACGGATTGGACGCCGTCCGGCTGTGTGTTCAGAGATCCGGGCTTTCAAGTGAAACGCTGAGTGGCGACCTGCATATTGACAAGGGCCATTTCACCCGAATGATGCAGGGCCGGGCGAACTTCCCGGATGCGAAGCGAACGGCGCTGATGTGGCGCTGCGGGAACTTGGCGCCGCTCCAGTTTGAAGCGAAGGCAATGGGCTTCGGGTTGGTGCCGGAGAAGGTCGCCGCGATGATGAGGGCAGCTTAAACCCGCCTCTCGGTCGGGGACCGCCCGCACTGAACCGAGACGACTGACCGCCGTAAGCGGTCGATTCACAGGAGAAGCAGTGCCAACAAGAATGATCCGTGAGGGCTTATTGGACTCTGGCAAGTACGCGAACGTCAGCGACGCGGCAAAGCTCTTGTTCGTTCATCTAATGCTGTTGGCGGATGACTTCGGCTGCGTGTCTGTTGGCGCAACCTTTCTTCGCCGCCGCTGCTTCTACGACTCCCCCTCCGATGAACGCATCGCCAGGATTCTTTGCGAGCTGGTTGACGCAGATTTGGTGCGTACCTACGAGGTCGATAGAGCCTGTTACGCGTTCATTCCGAAGTTCGGACAGAGATTGCAACGTCATTCACTTAAACACCCTCAGCCGCCAGAAAGTCTGTATCAGGACGATAGGGAGGCGAAGCAAAAGTTCAATCTAATCAACGAAAGTCGGACAAATCCAACCGTTGGCCAACGGTTGGCCAACACTGGCCAACCGCCTGAAGTAGAAGAGAAGAGAAGAGAAGTAAATACATTGTCCGACAAGTCGGACGTTTCCCCCTTCCGGGAATCTGCAAAGAAAGTCCTCCAGTTCCTCAACGAAAAGACCAATCGTGCCTATAGACCCACCGAAGCAAACCTTGGGTTGATCGTTGCAAGACTCAAGGACGGTGCCTCCGAAGGCGACTGCCGGATGGTGGTGGCAAGGAAGTGCAAGGAATGGGCTGGCGACCCAAAGATGGCTACCTACCTGCGCCCCAAGACTCTGTTCAACCGAACCAACTTTGACCAGTACATCGGGGAGTGCGTGAATGTGTCCTGATTGTGGCAACCCGCTTCGTCCAGGGGCTAACTCTTGTGCCTGCGGTTGGGGGCAAAAGCGTGGCGGATCTCCCTACCGGCACGGCATCAAGATCGGCGACGAATGGATCGACAAGCAATGCGCCTGGAACGACCACGGAAGGCGCTGTGAGGCCCAAGGATGGCTCTCTATGGCCACGAACGGGCATGGTCCGTGGTACTGCGCCACCGACTTCGAGAAACTGCGTAGAGGCAATCCTGGTGCGTTTGGAGAGGTCTCCGCTGAACAGCACGCCGAATGGGTTGAGGACATCAAGAACCTAATCAAAGCAAAGAGGGCCGCATGATCGAAGTTCTCTTGGACTTTCTGATGTTCGTTGCCGCAGGTGTTGGCGTGGCGCTGGTCGTGATTGCGATCCTGGACCGCTCATGATTGATCTCTTTTACCCGCCCAAGATCGAGCCGAAAGCGCCGACTGTCGTTCACGTTCTGTCCGATGTTGAACCGCCTCCGGCGCCGAAGAAGATACCCAATTCCACGAAGTATCGACGCAGGAAGGCATGGGAGCGCGACATGATCATGGCGTCGCTGGATGAGTGGTGGCGTGACCGAAGCAAGTGAGGATTCTTGTTGCCTGTGAATTTTCTGGAATCGTGAGAGATGCCTTCATTCGACGCGGTCACGACGCTGTTTCTTGCGATCTGCTTCCTTGTGAGCGTCCCGGTCCTCATTATTGCGGGAGCGTTGCTGATCTTCTTGGGGAGCCGTGGGAGATGATGATTGCATTCCCTCCATGCACTCATCTTGCGGTCAGTGGGGCAAGGTGGTTCAAGGACAAACGCCAGGAGCAGGAAGAGGCGGTTGATTTCTTCATGTCGCTGGCGAACGCATCGATTCCGATGATTGCCATTGAAAACCCAATCGGGATCATGTCCAGCAGGTACAGGAAGCCGGACCAGATCATCCAGCCTTGGCAGTTTGGACATGGAGAGACGAAGGCAACCTGCCTGTGGCTGAAGAACCTGCCGAAGCTGGTGCCTGCGAACATCGTTGAGGGCAGGGAAGCCAGGGTACACCGCGAACCGCCAGGGCCTGACCGTTGGAAGAACAGGTCCAGGACGTATCCGGGCATTGCTGATGCTATGGCTGAGCAGTGGCGTGACAGAAGCAAAGCTCGTTAAAGCCTACTGTGAATATTTGGACAAACTCATGCACGACACTTCGCGCTGGCAAATGCTCTGGTGGCTGGACAAGCACCATCCGAGGATTGCGAAGCTGGTGCGGGCGAAGGTGGACCCTAAGGGAAAGGTGGTGGTGATATGAGACTGACTGTAGCTTGTCTTGTGGTTAGCGCCGGATTCATTGTCGCAGCGATTTTGTCAGGGTTTGCGATTTTCAGTGCGATGCTGCTGGAGTATATCCCTTACGGCCAGCCGCCCCTGTTCTTGTTTTTGCTGACTGGTGGTAGTGGGGCATTCACGCTCCTTGCTGTGATCGCTTCGCTGTTTGGTAAGTGAACCTCCTAGCCATCCTCTCGTTCCTGTCCATGTTCGGGTGCCACCCGACAGCCGCAATTGTCCCTGCTGACCGGACGTACTACGAGGACGGCGTTATCTACATGGCGGATGAGAAGGAGCATAAGTACGTCCATGAGGCGGTACATGATTGCCAATACCAGAAGCACGGCAAGGCTTTGACGCAGGAGGAACACGACGCTAGAGAGCGCGATGCGATGAAGATCGAACTTATGTGGATAGGGAAGGACATTTGAGAACCTTCATCCTCCGCAACCCAGCCATACGTCAGGGCTGCATAGACGCCATCCTGAGGCTTCCACTGGAGGCGCCGTTCTTTCAGGTGGCGATTACCTACTACGACCCTGACAAGTCCCACGAACAGCGCAAGAAGTGGCACGCCATGCTGACAGAGATCGGGAACCAGGTAGGCGCGACGATGGGGCAAGTGAAGCACGCGATCAAGGTGGAGTTCTACGGGCTGGAGGACTACGAACTGGACGGGAAGGCTTATACGTTCGTCCAATCCTCCGAGGAATCGAAGAAGGGCGAGTACAGCCGTCTGATTGAGTATACCTATCAGTGGGCGGCTGAACGTGGTTTAACTGTGACATAGGAGAGTGACGTGTACCCGAGTAAAGCACAAGGATTGCAGGCGATGGAAGGGCAAATTCAAACGCGGCGCAGAGATGTAACGCTCAGGCAGAACCTTGACGACCAGATTGAAATGGCAAAGCAGCGACTGGAGGAATTGGAGGCTGCGCGTGCCAGATTGGATGGGATGAAGATTCTTGATGCCCGCATTGACGACTTGCAGCAAGCGATGAGTTGGTGAACCTCCGCGAACTCGCTAAAGAAGCCCCGCATTGCATGGGCTGTGGTCTGGTGAACTTTGACGGGCAGCAACTGTGCCTTGCCCACTCGAACTCACTGCGCCACGGCAGAGGGGTAGGGCACAAAAGCAAAGATGTGTACGGGGCCTATCTCTGCGCGAGTTGCCATGACGCTGTAGACGGCAGGAAAGGGGGCCACAGTAAAGCGGAGAAGCGCGACATGCACCGCATAGCTTGGGCCGCGACGATGGAATGGTGGATTGAAAACGGATATGTGAGGGTGGCGTGACTCAAGATATTGCTCAAGACGGATGGGTATACGTCTGTATGGCCTGCGGAAAGACAGCCAAAGACCCATACAACGGGCCGAGGGGATGGGACGAGTCGTGCTTTCTCAACTGTGAACTGATCGAGGAAAGCAAGCTGGTGTACAGGGACGGGAGTGTTGTTGAGGTAAAGGAATAATGCTCACCACAGAACAAAAGCAACAAATCGCCACCCTCCGCCACCAGAAGAAGAAGTGGCGCGAGATCGAGGAAATCACGGGCGTGAAGTGGAACACGGCGGCTAGAGCGTTCTACAGGTATGAGAGCAAGAGACAAGGGCAATAGAGGCGAGAACGAACTGTGTCAAATCCTGAGCGACCATCTCGGGATCACAGTCAAGCGCCGACTGGGAGCCGCCAGAGACGGCGGATATGACATCCCATTGCCCCCGTACAGCATCGAGTGCAAGCGCCAGGAACGGCTGAACATCCCTGCATGGTGGAGGCAGACCGTGGAGAACGCGGGCGACCAGAAGCCTTTACTGGCTTTCAGACAGAACAGGGATGAATGGCTGGTGCTTATGCGTTTGACAGACTGGATCGCACTGGCTCGGGAAGAGTTGGACATAAAGGCCAGTAAGTGGGGCGATCCATACGACACGGTAGAACGAGACGACTTCCTTGAGAGGCCGGAATGACCGAACCCGACATCATCAAAACAGAACACTACACGCTGATCTTCGTCCCAAACTCAGCCTATAGGCACTTCGAGGGCATCATGCGCCGAGGTCTGAACACATATCCGAATGTCAAAGTCAGGGATCAGTGGACGGATAAGTTGGAGGGGCGCGGTGGGGCGAATTAGGGACAAGCGGCGATTTAGGTGCCTAGAGTGCTGGGCTGTGTGTCTAGAACCTGAGTTGCTGACGGCACCTAGCCCGTTCGCAGAAACGTTTGAGTTGGTAGCTTGCCCGGCATGTAAGCAAAGCGATCAAAGCAGAATAGTTTTGCTGTGTGACGAAGAGCTATGTGGTAACGAAGCCGGGTGTGGTTGGCCTACTGGCGACGATTCAGACCAATGGGGCGGGTATCGACAAACGTGCTACAAGCATATGGTCGATCATGGTGATTAAGTGAAACGCGACTATCTCCCCTCCCAGCTATCCGAGACCGTAGAGGACTATGAGCGCGTCGATCATTGGCTGAACCAATGGTCCAAGTGGATGCGCGGAGCCAGGACAAAGCTAGGCTATCCGAGCAAGGCCGTCCCGTTCATCGGCGGAGGGGAGAGCCAGCGCACGGCCGAATGGGAAGAGGACGCGCAGGAAAGCATCTGGCTAACCAACTGTCGAGCGATGGACGCCCTTATAGACTCCCTCCCGCCGACATGGGGCTGTGCTGTCCACCATATCTACTTGGGCGCGGTATACCGATTCCCGAGGGAGGACGTTCTAAGCCTTCTGGCCAAGGCGATGGGGCAGCTTCGGGAGGGGATGAATGAGCGGGCGATACTGTAAAAATGTACAGAATCTTCTTGACTTACCCCACTGGGGTATGCTAGTCTTTTTGGCGAGCGTCACCTCGCACGCCTATAGGAAACGCACCCCCTCCCGCGCCTCTGGCCGGGATCGCAAGCCCCTTCGGGGGCTTTGCTTTGTTCACCCCGCCCACCCCACGGACACACTCACGGCAACCCTCCTATCCGTTAGCCGTGCGTGGTGGGCGGCCCTATTCACGCCACGGGTTGCGAGGTCTACCCAAAGGAACGGGCGTTATCTCGAAGTCTTTCGGGATCATCCATGACTTCCCGAACCGAGTAGCACCTGCTATCCGGCCATCCTGAGCCATCTTCCGGACCCACGAGGGCTTGAGCTTCTTGAGCTTGGCGGCTTGGGCGATGGTGAGATAGTCAGGCATTAAATAGCCTTTCGTAATCAGCCTTGCACATATCGACCGACAGATAGCGCGGGAGCGCATCCATTAGTGCCGGATTGCGTAAAGCGCGTCGGTAGACATGGGCGGCTACTATGCTGGCGTCGCCCATTTCAAAACATGTGTTAAAGGTCCGAGAATCGCCGCCGCGCCTGAGTATGTGCGCGCAGGCAAATTGGACGCGGTACTTCATTTGCTTTGGGTCATATACGCTTTTGGTCATGGTTTAGCCCTCCTGGGTAGCCTTGGCGATGGCAGCGCGTGCCCTAACCCAGTCCTCGCGCTGAATGTTGCGGGCATCATGCCCGGCCAGTAGTTGCGAAAGCGCCTCCAGCAGCTCGGCATTGATAGCCGAAAGCCGGTCAATCTCTGCCTGCTGGTCGATTTCGTGAGACATTGTGGGGTCTTCGTAGCTGTGCATCGTTTAATCCTCCTGCTCGTCTGTAATTACGCCTAGTCTAATCAGAGTGGCTTTGAGAGCGTCGTGCGCCTCCGCTGAGCCGTGGCCGGACATTTCATTAAGGCCATTGATAGCTTCTTCATCGGTCCAGAATACGTACTGATTGCTCAAGTCTCGTCCGTTGAAGTACAGCCATTCATCGACAGAATTACCCTCTGGCAATTCCCCGCATCGCGGATTGCTTTCCGCAATTGCGTTAATCAATTGCTCCGCTGTAGCAACTGCCCAGCAGCGTGGCGGCTTTTGGTGTGGGATTTCAACTATGTAGATCATGATTAACCCTCCTATCCGGCAATAGCGCCGCTCAAGCCCTCGATAAGGGCTTGGACTGCGTTGCTAGTAGACCGCGATCCCGCGATTGTAAAAAGACTCCGCGCTTTCGCCTTCTGGCACGTCTCCAGGGCGGAGGATGTACAGAGCTGATCCGCGAGGGTCGGTCTGGATGTAGGCCGAGACTGGGCCGTTGGGATTGGCATTCAGCCTGCCATCCTTGATTGCCGGCCGGCCGTTGCGCTGGCCTATGATCGCCGCGAGGCGCCTCTTGGCTCCGGTCTCACGGTCAGCAATCTTGCTGCGGCGCATGGTCTGAGAATCGAGCCAGTAGGCTTTGCCGGTCTGCTCGTCGCGCTCAATGCAGCCGTTATCCATGCCACACTCCAGCTCATGCCAGCGATGCAGGGTCATGGAAATACGGCGTAGTGATTCGGCTTCTTCCTTGGTGAACCCAAGAGACATAAGCGTATTTTCTTGGTGCGTGATCCGTTCGGCTTCTTTGCGGTTCATTTGTCACCCTCCTATAGGTTTAGATGCGTAACCCGCATCCCATAGCCCACTGAATGGGCTATAGGCTGGGGTCACCAGTCACCAAACGTGCAAACCGGGCCGCATCCAGCTTGCTTGCAGTTGTGTTCCCGAATCCACTTGATTTGCTGTTGTTCAAGCTGACGGGCGCGAGCGCCTTTCCACTGAACCGGAGCCGCGCCGTTAAGCAATTCCAGGCAGCGCGGGCAGCCTGCTACTTTGCGACCGAAGATGACCGGGTGCGTGTGTTTGGTTGCCATGTTTCACCCTCCTGTGTGTTGACCTACGCTTCCACTATAGCAGGGTCTGGCGGAAATGCAAGAGAAATCTGCACAGCATGGACGGAAATCCACTAACCTATTGATTCAGGCGGAAAGAATTTGAAGCCTAAACCCAAGCCAAAACCCAAAGCCCTGCGAAACATCGAAGGATCGAAGACAAAGAACAAGGGCAAACTTCCATCAACCAACTACGGAACGAGAGGATAGATAGATGAAAAAGGGCTATCAGCAAACGCAGCCGCACAGCAAGTGGTACAAAGGCGGAACCGCTAAGACGCCTGGCGGCGCCAGCATGACCGCATTCAAGCCTGCGGCTAACAATCCCAAAGGCCATAAGAAGAAGTAAATGGCTAACGCCTACACCTCCGCCCAGGAGCTAGGATTCCCGGCAAAGGCGGAAAGGGCTAAGGACGCGGTAAGAGCAGAACTGTTAGCTCAACGCCTCGATGCTTTCGTAAGAGGTGAATGCGAACTAAGTCCGGCCCAGGTACAAGCCGCAAAGATTTTGATCGACAAAGGCAAGCCAAACCTCTCTAGCGTCGATCAGACCTTGCACGACGCCGCCGACGAGATGACAGAGTCCGAACTGGCAGCAAAGATCAAGGCGGTAGTCCAGAAACAGCCTGAACTACTAAGCAAGATACTGGGTGAGATAGCTAGACAGGGTAGGGAACAGCCCGAAGACAAAGAGACAGGCGAAAAAGAAATGGCGGCGTAGGGTGGGAAAGGTACGCGCAGCCGCCCCTTTTACCTGCCCGAAGGCCCGCCTCTAGGCCAGCTGGATTTGGCACGATCGTCCCAACCCTGGCACATGGAGCGCCACAGCACACTGTAAGGCGCTGATTCCATTAGGATTATGGTGAGAGCCAACCGGATAGCCCATCCGGTGCGGTAGGCAGAGGTGTGGTGGACCCCCCCATGCGACCGGGTTCGTGTTCGCTATGCCCTTTCCATTTTTTACGCCCAAAGTGGGAAATTGTCTCAATCGCTCCCGGCCCCATATCGCCCAATGTGGGAAACGTAATCGACTAACCCGAGTCCATATCGCTCAAAGTGGGAATTAGCACCCTGGAAGCCCTGAAAACCGTTGTTGACTACTCCACCGGAGGGGCGGCTGGTAAAGACCTTGTCAAAAGGCGGTTGGAGAAAGCCTGGAGACAGGGGAGGCTTAGGGAAGAGGTAGACAACCCTGAATGGAAATTCAGGTTGTGCTGTGCCCGGTTGATGAATGGTGATTTCAGTTGGGATAGTTGGGAACACCGGCATCCTTGGGCGCAGATGCTGTGGTTCAACCCTGGGGAGATAGGCATTCCTAAGTGGGATGGGAAGCCTTGCAAGTTGCTTGTTTTGGGTGAGCAGGGGTTGGGGGATGAAGTGATGTTTGCTTCGAGAATCCCCGAGGTTCTGAAGACCTGCGAAGTCGAGATGATTGTCGAGCCTCGGCTGGTGGGGGTGTTTGAAAGGTCTTTCGGGGTGAAGTGTCATCCGAGGGACATGGGTAAAGAACTCTCAACGGCGAAGCGGCTGATTGAAGAAAAAGGTTTCGACGCCTACTTCGGCCTTGGAGACCTTCCGAGGCTTTTAGGGATGCCGGATGGCAGTCCTTACCTGAAGCCTGCCCCCGAGCGGTTGAGCGAGATGGCTCCCTATAAGGGGTTAACAGGCATCTCCTGGCGGGGGCGGAACGGGAGTTACCCGTTAAAGGACTTCCCTCAGGGGTTGTCGCTTCAATACGCCCAGAACTGGGATGAGGAGGTCGAAACCCCGCATATAGACTTGAAGGACGACATTGAGGGGGTGATAGCCCTTATCAGTGTTTTGTCGAAAGTCGTGACCGTATCTACTTCTGTGGCGCACTTTGCGGGCGCTTTGGGGGTGGAGACGGAAGTGATCTTGGCTCCAATAGGCTCCGGGTCGGTAGAGAACCAGATTAACTGGAGATGGCAGGACGGTCGGAACAAGAAGGTTCCGTGGTACCGGTCGGTTACCGTTTACCGCAACTTAAACGAGTGGAGGGCGCATCGGCTTCGGTGACGACATTATCGTCACTTCCATCGTCAAGAAAGCCTACCAGAGGCACAAAAAGCCTGTCTGCGTAGGGGATGGAAGGACTGTGGCCTGGGAAGAGGTCTTCGACCACAACCCCAAGATTTCGAGAGAACCATACCCAGGATGTTTGTGGGTGCCGAACATCATGGGGAACCGGCCATACATAGATCACAGAAAGTGCAAGCCAGGAAAGATCGTCTTTCGTAACGACTTCAAGGTTGAGCCTGGAGAGATTTACCTCTCTCCCGAAGAGAAGGCGCGTTATGAGGACTATTCCGGGTTCATTTACATAGAACCCAATGTCAAAGGCACTTTCTCCGGGAACAAGGACTGGGGGTTCGACAAGTGGGGAGAAGTTGTCAAACGTTTACCGTTTAGATTCATACAGGGGAAGGGCAGAAGGCTCGTTGAGCAGGTTCACACCGAGAGCTTCCGGGACGCCTGTGCATTACTCGATAGATGTGACCTCTTCGTGGGCACCGATGGTGGGTTACATCACGCTGCCGCCGCGCTCGGTAAACCAGCAGTCGTGGTATGGGGCGGTCTCGTTTCCCCTCGAATTCTAGGTTACGACACTCACACAAATCTTCATTCCGGGACTTACTCCTGCGGGAATTACGAAGCCTGTTCTCACTGTAGAAAGGCGCTGGACTGGGTCACCGTGGACATGGTGGTAAAGGCGATTGAAGAACGTCAAAGGCATTTGGCTCCCTGACCAGGAATTTCATCTCGAAGGCTTTGCCGACCAGGAAGGCTGGAGATACCAGAAACACAAGTTCGACGCCTGTCTGAAGTACATCAAGAACTGGGACACGGCGATTGATGTAGGAGGCCACTGCGGGTTGTGGTCGATGCAGATGGTCGAGCACTTCAGGCGTGTCTACGCCTTTGAGCCTGTCCCTGCCCACAGGGAGTGTTTCGAGATGAACGCTCCAGAGGCCGAGTTGATTCCGTGTGCTTTAGGCGAAAAGTCAGGAACGGTGAAGCTGAAATGGGATGCCAGGTCTACGGGAAACACGAAGGTAGCGCAGGACGGCGATGTAACTGCCGACCTGAAGACGCTGGACTCGTTCGGGATTCGGAATGTCGGGTTCATCAAAATAGACTGCGAAGGCTACGAGATGAACGTCCTGAAGGGGGGCGAAGAGACGATCCGGAAGTGGCACCCTGTAATCATCGTCGAGCAGAAGCCGAATAAGGCTCAAGAGTACGGCTTCGAGGAAACAGAGGCTAAGGACTGGCTGAAGAAGCGCGGCTACAAACTCCAGGAAGTCCTCGCGGGGGACTTCATCCTTGCTTAACGCCTATGCCTGCGGAACGCCCGTAAGACAGCACATCGTACAGGCGGCTGCTAAAAGCGTTAACGCCAGGTTCTTCCCGGAAGCCAAGCCGGACTACCAGGGTGGTGATGCGATTGTCTGGGGGCTGATCCGTGGTGCGCCTGCCCTCATAAAGAAGGTCAAAGAGGCTGGGTGTAACTACTACCACATGGACAACGGGTACTTCGGAAGGAACAAGTATTACCGTGTCACAAAGAACGCCAACCAGGTAACGGACGTTCAGGAAAGACCTCCCGAAAGATTCAACGCTATCGCGCAGAAGTTCGGGATCAAGCTGAGACCGTGGAGAAATGGGAAGAACATCATCTTCGCACTCTCTACGGAACACCTCTATGCGTTCCACGGCCTCGACATCAACGAGTACGTCAAATCGACGCTCGAAGAGATAAGAAAGCACACGGACAGGAAGATCGTCGTCAGGCCGAAGGACGCGAACTACCCGATAGAGAACGATCTTCAGGATGCGCATGCTTTGGTGACGCATACTTCTTGTGCTGCGTTAGATGCGCTTCAGTGGGGCGTGCCGGTATTCGTGACCGGGGAGTGTTGTGCAAAACCGCTATCCGGCGAACTGAAGGACATAGAGATACCAATCTACCCGGAGCGTGAGCCGTTGTTCCGCTATCTCGCGTGGAACATGTTCACTGTTCCAGAACTCGAAAAAGGAATCTGGAAGTCTTGCTGCGGATTTTCATAGGGTTTGACAAAGACGAGAAGGTTGCCTACCACGTTCTCAGTCACTCGATCCTCAAACGAAGTTCGATACCCGTTTCGATAACGCCCCTGAACAGAGATTGTCTCAGGGGCTTTTTCTTTCGTGCGAGGGGAGAACTGGACTCCACAGACTTCTCCATCACAAGGTTCCTTGTTCCCTTCATTTGCGATTACGAAGGCTACGCCCTGTTCATGGACTGCGACATGCTCTGTCGTGGAGATGTTGCGGAACTCGCGGCCTATACAAGCCTGATGCACCACTACAACACTGCAGTAAGAGTAGTGAAGCACCAATATCAGCCGACAGAAGAAACCAAGTTTCTGGGCCAGATTCAGACGAAGTACGAGAAGAAGAACTGGTCGAGCGTGATGCTTTTCAACAACACGCTCTGTAGAAACCTGACGCCTGAATATGTGGAAAAGGCGCACGGACTGGATTTACACCAGTTCAAGTGGGTGAAAGAGCACCAGATAGGGAATCTTCCGAAAACCTGGAACTGGCTGATCGACGAACCGGGTTACGAGGGCTGCGAGGCGAAATTGCTCCACTTCACCAAGGGCACCCCCTGTTTCAAGGAGTACCAGAACTGCACCGGAAGCGACCTCTGGTACGAAGAACGCGCCGACATGCTAAAGCATGGATAAGGCAATCGGGATGCTCTACAGCCTGATCGTGAGGTTTCCTGACCTCGATCCCATGTTGAGGCCGGTGATTCTCGAACTGGAGCAGGAACAGAAAAAGAGCCTTGAGGCTCCTGTAATCGAGCATGGACGACACTGAGCTTCTAAGAGAGCTTGTTAGAGCTGTCGATTCCTATGAATACTCGCAGTCAACCACAAGGCTTTTCCGGTACGACCCTTACCCGTACCAACTGAACTTCCACAACGCCACAGGTTTTGAAACTACGGAACCCGCGCAACAGCGGTTCCTGATGGCGGCAAACGGTGTAGGCAAGACCTGGTGCGCGGCGATGGAGACGGCTTTCCATGCGACCGGACGTTACCCGGACTGGTGGAAGGGCAGCCGGTTCCACTATCCAGTTGAAGTGATTGTTGGAGCGAAGACCAACGATGCTGCGGTGAAGGTGGTTCAGAAAGAACTCTTCGGCGAGATCATGGATAAACGCTCCATCGGGACTGGAGCGATCCCGAAAGAATACCTGAATCCAAACTTCAAGATGAAACCCGGAATACCGGGTGCCATCGGTGAAGCCCTTGTAAAGCACATTACCGGGAAGTGGTCGAAGATTTCGATCATGTCCTACGACCAGAAACCCAAAGCCTTCATGGGTACGAGGTTCGACGTAGGCTGGCTGGACGAAGAACCGCCTCAGGAGATTTGGTCGCAGTTCATCCGGGGCACGCTTTCGAGAAAGAACGCGATCCTCTACATAACAGCGACTCCTGAAGAGGGGATGACGCAGGTTGTTATCCAGTTCACCAACGACCTGAAAAGAGGTCAGGCCATCGTTCACGCAACCTGGGACGACGCGCCTCACCTGTCGGCGGAAGAAAAGGAACAGCGGCTGTCGGCCTTCCCACCGCATGAGCGGGAAATGCGCTCGAAGGGCGTGCCGATGATGGGCACTGGATTGATCTTCCCGTTCTCCGACGAAGAAATGGTCGTCAAGCCCTTCGACATTCCCGACCACTGGCCGCAGATCGTTGGAATCGACTTCGGCTGGAACCATCCTTTCGCGGCCGCAAGGCTCGCATGGGATCGGGATTCGGACTCCGTTTATCTGGTTTCCGAGTACCGGGTGAAGTCCCAAGTCCCCACACAACACGCAGATGTAATCAAGAAGTGGGGCGAGTGGATACCCGTTGCATGGCCGCATGACGGACTGAACACCGAGAAGGGAACCGGAGAAGAACTCCGGCAGGAATACGAGAAAGCCGGGTTGAACATGCTCAGAGACCGGGCCACCAACTCGCCCGACTTCGCCCTCGGGCAGAAAGAAGGGGAAGGGGGGAACTCAAGAGAGAAAGCCCTTCTGGACATGTTCAAAAGAATGGAGAACGGGCAGTTCAAGGTGTTCCAGTCCTGCCCGCTGTTCCTCGAAGAAAAGCGGATGTATCACCGTGACGAGAAAGGAAAGATCGTGGACCTGATGGACGACCTGATCTCCGCGACCCGTTACGGGCACATGATGCTCAGACACTCCACGGTAAAAACCATCAAAACTCACAAACCCAAACTCGCTGTTGGGTATTCAAACTGGTAAATGGCCGAGACAAGAAAAAGAAAAATCCAGCAAAAGGACTGGGATGTCATCCAGGGCTACATCAAGCAGGAGCTTGACGCCCGGAAGACAGCCAAGTTCCGCAAGCAGCATGAGACGGTCTGGAAGGAAGTAGACCGCCAGCTTGCGATGGAACCCCTCAAGAGGGTCAATGAGGCCGGGCAGGAGATGCCGCGTTCATGGCATTCGGCTATCGAACTGGGAGAGCTTTCAAAGGTCTCCGAGGTCATTGCTGCGGATGTGATGAGAATCATGTTCCCTCACCAGAGGCATTGGTTCGAGCCGCACATCGAAATCCCGCCTGTAATGACCGAAGAAGGGCCGGTCTCGGACGAAGAAACCCAGATCAAGGCTGACAATCTTCTGAGAGCCTTGATGGCGCAGCAGCATGACGACTTCGGCTTCAAGAGGCGGTTTGAACTCTCGGTAAAAGAAGCCCTGCACCACGGTTCGTTTGTGGCCGAGATTCTGTGGGATCAGGAAATGATGGTGCAGGACGGGGCCAGGGTGAAGACCATCAAAGCCCCTATCTGGGTGCCACATTCCATGTGGAACTGCTATCCGGACCCGTCTCCAAGAGTCATTCCGCACAACATGTTCTATCAGGGGACGATGATTATCGTCTCCTACATGCCGCTCTACAAACTGAAGAGGATGAGCGGTCCGGGGTGGATGCAGTCCCAGTTCAAGAAGGTTCCCAAGACCGAACACAAGAACAAGGACGTTGAAACCAAGGACGTTGAGTTAGCCACTTGGTACGGAGACCTCGTCGTTCCAAGGTCGGACGGGGAGGACATTTATCTCCCCAACTCGAAGGCGGTCATCGCCAACGGAATCATCGTCTACTGGGACAACAACGAACTGCCTTACCCCTCGGTAATCTTCGGGGGTTATGAAAAGCAGGACGTAAGAGACCCGTACTACACGTCTCCGATCATCAAGCAGTCTCCGATAGCGAAGGTTGCCTCGATCCTCACAAACAAGTTCCTGGATTCGATTGCCCTCAAGGTCGAGCCTCCGATTGTCTACGACGGCAACGATCCTTACTTCGTTGCCAACGATGGGCCTGTGGTTGCCCCTGGGGTAAAGACGCCTACCAAAGGGTCTACGGCTTACCAGCAGGTAGAGATCGGAGACCCAAGCTGGGCATTGGAAGGTGTGCAACTCACCCTGAGGCAGCTTCAGGAAGGCACCGGAGTTAATGCGGTCAGGACTGGCGTGCCGAATTCGGACAGGCAAACCGCCACCGAAGTCCAGAAAATTGCCCAAGGGGCAGAAGTAAGAACGGTCGATTTTATCGACAAGCTGGTGGGGAACGTCAGGACGTTTCTCTACATGCAGCACGCCCTGAACCTGAAGCATCTGGACTCCTACACCTTCTACAACGAAGACATCTACTCGCAGGACTTCATCAGGATTACCAAGTCCGACCTGAAGAGTGCAGAGGTAGCCCACTTCGATGTAGTTGGGGCCAGAGGGATTCTCGGAGAAGAGGAAAGAATGGCGAAGATGTCTGCCGTTACCGCCTTTGCCTCCGGGAACCCGCTATTCGCGCCTTTGCTGAAGTCGAGAGAGCTTCTTGTCGAAGCCTACCGTGACGCCGGCTGCAAGAACCCTGAGCGGTTTGTGAAGACAGAAGACGCGCCCGATCCGATGGTTCAGCAGATGGAGCAGGTCATCCAGGAACTTCAGGCCGAACTTCAGAAGGAGCAGCAAAAGACTGAAGCGAAGATCATGGAACTTGAGACCAAGCGTGAAAAAGCGATGGCTGATGCGGAACTCGCGAGAGAAAAAGCACAGGTTGATGCAGAACTCAAGGCAACCCAGATGGCTAACGACTACCGATTGAAGATAGTCGAGCTTCAGGCAGAACTCGAAATGAAGCAGATAGAAGCTCAGGCCAAGGCCGAGCAGGCTATTCGTGATATGCAGGCCAAGATGGAGAAGATGGCTGCTGATATTGCACTGAGTTTCGAGAAAGCAAAGTCAGACGGGATAAAGATCAACGCCACTGACGACAAAATAAGAGAGCAGATGGACAGACTTCTTCAGGCAGTGAACAAAAAAAGGAAGAAGAAGATCAGGTTTATCGACGACAACACTGCTGAAGTAGATGATGGTGAGGGAGTGTCCACCATCAGAATAAACGGTGACATTGCAGAGATAGAGTAAAGGAACAATAGATGAGTGCAACAAACGTATTTGAGAACGGCCTGCTGTCGCTAATTTTCGAGAATGCGAACTATGCGAATGTTGGCGATGCGACCGGGCTGCGCGGCTCATCGACGGCAGGTGTGTTCTACATCTCACTGGCAACCAGCAGCCCAGGCGAAACTGGCAGCCAGACCACGAACGAGACCAACTACACCAGCTACGCGAGGGTGTCGGTTGCGCGTTCCACGGCAGGATGGACAGTGACAACTGGCACTGCTGACAACGATGCAGCAATCACCTTTCCTACGGCGACCGGCGGCAGTTCGACAGTCACGCATTTTGGCGTCGGTTCCGACGCCAGCGGCGTCGGCAACCTGTTCCTGTACGGCGCGCTTTCCGCGAGCCTGGCGGTTTCCAACGGCATCACCCCTGAATTCGCTGCCGGCGCGCTGGACGTTTCGCTCGACTGATGCTGATCCAGAACAAAGACCTGCTCAAGCGCGAGCGCATCGCCGTCAGTTCCGAAGGAGAACTGGTGGTCATCCAACTCGGCAACGTCACGGTCAAGATGCCTTACGAAAACGCTTTCGAGTTGTCGCAGTGGATACGCTTTCGCGCCAAAGAGGCCAAGCGCCGCGCCGGCGACACCTCCCGGCATTGGAGCGTGATCGGCAACCTGCACGACGCCAGCGCCACCAGAGGATGACCATGAAACAGCTTGCCCTGCTCGCCTTGCTCTACCTCGCCGCCGTCGCCGCGCCCTATGCCGTGGCGGCGGAGCCTTCGGTGCTGACCTGGGATGGGGTGGTAAACGCTACCGCCTACCATGTCGAGCGTAAGGCCGCGGCCTGTACGGCCTCCGGTACTTACACCGAGATCGGCACGACTGCCCAAGGTGCGCTCACATTCACCGACAACAACACGGCGGAAGGTGCGACGTACTGCTATCGCGTAGCGGCATCCAACCCGGCCGGCAAGTCCGGCTACAGCAATGAAGCAGGCAAAACCGTCCCTTTCGTGATCCCTGCGGCGCCTGCCAATCTCCTCGTTCGTTGAGGGAGCTGTTGCTGTGCTGGCTCTACTGTAGGCGCCAGTGACTATTCTGGTAGACAAGCAGCGCCTGCTGCTCGACAGCACGCGGCGCAGGGTGGTCATTCCGTCGATTGCCCTGCCGTCGCTCACGTCGAAGATCAAGCTGTCTATCGATCGCCCGACGACGCTGCAACGCATTGCGTGGGGTGTTGCTGACACGCTGCGGGTCGGCATTTATGTCGAAGTGGACGGCTTAGAAGAGTATTGCGCGCTCGGCCGTGCGACGGGCGGCGTCGTGCTTTCGCGTTTTGCGAAAGAACATGCGGTCTACCAGCTTGGCCTGATGCCGACCTGGGGGTTTTTCGACCAGAAAGAAGGTTTCCCGGTCAGGCTTGGGGAGCGCTCCAAGAGTTACTACCAGGCCAGAATTGAAATCGAGTCGCTGTCAGGTGCTTGCGACAGCGCGATCTCGGTTGAAATCGAAGAGGCGCAAGCGCCGCGGATTGCGTATCACTCTTCCGTAGCTTTTGACGCGGCCACCGACGCGCTGGAAACCGGCGGCGATGGTGTCATCTCCCTGTCGCATACTGCCACCGGCAGCAACCGCTGCGCGCTCGCCTGTACCGGCAACACCGCTGGAACCGTCAGAAGCCTGTCGAGCATCACCTACGGCGGGGTCTCGATGACGGAGATCTGGGACACGATCTACAGCACGTTCCACCAGAACGGCGGCGCGATTCTCGCTGCGCCTGCGACTGGCTCCCAGACCGTCACCGCTACCATGTCCGGCGCGATAACGGATTACCTGATTCTGGGCGTAATGACGTTCACCGGCGTCGATCAGACGACGCCGAACGGCACGCCGGTCGGGAATACGTCTGGCGGCACCAGCAACAGTGTGACCGTGACCGGGGTCGGCAGCGACGACATGGTCGCTTCGAATCATACGTCTGGCTGGAACGGCACCGTTACTGGCGCCGACGAAACCGAGCGATATAAAGAAATCCCGGGCGCCGAGTGGACGATGGCCGGGTTCACGCAGCTGGGGTCTGCTGGCGGCGTGATGAGCTGCTCGCGATCTGCGGCGGGTTCGAGCGATAACAACAGGCTGGTCGCCGTCCGGCTGATTGCTTCGACTGGCGGCGGCCCCAGCGCCATCGCCGGCACCGCCTCGCTGGCATTCAGCAACAGCGGCACATTGCTGGCAGACGGCACGCTGGCAGGGTCTTCTGCGCTTGCGTTCAGCCCAGCGGCCACTTTGTCTGCCGATGGTGCGCTGGCGGGCAGTTCATCGGTTGCTTTCAGTAATGCGGGAACTCTGGCGGCGGACGGCACTTTGGCTGGTGCGTCTGCTCTGGCATTCAGCAACGCCGGAACATTAGCAGCCGATGGGGCATTGGCGGGGTCTTCTGCCGTCGCTTTCAGCCTGACCGGGACTTTGAATAGTCCGCCAGGGGCGATTGCGGGAACGTCAACCATAACCTTCTCGCCGACAGGAACGTTGACCGGCAAAGGCGCTCTGTCTGGCGCCAGTTATGTTGCGTTCAGCGCCTCAGCCAATATCCCGACTGTTGTGGAAAGTGTGTCTACCACAGGTGGTGGTGGCCGGTATTACGCTTACCCAATAGAACGAAAAAAGAAGCCGCCTCAGGTCGTCAAGATCGAAGAGGAGATTCGGGAGACAAGGAAGAAGCGCAAGGAGATCGTTGCTGAACTCCCGAACTTCGATGCGGAGCGAATGCTTGGCGTGCTGGCTGCGCTCGATGAGCAGATTTCCAGGCTCATGGAGGCCAGAAAGAAGGCATTAGAGTTTGCGGCGCTGAATGAGGAGGAATCGCGTGCCAAAGAACAAAGAAGAAAACTAATGCGCCGCAGAGTGTTGGTGGCCTTATTGGTGGACTGATGAAAGCGAGAGTTTCTGCTGCCGCAACTGCAAGTGCCTTTTCCAAGGCGAAGCCAACCTCAATCATCGTCGTTTCCGGCACGCCGTACATTCTTGACAGCAACAACGTCATCCGGTCGCTTGGCGGTTCTGGCAGTCCGACATGGGGAAGCATCGGCGGAACGCTGTCCAATCAGACGGACCTGAATACCGCTCTGAATGGCAAGGCTGCATCAAGCCATAACCATGCGGCCTCAGACATTAACTCTGGCGTGGTTGCTACGGCAAGGCTTGGGTCTGGTACGGCAGATTCCACAACCTTCTTGCGTGGCGACCAAACCTGGGCTACGCCTGCTGGCGTGTCTGACGGAGACAAGGGCGACATTACCGTCTCCGGCTCCGGCGCGACATGGACGATAGACAACAATGTCGTCTCATACGCCAAGATGCAGGATGTTTCCGCGACCAACCGTTTCCTTGGGCGGATAACGGCTGGGGCGGGGGTCACGGAAGAACTCACCGGGACTCAGGCCACAACCCTGCTGGATGCGTTTACCTCCAGCCTCAAAGGGCTGGCGCCTGCGTCTGGCGGTGGAACTTCCAACTTCCTGAGAGCGGATGGTAGCTGGGCTGCGCCTACTGCAACAGCGGGCGACAGCGACACGCCGGAGACCGGATCAAGAACAGTCGCCACAGCGAAATACCACGTTACCGGCGTCAGATACCAACTGACTTCTACACAACGACTGACCTTGGCAGGCACAGGGCGAATAAGGATTCAGAACTAAGTGGCTGACATTCTCATAGAGAACCAGAGCATCCCGAGTACCCCGTCCTCTGGTCAATGCGTCATCTTCACCGATAACAGCGCCAAGGCGATATTCCTCCTGAATGACCTTGGGGTTATTTTCGGGCGGACGGACAACGCTTCGACTGCGGCGCAGGGTGCCGGGTTTTCCTCGGACACCTATGTAACGAACTCCGACATTCAAATCCCGTCCTTCAGTTTCAGGGTCGGGACAATGATCCGCTGGATTATTGCGTGTTCCAAGACTGCCGCTGGGACGGCCACACCTGTCTACACCATCAGGATCGGCAGCAACAGAAGCACGGCAGATACTTCGAGGTTAGCCATAACCGGCCCCGCACAGACCGCCGCTGCCGACAACGCGGTTATTACGATCATGGTTGTGGTCAGGAGCATTGGCGCTTCTGGCGTGATTCAGGGCGACATGACCATTGACCACAACCTTGCGGCGACCGGATTTGCAAACAATGCATCGGCGATTGTCACCGGCACTTCTTCTGGCTTTGACATGACAGCGATTGGCGGTCGGTACGTTGGGATTTCCATCAACGCTGGCGCATCCGCCGCATGGACGCTTACCCAAGTTCGCGTAGAGGCTAAGTGGTAATGAGGCAATGACCCTAAGTGAAGCGCAAGCAAGACTCCGAAGTTCACTGGAGTTCAAAGTAGTCATGGAGGCCGCTGAAAAAGAGCGGCCTTTTTTGTTCCCGATGGACCCATCAAAGCCTTTGGAGCAGCAGACAGCACAGAGTTTTTACCGATCCGGGCAGATAGCCGGATTTGATCTTTTGTTCAACTTTTTGAGAGGTAAATGATGGCAGAGCAGGAGCAAGTTCAGACTGCCCCTAGCGAACCGACTTTGGATGACGTTTACAAGGAATTCAACGTCGAAGAAGTCGCCAAGTCCTTCGAGGCAACTCCGCAACCGAAATACGAAGCACCCAAACCGGAGCAGGTCAATGTGCCTGATCCGACCCTGGATGTGGATGGTTTCCAGCGATGGGCGCAAGGCGTCCATTCCGCAGACGCGGAGATCAAGCAGACCCTTCATCGTGTATCTGAGCAGCTAACCAATTTCCAGCAAGAGCGCCAGAGAAACCAGGAAGAGGCAGACATCAAAAACGCAGTGTCGAAGCTGAAAGAGAAGGTGGACGCAGACGATGACTTTCTGGAAATCGCCCTCGCCCACAAGGCCCGCAAAGACCCGAAACTTCTGTCCGTTTGGGAAAACCGACATAAGAACCCGAAAGCATGGGATGCAGCCTTGAAAGCAGTAGGTAACGAGTTCGCAGGCAAGTTCGCACTGAAGTCCGACCCTCAATTGGCAGAGAACACGCGCGCCATGAAGGCATCAAGGGACCAGATGGCTACGACTCAGAAAGAGAGTCCCGATGACAAGTGGGCAAACATGAGCGATAACGAGTTTTCGCATGAATGGAGTCGGCTTGTAGGAGGTACGCAGTAGTCTGATCTGGTCGTTCGCCACAGCCCGTAAGGGCTTTTTAGGAAAACAACAAAATGGCAGCGACTGTTTCTACTCTTACTTCAAACGTAACCGCCCCAGTCAACTTCGTGTTGATGAAGGGCCTCCTATCGGCGGCTCGCAAAAAGCTGCCGTATTTCAACGGCACCCTTCCGGGTTCGCTGGAAAAGTCTCAAGGTTCCGCCTCTGTCAAGTGGCGTCGCATTGAGAACCTGAACGCTGTTAGTTCCGCTCTGTCGGAAGTCACTGGTACTGCTGCGGCCTTCCTTGGCCGTGATGCTGTCCAGCCGACCATCACCGACGTAACCGTTGCGATGGCGAAGTACGGTAACGCCATCCTGGTGACTGAAGAAGTTGACCTGTTCAACGTCAACTCCAAGTCCGCGCAACTGATGGATGTTCTGGGTGCCAACGCTGGTGAATCGCTGAACGTTCTTATGAGGGACGTTTACAACACCGGCTTTACCCAAGTCCGCTACGCCTCCGGTGTGGCATCCGACTCCGTTGTGACCGCAGCCATTACCGCGAACGACATCAAGTACGCGGTCAACCTGCTGAACCGGAACTCCGCGATGACCTTCACCCCGATGGGCACCTCGCGTGACGCCTACAACAACCAGCCGATTCGTTCGAGCTACTACGGTGTGTGTCATCCTGACGTTGAGGAGGACATCCGTGGTCTGACGAACTTTATCGGCGTGGAGCAGTACGGCGGCTACACCGAGACCATGCCTTTCGAGTTCGGCGCGGTGGGCGGGGTTCGTTGGTGTGCCACTGAGATCGCCCCGATTTCCTCGGCGGCCTCCGGCATTTCCAACAACCTGCTTCGCATGACCGGCAACAACGTCGATGTCTACTCGACCTTCATTTATGGTCGTGAAGCCGTCGGCTCGGTGGGGCTGGGCAACATGCACGCGAAGAACACCTACGAGATGTACGACCCGTCGAAGCCCCCGGCTGTGGAGCTGATCTACCACGCTCCTGGAACCTCGGGCATCTTCGATATGTACAACGAGATGGGTTCTATCGCTTGGAAGACCTGGTTTGCCGGCAAGGTGCTTAACACCGCTTGGGGTGTGAAGCTCCGCACTGGCGCATCGCGTCTGACTTAACCATTAGGGGAGGCTTCGGCCTCCCCGTTTTTCTTTGAGGGTTTATGGGCGAAGTAGAGAGAATCCGGCGCATCAACGAAGTAAACAAGATGGACGCTTTCGAGCGGGCCAGAGATAAGTACGAGAAGAACCGGAAAGCCCAGAAACGAGACATCAAGGAAGCAGCCAAAGACTGCGATGCAATGTCCAAGCCCTTAAAGACAAGCGGCGTAACTGTGGTTATCAATGATCCAGCGGGCGATTTCAATTTCAGGTTCGAGACGCCCTACCTTTCGGGTTCAAGGCTGGCATCCCAAAGAACAAGAGAGGCTTACCTGCAAGCCCTGAAAGCCTTCGTAGAAAAGGAATTCGGTAAATGTCAGTTGTCTCAGACTCCCTAGACTTTACCTTTCTGGATGCGGTCAACCGCGTTCTCAGAGCGAACGGGATCATCAAAGGCGATGATGACAGCATCACTTCGTTTAGTGATGTTCAGCACAATGCAACGCTGAATCTTGCCCAGATTGCCATTCAGGACGAACTCACGGAACTGACGGCAGACAATCTTATTCCGCTTGAGCGGGCAGAGGGCACGATTACTACCTCCGCTGGCGTCAGGGCTTACGCACTGGAAAGCGACTTCGTTCAGTTCTTCGGGCATCCGTTGCTTTATGAGGCTTCCAGCAACCGCCAATTGTTTGAGTATCCTGGCGGCGAGAAGCGGCTGCGTCTTGAGATTTTCGACTACAAAACACAGTCCGGCGACCCGAACTGGTGGTACATGGAGGATGCTGCCTCCAAGAAAATCGCCTTCTATCAGGTGCCCAACAGCGCAAAGACGTACACCTACGACTACGAGCGGTCCGTGTACGTTGAGAATGCCACTGACGAACTGCCGTTCCACTCAAAGGAAGAAGCGCATACGTTCTGCGCTATGGCAGGCCGCAGGTTCAAGTTCATGTTCGAGAACGCCCAGAATACTGAGCTTGTGTTGTCGCAAGACCCCGCTTATCAGGGTGCCAAAGGCAGGCTCATCAGGCTCATCAAGGGCAAGAATCCGTACACTTCTTACGGGAAGGTTTACCTGTGAGGATTGTTTTCCCTTACGGGCTGAACGAGAACGAACAGCCTGACATAGGGGAAGCATACAAGGAATCGCAGAACTTCAAGCTATCGAAGTCTACGGTTTCATTCCAGCCGCGATCTCCGTTCGATTCCGTTGCTACAGCCACCAATGCCTCAGAGGTAAAGGGGCTGATGCAACTGGTGAAGCGTGACAGTACGCAAACCACGCTTGTTCAGGCCGGGGACACTGTCTACAAGTGGGATGGCGCGTCCACTTTTTCCAATGTCGCCACTGTAACGTCAACCTCCAAGTTGAGGGCTTCTTACTGGTCGCTGGATGACCATCTGATAATCACAGACATCCAGAAGGCGACGGTTGTAAAGAAGTGGGACGGGACTACGTTCGCCTCTTTGACGACTGGGTTGGCCGGGGCGTTGTACGCAAAGTATTCGGTAGTCCATCAAGGCCGGGTTTGGCTGTTCAACATAACGGAAGCCACTACGTCCCTGCCGCATGTGATTCTGGCCTCTGCGTTTGAAGACCCGGAGAATTACAGCTCCAGTCTTAGGTCCGGCGATTCTTCATTCCTTACCGGAGACGAAGCATTCTTTCTGGTGACGCCAGATGTACGGGAGATCAACGGGGTCGCTGTTTTCAGAGACCTGCTGATTATCTCCACCAAGGAAGGCAGGCTGTTCAAACTCACCGGGACAGATTCCACAAACTACGCATTTGAAGAGTTCTATACCGGGTCTGCCGCCATCGGCAATGAGACGATGGTGAACATCGGCAACGATGTTGTCTACATGCGGGCTGGCGGGAATATTGAGTCTCTTGTCGCAACCGACACCTTCGGCGATGTTGCTACTGACGATCTTTCGAGATTCATCCCGACACAGGTGGATGGTCTGTCTGACGGAATAGCCGTCTATGACCAGTCAAGACAGATGGTGATGTTCTTCGTTACCGGGAAAGTCCTGGTGCTGTTCAAGGACATTCTGCCTAGCGGGTTCTCTCCTTGGTCTGTTTACAAAACGGACCACACAAGCAACTTCACAACCAGTGTCGCGGTTTACATGCGGCGTCCAGGGACATCAGAGTTCACCGTCTACTTCGGTGGCAGCGCGGGACAGATTTACGACCTGAACGGCGATGGAAATGGCGACGGTGGTTCTGTTGACATCGTTGCTCGCAGGAAAACCAGATATATCGACAAGCAAGCCGCTCAGGTGGATTTCAGTCGTCAAATTTTGACTGGGCGAGTGATCTACAGGCGTCTTTCCGAGGTAGAGCTTGGAGTTACATTGCAGTGGGGCGACACCTACCACGACTCGGAAGCATTCATCACCTTAAAAGGACCCCCAGCAGGTGACAGCGGAATCTACTACGGTGGAACTATCTATTACGGACAGTCCATCTACTACGGGCAAGGTTTTGAGTTTGCCCAAAGGCTCTCGTCAAAAGGATTCTCCTCAACAGGCAAGGGGCCGGGTTTCTTCCTCTCGGCGGAAGTCCAGTCAGACCGAGATTTCCAGATCGACGAAATCAGAATCCCAGACGAAATCCCGTAGGGACCGGGTTCTGAAGGACAGGCCCAATATCCGCCCAATGGATATTGGGTCAGAAGATGAGTACGGGAAAGACGTAGGAATATTGTGGGCCGCGTACAAGGCCGGGAGTTTCGACTACCCCAAAGGGCTGGAGCAACAGGACTTCGTTGATCTTCTGTTCAAGAACCTGTCGGTATATGACTCCATCTGGATCGCGGATGACAAGAACAGGGCTTATCCATCAGGCAGGGGGCCGGTGGCTTTGTTTGGCGTGAAGGCGGACGAGTGGGTTATCCGCCCAGAAGTCTCATATTTCAAGTGGGCCACGAAGCGAAACATTCTTCGCGTCATCGTGACGTTTTTTCAAATGACCAGATATTCAAAGGATGTCGGTCTCTGTGTATTTGGTTCGACTCCTGAATCGAGGAATCTCTATAACAAGATGAAACAGTACGGGATTTTTGTTTGGCATGTGGGCAATGGTTACTTTGCCCTTGCCGGGAGAAAAGAATGCCACAGGCCGTAGGATTGGGCGTCGCTGCGTTAGGCACTGCCTACGCTTCACGACAAAACAGAAAAGCAACGCAATCCGCACAGGAGCAGTTGCAATCCGCCTTTGATATATCGAATGCGCCGAGGCTGACTGGCTACAGTTCGCTCAGGAATATCCAGACAAGAGACGCGCAAGGAAATTTGAACGGCGGGACATACACCAGGGTTTCGCTCGACCCGACCATTCGCGGGTTGAGGCGTGAGACGTTGGGCAACCTGCCCGGTTATCGCAATCAGATCAGCGGCGCCTATGGCGGGCTGGATTCGTCTCTTGGCGATCTTTCGCAGCGGCTGAGATCAAACGAGAACCCATTTATACAGGCAAGAGTAAACCCGTTGCTTGCAAGGGCAGCCATTGGGCGCGGGCAGGTTTCCAGGGGGCTTTCCCGCAGGGGCTTGGGCGGCTCGTCCTTGTATTCATCTGCGATGGGCAACTACGACGCGGCGGTAGGGAGAGAGGTTGCAGACCAGCAGGCGCTGGCAACTCAAGATGCCATCTCTTCGCAGCTTGGCGTTGACACTCAGCGTTACAACGCTGCCCTGTCGTCTGTGCAAGCCCTGCAAGGTCTGGATGCCGCGCAACAGGCGGTGGTGGCGCAAGACCTCCAACAGGAACTCGCAGCCCTTGGGTTTGGACAAGCTGATGTAAGCGCACTGATTCAGGCCGCAGGCATTGGGATGCAAGGTAGTCAGTTGAACGCGCAGATTCTCGGCACTGGCGCTGATGTCATCGGGCGCCTGTTGGGCGGCATGTCATCAAGCGGCGGGAAGTCATCTGGACCATTCATACCATAATGAATAACAACATCCTCTCTGGACTCGCCCAAGGTCTGCGCGGTGTTGGCGCAGTCATGAACCCGAACGTCTATCAGGCGCAGCGTCATGAAGAACAAGCGGCTCTGGAGCGTGAGCAGCGCAACAAGGAATTGATGCTCGGTATCGTTATTAGGGGCATTGAATCAGGCGCTATTGACCCCGAGAAGGGCAAGGCTGTTCTCTCTAAACTTGACCCTGCTGCTGGCGGGTTGCCGATTGGGCCGTCTTTCGATGTTCGGGAAAAGTTGCGTTTGCAACAAGAAGAATCCTCGCTCAAGTCTGGCCGTCTTGCAGACCAAGACAAATTCTTTCAGGTGCCGGAAAGGGCGGCGCCGATTTCGTTGTCACCAGTTGGGCAAGGGACCGGGTTTAACAGACAGCAGGCCGATTCCGGTTTTGTAGACCTTGCTTCGGCAAGCGGGGTGAACAATCTTCGCAGGCCGGATAGCGTTGAAGGCGGGTTGAACTTCGGTGGCATCGAGGGGCTTGGAATGCCGGGCCTTGAGATGGATAGACGGCCAGATGCAAATTCTACGGCTCCCGCGTACAACCCGCGCCAAGACCCTGCTGCATGGCTTAGATACGCAGATTCTAGGGACTTGGCTAATGATGTTGAGGAAGCCGACAGGGCGAGAAAAATAGCCAAAGACCTTGAGGACAAAACCAATCCGAAACACCAAGTCGTCGGCAACAGGATTGTCACGATTTCGCCCTCAGTAGTGGATGGAAGTGTCGCTGGGTATTCGGCAACTTCCGACGAGATTCCTGGGTTGGCGCCTGATGTGAAGAGTCAGGTGGTGGATTTGGGAGACAGGTTGGCAATTGTTGACACAACCAAGATTGGAACCGAATACAAGAAGGGGTTGAGTCCCAAGGATTCTCTCAAGGGTGTTGATGCTTTGACGCAGAAGGACGTAGTTGAGATCGAAAGCAAACTGAGGGATGACTTTTGGCAGCAGGCTGGCAAGGAGTTCACTGCCATTCGTGACTTCTACGACAGGGTACAGGCTTCCGTAGACAACCCGTCTCCGGCTGGCGACCTTTCCTTGATCTTCAACTACATGAAGATGCTTGACCCGACTTCTGTGGTGCGAGAGGGCGAATTTGCAACAGCGGCTTCTGCTGGAAGCGTGCCTGATCGTGTTTGGGCGCTTTACAACAAGGTGCTCAGTGGCGAAAGGCTGTCTGACCCGATTAGAAACGATTTCGTGGTCAGGACGGAAAAACTGTTTGAGCGCGCGCAGAAAAACTACAGCGATACCGTAGATAGATACAAGGGCATCTCGGAGCGCAGCGGCGCCGATTGGAGAAACGTTCTGCCGAAGATCAGCACTTCTGGACTTCCTGTTAGCGGAGCTGGTGCTACCGGCTGGTCTATTGAAAGGGTGAAGTAGTGCCAACCTATGAAGTCACCGGCCCTGACGGTCAGAAATACCGCGTTACAGCCCCGGAAGGCGCAACCAAAGAGCAGGTAATGAACTACGTCATGGAACAGACCAAGCCTGGAGTTGGTCGGTCTGCTGTTCGCGGCTCCAATCAGTTCGTTGCTGATGTCTTTGGGCTTCCTGTGGATACCACTGCAAACCTCATCAATCTTGGTATTGCAGGGTATGGCGCCGCGACTGGGAAAACCCCTCCGCTTATCGAGAATCCGGTTGGTGGAAGTCAATCAATAGCAGGCGCGATGGAGTTTGCCGGCATTGGCACGACGCCGCTTGCTGATAAAGGCATGGCGAAGTTTGCCTATAACTATGGCCGCGCCGGAGGTCTTGTCCCGCTATTCGCCCCGGCTTCGGCTGCCGTGGCTGCTGCCCAGCAGGTGACCGACAACCCTGCTGCCCAGTTGGTCGGGAGTATGGTTCCGGGTGCCGCAGGTCGTGCTGCGCAAGGAGCCGTAAGAGGACTACTGCGTGGTGGGGAAGAAGGTAGGAAGACGCTCGAAACCAACATCCGCACTCTGGAAAGCGTTGGCGTAGAGCCAACTGTAGGGGCTGCCACGCAGAGAAACTTCCCAATGGGCGTTGAGGGTGCGGCAGGCAAACTCCCTGGTGGCCGAGGCCCAATGGCAAAGCGGGCAGATCAAATCTCAGAGGCGACCAAAGGTTTTACTCAGAATCTCGCGCAAAAACTCTCACCACTGCGAGATGAAACGCGGGCTGGCAGGGGAATTCAGGGCGACATCGACCCTTGGGTGGAAAAATTCCAGCAGAAGTGGAGCGGCCTGAATACCGAGTTCCTGAAGCACTTTCAGCAAGGGGAACAGATTTCGGCTCCAGCAACGAACGCTTACCTACAGAGGCAAACCGCCCAGTCACCGGCAGCTAAAAAAGTTCTCAAAGGCGTTGAGTCCCAGAAGATGCAGGGGCTTCAAAAAGACTGGCAGGACGTTATCGGTCAAGACGGAACGCTTGCTATCGAGGACTTGCGCGAGATTCGCAGTTTTGTGGGACAGAAGCTCGCCTCGGCTAATCTGGTTGACGACATCTCTATCGCCCAATGGAGAGGGCTGTACGGGGCGCTGACTAAAGACATCGAGGCTGCGGCAAAGGCGAAGGGGCCAGTTGCTGCCAAGGACTTCAAGCGTACCAATGATTTCTACCGTTCAGGGATGGAAAGGATTGATTCCGTCCTGAAGCCGCTTGCAAGAGCGGGGACGCCCGAGAAAGCCTACAAAGCCGCGCTGGAGGGGTCTGACACTGGCGCGACGAAGCTCTGGGCAATCCGCAGGTCTGTGTCTCCGCAGCAGTGGAATGTTCTGCAAGCCACGATCATCGACAGGCTGGCGAGAGTCACCAAGGGAAGGCAGGACGCCTCTGGAGAGTTGGCGTCGATTGAAACATTCCTGACCAACTACAACGGGCTTCACCCGAGAGCCAAGTCTGCTTTGTTCGGTGTAGATACCGATGTCAGAAAACAACTAGACACGCTTGCCAAAGCCGGAGAGTTGGTGAAGCGGTCTGGGACATATCTTGCCAACCCGTCAGGCACGGCTGCGGCTGCGCTTTCCAGCGGCGGCTTGGCGACTGGCTTGGGTTCGCTGTCGTGGTTTATCGGTGGCAACTTCGGGGTCGGCACTGCAATCGCAGGCGCGGCTGCTGGTGCCGCAGTAGGTTCCTATGGAACGGCTCGCCTGTTTTCAAGCCCGAAGTTTGTGAAGTGGCTGACGCAATCGAGAACCGTGAAGCCATCAGAAATGGCAACTCATGTTTCACGGCTGGCTGTTCTTGCTAATCGTGAGAAAGACCCTGAGATGGCTCAGGCATTGACGCAAGCATACATCTCCGAGTCTGAAAGGCTGCAACAGGCGTTCGGCACATCAGACCCCAAAGAGTTTGACCGCGCTTACAAGCTCGCACAGATTCCACAATAACCCCTCCCAGGAGAAGAAGTGGGAACAAAATACTCTTCACAGTCGATAAGCGGCTACAACGCTAGTCCGCCATCTGACGATGGTTCTCAGGTCGCCTCTAATCGGGTCAACTGGTCGAAACATAAAACCAAACTAGCTGACCCAATCAAGACCCTTTCTGAGGCGATAAACACAGCCCTTGTAACGGCCCTGGACACATCAATCAGGGCCTTTTCTACAAATGACACCCTGACTGCCGCAGATCACTGGAAAACGATTCAGGTTACTGCGGCTACCGCTGGCGTTACTGTGACCTTGGCGGATGCGGCGACTATGGCCGCAGGTTACATAGTCTCTGTGCATAACATTGGGGCGTCATCCGGGAACGTAACGATTGCGCTTGCAACAGCATCGAATACGCTCAACAGCCTTACAAACGGCACGATTGTAATTCCACCGGATGCTGCGCTCGAGTTTATCGTTGGGTCTCCCGCGACTGGTTATATTGCCAAAAACGGGTTTGGTGCGAACATCAGCAGATATGGTCGATTCGATGTTAGCGCACTGACGGCGGCTCGCGTCTACACGCTCCCCAACGCAAACCTGACCATCCCCGCAGTAACCGCCAAGGGCGACATTGTTGCCGCCTCTGCATCAGGGACTCTTGCGAGGGTTGCCGTTTCTGCCACTAACGGCGATGTGCTGATCGCTGACTCTGCGGCGAGTGCCGGGGTCAGTTACAGGACGAAGATAACGCTCGGAACAGAACAAGCCTCGACCTCTGGAACATCAATCGACTTCACTTCAATCCCGTCATGGGCGAAGAAGATAACGATTATGTTCGTGGGTGTGTCAACAAGCGGTACGTCAAACCCCTTGATCCAGATAGGCACTGGCGGATCACCAACGACAAGCGGTTATCTCGGGTCGAGCACATCGCCTGCAAACGGCGGCGCAACAACCGGCGCGAACTATACAACCGGATTCGGCATCGCCGGTGCTCAAGCAGCAAACGTAATGCATGGCCACATCTTCTTGACGCTTGAAGATTCCTCGGACAATACCTGGGTTTGTTCTCACGTTATTGGTTACTCCAATACAGCGGCGTCTTCTGTCGGCGGCGGCAGGGTGGCGCTGTCCGGTGCGTTGGATATGGTTCGGATTACGACAGTCGGCGGCTCAGACACCTTCGACGCTGGCGCGATCAATATTCAATATGAATGAGAACTGGCGGGTCAAGAAGGAAATATCACTAGGCGACCTGATCGCCTTTTTTTGCGCCGTCGCAGCCGTTGTAGTCGCTTATTTCACGATGGACAAGCGGCTCGTTGTCGTAGAAGCCAATGCCCAGAACCAGACACAGATAGACAGGTTGCAGGACAACACGCGAGACGAACTGAAGCGGGAAATCCTGACAAGGCTCAACCGAATGGAAGACAAGCTGGACAGGGTGATTGAGAAGAAATGATCGACTTCGCAGACATGCTCGAACACTCGATTCATGGAGTTGGATTCGAGGACGGCGTTCTGCATTTGATGCTGGATAACGGGACAGTCTGGGAGTTCGAGATAAATGGCAAAGAAGTCCGCGTCACTGTCTGGCCAGAAGAAGCCAACCTCCATTGATATTCTCGGCAAGCCTTACAAGATCGAGTACGTCAAGCACACAGCCCTCGGTTCAGAGGATTACGGGGACTGCAACGATGGTAAGCAAATCATCTCGGTTGCCGAAGATATTGGCTTGGCATTGGAGCAGGACACTCTGCTTCACGAAACCATCCACGCGCTCGATTACGCAGCGCAACTAAAAATGTCAGAGCGGCAAGTCTCGGCCTTGGCTGCGCTCCTGATAGCTGTATTCAAGGCCAACCCTGAGTTCACGCAGTACGTCACCAATGCCGATAGACCGCCAGCTTTGTAAAGAAGCATTTGAGTTAGTCAACCTGCACGGCTCTTTAAGGCGCGCATCTAGAGCATCTGGCATCCCAAGAGATACAATCTCAAGAAGGCTTAGAGGTTACAAGCCTGAACCGGAAATTCCTCAGTTCCCTGAGGACGACCTTCCAACGGATGAATTGATAGACATGATGTGCCGTCGCTTTGAGAAGCGGCAGGCATACCAGAACGCGGTTAAGTGGTTTCCGGTCAAGGTCAACGAGAACAAACCCATTGGACTTGCCTTCGTTGGCGACCCTCATGTGGACGACAACGGGTGCAACTGGCCTTTGCTGAAACGAGACTGCGAGATCATGCGGCAGGATGGTATCTACGCAGTAAATATCGGGGACACAGAGAACAACTGGGGTGGAAGGCTCCTTAGGGAGTACGCCAACCAGGATACCTCGAAGGCCACATCCAGAAAACTTGCCAAGTGGCTGCTGACGGAATCTGGCGTCAGGTGGTGGCTGTGGTTACTCGGTAATCACGACAATATGGGGGACACGGGCGTTCTTCAGGCGATGAACTCACACAGAATTCCAATGGTGGACTGGGAGGCGCAGTTCAAACTCTGCTTCCCTGGGTGGGAGTGTCGAATCTGGGCGGCGCATAACTTCTCAGGGCATTCTCAGTGGAACACCCTGCACGGCCCGCAGAAGTCGGCGCACCTGAAGGAAGAAGCGCATCTCTACATCTGTGGCCACCACCACAACTGGGCGCTGCATCAGGAAGAGTCAGGGTCTAGAGACTTTGTCTACTGGCTTGGTAGGTGCAGGGGGTACAAGTTCATCGACTCCTACGCCACAAAGCATGGGCACCAGCCGCAACAGTACGGCGCAACGATCCTTGCAGTGATTAACCCGCTTGCCACCAGAGAGGTCAACCGTGTGCAGTGCTTCGCGGACCTTGAGCATGGCGCGGACTACCTGGGTTATCTGCGTAAAACTTCGCGTTAGCCCTGCTCTGCGCAGGCTGACACCAAGACAAGTTCTGCGGTTGGCAACAAGAAAGCGTTAGGTTGCCGGTCGGCCAGCTACCTCCGACTGTAAGCCCTATATCCGCTTGTATGGCCTCGGAACCTGCCGGTTCAATAGCAGGCTCAACAAGAACCAATTTCACGGTTTGTCGGCAATCCACGGATTACTCCGCAGCAACCTAACGGCGGCCACCATGCTTCGGGTGACCTCGTGGGCTAGGCCCAACAAAAGTATATCACTTCGGGGCGGCACCCGAGCGCACTAGAGGCGTGTCCGGGGATGGACGAAAGAGCCAGCCGCCCCACCATTTGTTCATGTTTCTGATGCGTACACGTTCCGCGAACGTGTCGAAGAAATGAACATTTTGCGACATTTAAGCGCGGTCTTTGAGGCGCACTCACTAAAGGAATGATCCATGAAAGCACTGCGCTGGGCAGGCTTCGTCCTGCTTCTGTGGTTTGCAATGCTGCCTCAATTGTCCAAAGCCGGAGAGATGGACCACTGCTACTTCGATGCTGAAGCAGCCCTCAGTATTGCCAAGGATATTGAATACGGATTCCCTCTGGACTCTCACCGCGCCTGCAACCCGAAGTTCTGCACTGACGACGAGAAGATCGCTGAGTTCGGCGAGTGGTGGGACCGCCTCAAGGCTGCTGTAAAGCAGGAGTGGGACAACCTTCCTGATGCCCCTGACAGGGCCGCTTTGGCTGCGCAGAGAGTTCTGGAGGCTTGTGCCTACGATCATGGGAAGAACCGTCAGAAGTACCTGCACAAGACCCAGGGCGAACGGTTTGTTCGTCCTGACATGAACAAGGAGTTCGCCTGCCAGCAACAACTTCCGTACTGGCGGGAGTTCTACATTGGGGTCAAGAGGGCTGGAAGTTATGAGGCTGCACTAACAGAGTTCAATTTCACGCCAGATTCAAAGCCTGAGCATATCAAGCGTCACATTGACGCTGTTCTCAACTCACAGAATCCAAGTTCGTGGATGTGGGAGCAGTGGAACGCCTGCATAGGCGGCGAGTCGTGATAACCCTTAAACGCGTCGCTGTTCACAAGGAAGGGGCTTTCGGAGTCCTCTTAATGGACAGCATTCCTTTCTGCGTGACCTTGGAGCACACCTACGACCAAGCGCAGAAGGTCGTGAAAATCCCTCCGGGAAAGTACAGGTGTACCCGGTCCCGTTACCACAAGGGAGGCTATGACACCTTCGAGATTCACGTCCCCGGCCATTCCCGGATTCTGTTTCACAAAGGAAACATTGAGGACCATTCGGACGGATGTGTTCTCCTTGGGGAACAGTTTGGCGTCATGAACGGTCGGCCCGCAATACTACAGTCGGGAGCGGCTTTCAGTGAGTTCATGGCCAAAACACAGGGCGTGGATTCGTTCGAGCTTCAGGTGGTGTATTGCGCCGGCTAAGTGGTTTCTGGTCGCCATCGCCCTCGTCTGCGTGGGCGTGGTGTGGCTTGTTTGTGAACTGTTCCACTCTTTAGGAGACACCGATGATTCCGAGACTCTTTGAAATGCTGGACGGCAAGAAGACCTACCTCGTTGCTCTCGCCCTGATCGCAGAGGGCGCTTTCCGCTGGCTCTCAGGGGATGCTGCTCTGGGAGACATTACCACTCAAGTCCTCGAAGGGCTTGGCCTTGCCGCACTGCGTAGCGGCGTGAAGAAAGGATACTGACATGAAACTCGCAACCCTCCTGCTCGCGCTGGCCCTCTCCGGCTGCGCCGTGTTCGCCCCTGTAACCGAGAAGATCGCCGTGGGCGTGAACAAATACTGCGAACAGCCCTACGACGCCCGCCTGCTGCTCCGGGCAGAAGTGAACAAGGCTGTTGCGCCGAATGCGGTCAAAGTGACCTGTGACGGAGACCCGGCGTAGCTGTGTCAAAATTGGGATCGGTCAATTTGATTCTCCTATGACGCAAAATCGTCTCATGTCGGTTCAGGAACTGGCAAGCGCCCGTTAGATCAATGAGTTAGTTAGTAAAAGACCGGATTGTGATTCCGGTTGTCGTGGGTTCGAGTCCCATCAGCCACCCCACAAAATCAGCAAGTTAGCCATTCGAAGTCCGGTGTTCTGTGTCAAAACTGGGATTGGCTGACCCGTCATTGCGGAGAATATCGTCGATAATCTCCGCATAGGGCCGGAGGTGTTCCACATACAGGTGCGTGTACCTGTCGTGGACTTCTCCGTTCTTGTGGCCCATGAGACGCTTCCGGATCTCGCTGGGAACGCCCTTCTGGGCCAGCCAGGAATTGAACGTATGCCGGAGGTCGTGCCACCTGACATGGCCGATTCCTGCCCGTTCTACAGCCTTCCTCCACGCGGCTTGGCCGTGTTCCTGCATTGGGCGTCCTTTGTAGAGGAAGACGTATTCAGGACTAATTACTTTGGCAGACTGGCACTCCAATAAAATAGAGACGGACGACGTGTTCAACGGCAAAGTGTTCCCAATTTTGTTGTCCGTCCCATCGTGAGATAGCAATCGGCACCGCATGTCGATTTGGTGCCAGCGTAATCCAAAAACTTTCGCCTCCCTGATCCCCGTTGATATGGAGAATGTAGCCGCCAATCTCAAATGTTCTGGCAACTCCCGCTCCAATCTTCTCCATTCCTCCACCGTCAGGCATCGACCCTTCCCCTCCGCCTCCGGATACCTCCTCAGGACTGGCGCTCTGTTTCCCCATTCCCAACTCCTTTCGGCTGCGTTAAGAATTGCCGATACCAGCGCAACGTAGCGGTTCGCAGTTGCGTTACTCGGTCTCGGCTCATGGCCCGATACACCAGTTCTCGACAGCATGATTGCGTCAAATCGATCCCTTGTGATTTGGCCAAGGTCATCAACCTGTCCAAGGAAGGCGTCAAGCCATCTGAGCTTGTCGAGGTCATCTTGGAAACTCCGCTTGTGTCGCTTCTCTTCGCACCACTTAACCACCGCCTCCTTCCACGAGCGGGGCCTGGGCAGGCCCATTTTCTCCGTCAGCCAAGCCTGATGGTTCAGCTTGTCTTCGAGAGCCTTGGCGTCTTCGTAGACTTCCGTGCCAGCAGACTTGCGTACTCCTGCGACGCGGATATACCAGACACTGCTTCCTTCCCTCCTGAATGGCATGGTTCCTCCTTTCGGGGCGCTTGCCGGGAGTTAAGATACCCCAGCAGGGCGGATTCGGTGAAAACGTAGCTCTTGCCCATACGGGTGTACGGGACGCCCCACTTATCCAGGTTGCGCCGGAAGACCTCCACGTTCTTCCGTTTGAGAAACGCAGCGGCTTCTGAGAGGGTGAGGGTCACGACTTCTCCATGCGTCGCACGATGGCCTTTGCAAGCCTGTACAGGCTTTGCCCATCGAGGATGCCGACACACACCCCTTCATAGCCAAACCAAAGGTATGTGTTTTGTTTGTTTGCTAACCACCCGCTAATCTCAAACTTGGGGTCTTGTCTGATCGGTTTGGTGCGAATTTGCTGTGCTTTCTTCATCACGGCTTCTCCGCTTCACACAGTCTCAGAAAGGCGTCCCGCTTTTCTTTAAGCCAGTTGGCGTCATACCCCCAATTCCCGTCCATTTCGCGGTACTTGTCTTTCGCGTCGAGATATTCCAACAACGCTTCAGCCTGTTCTGGCGTCATCACGGCTTCTCCGCAGCGGCGAGCATAGCTTTGTAGCAAACCTCACTGTCTCCCCAATAAAGCCCCGGACATTCTCCGTGGTTGCCGGTCTTGTGGTTGTCCGTCAGGGCCTCATGCCCGTCACTCAGCATCGCCTCTGTCGGCTCTCTCGGCACCACCACCATCCACTCCAAGTGACGGTCGAGGATGGATTTGATTTCATCGTCACGAAACACAGCGTCACCGTGACGGTCGAGCATTCTGGCAATCTCTTCCGCTACCTTCTGCGTGTTCATGTCTTCCTCGCAGCGTCGATAACATCGTTAAGCGTTTCCAAAGATGGCGCACCAGCAAAGTATTCCGCGAAATACCATCCTTCAGGAAACTCCTTGGCGCGGCTGGCTAGCCACCGATACCTCTCCGCATCCTCCCTTACCGCAGCAACTTCACCCTCCAACTCCGCAATCCTCTTGTCCCGCTCGGCCAACTTTGCAAGTAGGCTTACATAACCATCGCACGGCTCGCTAGGCCCCTCACAGCAGTCCGGCACCACAGTTATATTCGATGCCTTCACCTCGAATGGCGTGGTGTCGAAGGAGCGGATGGCGTCAGCACATTCGGCGTAGTCCTTGCACTCGATCTCTGCGATCTTCGCCAGTGCCTCGACGACTTCTGAGCGGAGTAGGGTCATGGCCCCACCATTGAGGTCTTTTTCAACCAGAACATCCAGCCGTCATGCGGGTCAATGTTCGTCTTGTGTTCCTCGTTGTAGACCTTTACCGCTTCTTGACAGCACTCAGCCCATGCACCATCAGGCATATCTTCAAACCCTTCGCAGTAGCCGTTCATCCAATCCACAAATCCGTCAGGAATCTTCTTGCTCATACAATCGTCCTATTCATAAACCGCCTCAACCCTCCACTCCACCCCATACACCCACTTCGGGTCATCAATCGCCCTCGGGTCACACTCCCGCAGGAACCGGAGGACGGCTTCTTCCAACTCGCCTTCGGTGGCGAAACCATCCTCCGGGATCAGAGTGACCGATACCAGGAACTTGAGACGGGTGTGGGTGCGGGTGTCCATCAGAAGGGCAGGTCATCCTCTAGCTCTTCGACGCCCGACTTAGGGCTTGCTTTTGCCGGAGCGTTTGTCTTCTGGCGGAAGGAGCAGGAGAAGAACTTCCCGCTCTTGCCTTGCTTGACCCATGCGTTGAACCAGTATTCCACCCCGTCAACCAGCGCAGTACCTTGGTAATCCGCATGGGTGTCCTTCTCTTTCTTGTCGTTCTTGAACAGCGTTCCGGTGTTGTCTTTCATCTCGTAGGTCATGCGGCTTCCTTCTGTTTGAGCGATTCGGCGTGCTTCTTGATCCCTGTCCTGTGCTTGGAGTCCAGCAGGGACCACAGCCCTTTCTTGGCCTCCGCGTCGAAGCCCTCGGCCTCGATCCGGTCGTAAGCGTCCTTCCACATCCCCTTGGCGCACATGGCGCCGACCTCGGTGGCTACGTCATTGACGAGGATTTGCATGTCGGCCTCAAGGGACTCGAAGGCGCCGGCAAGGGGGCGAACATCAGCCGCCTTCAGGTCTTCGGCAAGCTGCTTGGCGGCATCGGGCGGGAGGTCTTCTCCGGCGTAGATGTAGAGTCCAATCCCATGCAGGCTGATGGCCTTTGCGAGGCACCGCTGCATGGTGGTGTTCAGGTCGAACGAGTCGAACGTGGCTTTCGGTTTGTTGCGGTAGTCCATGATCGGCAGTTGGGCGGTTCGCTTCCTGCCGAACGCCTCGACAGTGCAGAAGACCATGAACGTGCCCTGAACCTCAAGGTATGGCTTCCCATCGAACCAGTGATACTCCCAGTTCGCGTTCTCGTCGTGCTGGAACAGCATGTCTACTGCCCACGCCCACGACAGGTACGAGAGGTCGTTCTTCTTCTCGATATGGTCGTTGACGTTGATCTTCCTCAGTTCGACGTAGTTCATACTCTTCCTGGAGTTGTCCGTAGTACCAGGGGTCTGCGTCATTCAATCGGTTCCTCCGCCTGTTCCTCAATCTCTGCTTCGATCTGATCCAGCACCCAGTCAGCAAGGTATGGCCTGAGTTCAGAGACGCCCATCGTCTCGACCGAGCGGATTTCAATCTCCGCTGGATAGCCCTCATCCTGTGGCTGAACGTAATAGTCAACGCTGAATTCAACGTCTCGGATTTTCACGATTGCGCTGTGCATTTCGCTCTCCTATCCAAAATCCAGCCACGCTTGGATTCCTCTCTCAGCCACCGCACAGCCACAAGCCACTTTGCTTGTAGGGCAGGCGGGTAGACCTCTCGGAGGCCGAAGAGGCGGTTGATGTCTTCGAGTTCTGTCATCTCAAACCCCCATCAATGCAGTCACCTTCCACACCAGCAACATTGAGCTTTGCCTGAGCGCGAGCAGAGCGAAGAAGAGAGCGATGCCAGCGCAGATGCAGGCAAGCCAGTTAGCTTGCAACCTGGATTACCTTAGCAATCACAAAGCAGCACACTGAGAACCAGAACACGAAGGCGTCCATCAGTCCTCCCTAGGGTTAATCCGAAACAGGATCAGCGCAAACGCGAGCAGAGCGAGAGAAAGCAGGAGCCAGATCATCAGAACCTCGCCGAGAGAGTGAAGGCGTAAATGTCGTGGTACGCCGAGCCGCCGCTTGCGATGTTCGGGAACCAGGTCACTTCCGCGTCGAACTTGCCAGCACGCACGCCAAGGCCGAGCAACCAGTTATGCCCTGAGTCATTGAATGGCGGAGCGGTAGACGCAGAGCCTTCGCGTGAGAAGGAGACGATCCCGTCCTTGTAGACCTTGTGGGCTGTGAATTGCGACCAATGCCACATCACGCCAGCACGGAGCATCGGCGCGACTTTCCAGTCAGGGGCAACAACGGCCGAGAGGGCTACGCCTCGCGAGTCGCCAGAGAGCCATGCGGCCTGCATGTCGCAGTCGGTGCAGCCGTTCTGGTATTCGTGGTCCTCGACGTAGCGAATGAGGCTGTTGAACTCACCGAGGTCTCGGTAGTCGCCCTCGACGGCGAGCCATGAGTTGATCTGGTAGCCGCCGCCGAGCCGCCAGGTTGAGGAATTTTGGTCAATCTGGTGAGCAAACCGTTGCTGGTGCCAGTGACCGTCCACATCGAGTTGTTCGAGCTTCGCTTGGCCGACGCCGACAACAACATAGGGTTCCGCATATGCGGCGCCGAACAACAGGGAGAAGAGTAATAGAATCACAGCCATTCCTCCGCCTCTTCTTTGGTGATGAAGAAATGAATCCCGTTACTGCATTCGTTCTGCCAGTTGTCATCCCAGGAATCAGGCGTTACGCGCTGGCCCACGATGTATTCGGTGCGTGGGCCGTGGTCTTTGGTAAATGAGCCATCCGGGGCTTCGAGAACGTCAACGAATTCGGCGCGACACTTTCTGCCGAAGGCATGAGAGCGTTTCGCGTCTGCCGGGATTCTTAGCTTGATGACAGCGCGGCCCTCGGGGGTGCTGACGGCCTTCCATCCAATGAGGTCGCCATCGGGCAGGATTCTGGTTTTGGCGATTGTTATGCTGGCGTTTTTGGCACCGGACAGATCGGCACGGGACAGATTGGCACCGGACAGATTGGCACCGGACAGAT
>ERZ869936.444-NODE-444-length-39631-cov-10.087629_pt1 | contig 39631 bp, 60 predicted proteins | sample MGYA00520876_ERZ869936 | MGnify/ENA primary metagenome ERZ869936 (study PRJEB32218, sample SAMN09650985) | biofilter metagenome | isolation source: enrty point of leading RO module | place: Saudi Arabia: Thuwal, RO plant located on Red Sea | collected 2016-02-17 ... | reverse complement strand
TAGATGAGCTAAAAAAATAAACAAGTTTAAAAATATAATAAGTTTAAGAGGTAAAAGTTTAAAAGAGTTTGTTGAAGTAGTTGAAAAAGATAATAATCCAATAAAAAAAGTTATATCAGGTGGGCAAACAGGTATAGATGAAATGTTTTTAAAAATAGCTAAAAGTAATAATATAAAAACAGGTGGTACTGCCCCACCAGATTGGGAAAGAAGTGGAAGAAGAGATGGTGTTAAAGAAACTAGAGAAGAAAGAAAAAAACTTTTACAAGGATATGGATTAGTTGAAGGTGAACCAGACCCTAAAAAGTACCCTAAAAGGACTAAAAAAAATGTAAGAGATGCTGATGGAACTATTGCTTTTATGCCTCAACCTAGTGTAGGGACAGGTGCAACTATACGTTATGCAGAAACAGGACGATGGGGACAAGAAAGCATAGACAAAGATGGTATAAAGCCAATATTAGTAATAAAAAATTTACAAGATAAAAAACAAGCAGTAAAAGATATACAAGATTTTATTGAAATAAATAATTTAAAAACAATTAATGGTGCAGGACCAAGAGAATATAAGCTTACAAAAAATCAAGAAAAAAATGTTCAATCAATTTTAAATGATGTTTTTAAACGCAAAGTAGATAAAGTAAAAATTAAAGAAGTAAGAAAACAAATTGACGATACTATTCCTGAACTACAAGATTGGGATGAAAACACATTAAGAAAATTTGGACAGTTTGAAGCTAGATATCAGTTAGCATCATTGTTAGCTCACCCTAAATCTGCTGTAGCAAACTTATATGGTGGTTCTGTTTTAACATTACAAAGCACAGGTCTTGAACATTTTAAAAATGCTAGAGATATAAACTATTTACGTTCTAAAGTTAATAAAAACTGGCAAAGTATGGGTGATGTTTATAACTGGGTAAAAAGTCATGGTGTTGTAGAAGACTTTTTATTATATGAGTTACAAATAAACCCTGATGTAAAAGGTGCTGCAATGCAAAAAACTATACAAGAAGGTATTGCAAAAATTAAAAAAGACCCTGACTTTTCAGATACTAGTTTACTTGAGATAGCAAAAAAGAATGGAGTAACTGAAGGTGCTTTTAATGCTGCTGCATCCTTTATGAGAGTACCAGAAAGAATATTAAGAAGAGATGCTTTTGTTGCACATTATTTAAAAGCTAGAGAAAAGTTTGATGGATTAATAACAGACTACAACAGTCCATACCTTATTGATATGGCTAGAAAAGGTGTCAAAGGTACACAGTTTTTATATAGTGCACCATTTAGACCAGCATGGGCTAGAAGTAGTATGGGTAAAGTATTTTCTCGTTTCCAAATATGGGCATATAATTCTGTAAGATTTAGAAATGATGCAATAAGAGAAGCAAAGATATATGGTTTTGATGGAGAAGCTGGTAAAAAAGTAGAAAGAATATTAATGGGAGATATGTTTATGCTAGGTTTAGCTAATATGTTTCCTTATTCTATATTTGAATCTGCATTACCATCACCTTGGAACTATTTACAAGACTCATCAGACCTTATGTTTGGTGATGAAAAAGAAAGAGATAGAGCATTCTTTGGTTCATTCCCTGCACCATTACAACCATTACAAGCTGTAACTCCACCAGCATTAAGATTGTTTCCACCTTTGTTTAAGGCTATGGTACATGATGATTACACAAGGTTAACTGATTATTACTTATGGACTATGTTCCCATTTGGTAGAATAGCTAGAGATACAATTGGTCCAGGTGGTTTATTAGAGAATCCTGCACAGGCTGTAGAAAAGTTTACAGGGTTTCCATATATGAAGTTAGCATCTAGTTATGTTAAAAGTAAAAAAGAATTAGAAGTTCCTAAAACAAGCTTGTCTAAATCTGTTCAAGATATGTTTGATAAACTTGGTGAAGAGTCATGAGTATAACTGAAGCAATAGGTACAATGTTAGACAAAAGTCTTTCTACTATACCTGCTAATCTTAGATATGCAGTTATAGCAAATGAACCTGTGTATAATCCAAATTTTTATAAAGGAACATTTGGACCAATACAAGCATTGCCTGATTTTACAAAACAAACTATTGCTAATACTGTACAACAACTTTCATCAGCTAGAAGAAAAGAAGCTCTTTTTAAACATGGTATTTCTTATAAATCTGGAATGGATGCAACAAAGTTTATAGATAGAGCTGTTAATAATCCAAAGTCATTAACTAGATTTGATGCTAATAATTTACTATCACAACTAATGCATAATAAATATATAGGTGAACAGTTTGGTACAGAAAGTCAAATGATAAATAAAGCTTTAACTGGACAAGTAAGTACACCAAGTCAAAAAGAATTATTAAAAAGTGTTCACCCTAAATATCATCCACTTGTAAAAAAAGGTCTTGATGTTTGGAGAACAAATCCTAGTACTATATATAGACTACATGACTTTTTAGAATATACTCAATTATATGCACCATATTCACATCCTTTAAATGCTATGATTACTAATGCTGCTAGACAAAATATTAATTTTAATAGTGTAGATGATATTCACAAATATATAGATAGTGAAGCTAAAAGATTAAAGTGGAGTAAAAATAAAGTAACTGAACTAAAAAGTTTTACAAGAGGTGCTATATATAATAAAAATAATAAATTAATGGGATTTTCTGCACATGGTGGAAGAAAACCATTATTACTTACTGGTGGTGTTAACAATCAATTTTCAGTAGGTAATATAAAAATAGGAACTAGGACATTTAAAGGAGTTACAGATGCGTATGATTTATTTGGACTAACAGGTGGTCAAGGTCCTGACAAACCTATTACTGTAGCATTTAGAGTAGATGAATTAAAACCTAATATTACTGGAAGAAATATTCCTATAAGAACTGATAGAAGTGGTCCATTTGGTTATGCATTTGATAATAAAAGAAATTTATATTTACCTGAAAATATTAAAAGCAAAGCAATAAAGTATAATAGAAATCAAAATAAGTATTTACCCGATGTGATAAAAAGTTTAGGTAGATTAGGTATTAAAAAAGAAAATGCTTTAGTTATGGCAAGAGGTCTTTTTGGTTTAACAAGAGGTGCTATGACTTACTTACCTTTATTATACGCTGCAAATGAAGCTAAAAAACTTTTAGAAAAAAAGCGTCCTGTAAATTAAAGTAAAAAAAGGAACAGGTTATTTACCTATTCCTTTTACTACTACATTCTCAAAGAACTCACATTTCTTTTCTTCTACTACGCAAGGTTTATTAGCATACTTTTTATCTATCCATTGGATTAATTTATTATTCTCACTCTTCATCATCCAACCAGCACAGTTACCTAGATTCCAGTTAGAGCAATGCTTTTTTGCTATATCTAGTCTTCGCATTCTGCACACTTAATATGACCGCTTCTTGCTCTAGGATATTCGTAGTCACTATCCATTGACACTGTCATTTTAGATAACAATCTTTCTGCTAATAATATTTCGTTTTTTACTTCGTCATTTTCTTTGCGTAGTCTTGACCTAATTTCTTTCATATCATTTAGATAGTCTTGTGTTAATTCTAACATAAGGTCATGTTCTTCTTTTTCTACACTTGCTATACGTTTTGCTACTGCCATTAGTACTTTCCTCCTTTTGACAATTTGGTTAATATATATTTACTTATTTCTTCTTTTTGTTCTGATAACCAAGACAAGATATATTTAAAGTCTTTTTCTTTTAATGCACCTTTTCTTGTGTTACAAGTCTTACATATCATCTGTAAGTTTTTTGGTATTGATTTACCTTGTTTAGATAATGGAACTATATGGTCACATACCATGTTTCTAACATTTAGAGTTTTATCACAATATTTACATTGTTTGTTATATGCTAAGTAAAATAATTTTTTTATATCATTTAAACTAATATCAAACAATACATCATATTCTTCTGAACGTTTTTTAAGTGATTGTTTTAAAGCACTTGCTTTACGTGATAGTCTTTTCCAGGCACGGTTCCATTGACGTCCATGTACTTCAACTAATTTTTCTCTAAATTTATTTTTTTTGTATTCCATATAAGAAAGGGGGGCAGGTACATATAATTATCCTAGTCAATTATAAGGAGTTACCTGCCCCTACTATCTATCAAGGTCTTTTATGCTAAATAATATTCAGCATACTTTCCATTATCAAGACGTGATATTTTTTCTTGTGTCTTGATATTCATGTTGTGACGATTACGTAATTCAAATATGATAGCACTTAATCTAGTTGCATTGAACTTTTTAAATGCTTGCATAGATGTAATCTTACCACCTCTTTCAAGGTGACGTTTTACTCTCTCTGTTTTTGTTAGTCTTCTTCTTGACATTACTCTCTCCAATCTATTGTGATTTGATAAGTAAACCATACTTTCCAAATCGTTAATGAAACATGTATGTGGTCAGTATTGTTTTCATTATTACCAAACTCAAATGTAAAACCTATAAATCTAAACAATAATATTTTAAATCCATACATTTTTTTATGAATGCCTGGTAACCAATAAGCAATCTGAAACACATACGTTATGATATTCATATTCGCTTTAGACGAAATGAATCTTTGAACTCAAGTTGAACTTCCCATAGTTCACCGTCTGTACTTTTAACCATTTTCAGTCTCCTCTGACGTGTTTTAGAATCACCTTCTAAAACCATTAGTTTACGTGATGCATTTTCTATTGCACCACTACCTTTACCTGAGTATATATCCAAAGTACCACTTCTTGCATACTCTCTAGATGTTTGAGATAACTGTATAATAATTAAATCATAGTTAACTGCAAGGTTACTCAAGGCATGTGATATATGACGTAATGATTCGTACTCACCTCTTGTGTGTTTAGGAGGTTCTACTAAATCAATATAGTCTATAATAATGCATGCTGGTGATACTTCTCTTATCTTTTTTCTTATGTCTTCTATAGTTGGACTAATAGTTTGTAACATAAGATGGTCTAGTTTATCTCTGTGTATATCATACAATGTTCTTGCACTATCTCTTTTCATATCCTCACTTTTTGTATTAGATACAATTTGGATATTTCTTCTATGCATTAGCCAAGGGGCAAGTTCTAAAGATAGATATAACGTAGGGATTTGTGATTCTTTATCTATTGTATCATCTACTGCATTGTAAGATAACGCAATGTTTTGTGCGAGTGTAGTTTTGTTTGTACCTGTTGGTCCAACAATAGTAACTAACTCACCTGGGTATACAATAGATTCAGTACCAACTAAACCGTATAATTTAGACAGATTAATGCTTACACCTGAAAAGTCTTTTTCCATACGTGTATTTAGTAATGCTTGTAAATCATCAACGTTAAATACGTCCATAAGATAATCCTTTCTTTTAAAATGTATACAATTAGGTTGGCAATACTGCATCATTATGTTATCCATACAACCGTATTGGTACCCTTTTGTGTAAACATCATTTATGTTTGTTAGTAATTGTGATTCTGATAAACCATTTTTTCTATTCCAATGGAACATTGCTGCTTTTGTAGCGTTTAATGGTATACCATTTCTTTTGAAATGAGATATAATACGCATAGATGTTATATGTCTTTGACCTTTTTGTGGTTCACTATTGTACATATCTTGTACACAAGGAACAACATTACTAGATACAGTAACATTGTTAAATGCTTTTACATTAGGTGAATCAAAACTAACTAAGTTCTCTAACTTACCAGATTGTTCATCTGATGGATATGTATATAAATCATTTCTATCCCATCTTTTACCAAGATTAGATATAGCCTTATAAGACATTCCAAAGAATTGTTCTTCACTAATATATGTTTTGTACAAATTAGATTTATAGTTTTTAGTACCTGCACATCTATATAATGCGGACCTAGAATACACTGACATGTCAGCACCAGGTATCAACTTCATCATAGTATTTTTTACTATGTATGGTAAGTTATTACCTGCGTGATTTTCAAAGCCAAATACATTTGCTGATACATCAAAGTGAAAACCTGTACCACTAAAGAATACGCAAATACTCTCAGCATCTAAATGTTCTTTTAATAAATCATATACATTATGTGCTTTATCAAGTGTTTTATCACCTGAGTTATCAACCATGTCTATGTCTATAGGTACATAGTCTATACTTCTATAACCATTATATCCTTTTACACTTTTATGTTTTTTTACAAAGTCATAGCCTTCTTCATCGTATAGATAAACAGAACGGTATACAGGAAAGTTTTTCCCATATACCGCTACTGTTTCTTCTAACTTGTCAAGAGGATAAAGCGAACCCCTTGACATGGGATTGCGTAAGGCTATCTCTACATAGCCTGTCTGCATGCTATGCTCGTATAGAAGGAGAGTGTGAACTTTGTTTAGATTCTTCTACTGCATTTTTTAGAAAATCTAAATCATCTTTTTCGTTGTATTCCACAATTACTTCATTCTTTTTTGCCCATTCAATATAAGATTTAAAATCTGCTACTGATTTAGGATTATCACTTCTTGCTATACGTGAGTCTACTCTTGTATATACATTCTTTTCACCAGTATTTTTATTAGTGACTTCTGTTTTATATACATAAACAGTGAATGGATATATTTCTGTATCTGTAGTGTCAGTATAATTATTATTTAAGAATGTTGCTATGTCAGTAATAGGTTCATCTACCTTAGTTACCCAAGCACCTTCTTTATTTATACCTCCACCAAAGTTAAGAGCATCAAATAGACTGTATAGTTTTCTTAACAATGAAGAGTCTTGTATAACACCATTTTCTCTTTCAAAGGAACCTGTGATTCTCATTTTATTTGAATACTCACTATTCCTTGTTTTTATTTCTACTATAAGATAGACATCTGCCCATTCATAATTACTAGACATATCTTCAAAAGATAATATCTTAGCATCTTGGAAACCTAACCAAGGTGGTGGTCCATCTAATTTACCGTTACTTGTTTTTTCTTTCTGTGGTCTATAAGGCATTCTTAACTCTCTTTCTTTGTATTTTGTTGATGCATTGCATTCATCACTTCATTAGCACTTGCAATACTTTCTGCACTACCGTATCCAGCGTTACCTAACGCTCTACCAATAGCACTTGTTTCACAGTTCTCTAATGCACTTGTACCATTTATTTGTCCTTTACTTTCATCTTCTTTAGCATGACCTGTAAAAAAACAATCTGGTTGAGTAACATCAGGGATTACTGTTGCTTTTACAATGTATACACCACCTTCTGCATAAACAATTTTAGTGTCTATACTTGGTCCTGGCATATCATTGCTAACAGATAAATGTAACTGACGCAATCTTTCTGCAACAGTTACATACTGTTTACCTCTTATACTTATAGTTTTTACTGTGTCGAGACTATCATTCATATTCATGGTGTTTCTCCTGCAAACTCTTTTGCTCTTTTTAAACGTTCTATTTCTTCATCAATACCGCCTGCTACTTTCGCGAGGTAGGGACTATCTTTTAAACGTATTTTAAGTTGATTAATTTCACCAGAGAGCATCTCTAATGTTCTATTTTGATTTGCGAGAATAGATGATATATTGCTGATTGACTCAACAACACTTTGTAAAGACTCAATGTCTTTGTTTGTTATATTGCTCATTATTTCTCCTTCTGACGAGTTATAAATTAATAAAATAAGAGCACTTTTACAAGGAAAAATGCTCTTTTTTCATCTTATGATTACCAAGACTGTGCCATATATATTTGTGATAACCTCTGTTTGAGATTGCACAAAACAATTGGTTAACAGCCATACCACCTACAATTTGTGCTGTGAATATTGTATGTTTCATAGTACAAGGTGCATCAGGTATGTTTGTACTTGGTTGCCATTTACTTAAGTATACTTTAAAATCATTAGGCTTGACTGTTATAACTTCATATGCTAATGCATCCATACGTGCATCTACAAACACAGAGTTATCTTGTGCATCATGTTTAAATGATTCAAAAGCCATAAGTCTTGGCTCCATAGAGTCGACACATACAATAGTATGACCTGACAAAGATTGTCCATCATATGTATCATATGTAATAACTCTAGTATTTTTCTTATATGATTGTATACTTTTCTTTGCTACAAGATTCTTTTTCATATTTAAAGATGACTCTTTGAAGAATCCAGTAGATAAGTTATGTGGTTCAACTGTATCATTATCATATAATATTATCTCTTTAAATCCCATTATTGCAAGGGACTGCACGATTGCGGAACCAATACCACCGCAACCAATCACAGTAACACTCTGTAACTGTGACTGGTCGATGATATCTTTGTTCCTTAGATACCTAGTATCCAATGTCTGTGACATCTAAGTACTTACCTTTCTTATCTGTTTGTACAGGTTCATCAAAATGTTCTTGAAAGAATGAGTCAAAGTTTTCATTCATAAGTGTAAACTTTGCTCTTGCTTGATGAACATTGATATCACCCATAACAAACTTATCGGATATACTAAGAAGTTTATCCTGTTTTTCAGCATTGATACCACCTACTACATTGTTGTAATAAGAAGATGCGTGATTATAATAAGATGTTTTATTACCCCAGGTTATAATCTGCTGTGCAGGTTTAGCTTTCTCTTGTTCTTTAAGATTATTTACAGCCTTAATAAACTCTTTATCAACTTTGATTTTAGGTTTATCAACTATAACATTATCAGACTCAATGATTATTCCATGTTTATGTTGTGACAAATAACTAATTGCAAACGCATAGTGTTCTTTTGCGTGTGATACAACTAGACTACCAAAGAAACCATTGGCAGGTGCTAACTCTTCTAGTGTTTCATTATCAGTACCACTATGATAAGCACCCATATTATGATGACTATGAATCAAACCTACACAACACTTAGAGAGTTTAGGATGTTTCTTCATCTCTTCTTGTATTATTTTAGTTTGGTCTTTACCATCAAACTCAGTACTTGTACCAGTACCTAAATCAATAGGTACAAAATGTACAAGTTTCCATTTATCAGGGATATTAGATTTCTTTGATTGACTTGTCGAATACCATGCTGGACCCGACCACTCCGTTGATGGGAATGCTTGGTGCAAATAGTTTACCTTGTCTATCATCTGTTTCGTCAACAACAAACTCAGGTGTTTTGATTTTACTTTCATAATCTAATTCACTCCTTTTCTTAGATTCATTTATATGTTTAACTACCTCCATAAACAACTTTCTAATAGTCCAATTGAAAAAGTTTACAATTAGTTTTATAGATTCTTCAGGTTCTACGTTAGATAATAACCCTTTGAATTTATATTTTCTTTTAGAATGAACGTATATAGACTTAGGTTGTGTTCTTCTTTTGAACTCATCATTAGTCTTTTCGTCTTTTGTTGCTTCTGCTACTCTTTTGCACAAATTTCTGTATCTATATTCTTCGAACATATGAACATCAATATTGTCAGGCATAGTTTTCTTATCATAATGATTATGCCAAGCAGTATTATTACAGTAGTCATTTAGATTTATATGATACCAATTATCTGTAATTTCTTTGCTATTAAACATATAAGTATTACTATAATACGCACTTATATTATTTTCTTTAATAATAGAATGTCTAAGTCTATACATATTGTACAACAACTTTATAAGTTTGTGATTAGTTTTAATAGAACTATTGTCTATAACATCTTTAATCCAATCACCAGTTCTTTCATTAAACTTTTCATGAACATCGTCCATAAATTCATTATATGAAATAGGTTTATTAGAATAAAATTTAACAAAACAAGTTCGTAACATTGAAACTACCATATGTATAGCTGCTTTGTTATCTATCATAAAGTAATCAGGTACGTGAAACTCTCTTCCCATATCTAAATTATTATGACCATTAATAATATATTTAACATCAGTTTCATACAGATGACTATAATTAGTTTTACTAACAATCTCATCCATTATCTTTGCATTTAACTCTTTACCTTTTAATTGTTCTAACATTTTATTTGTTATACCATTATAGGCATAGAATCTTACTTTAAGTTCTTGAACTAAGTTGTTAAAGTTTAGATACTTACCATCATATGCATTATGATTGTAATCATAAACTGCTAATTGATATACTTGTTTTAAGATTATATCTAAATTAGAGTTTTTCTCAAAATGATTTGATGGATTCAGATTTATATGTTCAACATGACGGTTATTTCTTTTAACCTTATGTTTTACAGTTTCAACATATAATCTACACAATACATCTTGTAAGATTAATTGAGAATCCATATGCATTATATGGGATATACCTCTATGCATTATACCGCTACCACGTTTTTTATTAAACGTAAAATTAAAACGTCCAGCCCATCTATATATAGTAGACATACTTTGATAACAATCTCTACCATTATTTGTTTTAAGCCATTGCTTCCAGGTATGAAAATAGAAAACAATATTGCCTTCTTGACCATACTGTAAGAATCTATTAGAATACGCACCTAAACAAGCACGACTTGAACCACTATTTACATGTGGATGTGTAGCACCTTTGATAACATATCCATTACCTGTAGTATAATCTTTAATGATATTATGAAAAGTCATTAACTCAGGACTAGGAACTACAGAACAGAATCTTTTTTCACGATAAACCTGGTAATATCTTACTGATTTCATTCGTAAAAAAGTATTTGGCAATCTCATTTTACCTGATGTTTTTATTTTAGTTTTACCTAAATCAAAAAACAAATCAAGATATGGACAATTACCATCAGTATATTCTCTGTAGTAAACAGGAATACCTAAATCCCTAAATGCCTCTCTCTGATAACTAATAGTTTTAGTTTCTTCTGCATCTGTTTCGTCTCTCTCAATCATAAGAAAGTAATTATGTAGCCATATATCAAACATATTTACATCACTTTCATTATTCCAATCAAGTAGTGTCAAAGAAATAGTATTGCATTCTAGTCTATCAATACCATCTCTATTTTCACGCCAATAATATTCTTTGCAAGATGCATTCTCATTTACGTTAGCAGATAAGGAAGACTCATCAAGAATCTTCCCATCTACTAACATTCTATTACTATCTACCACTTTTTACAGAGCCTTTGGCGATATATATGGTATCTCCTGGCTGTAATGGTGTTGTAAGAGTGGCTGTATCTAAATCTACTCCCGCTCTTGATATAGTAATATCATCAGCCTGTTCGTGAGCAAAGTTTTGATTTGCTAGAACATCTGTGATTGTTGAGACTCCCTCAACTGCTACTGGTCTATTTGCATTTAAGTAATGCAATAACTGTACGTTTACACCTGTATTCGGCATAATACACTCTCCTTTATTAACTAGTTACTATTGAAATTGCCCATATAATCATACCCACAAAGAATATTGTCATTGCAAGATTTCTAAGTCTTGATGATGTCAATACTCTCATTGCTTTGTATAACAATGAACTTTTGCGATATTTTTTAGGTCTATTGAAACCATATGTTTTCACGTATTCCCCTTTCTGAATGCCCAATATTATGGATGTAAGATACAATGATAAGTCAGTGCATTCTTCTAACGCATCATCTAATGTAAACTTACCGATAGGCATTTCTTGTTTGAACTTTACGTTGCCTATGTCAAGTCTGTTTTGTATGTAATCCATAATTTTTTTATTATTATTTTTATTTTTATCTTTTTTAATCTTCGGCATTTTCTATATCCCTCCTAATTGTAAGCCATTGTGCTTGTACTTTATCACCTCTTTGTATGTCTATCATACGTCTGTATGCTGCACCTTTTGGCTTTACTCTTCCTTCCTGTATCAGCCAGTGATAAAATAAAACTAATGTTTTTCTACCCATATAGGTATTTTTATTACCGTCTTTATCAAAATCCATTACTCTACTCTCCTTTTATATTAATTAATAAAAAATATTACCTAAATACTTATGGTTATCGGTTCATTTCGCGGGACAAACCAAAGGGTTCTAACGATAACTGTATACTTATTAGGACAACCAAATAAAAATAATAAGTATAATATTAAAAAGGCTTGGACCTTTCTAAGAGTTATTAAGCATTTAGGTAATTTTAAATTTATGAGTCTGCCACAGTTTAGTACCATACTACTGTAAAATAATCCAGTGCTTTGGGCGTGGTTACGTTGAGGTTACTGTAATAAGGGGATTATTACATTTAAGCACGACAGACTCACCCGTATAAAAAAAACTAATATGAATAAAATACAGCGTATAACTGTTTCTTAGTCATCTTTCTAATCTTTTTTAAAGGTATATTTGTATAAGTACGAGCCCACGCTATGAGCTCATACTTATATCTATATGGACATTTCACAACGTCAATCCTATTATGTTAATTACTATTTGATTGAACATTAGTCTCATAGCATTACCCCTATAAATGATGCTATTATCCACGTTACTATTTCTTTATTCACTTTCCCTCCTTTTCTATGAAGGTGGTTTCAGTACCACCTTCTCTAAATACTACTTCTCTACCAAACTCTTCTTTGATATAGTGTTTATATTTTAGAATTTCATCAACTAAGTTATCAGCATCTTGTTCTAAATGATAAACTTGACCTTTGTAGTGTTTACTTTCTGCTTTATAGCGTTTTACTTCTCCACGTAATTTGTTTACTTGAAAGTGTTTATATATCATACCTCCAAATAAACCCATTATCCACATTACTATCATCATCATACTTTCATACATAACTATTCCCCTTTACTTTTCATTTGTTTTTCAAGTTTTCTAGTCCCTTCGATATAGTCCCAGTAAATATCATCATCAATTAACGGGACATCTATTTCTACAGGATATTTCTCTCCTGTTTCTACATCAACCTCTATTCTGATAAGACTATCAAAAGCATCTTTATCTTTTACTTTATTCATAACTATTCTACTTTAAACTATTACAACTAAAAACCGCTTCCTTTTCCAAGATAGCAAATAATAAAACTTTTTAAGTTTTTTTATTTGTTCTTCTTAAAGTATGAGTTACACGACAGTGTAACACCATTTATGATACACAATGTAAGGGAATAAACGTGTAGTAGTTTTGCTACTACACGTCCCTTACACGTGTTGTATAGACTATAAGTCAGCACACGCCACAGGCGGGGTGACGGGTCTATACACTGCTGATGTACTTGAACGTTCAGCGTTAGACTTTACGCTCTTAGCGTCTAGTCTATACTCTGATACGTTATCAGCGAGGGTAGCCCTGCTACCACTCCTGCTGATTACATCAGCTAAGACCTCCGTAGAAACCGTAGGTTTCCAAGGATGGTCTACGGTGTCAGCAAATAACACAACGCTAGTTGTGTATTTAGGTGCACCGTTCCTGTCAACGACAGGACCACGTGTATCAAACACTTGAGAATTTTTGATAGAAAATTTAGTTGTAGGCATACAAGCCCCCTTTCATTAGTTAGAAGATTATAGGTTTGATACTAAGTATTAACAAACCTTTCCCAAGGTTGTGGGGGACGCACCCAACACCCAGAAGAATAATCAACGGACCTATGTCCCCATAGCGGTGATTTTCGATGGGTGGGGTGCAATGTATACTGCGTATTCACAATCTACATAAAAAATTGGGATTTGCTTCCCACTTGATTTTCAACCAAAGTCTAAAAGGAGGTGGTATGCTCTATATAGTCTATTTTAAACGAGTTAGGCAAATTTTTTTTTTAGTTGATTTTTAAAAAAAGCGGTTATAAATTATATTATTATATAAGTTAATAAGGATAGGTAACATTTAGAACAAAATTTAGTATGGAAGTTAAGTTTAATAAATACTTAAACAAAGATTTTTCGTTAAATAGCGGCAAACTCTGGGCTGACGTCAGTAAAATACAAGGTTTTTACATGGATAAAAGGCGTAGAGAGCTCTATGAAGCTGTAACTGACTGGTATAACGCAACTTACAAAGGAAGACTGCATGGCAAAAAGTCCAGCATGGCAAAGAAAAGAGGGTAAAAACCCAGAAGGCGGGTTAAACCGCAAGGGTATAGCTAGTTATAGGGCTGCAAACCCTGGTTCTAAGCTAAAAATGGCAGTTACAGAGAAAAATCCTAAAGGAAGTCGTGCAAGTAGACGTAAATCCTTTTGTGCCCGTATGTGTGGTATGAAGAAAAGGCTTACAAGTGCTAAAACAGCTAACGACCCCAACTCAAGAATTAATAAAGCACTAAGAAAATGGAGATGTAGGTGCAGTTAAGCAATTTTACACCATCTCCTAATAAATGTGTAGAATGTAATACTCCATTAAAAATGGAAGAGATGTATATTTGTGAAGATTGTTTTGATTATACAGTAGATAGAACTGTAAAACCACAAAGAGAAGCTGGAAGTTTAGAAGAAACAGATGCTGCATACGATGCAGCTTATTATGAACCTACAAAGGAGAAAAATTAATGCCTAAGTTTGGAGCAAGGTCTAGAAAGAATTTATATACTGCACACCCTGATTTAATTAGATTGTTTGAGGAAGTAGTAAAAAGTTTTGATTGTACTGTCATTGAGGGGCATAGGAGTAAAGAGAGACAAAATAAGTTATTTGATGAAGGTAAAAGTAAATTAAAGTACCCAAAAGGTAAACATAACGCAACACCTAGTAATGCAGTAGATGTAGCACCTTATCCTATTGATTGGAACGATAGAGATAGATTTCACTACTTTGCTGGTTATGTAATAGGTATAGCTAGTAGTATGGGTATAAAAATACGTTGGGGAGGAGACTGGGACATGGATACTCAGACTAAAGATAACAATTTTGATGACTTACCTCATTTTGAGCTAAAGAAATAAGTCTCTCCTCTGACAATGACCTAGACGTAGGTAGGGTGGGTGGTGGCAAATCATTATGTACGAAGTAACTATAAATCATAAAACAGGTTCTAAAACGTACAAGGTATATACAAAAGAGGAAGCAGAGACTAATAATATAGAGTATAAACCCTGGAATGAAGCCAGAGAAGGTGAATGGGGCATAACTGACGATAATTATGTATCTCAGTGTTATTCTTCCAAACAATTAAAGAAAGCTATGTATCTAAGGTATCCTGTTGGAACTGTATGGTCTAACTCTAAACAGTTTAAAAGCAAAGGTAGAGTAAGCATACACAAAACTGATGGTAAATCTTATATGAGTAATGTAACACGCACAACTAAAATGAAAGAAATAATTGCATTGGTTGCACGTAAAATGCCTGTAACTAAAGCAATAAAGGAAGTTATAGAGCCTAAAACAATTTCTGAAAGAGATACATGGACAAGAATGACTAGAACAAAGGAGTTTAAAGTAGCAGTGAGTAAAGAAAAGATAGCAATGTTAGCTAAACATGGTATTACAGATGAAAGTCTTGCAGAAAAATGGAATGAGTTAGAAAGAGACGCTGTAGAACTGGGTACAAATAATAAGGTAGAAAGTATTAAGATAAGACGTGGAATACTACAAGACCTATCACAGTACAAAGGTTGGGCTAGAGATGAAAAGGTAAAACTAAAACAAGAACAAGTAGAAGGTGTATTTGATACAAAGATGCTTGGAGAGATACTTAAGATAAAAGGTACATCTCAAGAAGCAGAAGGTAATATAACTAATGAGTCTTGATGGTGAAGAAAAATACCAACTAATCCAACAAGGATTAGAATTAGCACGTAATATGGGTAAGTTTGGGAAAGTATGTTTTCCTAAAGCCTTAACACGTGCAGTACCTGATTTTCATCAAGAAATATATAGAACATTATTAAATGAAGAGTATAGGCGTGTTATGGTAGCAGCACCTAGAGGTACAGCTAAATCTACTGTAGCTAGTCTTATATTACCATTGTACAAAATTACATTTAAACAACCAGATGAAGACTTGTTTATTGTTATTGTATCAGAATCACAAGCACAAAGTATAAACTTTTTATCTCGTATAAAATATCATTTAGACCATAGTGAGATATATAAAAAGTTATATGGTGATAAAGGAAGTAATACTGCAGCTAGATGGACAGGAACAGATGTAGTTCTTAATAATGGTGCAAGAATAGTAGCTGTAGGTACAGGACAAAGAGTTAGAGGTTTCATACAAGGAGATACAAGACCTAATTTAATTATAGTAGATGACTTTGAATCAGAGTTAAATGCATCTACACCAGAAGCAAGGAGTAAAAATAGAAAGTGGATGACAGAAGCTGTAATACCTTCTTTATCAGATGATGGTAGAGTAGTAATGATAGGTACAGTTATTAGTGAAGATTGTTTTTTATGCTGGGCAAAAGAGTCAGAAGCCTGGAAAACATTATGGTATTCTATATGGGATGAGGATGAAAACCCTATATGGGAAGCTAGATTTCCAAAAGATAGAATATTGCAGATTAAAAAAGAATTTGAAAGTGTAGGTAACCTTAATGGTTTCTACCAAGAGTATATGAATATAGCTCAATCACCTGATGATGCACCATTCAAACCACACTATATACAGTTACATCACTATGATTATGAACGCAGAGAAGGACAAAATCTTTTAGTTAAAAAAACAGGGAGTGGTGAAGATGTTAAACCAGTTGAAATCTATTGTGGGATTGACCCCGCTAGTAGTCTTAGTCGTAGGGCAGACTATTTTGTTATTGCTGTCATTGCTATTGACAATGATAATAACAGGTACATTGTGGATATATTACGAGACAGAGTATCTCCTGCGGAACAACCTAGCAAAATTATCGAATTTTATAAGAAGTACAGACCAAAAAGAATGAAGATTGAGACAGTTGCATATCAAGAAGCATTAAGAGATAGTACAAAAGCATTAATGATGAAAGAAAATTTATATATACCTGGATTAGAGAAGGGTGTAAAACCAAGAACACGTAAATCAGAAAGGCTAATTAGTTTAGTTCCCATGTTAGCAAAGAAACAGTTCTTTTTTAGACCATCTGATATATCTGCACAACAAGAGTTTTTGTCTTACCCAAGAGGGAAGAATGATGATATATTAGATGCAATATGGATTGCACTAGATAAAGCAGCACCTTGTAGGGTAAAAACCATAGGTCCTAAACAAAATCGAACAGTTACAAAAAAAGTCCTTGACTGGATGACTATGTAGTAACTAAATTACGCACAGAATTATATCATGGCATATACAAAAAAACCCAAATCACAAAAGGCAAAGGTACAAGATACACACGATATCTTTAAAACATATTCTGATAAAAGAGAAATATGGGCAGAACACGCACAAGAGGACAAGGAATTTCGCTTAGGGCGTCAATGGACTAAAGAACAAAGAATACGTTTAGAAGAACGTGGTCAAGCAGCAGTTGTAGTAAATAGGATACATCCTGCTGTAGAATCTGCTAAAGCCATGTTAACTTCATCAAAACCTTCATTTAGAGTTTCTCCAAGAGAGGATAGTGATAATAAAGTAGCACAAGTAATGAATGGCATACTTGAATATGTATGGCAAAATTCTAACGGGGACGATTGTCTAAGAACCGCTGTTGATGATTATTATACTACTGGGATGGGCTGTTTACTCGCATATCAGGACCCAATGTCTGATATGGGTAAAGGCGATGTAAAGGTTAAGGATATTGACCCGTTAGATGTTTATATTGACCCAAATTCAAGAGATAAGTTTTGTGATGATGCAGAAAACATTATTATATCACGTTTATATACTAAAGCTCAAGCTGAAGCATTGTTTCCTATGTATAAGAAAGCTATTAAGAATGCAACAACAGAAAACTTTAGAAGTGATAGACCTGATACATTAAGACAAGATGATGGTGAGTTATCATTTCCAGAAGACCAAAGAACATCTACATATATAGGTTATGGTGGTAATAGCAATGATTATATCAGAGGATATGAAAGATACTACAAAGAGATAGTAGACCACTATAGAGTCTTTCAAAAATTTAATGGTAAAGAAAAATTACTAGAAAAAGATGAATTTGATGAGTATTTAAACCAATCAGTATGGTTAATACAAGGGAACTTTATAGATGATGCAGAAACAGCTAATTCTATAATGCAAACTTTGCAACAACAATATTCACAAGCATTAGAACAAGCAAAGTTACAAGGTATCCCAGAAGAACAACAACCTAAATTGCCTGAGATGCAACAACTAACTAATGCTCAATTAATAGAGCAAGAGTTTATAGAGTATGTTATTGTACCTACAACTAGAGTTCATGTTTGTGTTATTATGGGTGACCAACTTATATATGAAAGAATGTTGCCTACAGAACATTATCCTATAGTATTTTTTATGAATATACATACTAGAACACCTTATCCTACATCTGATGTTAGAATGGTAAAAGGTTTACAAGAGTATATTAATAAAACAAGGTCATTAATTATAGCACATGCAACTACTAGTACAAATCAAAAAATTCTAATACCATCAGGCTCTGTTGATATGAGAGAGTTTGAAACTAAATGGTCACAACCAGGTGTAGCAATAGAAGTAGACTTTGACCAAGGACCACCTCAACAAGTTGCACCAACACCATTACCTAATGAATTATATGCTAATGAAAAAGAAGCTAAGAATGATATAGACCATCAATTAGGATTATATGAAATGATGATGGGTAATGCACAAGCAGCACCACAGACATATAAAGCTACTATATCTTTAGATGAGTTTGGTCAACGCAAAATGAAATCAAAACAATCTGATATAGAAAGTGGTCTAAAAAGATGTGCACATGTATGTATAGATTTGGCACAACAGTTATATACAGAAGAAAAAGTTATACGTTTAGTACAACCTAATAATTCTATGAGTGAGTTTGTAATTAACCAAAGATTATATGATGATAACAGTAAAGAGATAGGTATTGTAAATGAAATTGGAGTTGGGAAATATGATGTGGTTGTTGTGGCTGGTTCTACTTTACCAACCAATAGATATGCAGAGCTTGAGATGTATATGGATGCGTATAAAAATGGTGTTATTGATAGGCGTGAAGTATTAAAGAAAACAGAAGTATTTGATATGGAAGGCGTATTACAAAGAACTGATTTAGTTGGTAAGTTACAACAACAATTAGAAGGTGCAACAAAGAAGATAAAAGAATTAGAAGGTGATATACAAACAAGAGAAAGAGAAGTATATCATGCACGTCAACGTGCTGAATTAGAAAAATTTAAGGCTCAACTAGACTCTACTTCTGCTAAAGCAAGAGCTGCAGGAACAGTCTTTGAGAAACGCCTTAATGACGCAACAGGTCAAATTCAGAAGGAAGTAAGAGAAATGAGTCCTGAAGAATTAAAACAACTAACAGATGATTCACCCCAAAGACCGATGGGCAATCAAGAATAAGGAGTCACAATGGCTGACGAACAAATAGTACAGAATCAAGGGACCCAAGAACAACCAGCACCTGAACAAGGTATGCCTGCAGAGTTTGGTACTCCCAATATGGATACTGAAGCTATAGACGACATTCTGGGTGGAAGTGATAGAAGTTTACAAGGTGTAGACATATTTCCAGAACCAGAAGCGGTGACAGACTCACCCGAACCCGTGGCAAAAACAGAAGAAGCAAACTCTGAAGCTGCTCCTCAAGCTAATAATGAAGAAGTGCGATATAATTATTGGCAGAGTGAAGCTGATAAGAGAAAGAATGAATTAGATAGCGTTAAGAAAACTAATGAAGTTCTTACTCAACAACTTACTGCTTTAATGCAGGGGAATGCACAACCTCAGCAACAAGAGCAGACAGCAGAACAAGAAGAGTTTCCACCTCCTCCAGAAAAACCACAAAGACCTTTAAGTTTTAATAGAGAAGAAGCTTATACAGACCCTTCAAGTGAAAGTGCACAATATCAAAATGCAGTTGACCAATGGAGAGATGATATGGATGAGTATAATCGTTTAGAACGAGAATACAATATGGCATTGATTCAGTCTGAAAGACAAGAAATGCAACAAAGTCAAGCTAAATATCGTGAAGCTCAAGAACAGCAAGCAAGAGAACAAGAGCAAATGACACAAATGAGAAATCAAGCACGTCAACAGTTTAATGCTTCTGACCAAGAGTTTGATGATTATGTTAAGATGATGTCTGACCCTCAGTCTATGAGCTTTGAAAATACTTGGAGGTTATTTCAATTGAACAAAGGACAGAGCGTACAACCTGCTGCTCAACCAGCACCAAGTGCTGCATTTCAGCAGACCAGGAAAGCACAATCTATCCCAAGTTCTATGGGCGTCTTGCCTTCTCAAAACACTAATGTGGAACAGAAAAGTGCAGGAGATAAACTAATGGACGCAATAATCGCTGATAACGATAGGTTTAATATTATTTAGTGATTATGCAAATAAACAAGGGGATTATTACACATGGCTAATCAATATAGTATTTCGCCAGGTGGTACAATGCAATCTAGCTCTATTGACCATTCAAGAAGAATGTTCAACTTTGGAGAAAGAATTGCAGAGTTAGCACCACAACAATCTCCGTTTTTTACATATTTATCCAAGGTAGCCAAAAAGCCAACTGATGACCCAGTTTTTAAATTTTTAGAACAGCGTCATCAATATCAAAGACGTAACGGAAACATTGCACAAGCTGCAACTACTGCTGCTTATGGTAGTGGTGCATATGCAGATACTGCAAGCGTACGTTTAGATGTGCCTTATGATAAGTATGGAAGAACGGTAACAACACCAGTTAGACCAGAATTTTTGTTAGATAGACAAGTAATTGCTATCACAGCAGAATATGATGCTAACGGTACTGACGCAGGTGCAGGTAGTGAAACTGCTGCAGTTGCATATTTTATAGTAGATGGCACACCTAACGTATCTAATAGTGCATACGCTGTTGTAAACTTAGAGTTTAAAGCAGTTTATTACGCACCAGATGGTACTAATGCAGGTGCTATCTCACCAGCAGATGGTTCTAAGATTATTCTTAGAGATAATGCAAACTGGCAGATTGTTGGTTCAGCATTTGCTGAAGGTGGAACTGACCCAGAGGGTTGGAAAGATGAGTTCTTTGACAGAGAAGGATATGCACAGATTTTTAAAACTGCAGTTCCTTTATTCTCTGGAACAGCTTTAGCTACACGTTACAGAGGTACTGCTAATGAGTACAAGCGTGTATATGCTGAAAAGCTAATGGAACATAAGATGGACATGGAACACGCTATGTTATTTGGTATTGGCTCTGATGATTCTACATCAACAGGACCAATCAGAAGAACATGGGGTATTCTTCCTTTTACAGAAGCTTATGGTAGTGTAAAAACTTTTACATATGCTTCATCTGCATACGATGATTTCATTGATGCATTGGAAGATGTGTTCTCTCCAGAATCAGGTAACAGTGGAACTAAGCTAGTTCTTGCTTCAAGAAAAGTTATGTCCTGGATGAATAAGCTAGGTGCTAACTCTTTCATGGGTAACAACGCAGCATTAGGACACACAGTTACAACTAGTGGTGGAAGCAATGGTTTTACAGCTGACATACAGAATCTTAAAGGTTCTTTTGGTCATAACATTACAGCTATTAATACTATTTATGGTAACTTAGCTTTTGTTATGGAGCCATTATTTAGAGGACCTTGGGAAAATTATGCAGTCATGATTGACCTTAAGAACGTTGCTTACAGACCATTAGCTGGTAATGGAATATCAAGAGATACTCATGTTATTACTAATGTTCAGAATAACAATGTTGATGGTAGAAAAGATATGATTATAACCGAAGCAGGTTTAGAAGTCAATCTACCAGAAACTCACACTATTCTTAAGTTCGCTTAAGATTATTAACCTAGTATATGGGGTAGTTAACTCTACCCCTTATGCTAATAATTAGGAAAGATAAAATGGCAGAAACAATTATAAATCAGTTTACAGAAAAAGAAAGGCTTGGTAAACAAGCATTAGATGTAATTACTGTAACACTAACAACTGATGCAGAAACTATTGGTGATAATAAAGTTTTTGCTAAAGCTATAGAAATACCTTATGCAACTTCTATGAATGGTGGTTCAGGATTAATTAAATCAATTACAATACTTGACCAAACCACAACTGGACCTGCAATGGATATTGTGTTTAGTTCAGATAATACTGAGATTACTCAAGACGAAGGTAAAGCAGTAGGTGAAGATGTTGCAGACTTAGACTCAGCATTAGTAAATATGCTTGGTGTAGTTAAAATAGCTGCATCAGATTATACAGACTTAGCAGATTCAAGCTTAGGAAGTAAGACTAATATTGACTTAGGAATACAAAGTGAAAGTGACAGTAAAAGCATTTACGCATCAGTTATAAATAGAAGTGGTGGAAACTATGTAGCAAGCTCAACAACTGTACTAAGAATGAAAATTACTATACAGAAAGACTAATGTCAAAGATTGTTACTAGTGTAAATATTGGTGGTCCTTGGCAGTCAGGGACTGAAGAAGTAAATAACAATAGTAGACGTACATTAAATACAAAAGGAAGTAGTAATGAAAGTAGAAAAAGTAGTCAAAAAAGCCAAAAAAGAAGTAAAAAAAGAAGTTAAAAAACAAGCACCTAAAGTAACAAGAGGTGTATACACAAAGCAAGGTAGATGAGTTTTAGTAGTCAAATACAGCACTATACTGGAAGTGTAACTGGTTTTGATGACCAGATTACAACCTGGTTAAATGATGGAGTTAAATCTATTATAGCTAGAGCTGGTGCATTATCGCCAGATTTATTATATAGATTTTCATCAACAAATTCATTGACTGGTAGCAGTGGCTTTGAGATTGGTAGTGGTAGAGTATTATATGTAGAACGAGATGCAGTAGATAGTGGTACAGATTTACATGAGGCAAGGCTTATTCCTTTAAATCAAAAAAATCAATCAGCAGATACAAATAGTATTTATTTTGCACCTACTACAGCACCTGTTTATTATGTAGATAATAATAAAGTATATGTATTACCAGCACCAACATCAGACCAACCAGCTTCTATCGTAGTAGTAGATTATGGCACTGTAAATAATTCTGCAGAAACTATAAGTAATTTTCCAGTAGAGTTTTACAAACATGTTGTTCTTTGGGCATCAATGAATGTATTACATGCTAAATTAATTAAACTTACTGAAACAACATTAGCATCTTTAGAAACAGAAATAACTACAGAAGCTACAGGTGCTTTAACAAAAGCAAAAAGATTAATGGAAGATGATGAGAATCTTACAAATGTAAATGCATCAGTGCATGATTTTATAACTAATGAAGATACAGAAATGGTATCTGCGTCATTAAGTGCTATTACTACTGAATTAAACAGAGCTCAAAAACATATGGATAAATGGGCTGTAAGAGAGAAAAAATTAATTACAGAATATAACTGGACATCAGGACAATTAGTTTATGTAAAACAAATGTATGAAGATTGTTGGGCACCATATCAAGGTGTAACTATTGCTAATGATAGTGCATATGCAGGAGATAGAAAATGACAGGTAAAGAAATGGTAGAGCTAGTACAACAACATCATCCTGAATTAGGACCACAAGAAATTATTAAGATGTTAAATAGAGCATCAGATGATTATACAGCAAGAACAAGATTATTAGATAGTGCAACAAAATTTACAACAGTTGCTAATCAAAGATACTATGGTCTAGATGCTAGTATATTAGAAATAAGGGCAGTAGATTATACTAATGATGAAGGTGAGTTAGAAGCAATACCAAGATTAGTTGGTAGACCAGCAATAAGGGATATAACATAATGGCATTAACAACAATTACAACAGGTGGTAATGACCAAGTAACTTGGCAACAATCTAGATGGGTTTATTGGATAGAACGTGATGGCATAGGTATTGCAAAATATAATCCTGTAGCAACAAGAAATAATGATGAGTTTACATCTCCTGAAGATGCAAGAGATGTGTATTTATACTACTATAAAAAAGCAGCACATTTTACTTTACCTAGTGTTAATGCTACAACATGGGAGTCTGAGAACCATGAAATGCCAACACAGTTTCATCAACATTTAGTAGAGAAAGCTATTGCTATGGGTTATGAATTAAAACCTAATGGTTTAGCACAAGCACAATATTTTGAAGCAAAGTACGAAGCTGGAGTTAGAAGAGGTCGTAAGTTTGCATATAGAGGAAGGACATCTACAATTAAACAGATAAGTCCTACAGATTACTAATGGCTATGTTACAATGGACAAGAGGAGCTTTTGGAGACACAAGCTTTGATTTGTTAGCATTACCTTTTAATTCTAGTGTTATGACAGAATATGCTGTAACATTTGATGAAACAATTATAGGTAATTATACAGCTATATCACAACAAAGTGACCCTACATTTACTAACGTAGCACAACAGTCTGCTCCAACATATACTGCAATATCACAACAAAGTAATCCTAGTAAAACAGACCAGTCTCAACAAAGTGCTCCAACATTTACAGCTGTTACTGTTACAGCTCCAACTTATCAACCTACGTATATATAGGAGATATTATGGCAGGTAGTTTATCATCACCAAATTTAATTAAGGATGTATATACAAGTTTAGTATTTAGAAAATCAGATAACAAATTTTATTATGATTCAGGGTCAGCTGATGTAGAGCTATTAGATTTAGATAAGTTAGATAATTTTATAGAAGGAAGTAAACTAACATATAATAGTCCAGCACTATCATCAGGTAATATTTTTGAACTAGATAACAATTCTACAGAAGTGTTTTCTATAGATTATGCAGGTGTATTAAAGTTTAAGACTCAAGGCTCTACACCTACAGCAGTAACAGGTGGTTTGTACTTTGATGGTACAAATATTTATTTAGGTCAAAGCTCGTAAAGGAAGGCAATAATGGCAACATGGAAAAAAATAGTAACAGAGTCTAGTAGTGATACTATAGCTCAAGCTACTACAGGTAATGCTGCAACTGCTACTGCTTTAGCCAATGGTAGAACTATAGGTATGACAGGAGATGTTGTATGGACTTCTGCTTCATTTGATGGCTCTGGTAATGTAACAGGCACAGCAACTATTCAAGCAAACTCAGTAGCATTAGGTACTGATACAACAGGTAATTATGTAGCAACTATAGCAGATTCAGGTACTGGTGGAATAACAGTAGCTAACTCTGGTGCAGAAACTGCAGGTGTAACATTAGAATTTGATATTAACGGTTTAACAGCAGCAGCTATAGCTAGTGGAGACCAAATAGCTTTTTCTGATGAAGGAGCTACTGGAGACCCATCTAAGAAAGAATCTATAGATGATATAGCTACTTTATTTGCTGGAACAGGATTATCTGCATCAAGTGCAGTAATATCTATAGATGCAGCACAAACAGGCATAACTTCACTATTAGCGACAGATATAAAGATTGGTGAAGATGATGAAACTAAAATAGATTTTGAAACAGCAAATGAAATACATTTTTATGCTAATAATGTTGAACAAGTATATTTAGGAGATAATATATTTGGACCACAATCTGATAGTGATGTTGATTTAGGTAGTACTAGTGTAAGATGGAAAGATGCTTATATAGATACTATTACAACAACAGGTGATTTAACAGTAGGTGGTGATGTTAGAGTAAATGGAAATGATATTAAAGCTAGTGATGGTACTACAGCTATTACTTTATCTGGTGCAGATGTAACAGTAGCAGGTGATTTAACTGTATCAGGAGATACAACTACATTAAATACTGCAACATTAGAAGTAGAAGATGCTACAGTAGTATTAGCAAAAGTAGGTTCTCCAACAACTACAACTGGTAATGGTTCTGGTATAAATATATATACTAGTGCTACAGGAGCAGATACAGCAGAATTAGCTTGGATAAAAGACCAAGGTGCGGGTAATACTGATGGTTCTGGTACTGCAACAGGATTAACAGGATGGCATGTAAGAAATGCAATGACAAGTAACCATGTCGAGTTTCCTATAGCTGTTATGGAGTTTTCTACTAATTCAACAGCACCAACTGGTAATGCTGCAGGTGTTGGAACTTTTCATTATGATACAGGAGATGATAAGCTTTATATTAGAACTGCTTAAGGAGAAAAATAATGGGTATTATCACAGATGGTAAACTTGTAGAAAAGAAAAAACAAGCACGCTTTACTATAAAGGATACCGAGTTATTACTTAGAATATTTTTAGATGCACCTATGAGAGGTAAGGATATTGAACAAGGTATGAGTACTTTACTAAAACTAAAAGAAGTTCATTCTCAATTATTAGAGAAAGAAAGTGATAGTATTATCTAATGGCTACCTGGAAACAATTAGCACAAATGGGAGACTTAGAAGGTGTTAATATACTTTCTACTACTAATAGTAATGAAGCTGATACTAAATACTTAAGAGCAGATGGTGATGGCACCTGCAGTTGGCAAACTGTATCTGCTACTATTGGTGCAAATCAAACTGCTATTGAGTCAATAAAAAATACTAGTTTAGTTGTAGGTAGAGATAATGATAATCTTATAAAGTTTGGTACAGACAATCAAATTATATTTGAAGTATCAGGTGGTGACAATGTAATATTTAAAGCTAGTGGTGAGATAGAAGCTACAAGCTTAGATATATCAGGTGATGCAGATATAGATGGTACACTTGAAGCTGATGCTATAACTGTTGATGGTTCAGCACTAAATGATGTTATTGATGCTAGACTAGGTAGTAATATTGTAGCTACTGGAGCATTGAACTCTGGTAGTATTACAAGTGGTTTTGGAAATATAAATAATGGAACATCAACATTAGATACAGGTGAAATAACAGCTACTGGACAAACTATACAAAATAGTGGTAATGCTCTTTTACAACTTATTTCTGAAAGTAATGATGGAGATTCTGTTTCAGCAGTAACTCTTACAAGAAATAACAATAGTAATCAAGTTGCTAATTTAGGTGTTAGAGATAATGAAGATATTTTTAGAATAACTGTTGGTTCAAATGTAGGAGCAAGCTTTGCAAATTTAGGAAATTTTACAAGATTTGGAATTAATGCAAATGGTACAGCAATATTTGATTCATCTGTTGGAGTAGGTAGAGTAGGTGCAGATGTTATAGCAGTTGCAGATGATGCAACTATTTCTTTAACAGACAATGATGGTTGTGTTACTCATGTTTATATTTACGACAGAGGTAGTGGAGCAGGTGCTATTTATACAGTTGGTTACCCTTCTAATACAGCAGTTGTTTTTCAAAGCGGTGGTTATTCATTTGCTAATAGTGATAGTGATGGAAACTTTTGTCTTTATTCTAGCACTAATAGTCATGCGGTAACATTTAAAAATAGAACTGGTGCTTCAAGAAACGTAAGAATTATGATGGTAGGTGCTGGACATGCAGCCCCAATTTAATTAAGGAGTAGTAATGAGTTTAACTTATAAAATTAAAAACTATGAAACAGATTCAAACGATTCATCAAAAACAAGAGTTGGGTTTTTTGTTACAGACGCTAGAAGTAATCAACTTGCGATAGATAAACTTGTAACAACAGGTAGTAAGTCAAAAAATGATATTATTACAGAAGCATTTGATTTAGCAAAAAGTGAGATAGACGATTGGTCATCTCAGTTTGAAGTAGTAGGTAAAATTTATAACCCAGATACTAAGGAGGTTGAGTAATGTTAAAAAAATTAACCATACCATTCTTTTTTTTACTTAGTTGCAATGGAGTAAATAATGTGGATATACAAGACCAAAATGGCAAAAAACATTTTTACAATAGAATACTACACTTTAATGAAGATTCTACAATGCTTTGGTGTTATAACCATGAAGAGTTTGAAGTTGTAAAAAAAGATACAAATAGAACTAAGTATAAAGATTGGAATGATATAGCAAGTGATTGGATATTGTACTAATGGCAAAAATACAAGAAAATTCTGGTGTAAGTTTTAGTTTAAGTTTTCTTATACAAATACTTAGTGCAATAGTATTAGGTGTATGGGGTTATAGTCAATTAGATAGTAGGATTAGTTTTTTAGAAACTAATTCAAGTAATAATTCAATGCATATAGAAAAGATACAAGCAGATATGTTAGCTAATCAAGATGCTCCAATTAGCTCAGACCATGTTCAAAATACTAGTTTAAGATTTTTAGAAGAAATGCTTGCACAACATGAAGCAGAAATAGTTAAACTGCAAGATAAAGTGTATCAGTTAAATAGAATAATATCAATGAGGAGATAATATGGCAATTGATTTTAAGAAAAAACTAGAAGAACAACAGATATCATACAAACAATTAGTGTCTAATATTGACCAGTTGCTTACTGCTAAAGTTAGATTAGAAGGTGCTATGGAAGTAACACAATCATATATAAAAGAATGTGGAGATAGTTGTTGTGATGATAGTTGCTGTAAAGATGAAAAGAAAAAGAAATAATGCAAGGGTTTGAAGGTATAGCAGAACTAGGGTTTGCAGGTCTTGCTGCAATACTGTTATTTGGTGTATTTAAATGGATGACTGGTGAGTTAACTAAAAAGATTGACAATCTACAAGACATCATAATTAAACTTATTGATGCTAAAAATGAAATGAAAAATGAGTTTAAAGAATTAAATGATGAAGTTACTGACCAGCTTAATTACATAGAAGCAAAGTTAGGCAATGGGCGTGGTAGTAAACAAAGAAGAAAATCAGGAACATAATAGTATGAAAACTATTAAAATTGTAAATAATAATACAAAATACACAACTACACCTAATAATGTAACGTTTGTATTTTTAGAAAAAGAAAGATATTATGGGCGTTCAAGAAAATCAATGGCGTGAGGCAATAAGCTCAGATTTGTCTGAGCTAAAGACAGATGTCAAATGGATTAAGGAAAATCTTGGACGAATGGATGGCAACCAACGTATCCTTGAAAAAAAGGTATCGTGGCTTAAGGGGGCTGGCACGTTTGTTAGTATCCTCCTTAGTAGCATTCTTGCTTTGGTTGCTTCTATAATATTTAATTAAAATGAATTGGAGGATATTCTAATGGCTAAGAAAAAAGGTGGAGCAAGTATGTCTGCATTAGCTAAAAAAGCTAAGTCTTCTGGTATATCATTAGCTACATTAAAAAAAGTTTATAAAAGAGGTGAAGCTGCATATCTTTCTAGTGGTAGTAGAAATGTACCTATGGCAGCATGGGCTATGGGTAGAGTAAACTCTTTTATTAGAGGTAGTAGAAAACACGATACAGATTTAAGGGCATGAGCTCTTTAGGAGGATTATTTTTATATATGAATAGATTAGATAAAGCATTAAGAGCTGTTGGTGGCAAAAGAACACAAAACTATAGACATGGCGTACCTAGCAAATATTTAGAAGGTTCTGATAATCCAAAAGAAAGAGCAGAAGAAATTAAAAGAACAGCTAAGGCATATAGAGAAGGTAAAAAAATAGATGTAAAAGCTGTTGAAAGAGCAAGAACTGGTAATAAAAAAAGGAGAAAATAATATGCCAATGGGAAAAGGAACATATGGTTCAAAAGTAGGTAGACCATCTAAGTCTAAAAATGGTAGTAAAAAGAAAAATGGCAATGGTCCAAAAGTAATTAATAAAAAGAAGAGGAAATAAGAATGGAACTATTAACTAGTAATTGGGAATTAGTTGTAATAGGAATATTAGTCATAGATAAAGTTGTTGCATTAAGTCCAACACCTTATGATGATATGTTATGGACAACTATTAAGAACATGATAAGTAAAGCTACAGGAAAGAAGATATGAGTATAGTATCAAACTTAATTAAAAAACAAGTTAAGAAAAAAGGAGGACTTGCAGGTATTCTTATATGGGTAGGAGATATAGCAGTAAAAGCTACTCCTAACGTAAAAGATGATTTGCTTTGGAATGAAGTAAAAGCTATTCTAAAAAAATCTATGGATAAATAGTGGAGTTAGCTTTTAATATAAAAGAACTGCTAGATGATATAAAAGATAAAGTATATCCTGACAAACCACCAATATGTCCTACATGTTTATCAATGAATGTTGATGAGGTAGAAATAATAGGTGCACATGACGAAGCTTTATTTTGGGAATGTCTAAACTGTGGTGAGTTCTTTTTACGATATGACAAAGAAGAAACTAGGAAATATCTAAATAAAACAAATGATTTATTTATTGATGTTAATGATGAAACAATGGAGGCTTTATGCCGAGAAAAACCAAACTAGACAAGGGGGTTGTTAAGAGAGGAGTAGTATGCCCAGATAAACATTTTCCTTTAGCAGACCCTAAAGCTATTAGTTGTTTTTTACAAGCAATAACTATTATTAAACCAGACTTCTATGTAGATATAGGAGATGTAGGCGAATGGGAAAGTGTATCTCATTGGCAATGGAAGAAAAAGAAAAGACCACCTTTAGAATATCAATTACCTTTTGTTACTGATGAAATAAAAAAGGTAAATGAAGAGTTAGATAAGGTAGATGAAGCATTAGACAAAGCAGGTTGCAAAACTAAATATATGTGTGAAGGCAACCATGATGATTGGCTAAATAGGTTTCACGAAGAAAACCCTTACCTCGACTTTGTGGCTTTTCCAAAAGCAATTAAACTAAAGGAAAGAGGTTACAAATACTATCCTGCAGGTGAATATCTAAAGATAGGTAAACTACACTACTATCATGGACATCACTTCTCAGGAGTACATCACACTAGGAATCATTTAATGAAACTTGGTGCGAATGTAATGTACGGTCACTATCATGACCTACAACAAACAAGTGTCACTCACTTAGATGGAGTTAAATCAGCTTGGTCTATTGGGTGTCTTAAAAAGATGGATGCACAGTCAAACAGCTTTTTATTAAATAGGAGACATAACTGGAGCCATGCGTTTGCAGTTGTAGATTACTTTGATAATGGTCACTTTACTGTACATATAGTTCAAATAATAGAAGGTAGAACCTCATTATGGGGTCAACTAATAAGGAGCAAATAAAATGGCGATAAATATGTTTAGAGGGGTTAGGTATCAAGATGAACCTACTCAAGAACCAAAAAGATTAGGTAGCACATTAGGAACTATGTTTTCTAATGTATTAGCTAAAAGAGATAGAATGAAAGCTAAAAGAGATGCAATAAGAGAAGATAAAAGAGCTGAAAGAATGGGTTTTGCAGAACAGATACCTCAAGATGAACAACCTGTTTTTGAAACAGAAGTAAGAGATATACAGCAACCTACAGCTTTTTCTGCACAAGGATTAGATGATACAGGCAGAGCTAATTTACCACAAGCTATGGATATGTCAAAAATGGTAAGAAACATAGATGTTAGTGACCCTAATCAAGTTAAAGCTTTTCAACAAGCATTTAATGATATGGGTGGTAATTTAAAAGTAGATGGTAAGTTTGGTCCTAATACATTGGCTGCTTTAAGACAAGCACAAGGTCAAGGTTCTAATACTCGTACAGAAGTAATGGATAAAATTGTTGAAGATGACCCAGTTGTTGAACCTGCACCAGTTACAGTAGAAGGTTCTCCAATTGTAAACAATAATGTAAGTGGGAATAGATATGGTTCAAGGGCAGAAGTAGCAAGTAGGAATATAGAACCAATACCTTTTACTACAGCTCTTAATAGATTCTTTGGAATAGCTGACAATACTAAATTTGGTCAAGGTGATAGAAGGTCTAGAAGAAACAGATAAATGCCAAAAGAAATAATAGAACTTAATAACTTTAATGTAGGTACTGTAACTACACCTGATGTTAGAGACATTCCTGTAGAATCTGCAGCGTATTCTTTAAATTTAGATAGTGTAGTTGAGGATGGATTGTTACGTGGTGTTCCTGCTGATGCACTTAAAGAGACTGATGATGGAACTAGTAGTACTGCTATGATAGCAACTACTACGTCTACAATACAAAGAAACAGCTCAACTAGAGATGTTGTGTATTATGATAGTACTAACAATAAGCTTAATATGATAAAAGACTTTGAAGGTACTACTGATACTATAGATACTTACGAAGGTTCTGTTTCTAGTGCTATAGTAAGTGGCAGTGATGAAGTATGTTTAGAAACTAATAATAGAGAAGTACATGTAGGAACAGGTAGTGCAAGTACTGATGTACCTAAATGGCTGGGATGGATAGACTTTGGACAATTTGGGGGTAGTGCTCCTTCTAACCCCGTATTAGAGAATGCTGAGCTAAGTGCATTAGATTCTTTTCCTGCCTTATATAAAACAATATATAAACAAGTAAGTAGTGTAGATTATATATATGGTATTGAATATAAAGGTAATTATCTCTATAAAATAAAAATTAGTGATGGAACTATTACTAAGTCTACTAAAAGATTTACAAGTACACAAGGTTTAGCTGAATGTGGTGATGGTACATTTTGGGTATATGATGGTAAAGCTGGTACTGAAGGTACCTTGTATAAGTTAAATACAACTACTATGGCAGTAACACAAACTAATAGACTTGCATGTTCTGCTGCATTAGCTGATAATATTATTACAGATGGTTTATTAACAGATATACAAGAAACAGGGTCAGTAATATGGTGGTCTGCATATACAGCAAATGCACAGCAAAAAAATACAGATACAGGTAATGTACATTGGTTATTTAAATGTACAGAACCTACAGATAACTCTAATATAGATGTAGTACCTATTACTCCTACATGGGTTAGTGTAGCAGAAAGTACAAGCACTGCAAGCACTAGAGGTAAGTGGACAACACACTCTGATGGTACTATTATAAGTGGTGGTCCAACATTAAGATTTTATAAAACACCTTTAGTTCCTATAACAAGCAGTACTACAAAGGTAGGATGTTTAGTACGTTCTACAACAGGAACAGCAACATTAATAGATAATAATAATCATAGCGGTCAAACAGGTGGTGGTAGTGACCATTATAGTAGAGCTGAACCTTATGGTAGTACTACAGACCATTTAGCATTAGATAGTTTTTTTGTAATAGCAACAACTAGCAGTACAGATGGTAATACATATTTTAATAGTAGTAATGGATTTGGTGTAGTTAGTTTGCTAGCAAATGGAGGTAGTGCTGTATCTACTGTACCTGGTAATGCTTATTTATCAGCAGTAAATACTAGCCAAGGACTACATATAACTAACTTTGATGCTACACCATTAACAACTAACTTTATTGTTTGGGATGATTTAAATGACACTAACGCATTAACAACAGGAGATGGTAGCTCTGCTCCTAGAGGTTTTAATAAGATAGAGGCTAAAGCTGCAGCAAGCAATGTAGATGAACATATTAAAGGTGTATTAGCATATTCAAGTGATGATGGTACAAATACAACTATTTATTTTACAAACTCAGAACAAGGTGGTAAAATATCTGAAGCTACATGGACTGTAAGTGGTTCATCATTAGGCTCTAGAACAGCTAAAACAACATCAGGTATTGATATTATACCTGTTGCTACAGCAGATAGCACATTAACATCAGGAGCTACAGGAACATTTTTATCAACTAAAAAATATTATTATAAAGCATCTGCAGTATATGATGGATATCAAGAAGGTGCATTAACAACATCTTTTACTATTATACCTGATACAGGTACAACTACAAATAGTATGAAAGTAACTATAAATGTAAGAAGTATATCTTCTTTAAGCAAAAGAGTTAGTCATATAAATTTATATAGAGCAGAGAGTAGTGATTTAACTTCTGATAAACCAGATACATTTTATAGATTAGTAACATCATTACCATTAGATTCTTCTTGGTCTTCTGTTACAGATAGCTTTTGGGAATCATCATCTAGTAATGTCTATAGACAATATGAGTATAGTGATAACTCTTTACTAGGAGCTACATATGAAGCTATTAATGGTATATCTGAAGTAATAAATAGTACTATAGTAAACTATGCATTAAGTACACAATTAAATGGACATCATGTAGTAGCTAAATGTTTTCATGCAGATTTACCTGATGCAGAAAGATACATATTTAAATCTAAGCCAGGTAAGTTTGACCAGTTTGATTGGACTGCAGATTTTTTAAGACTACCTTCTATACCTACTGCTATTACAGCATTTGCTGGTAGAATATATGCATGGGATGAAAACACTATGTATAGAATAAATTTAGATGGTATGTACATAGAAGATACTTTTGAAGGTATAGGGTGTATAGGTAATCAAGCATTTGCAGTTACAGAGTATGGTATGTGTTTTTGTGACCATCAAAATATATATTTACATGATGGTAAACAACCTATGATTATATCTGAGAATATAAAAGATGGTGATTCTGTACCTAGACCTACTACATTAGATGGTGCAACAGTTGTTAGCTTAGATTTAAGCTGGAATGGTAAAGCTGTAGCAGGTGCAAACAAAGCTGCTATATCTATAGAGTTTGATAGCACAAGAGGTTCTTTTCTAATATTCTGGTCACATGCTGCATCTTCTGACCCAAGCAGGGCATATGCCTGGGCATATAACTTAGCTAGAAAAAGATGGGATTTACTTGCAGTTACAACAAGTAGTACATCAAGTTATGTAAGAACTACTTTCCAAGATAGCACTGGTGAAATATATTACAGTGACTTAACAAACTGTTATAAACTATTTGGTGGTACTACAAGAAAGTCTTGGGAGTATATGACTAAAACATTGAGTATGGGAACACATACACAACCTAAAAGAATGTATGGTTGGGAACTAAGGTATAAGCGTGGTGGTAGTTCTAGAACACCTCTTGTATATTGGAGTATAGAAAATGGTGCTGTATGGACACATGGTACACATAGTGGAGACTTTGCAGAATCTAGTACAGTACAAAATAGTAATACAGTATATACACATATGCAAGGTAAGTTAAGAGCAGGTAATGGTGGCTCTGTGCAAACACAAGAAGCTAGAGATATTAAATACTTTATATGTGAAAATAATACAGCAAATAGTAGAGTAGGTGGTACTGTAGCTGAAACAGAAGTAGACAGTTTAGCAGTTGTATATAGAAGAATTAAATTTCCAAAACATAATATTTAATGACATTTATAGGACAAATAGAATTAACTAAAAAGAAACCTCCTAAAGTATCTGGAGATGAAAGAGCTTGGCAAGACTTATATGACACTCTTAATCATCTAATAGATGCAGTAAATAGTAAAAAAACTACAGAGATTAGAAGACCTGGTAATTTACAAGGTAGTATAGGTGATTTAAAAGTATTTAAAGATAAGACTGATGGTAAATATTATCTTGAAGCTATGACTGAAGATGGTAGTGCAAGAAGAGAATTAGCTATTAATGACAAAGATGTAAGAACAGGTCAAGGTTATTATAGCACATCAGGTATACCTGGTGAAGGTGGTACTGGTGGTTCAGATGACACAAGAAATATAGAACAACAATTATTTGAAGCAGTACCTTGGACAAATGGCACACCTAACAATGTAGCTATAGATAGTGATGGTAAGATTGTTATTGATGATACTGCAGGAGCAACAGTTAGTAATGCTAATATTACAGAAACAGATATAGTAGGTAGTGGTAAAACATTTGCTGCTGGTCAAAAACCTAATAAAACAGAGATTAATAGTGATGGAGAACTTGTTTCTGATGGTACAACTACAAGCACTGTAGTTTCTAATGGTAAAATAGCTGTAGCAGATGTAGTAGGTACTGGCAAGCCATTTACAAGTAATCCATTAACTGCTGCTGTTGCCGCACAAAGTACTGCTGATAGTGCTTTAAGTACTGCTAATGGTAAAAATAAAAGTTTTTATCAAGATGCAGTTCCTACTAGTGGAGTTAAAGAAGGCGACATGTGGTTTGATACCAATGATGATAATAAAATGTATAGAGCTGCTTCAGATAATTCAGATGCAGTTACTTCTGGAGAATGGGAACTTGTAAATGCTATACCAAGTCTTTCTGCAATATCAATTAGTGCAAGCAATATTAATGCAGGAGCTGTTACATCAGGTAAAATAAATGTAGCTAGTTTATCTGCTATTAGTGCAGATATGGGAAGTATTACAGCTGGTAGTATTAATATTGGTAGTGGTAAAGCTGAACTACAATCAGGAGGAGATGCAAAATTTTCTAGTGGAGCTATAAAATTTGATAGTAATGGTAACGTACATTTTCAAGGTGATGCTAGTGCAGGAGGAGTTATATATTTTCATGCAGGTAATGATACTAAGAATTATACAGACTCTGCTTTTAGACTACATCACAATGAATCAGGTAATGTACTTACTATTAATTATGATGGTAGTAATAGATTGTTTTTAGAAAATGATGGTGATTTAAGAATACAAGGTAGTGATTTTAGTTTTGGAACATTAAGTAATAATGATACTGGTTTTACATATAGTAGTGGACATATGTTTATAAACATGGGGGATGCTGCATATAAGTTTAAACCTAATAGAGATGATAAATTTGATTTAGGAGATAGTAGTAATAGATGGGATGATGTTTATGCAACTAATGGTACTATTGATACATCAGATGTAAATTTAAAAAATACAATTGCAGATTCAACATTAGGATTAAATTTTATAGATAGCTTAAGACCTGTATCTTATAAATTAAATAATAAATCAAGAACACATTATGGTTTAATAGCACAAGAAGTAAAAACAACACTAGATTCTTTAAGTATTAATACACAAGATTTTGCAGGATATGTAGACCCTTCTGTTACAAATGATGATGATAATGGACCATTAGGGTTAAGATATTCACAGTTTATAGCACCTATAATAAAAGCTATACAAGAACTAAAAGAGGAAGTAGAGAAATTAAAAACTTGACGATAAACGTAATTATTTGTAAATTTACACGGAGATATATCTATGAGTATATTAAATAAAGTACTGGAATTAGGAGGAAAAGCTGCAACATTTGCAAAAGGAACTAATCCCTATATAGCTGGAGGAGCTCTTGCATTAGGAGCTCTTAGAAAACCAATAGGAAATTTTTTTCAAAATCAATTTGGAATAGGTCAACAACCTTTAAATGTACAACAATCTTTATTAACACCTGATGTTAAACGTTTGTTAGAACAAAGAGAAAATTTAGCTCAAGAAATGATACAAGGTGTACCTGATGCACAACAACAACAAATATTTAGTACAGCTGCTGATGAAGCTGCTATGCAAAATCAACAAATAGCAAGAAATGTTGCAATGGGAGGTATGGGTGCTCCTGCATATCAAAATATGTTAGGTGCAATTAATGAACAAAGAAGGCGTGCAAATGCTGCAGAACAAATAGCAGGTTTACAACCACAATATATGCAACAAGGCATGAATATGTTAGAAAATGTACAAAATACATATCAAGGTATAGCTAAAACTGCCTTAGAACAAGATATGATGAATAGAGCAAATCAAGGAAGTAATATACAAGGTGTATTAGGTATGGCAGGAGATTTTGCTAGTCAAGTTTTACGAGATAGATTTTTAAATCAAGGAGGAGTATCTTAATGGCTGATGCATATTCTAATATAAGAGTCCAAGCTACTAACTTAGATTTAAATCAAGTACGTAAAGATATACAACAAAGTAAAATACAAAGACAGCAAATGGATGCTGCAAGAACTGCTTTAGATTATCAAAAAAAACAAATAGAACAACAAGAAAGAGCTACTAATGCTAATAAAATAGGGCAAGAATATACAGCAATGCAATTTGAAAAAGCTTTATCTTCTCCTAATTTAATTGATGATGAAGGTAATTTACAAATGGAACAATTAGTTGCTGGTAATTTTACTCCTGATAAATTAAAAACTAATTATCAAGAATTTTCAAAATTATATACAGATAAAGGATTAACTCCTAATCCTAATTTATTTGCTCAAACACAAGAGCAATTAAGTGTTATGGAAGCTAGAAATAAACTAGATACATTATTAAAATATAGAGACTCTCAACAACTAAGTCCTAAAGAATTTAATTTATTTTTAAGAGGTGGTGAAAATAGTTTTGTAGGTGCTGGTATTGTACAAAATTTATTAAATCAAGTTGGTGGTGATTACAATAATTTTATAGAACGTACAGGTTATGAACCAAGATTTGAAACATTTGCAGAATCAGTTATTCCTTTTAGAGGACCTGAAAAAGAAAGTGTATTAGGTGCTATTGGTAAAACAGCTCTTACTGTTGCACCTTTCTTTATACCTGGTGGAGTATATATTAAAGGTGGTAAGTTACTTGGTAAAGGGCTTGCTGCTATAGCTACAAAATTACCTGGTGGTAAACAAGCTGTATCAGGAGTTCAATCAGTAGTAGCTAAAGCAGTTGCAAAATTTGGTAAAAAAGGAGCTGAACAAAAATTAAAAGGTGCTAAAATAGTACCTCCTAATACATCTGCTAAAGGTGTAAAAGCATCACCAAATGTACAAATTATAAAAAATAATAAAGACATATTAGATGCACCAAAACCACCACCTACTACAAAATCTCGTATGTCACGTACTCCTGTACAAAATAAAATGAAAAAAATTAGAGAAAAAGCTGAAAAAGCACCACGAGCAAAACAAAAATCTATAAAATCAGGCGGTGCCCCTGCTTCACCTAATGTACAAATTATAAAAAAAGGTAAAGATACATTAAAAAAAGCAGATAAAATGACAAAAAGACAAAAGTTAATTATGTCTGGTTTATTTGATAAAACTAGTAGGCAACTATCAGGATTAAGTTTAAAACAAGCTTTAAAAGAAATAGGTATAAGTAAAAAGGAATTTGATGCTATGGTAAAACGTGCAAATAAAGTTCCGCCACCAAAAAAAGGTTAATATATGGCTCCTAAAACTGGACCATTTCCTGCTTTTGAAACAGAAGAAAGTATAGATAATGATTTAGGTTTAAATTTACCTACTTGGAAACCTTCTTTTGATTCTCAACAAACTAAAACATATATAAAACAATACGAGGAAAATCCTCGTCAATTCCAACCAGCAATGTTGCGTATCTTAGATAGACACGCTAAACACCATAGAGTTCCTTTTGCATATAATGCTCAAGATAATGAAGCAAGTGTTGGTTCTATCGTAAAAAATATAGGTGGTGGTTTTGTAGAAGGTTTTACTACATTAGGTGATGCAGGAGCTCCAAAGCCTAGAAATGAATGGGATGCAATAGCTAGAAACCTTGGACATTTAGGTGGTTTTTTAGGGTATATACCTACATTTGGTAGAACAGGTACTATAGCTAAGGTAATACAAAAACTTCGTGGTAAATCTGTACCTCTTTCAATTGCAAAAGTTGCAACTAGAAAAGTAGGTAATGTTTTGAGTAAAGGATTAGCTAATAGAAATAACTCTGTTACTAGTGGTATTAAATTTCTACAACAACCTGTTGTAAAAGATATAGCAGAAGGTTCTTTTAACCTAGGTGTTGCAAGTTCTATATCATCTTGGCGTGGTGGTGTAGATGAAATGATGTCAGGGTTTATAGGTGGTGCTGCTACAGGTGGTGTGTTTAGAGCAATTGGTAATTATGTACAAGTAGGTAAACTTCCAGGACAACCATTTGGTAAAGGTGGTGAAACAGCAGATAAAATATTAAGAGGTATAGCATCATCAGCATTTGATGGATTACAAGCTACTGCACAAGGAGCTACAACACCAGAGCAAATTTATAGT